>JADMIO010897318.1_pt1 | contig 76914 bp, 62 predicted proteins | sample 8958161 | NCBI WGS metagenome assembly JADMIO01 (sample SAMN16585339, study PRJNA669376) | soil metagenome | isolation source: Crop rotation soil | place: USA: Cullars Rotation, Alabama | collected 2011
GCCGCGACTTCAAGTCACGTGAATTCCAAGCTTCGGATCCCACTGTGCTGGAAAGCAGCTTCTCAAACGGGAGTTCGTCGCGCATGCCAAAGGCACGATTTCTCGCATTGGCCGGCCCGAGATTGCCGGGGTAATCAACGACCTCGACAGGATATTGCTTTAACCAAGCGGGCACGCCCGGTTCGGGATTATCATTTGCGACCGCAATCTTTCGGGGCGGATGTTTCAGGTTAAGCAAACTGTCGAGGGTTATCCGCAGCCCATCCCAGTCCTTGTAGGTTGGGATGATTGCCTTGATGGCGCGGGCATCGACCGGCTGGGAACGGAATCGAACACGCCCCGAAGTCGATTCGGGAATGGAATAAATAGCGGTCATAATGCTCCGTTAAAAGGCAGGGTGGCGGATGGAACGGAAGGGACCCAAAGGCGAAATGGCTCAATCCATCAGCTTTTTCATAACTTCTACGACTTTTTGTTTTGTATCTGGATGTAGTGTTTGGGAAGGAGCGTTGTCATCTATCGTAACTCCCTCAGTGTTTAACGCTTCCTCAACAGTTTTCTGCTTCTCCTCATCGGTTTTTTCCGAGCCGAAATCCGTAATTCGGGAAATCAAAAAGGATACTACCCCCACCATCAATAAGAGGCTGCTGAGTATCTCCAGCGCAACAACCCGTTTGGCCTTCTTAGATTGTGGGGAAATATCGCCAAAACCAACGGTGGCATATGTACTGAAATAAATTGCCTCCTCAATGTTAGTAAGAGGGACGTTAAAATTGATCTTCGTCAATTCCGCGCCGCTTTTGGGTTGAGCCATCTCCACCTGTCTTGCGACAAGCTCATCCAAACAAATTGCTCGATAGATTGAGGCGAAGCCGAAAACGACGGTAAAAAAGAAGCAGCCTACCATCAGCAATCCCGCTGTGCGAATCGGGAGCCACTTTTCATTCCAATCCTTGAAAGTAACCTTGTCTAAATTGTGTCTCCTTGCATCGCTTCGAACCGAGCCGTTGAAAAGCACCCAAAGAATATAGAGGTCCACGAGCAATACGGCGAAACCGGCCAAACCCGCAGAAACCGAGGTGTTTGGCCACGAAAACAACGTACCAAAGGTCAAAAGCATCAAACCACATGAAGCAATAACTAGCTTCGGGTTTTCGCATACAGATCTCCACAAAACCTGCGGCCACCATTCCTCCCTTTTTGGCGCAGGCTGAGCAGGCGGAGCTAAGGGCGTTGCTCTTGTATGCTTTGGCAGGTGCAGCAAAAAGGACAACAACCAATCAATTGTCAGAATGACAACGAGTGCAATTCCCACCAGAAACCTTTGCTGCCCGGGCACTTCTTCGTGAACGAGCCAAATAATAAGTAACGCCACGAAGTAGCCGAAGTTTGCAAACAACCAGTAGAATTGAACAATCCAGCGCCACTTCCCATACTTGTCCCATTCTTTCGGCCGTGCTGATTCAGAAGGAATGTTGAGGGAATCAAGCCAAGCCCAAACGGTGGAAATTAAGATGGAAATGACCATGAAACATCCGTACATGCCCCATTGACCCAAATACCAAATTGCGGGAAACCATAGAAGCCACGAGGTAACTCCCAGATAGAGCCAAGACCATTTCACCTTCGGCTTTGAGTCATACAGTCCGTTTTTGATGTCATCGAAATACAAATAGTCGTCTTGCATCATTTTCAGCCGGAGAAAAATCATGAATAGGGCGACGGCGAGTATCGTAAAATCGCCCCAAGGATTGCCATTGGGCGGTGTGCCGTTGCCGGCATGGAGCAAGTAGGCAAGCTTGATGAACGTAACAACGATCGTGACCACAGTAAAACCAACTGAAATCCAGTTATACATAATGGCGGTGTTTTGTTGTTTAGCTGTCTCGTCCCGAAGCCAACTTCTTCAACGTGTGAAGTGGCGGCCTTTTTGATGGGCGCGGCCGAGGGTGACGAGGGTTTTTAGGATTTCTTCCACTGCTTCGGGCTTGGCGCGGGAGAATTGTTTGGCGAGGTCGGCGGCAGTGACGGCGGCGTTGGCAGCGTGGAGGGCGGTTTGCACGGCTTGAACGCGGTCAGGCAGCGTAGCCGGCCACGGAGTTTTCGTTTTTGGTGCGGCGGTCTTGGCTTTGGCTTTTTTGGTAGGCTTTGCTTCGCGGTCGGGCAGGACCAAATCTTTTTGGCCTCGGGCCTGATACTCGGGGCGGAGGTAGTGGATGATGCCGCGTTTTTCCTCCGCGGCGCGTTCGGCATTCAGGGCAACAAGGCGTTCGAGGATTTCGGCGTCGGTCAAGGTGGCGGGCCAGCCGTAGGCGGCGAACACGGCGGCATCGAGATCGTCGTGCAACTGTTTGAGCACGGAGACGAGGCCCTTATCGTGAATCAGCTTTTCTTTGGCGTTGAGGGATTCGCCGGAGCGCAATTTCTCCAGCACGTTGTACAGACCGGTGAGGGTGAGGTTGTGCTGGGCCTGCACGCGCTTGCGGTGCGTGTCTAATTCCTCCGCCAGTTTACCAATGCGTTCTTTTTGTGGAATACCGCACAAAGGAAATGGGAAATTCTCGAGACAATCTGAATGGTTGTAAGTGGAATCGTTGCCAACGCCCAACCAACCGCCGGCCGCGTTGGCAAAAACCACGTGTGCCCTCGACGACAAAATTCCCAACGTAATTGCATCTTGAAAGGCTAGGATTAGAACCTTGGACTCTGGAAGAAAAACTACGTCGAGAAACTGAAATACGCGGTGCCTGGCTGTTCGTGAGGTGACTATAAAGCGGCGCAATCCAGTTAGAGCGTCTCGGAAACGACCTCGCGGCTCTGCGTGTATCCACCAGTTGCGCCGGTAACTTTCCCTCGGATTGGTCAACCGCTCTGGACGGACTCGGTCATTGAGCCACTGAAAAGCGTCAGGGAAAGACGACCGAAGATTCTCTAGGCTGAGGCCGAATGTATCTAAAACGAACTGCTCTCGTGGCTCCTGCATGAGGTCGCGCCCTGTAATGTAGCGGCGAATCAATTTGTCGCGCGTCTTTGCTTCGAACCCTTGGAGATCATTTGCAGTAACGATGAAGCCCTGACCTGAAAGTTGAACGCCGGGATTAGCGAGACCATAGTTGGCCTTGAGTGGCTGCGTGGCCGAAACATTTGCGCCGACAGTGAGGTCGGCAGAAATTATTCCGCGCACGGAGTTAAAGGCTAGATACTCTGAGCCGTCATCCTGTGCCTGTTCCTTCGTCACCTCCAGTAACTCGCCCGCGTGTAGGCCTGCTACACCAACAGTCATCGCAATCCGTACCGCCGCGCCATCCACGGCGTCAACCCACGGATGGTCGGGAATGACAAATGCCAAGGAAAGTTGCGGCTGGGCGATCAACTGTGCTTGCACCACGCGGCGGGCGAAGGTCTGACTCAGGCTGTTCGTTGTGATAAGTCCGAAGCGCCTGGCCATGCCAGTTCGCACGAGTTCGGCGGCCTTGTGCCACCAATACAGTACAAAATCAGCAGATTCCGGCACAGCGGGGTAAGCCTCACGGAGTGTTTCAGCGTAGCCGTCACCCAAGTCCTCGCGCAGTTTTACTTTACCAATAAATGGCGGGTTCCCAACGATGACATCCGCTGCTGGCCATTCAGCCGGGCGCGGGTTGGTGTAGGCGAGCAGCGGCAGTCGTTTGGTTTCGTCGGGCACTTCGCGACCCGTTACAGGATCGAGCTTGATGCTCTTGCGGTCCCAGACGGTGATTTCTTTTCCGGCAGCGTCACGGACAGGTTGGGGTTCGCCATCGTAAGCCAGCACGGCGTCGCGGCACTGGATATTTTTGAAGGCACGTAAGATTGGTTCCGGCGGTGTGGCTTTGCCGTGAAGTTTGAAATGCCATTGCAGGTAGCCAATCCACAAAACGAGTTCGGCGATGGACGCGGCGCGGGGATTGATTTCCAGCCCAAGGAACTGATGCGGGTCCACGGTGTGGGTTTCGAGCTCCAGCTTGAAGTTTTCGCCGAACTGCGCGGCGAGGTCGAGCACTTCACCTTCGAGCACCTTGAGTTGTTGGAGGGCGACGTAAAGGAAGTTGCCGGTGCCGCATGCGGGATCGAGCACCTTAAGATTGCATAGCTTGCTGTGGAATTCGTTCACGACGGCACGGGCCTTCTTGAGGTCGCCGTTGCGGGCGTGGGTGACGGCGGCGGCGCGGACGTTGGCCCATTCGGCCCGGAGTGGTTCGATGACCGTGGGCAGGACGAGGCGTTCGACGTAGGCGCGCGGGGTGAAGTGCGCGCCGAGCTTGTGGCGCTCCTCAGGATTCAGGGCGCGTTCGAGCAACGTGCCGAAGATGGCAGGCTCGACGCTCGCCCAATGTTGCCGGGCGGCATTCTTGAGCAAACCTAGCTGGAGGCCGTTGACTGGCAGAACAGTGTCATCGGCAAAGAGGCCACCGTTGAAATGCAGCAGCTTCTTGCGGAGCACCACGGAGATGCCCTTGCCGGTGCCGGTGTTCATCTCGCGGAACAATTGTTGCACCAGTTGTTCAAAGCCCGCGCCGTCGGCGGGGATGGATTCGAGCAATTCGCGGAAGCTGTCCTTGGGCAGAAGTTCAACGTCCTCGGCGAACATGCAGAACAGGCAGCGCGTGAGGAATTGGGCGACGACTTCCGGTTTATGACCGGCCTGCTCAAGGGATTTGGCGAGTTCCGCAAGGTGGGCAGAGACTTCGCGGGTGACATCGGCGGAAACGCGAGCCGGGTCGAGCGCGGCGGGATCAGTCCAGATGAGGCGGAGGCGGTGCCGGATTTTTGCGTCAGCGAGGTCAGCAAGCCGGATGCGAAACGTGCGCGGATCGGGAAACGGCAAGTAGGCTTTTCCCGCCTGCGTGAAGTCCGCAAAGATTTCAAAGGTGTGTCCGACGTCCACGACGACGACGAACGGTGGATTATCATCCGGAAGAGCGCGGACATAGCGCTCAGCCTGACCGCGCGCCTTGATCATCGCGTCATCCCATGCCCCGGTGCCGCGTACGGGTTGCGAGGACTTCTTGCGGGCGACAACGCCAGCTTCCTCGGCGGCAAGTTCCAGTTCCGTGGCCTCGGCGCGGGCTTCTTGAAATTGCTTTGATTCCAGCACAAAGCAGGCGCGTTTGTAGAGGTCAATGCGGCCCTGAGTCGTGGTGCCGTCCGCATGGTGTTCGGTGACCGGGTATTCGAAGAAGTAACCGGCGTGGGGTTGATTATCCGGGCGAGGTACTTCCAGCAGGTCGCAGAGTTCCGCAAGAAAAAGCTGGGAATTGGCGCGCTCAGATGGACTGGCCGCAGCCCAATGCTTTATGAAGTCCTCAATATCCCGCTTCGGCATGGCGCGGAGAATAATGAGGCGCCAAACCGGTGGCGAGAATGAACCTTTGTGGCTTTATCATTTCGGCCGCTTTGCGGCATCCGTTTGACCGGGCTATGCTGCTCCGACGGAGCTTGCGGTTTCTTTTGGCTGTGAAACTACAAATATGGCGCCCCTACGGCGCTTCCGCCTTCGCTCAAGCTTCGGCGCGACAAGTCCGCCTTCGCTAAAGCTCCGGCGTGACGAGTCCGGCGAGCCACGGGCGACCGCGGGCGCTTAATCCGTCGGACCAGTTGGGGACTCGGTGCGAGGTGGCAGCGCCACTGGCGAGCACGGGCGCTTAACTCGTCCCTCCAGGGTGGGGTCAGGTTGCGAAGCGATTGAAGGTTGACAATTGTCTTACATAGTGTATTCTATTAATGAAGGGTGCGCATGGAGCGTGCCGGGGTCTTTGACAATCTAAATTTGAAAGACGTTTAACCGTTGAAAGGTTGAAGCGTTGAAGGGTGCAGAGGTGAGCGACGATGCTCGATGCGGGATGCTGGATACTGGCAGGGCGCCGCACCTCATCCGGCCTGCCGCATCTCCCCAGAGCGGAGAAGGACATCGCCCCGGTCGAGGCGGAGAGGGTGAAATTGGAAAGACGTTTAACCGTTGAAGGGTTGCCTAGCGCCGCCAACAGGCGGGCGGCGCGGGCTGCCCAAAAAAATTAAGGTAAATTAAGGTGAATTAAGGTAAACAAGGGTAGTTTTTTTATTTGGTCCGCCTTCGCTAAGAGCTTCGGCGTGACAAGTCCGCACTTCGCTAAAGTTTCGGCGTGACGAGGGTTCGGGAACGCCGCGTGGGGGCACGCGGCCTACATCGAGGCGGAGAGGGCTGAAGCCGGCGAATCCAAGGAGATCCAACCAAATCCAAGTAAATCCGACCTAATCCAACCAAATCCAAGGAAAATAAAAAATCCCGGCTCTGAGTCGGTCAGGGGAGGGAGTAGAAAGAAAATGGTGTCAGTGTTAAAAGAGAGATGAACCAGAACCAAAAACAATTGAGGAGAAAGAAGGGTGCGTGGTGGCAAGCCTTCCTTCCCCCCGTTTCTTAGGTCACATGAAAAATAACCAAGAGTCCTCAACGGTGCAAGCGCACCTCGAACAGTTCTTTTCACAACTGGCCCAATGTCCAGAACTGGCGGGCCGACTGGGGCCTGAAGATCTCCCCCAGCTGCTGGAAGCTGGCTTGGCCCAAGTGCTTGGCGGTGTGCTCAAACGCGAGCGCCAGTTCCACCTGGAAGAACATCCCGAAGATCGTGCCAACGGTTATGCGCCCAAACGCACCTTGCACGTGGGCACGACCGCCGTGCCCTTGGAACGGCCGCGCACGCGCCAGGGGTTCTACCCGGCCATCTTGCCCAAACATCAGCGGCATCTGCCCGAAGCCTATCAACAACTGCTGCGCAACATCCTGCTGGGCGCCCGCAGCTTCAACGCCGCCCGCCGCACCCTCCAGGCCCTCGGCTTGGGCTATTCGCCCGAACAAGTGGAACAGCTGCTCGAAGAACTGCATCAGGAGGCCAAGAACTTCTTCACCCGCCCCTTGGCCGCAGACTGGCTCTGCCTCTTTATCGATGCCAAAATCATCGAGCTCAAAGACGAACATGAACAGGTCAAAAAAGCCGCCCATTTCCTGGTCTTGGGCATCGGCTTGGACGGTAAAAAGGAAGTCCTCAGCGCGGTGACCTGCTGGGGCAACGAGGTCCTCGACTCCTGGCGCAAAGTCCTCTTGGAGCTAAAAAATCGCGGCCTCACACGCGCACTCCTCCTGGTCACCGATGACTTCAGTGGTCTGGCGCCCCTGCTCCAAAGCCTCTTTCCCCGCTCCGATCATCAGCTCTGTACCGTGCACCTGCTCCGCAACGCCCAACGCCACTTGAGCGCCGAGGACTACAGCGCCTTCCGCGACGCCTGGCGCGAACTCCAAAACGCCAGCAGCTTCGAAAGCGCCCAGACCAAGTTCCGCGCCCTCCTCGACCAGCTCCGCGCGCCCAATCTGAAACGTTGTAATTTTTTAACAGACTCCTAGCATCGCGCCCACGATATGGCTGACACCACCTCCCCCCGCGCTGATGGCCGCAACGCGGACCAATTGCGCCCCATCCGCTTCCAAAACGGCATCGCACCCAATGCCTCGGGTTCCACGCTCATCGAGTGGGGCAACACCCGCGTGATTTGTGCGGTGATGATTGAGGAATCGGTGCCGCGCTGGATGAAGGATCAAGGCGTCTCCGGCGGCTGGCTCACGGCCGAATATTCGATGCTCCCCTACTGCACCGAGCAGCGCAAACAACGCGACAGCACGCGCGGCAAGGTGGATGGCCGCACGCAGGAAATTCAACGTCTCATCGGGCGTTCCATGCGCGCCGCCGTCGACCTCGACAAACTCGGCCAGCGCACCATTTGGATAGATTGCGATGTGTTGCAGGCCGATGGCGGGACGCGCACGGCATCCATCACGGGCGCGTACGTCGCGTTGTCGCTCGCCATCAGGAAGCTCATTGCCAAAGGTTTGCTCGCGGAAAACCCCGTTCAACATGGAGTCGCCGCTGTCAGCATCGGCATCTGCGAAGGCAAGGCCCTGCTCGACCTGTGCTACACCGAAGACGCCGCGGCGGCCGTTGATTTCAATCTGGTCATGAATGCCGCGGGCGAATTTATCGAGCTTCAGGGTAGCGGTGAGGAAGCCACGTTCACCGAGGCTCAACTCACGGACCTGATGAAACTCGGGAAGCATGGCATTCGCCAGTTGCTCACCGCGCAGCAAGCGGCCCTCGCCTAAGGAGCCGTGCGAATATGGGCAAAGCGAGGAAACCTTTCTCCATGAACCTCCGACACGGGGATCAAAAGATTAGATGGTGGTTGGGAAGCTCGCCCTCACCCATGAACCCGAAAGTGTGCACGGACTCGAACGTTCTTCAGAGCACCTCCTCTCCCCGGCCCTCTCCTCCATCGGCAATGGAGGAGAGGGAGACATCTAGGGCGTCGCTCTTAAAATGCGCGTGTCCAGGTCCGCGAGTAGTCCAAGGGTTTAAAGCGAGAAAACCCACCCCCAGTGACTCACTCGCGCCCGCTCGTTCGGCCCCAAGGGCCTTCGCTGCTGCGAATTCCTTCCGCTGGTGGGGCTCCGTCGCTCCCGCTCCGTCGGCCCTCGGCGGGCCTTTGCCTCGGCGGCAAATCCTTTTCGCCGCTTCCCAAGCGGTTCAAATCCCAACCAGCGGAAGTCCCCTCCAAGGAGGGGAGCGAGAGGGCAAGGCAATAAGCGCGTCTGCGCTCCCAATCTGAAACGCCATGATTTTTCAAAAGACTCCTGACCTAAAACTTTCATGACCCAGTCCACTGTTAGCCTGTTGCTCATTCGCCACGGCGAAGTTGAGGAGAAATACCACCGCATCTTCGGCGGCCGCTTGGACATGAATTTGTCGGCGCTCGGCCATGAACAAGCGGCCCTTCTCGCGCGCTATCTCCTGGGCAAAACCGTTGACGCCATTTACACGAGCCCGATGAAACGCGTGCAGCAAACGCTCGCCCCATATCTGGACGACAGCACGTTGCGTCCGGTCACGCTCCCTGACCTGCGCGAAGTCGATTTCGGCGACTGGACCGGGCACGGTTGGGAGGAAATTCAGACGAAGTTCGGCCTGAGCGCCTACGACTGGCTGGAGTTGCTCGAACAAAGCCGCATCCCCAACGCCGAGCCCGGCCTCGCCTATCGCAGCCGCGTGGAAGCCTGCATCCGCCAGATAGTCGCAAACCATGATGGCCAGAGCGTTGCCGTATTCTGCCATGGCGGCATCGTGCGCATGATTCTTTCCATCATTCTTAATCTTCCGCTAACGACCTTCGCCCATTTTGACGTGGATTATGCAAGTATGACGGAAGTTGCCCTGCGTCCGGGCCGAAAGCCCGAAGTCGAACTGATGAATTTCACCCCTTGGCGCGATCTCCCCAAATGAAAAAGCTCTGGCAAGTTTGCATCACCACGACTGCGGAAGCGGAAGAAGCCGCGATTGAAGCCCTTGCGAATGAATTCGGTGCCACAGCTTCCTGCTATACCGATTCCGAAACGCACATCGCGCAAGTCTCCGTCTATCTAGAAGAAAAACCCGCCAATCCCGCTGCTGCCCTCAAGACTCTCCGCGCCAAATTGCAGGCGGCCAAGCTCGGCGGACTCGACATCGGCATCGGCAAGGTGGAGTTCCGCGAGATGAAGCGCGAAAACTGGGCGGAATCGTGGAAGCGCCATTTCAAGCCGCTCGCCATTGGTAACGCCTTGCTGCTCAAGCCCAGTTGGAGCCCGCGCAAACCAAAACCCGGCCAGCGCGTCATCGTGCTCGATCCCGGCTTGAGCTTCGGCACGGGTCATCACGCCACCACGTCGTTCTGCCTCAGTGAAGTCGTACGCTTTTGCAAACACGGTGGCGGTTCATTCATTGACATTGGCACCGGCTCGGGGATTTTGGCCATCGCTGCTGCCAAGCTCGGGGCGAAACCGATTGAAGCCTTCGACTTCGACCCGGAAGCCGTGCGCGTCGCCAAGGAAAACGCCCGCCGCAACCGCGTTGAACGCAAACTAAAACTCGCTCAACAGGATGTGACGAAAATTCCGCGCAAGGCTCCGCGTCGCTTCGACCTTGTTTGTGCGAATCTGATTTCCAATCTGCTCGTCGCCGAACGCGATCGGATTATTGCCCGCGTAACGCCCACCGGCACACTTGTGTTGGCAGGAATCTTGCAGACAGAATTTGATTCGGTTCGCAAAAGCTTCGAAGCACGCGGATTGCAACTTGTCCGCCAGCGTGACGAAAAAGAGTGGGCCTCCGGCGCATTTGTTTTTCGCTGATTAATAGTCGCGGTGAATCCCAAATAGGAGCGCAGGCCGCTCGCCTGCGAGATTGTCGTGGCCCCAATCTCCCCCAGTGAAACTCTTGAGTGACACCGGAAAAATCGGACAAAAATTTGAATGGAAATTTTTCGGACGTGTCGTAGGGTTGATGCGCAGTGAAAAAAGTGTCCGCCAGTTCTCTGCAGAAACATCCCCTCTCGGGGATTAAGTTGGCACTCTTTCCGCTGACAAAGAACCGCGAAAGGAATCGACTCCATGATCAAATCTACGCTGCAGTTCATGAGTGAAGCCATCAAGGATCCGAAGCACCCGTTCCGCAAGACGGATAGCCAGCCTCGCAAGTCGCAAAAAAACCGCTACGAGCGTCGCAAAGTGAAGGAATACCTGCACTTGGGTGATTGGACGCAGGAAGAAGAGATGGCCTGATTCAAACACACAAACCGTAATTAAGGGGCTGCACTTTCGAGTGCAGCCCTTTGTGCTTCATACCCCGAAATGCAAATCGCCTTGGAGCCAAATCACAGAGCCGTGGTTAATTTTAACCACCCTGTCTGTTCTTAGCAGCTCTGTGCGAACTCTGTAGTGATTCAGCGGTTACGGAGTTTTGCACCTGTCTAATGCCCCTCGTGCATCGCCGGCCGCTCAGGTTCTGGCCCGTGCTCATGATCGGTGTCCACCACCCCGATCAACACCGCCACTCCCAATCCAAGTACCAAGGCCACCGAAAGCTTGAACGGATCATGCGAATGAAATTGCAGTTCGGGCAACAAGTCGCTGCACGCGATACAAAGAAATGTCCCTGCGCAAAATGCCAGCGCACATCCTACAAACACCGCATTCGACTCCGCGATGTGCGTCGCCCCAAAATAAAATAGCGCCACCCCCAACGGCGTCGCTAGTGCGAACAAGGAGTTCAACAGATGCCGCGACCGCGATGACCGGCCACTTGCCGTCATCAACGTCGAAACCGCCAGCGCATCGAACGGTTTGTGCAGTATGACCGCCAGCGCCACGCCCAACCCGGCCATGCCCACCGCTCCCTGCGTACCCGCCTCAACGGCCGCCGCCAGCGCCAAACCATCAAGCAACGAATGCAACGTCAAACCCACCGCAATGCCCACCCACGACAATTGCTTGGCTGATTTCGCCGCCAGCGTTTTGTCGTGATGCACATGTCCATGGTCGCCGTGATGATGATGATGATCTTCATGCTTATGGCCACAATCCTCCGGGTCGCCCTCCGGGATGTCATGATGATGAAAATGAAAGAAGCGCTGTAAGAAAAACATCGTGAGAAATCCGCCCAGCACCCACCACACCGCGCGGTCCAGCGAACGCAATTCCTCCGCGGCATGCGGGAGAAAATGCAGCAACGCAATCCCCAGCATCAGCCCCGCCACGAAGCTGATGGCCAGCTGCAACCGCGTATGCGTCAGCTGAACGATGAACGGCAGCCAGCCGCCCGCCAATGATGCGAACAAAACAAAGGCGCAGTAGATGACCAATAGCCAACCCGATCCCGATGAAGTCATTACGCCACTCATAATTTGTTAGCGGTCCAATTGCCAGTCCGAAAGGAAAGCCCCGCGCCCTGCCTCAAAACAAAAAACCCGCGCCTCACAGCGCGGGTTCATGAAAAAATCTGCGAACGTTACTTCATCAGCAACATCTGGCGGGCGCGCTTGATCGCCGTCGTGACACGGCGCTGATAGTGCGCCGGCAGGCCGGTGTACTTGCGCGGCAGGATGCGGCCCTGATCCGTCACAAACGTGCGCAGCAAGGCGACATTCTTGTAGTCGATGGACTCGATGGTGAAATCGGTCTTCGGCTTCGGACGGGGCGTGCGGGTTTCGGACGTGGTGCGGACGCGGTTACCGCGGCGATCCGTCTTTTCTTTGTTGGTCTTGCGAGGCATAGGATTACTTGATTTCGCGGTGGACGGTGCGGCGGCGGAGCGCTGGGTTGTATTTTTTCAACTCAAGCTTCTCAGTCTTAAGCTTCTTGTTGCGCGTCGTGGTGTAGCGGGAAGGTGACTTCCCTTCCTTGCGCGCTTCCGTGCATTCGATCGTTACAATTTCGCGGGCCATAAATTATTCCTTTTCCTTCGCCGGCTTCTCTTCCGGTTCATCATCCGTCTCAACATCGGGCACTGCCGCGGTGTCAATGGAACCAAGCTGACCGAGCCGGCGCTGACGCAGCGCGCCATCGCGTTCCAATTGCGCCTGGGCATCCACCGTGAAACGCGTCCACGGAATCGCTTCCAAACGGGCCTTCGGAATCACCTTGTTCGTCAGTTCGCAGACACCATAAGTGCCACGTTCGATGCGCTTGAGCGCCTCTTCGATTTCATACACGGCATCCTTGTCCGAGGACAGGAGGCTCAGGGCGAAATCGCGGTCAAAATTATCCGTGCCGGAGTCAGCCATGTGGAGGCTGTAACTGGGCAGTTCCTGGGCGGACTCTTTCGCCAAACCATCCATCTGCCGGAGCAATTGCTCACGCAACTCCAGAAGGCGATCATAGAACATCTGCCACTCGGGTTTGACTTTGCGAGGCTCTCCATTCTTTTTGGCCTTCGCCGATGGCTGCCCCAATATGGAGGCCAACGTTGCCGCTCCCTGCGGCTTTAGCTTAGCGGGCGCTTTCTTCACAACTTTATTATTGGCGGTCACAGACCAAATTCATCCACCTGCTCTAACGGTTAAAAACCAGATTTCAACTCAACGAAAGCGGTTCGTCCCAGCAAGGGGGCGAGAATCTAGCAAACGAAAATCATATTACCACAAAAAATTTACATCATTTTCGGGCCATTTTCCCGCCACTTTGGTCAAATTCACCCCCACCCTACTCCTCCAGCGGTAATCGCGCCACTGGAACTGGCGAATCATTTTGCCTGCCCGTCGCCTCGGGCATAAAATCTGCCCACATTCAGACCGGCTCATGATCAACTTTACGAGTTTACGCACCCGTCTGGTGGGGACCGTCTTTATTGCGGTTGTCATCGGCTGGGCGGTCGCTTTTTTTGCCAACCTGGAAGTGGCAGGGTTCGCCGCCGGTATCCTCGCGCTCATCGCCGCCTGGTATGGCGGCGAACGCTTTGTCGGCCGTCAGGTCCGTTTCCTCCTCCAAACCACCACCCGCCTCGCGTCCGGCGATCTGACCGCTCGCACGGGAGCCAAACAAGAGCCGGGCGAACTCGGCGAACTCGCCAATGCCATTGACAGCATGGCCGGTTCCTTGGAACAACGCGTCTACGAACGCCAGGCCGCCGAGCGCTCACTCGCCAACCGCGCACAACAACAGACCGCCGTCGCCGCCCTTGGCCAGTTCGCCCTCACCACCAATGATTTCGACGCCTTGATGAGTCAAGCCGTCAACATGGTCGCGCAAACCCTCGAAGTCGAATTTTGTGAGATTCTCGAACTCACCCCCGGCATGAACGAACTCATCCTTCGCGCCGGCACCGGCTGGAAGGAAGGCATGATCGGCACCGCTCGAACCGATGCCGGACCAGACTCGTTGCCTGGCTACGCCATTAAGACGCTCGAAGCCATCCGCGTCTCCGATTATCGCACCGAACGTCGCTTCAAAGCTCCCACCCTCGCCCGTTACCATGGCGCTATGAGCGGCGTCACCGTGGCCATCACCGGACGCGACCGCTTCCGGCCTTACGGCGTGCTCGGCGCGCACTCCATGAAGACTCGCGTCTTCACGGACGATGACGAACAATTTCTACGCGCCGTCGCCAACCTGCTGGCGATGATCATCGACCGCAAGCGCGCCGAGGCCGAGACAAAAAAGCGCGCCTTGTTTGCCCAGTTGAATCCCACGCCCGCCATTGAATTGAATGCCACGGGTGAAATTACCTACGCAAACGACGCCGCCATCCACCTCGCGCATGACATCGGCTATAGCCATCCGATCGAACTCTTGCCCTTGCATATTTCGGACACCGTCAACAACGCCATCTTGTCCGGTCAGGATAAGCTCGAATTCAATACGCAGCATTCCGGCCGCTCACTTTCCTGGCTCGTTCATCCCATTGCCACTGCCAACGTCGTGCATTGCTACATCACCGACATCACCGAACGCACCAAGATGGAGGCCAACCTGCGCCAAGCCGACAAGATGCTCGCCATCGGCCAGCTCGCCGCCGGTGTCGCGCATGACTTCAACAACATGCTCACCGTCATCCAAGGTCACGCTGGCATTTTGTTGAAGAAGGTCGACCGCAATGACGCCTCGCTCGACTCCGCCCAGTCCATTTATTTCGCCGCCGAACGCGCCGCGGGCCTGACCAAGCAATTGCTCATGTTCAGCCGCAAGAACGTGAAGCAACTCGCTCCCCTCGACCTGACCGGCGTAGTCAAAGGCATGAGCGACATGCTCAAACGGCTCCTCGGCGAAACCATCCAGCTTAAATTTCTTCACGCTGGCGCCCTGCCACCTTTCGATGGCGACAAGAACGAAATTGAGCAGGTCATCATGAACCTCGTCGTCAACGCCCGCGACGCCATGCCCGGCGGCGGCTCCGTGCAAGTCATCACCGACGCTACGGAACTCACCGAAGAAGACGCCCAGTTGCAGCCGCAAGCGCGCCCTGGCTCCTTTGTTCGCCTGCGCGTCGCGGATACCGGTTGCGGCATGGACCAAGCCACGATGAGTCGCATTTTCGAACCGTTCTTTACCACCAAGGAAGTCGGCAAAGGCACCGGCCTCGGCCTTGCCACCGTCTACGGCATCGTGAAACAACATTCCGGCTGGCTCGAAGTCGCCAGCGAAGTCGGTCAAGGCACCACCTTTAGCGTCTATCTCCCCGCCGTGGGCGAAGCCGTCGAAACTCCTGCCGAAACCGCCGAAACACCAGATGCCACCCCCACCGCCACTGGTGGCAACGAAATGATTCTCGTCGTCGAAGACGAACCAGAACTGCGCAGCATGGCCCTGCAAGTTCTCGAAGGCTTCGGCTACCGGCACTTGGAAGCCGGCTCCGGCCCCGAAGCCATGGAAGTCTGGAAATCACGCGCCGATGAAATCGATCTCGTCCTCACCGACATGGTCATGCCCGGTTCCATGAGCGGATACGACCTCGCCAAACAGTTGATCACCTCTCGTCCCGGCCTCCCCGTCGTCATCGCGAGCGGCTACAGCATGGAAGACATATCAAAGGAACTGAGCGGCAACAAAAACATCAGCTTCGTGCAAAAGCCCTACACTCTCGAGACCCTCGCCCAAGCCATCCGCGTCGCCCTCGACACGCATCCCCGCGTAACCGCTAGCTAGTAACACGGGCATCTCGCCCTGCAAACATAGAATGGCAGGTGAGGACGTGAGGAGTCTCTAACTTCCTGAAAACTGGATTCGCACAAGGCGCGATCGAACAACCAGCAAACTGCCGCCGCTACCCCTCTCCTCGGGGGAGATGGCTGGGGTGAGGGCGAGCTTCCCATCACCATCTAATCCTCCGGTGAGAGCCGCAGGTTCATACGAGGGCGGGCCTTCCCCTAAAGATAACGATGCCCTCACGCCGGCATCACCGGCTCCGTCGGCGGCAAAACCGGCGGCAGCAGCGGCTCGGTATCATCCGCCGGCGGTACCGGCGTACTCCTTCGAAATAACCAGACGCCCAAACCAAACATCGCCGCCCCAATCAAATCAAACCACCACGACTGAAACTCCACCTTCTGAAAATCCGTTGCGGTCGGCACCTCCCACCACCCAAACGGCGCCGCACTCAATACCACCACGATGCCATTATTGATCGCGTGCCCAATCACCCCCGGCCAGATCGAGCCGGTGCGCAGATAAAACCACCCGAAGATCACTCCCAGCGTGAAAGCCGAAATCGGTTGCCACGGATTCAGATGCATCAACGCGAAGAGCATCGCGCTCAATCCAATCGCGGCAGCCGGACGGTAACGGCCCAACAGCCCGCGCAAGATGATGCCGCGAAAAAGAAATTCCTCCGTGAGCGGCGCCACAATCACCAGCGTGAAGAATAACGAGAAGAATCGGTTTTGTGTCAGGAACAAGTCCGCCATCAGCTTGGCGATATATTCCGGCGGCGGACAAACATAGCGGAACAGATTATCCGCCTCCGACATCAAAATCGCCGCACCCAAGCCGACCAGCGGCAACGACAACCACGCCCCGCCGCGAATTTTCTCCCAAGGAAAAGCCCGCCGCGGCGCCACCCGGTTGATTAGGAGACCGATGGCAATGGCCAGCCCCACGGCGAACAGATTGATGAATCCCAAAACCAGCGGATCACTCACGCTGACCAAAGCATTATGCTTCGCCTTCGAGACTATCATCGTTCCAACCATCACCACCGCGGTCAGCACGCCCTGCCCCACCATCGCGATCATCATCAAACCAACCGCCAGCCAGAATCCCGGTTGGCGCAAGGTTCGTTGCATGATGACAACTCAGGTTACGCCAGGCGGCCCGCCGCAATCATCTCCAGCACCTTCGCCACCGCCTCTTCCGACTTCACCGCCATGAGTGCCCCGTTGCGCGGCTTGATTTCCACCTCGCCCTTCACCAGCGACTTCTCGCCGATACCGATACGGATCGGAAACCCAACCAGCTCCGAATCCTTGAACTTAAAGCCTGGTCGTTCATCGCGGTCATCGAGGATGACATCCGCGCCCTTGGCCGTCAGTTCCGAGTAATACTTCTCCGCCAGCTTCATCACATCGCTGTCCGCCTTCACGCTCAACGGCGTGATGCAAACCGTGTACGGTGCCGTGCTGATGGGCCAGATGATGCCGTCCTTATCATTCGACTGCTCGATGATCGCCTGCAACGTACGCGTCACCCCGATGCCATAGCACCCCATCACCGCCGGGTTCTGCTTGCCCGCCTCGTCCAGATACATCGCATTCAACTTCTCGCTGTATTTCGTGCCCAGCTTGAACACATGCCCCACCTCGATCGCGCGGCGAATCTTCACCGCCTTGCCACACTTCACACATGGCTCACCGACCTTCACCGTGCGCAGGTCAAACCAATGCGTCACTTTGATGTCGCGCTCCATCGACACGTTGCGGAAATGGAATCCATCTTCATTCGCACCCGTCGTCATGTCATTCGCACCTTGCAACCGTTCATCCGCAAGGATCTGCGGCGCGTCCGCCCCGGAAAATTTCGTAAGCGTACTCGCCACCGCCCCCAAACTCCCCGGCTTCGCCCCCAGCAACGCCACAATCTCCTCCGCCGTCGCCGGCCGCGCATCCTTCGCGCCGCTCTTCGCCATGAACTTCGTCTCGTTCAACTGGTCATCGCCACGAATCAAAATGATCACCGGCTTGCTGTCCGCGATATACACCAGCGTCTTGATCTGCCGATTCGCCGCCACCTTGTACGGCTCCTTGCTCAGCGCCTCAATCGTGACCACACCCGGCGTCGCAAACTTCTCCACCGCCGCGCCGATCTCGCGTGGCGCCGTTTTCGGCAACCCGCTCGTCGCCTTCTCAATATTCGCCGCGTAACCGCATCCTTCGCAGTACACCACATCATTCTCACCCGTCTCGGCGGGCACCATGAACTCGTGCGAGTAATTGCCACCAATCACCCCCGTGTCCGCCTCGACCGGAAACGCCTGCAACCCGCACCGCGCGAAGATGCGTTTGTATGCCTCATACATCTTGTGATAGCTCGTCATCGCGCCCTCGTCCGTCGTGTCGAACGAATACGCGTCCTTCATGATGAACTCCTTCGCGCGCATCAACCCGAAGCGCGGCCGAATCTCATCCCGGAACTTCAAGCTCACCTGGTAAAAATTCTTCGGCAGTTGGCGATACGAATTGATCTCATTCGCCGCCAGCGTCGTGATGACCTCCTCGGCCGTCGGGCTGAGCACCCAATCGCGGTTCGCGCTATCCTTCAACTTGAAGAGCACGCCACTCGCCGTCTCATAGCGCCCGCTCTGCTCCCAGATTTCCTTCGGCTGGATTGCCGGCATCAACACCTCCATCGCCCCGGCCAGATTCATCTCCTCGCGGATGATCTGCTCCACCTTGCGCAACGCCCGCAACCCCAGCGGCAGGAAAGTATAAACCCCCGCCCCCAGTTTCCGGATCAGCCCTGCCCGCAGCAGCAGCTTATGCGACGCAATCTCCGCGTCCGCCGGCGATTCCTTCAATGTCGGTATAAAAGTCTGTGTCCAACGCATGAGGGCCAAGCCTACGAATCCAAGGCATTCGTAACTAGAAAAAATTGCAAAGCGGCCACACATCGAAGAAAACAAAGATCCCGTTTAACAGCCCGGGATAGAACGCCGCTCCTGTCCCAGCTCCGTAGGAGCGACATATTTGTAGTTAACCACGACACACCCCCTAGCTCCGTAGGAGCGGCATAGAGTAAATTCACGCCAAACGGCACACCGCACACGGGCACACCCTGACTCGTCCCGCGCACATTCGGCGCCTCGCTGCAGCCCGTGCCCCCACGCTGCGTCCCCGCACCCTTGTCGCGCCGAAGCTCTTAGCGAAGGCGGATTCCTTTGGCTTCCTTGCCCACATCCCGTCCGCCGTAGCTCCTCGGCGGCGGCGGAAGCGTCCCTCGCGAAGGAGGGACACCTTGGCACTTGGCACCACAGGCCCCATTCGTCATTTTTGAATTCGGAGGCACTTAGCCCTGACATCCGAACTTCGCCCTACGCGCCTTTCCGCTTTTTCGATTTCCCGCTTTCCGCTTTTACCCCTTCTTATTTTCCCTGGATTTAGTTGGATTTGGTTGGATTTTCTTAGACTGAGGCGGTTTACCGTCCTCATCGCCCCGGCCACCCGTCACAACTTTTTAGCACGATTAGGTACGATTAGACACGATTCACCGCGATTCCCTGTTCTCTTTCATCCTTCTGAATTCAGAAGGCCCGTGCTGCCAGTGGCGCTGCCACCTCGCACCTTCTTCCTTTCCCGCCCCCCTGGTCGCGCCGAAGCTCTAGCGAAGGCGGATCATGTTCAAAAAACTGCTTACATTAACTGACATAAACCACGATTCCCAAAAACTCTCATTCATACCCTTGCTCTCACTCGCCTCGCCTTCTGCCCTCCTTCCGGGATCTGGCGCTCGGCGGTTCTCAGCGCCCTCTGCGCCTCCGCGTTTATTCCCCAACGGAAAGACCAAAAATAAAAACAGAGGTTTGACCAACCTTGACTAGCTTTGACTAGCTTTGACTACGTTTGACTCCCACCCTCGATTTCACCTATCAACAAGCGCCCGTCCATCGGAGGGAGGCACCAGCCTCCCTCGCGCCGCCCATTTTTATTTTGGTTGGATTTGGTCGGATTTGGTCGGATTTACTTGGATTTGGTTGGATCTCCCTGGATTCGTTGGCCTTCCCGACATCCCCCCACCCCCCTTGTCGCGCCGAAGCTCTTAGCGAAGGCGGATTCCCTTGCCTGCGCCGCTCCCCTTTTCCGGGCACCATGCAACGCTTCAACCCTTCAACGGTTAAACGTTATTCCCATTTTAAATTGTCAAAGACCCCGGCACGCTCCCTGCGCACCCCCCATCAAAAGCATACACTATGTAAGACAATTGTCAAGCCAACGTGCATGGGAAAACCTCGGCGCTAAAAGCACAGTTAACCCCCACAAAGTTTGAGCCGCATCGCCACCACTTCTTGGCTCCGGAGGAGCGCCATGTTTATAGCAAAGACACATTAAGGCAGCCCAAGCTCCGTAGGAGCGGCACGCTTTTGGTCTTCCTATCCATCTTTGCAAATGCTTCGCCGCACCCACCAAACGCCCCCGCAACCGCCAGCGTCTTGGACTGCGGGTAAGCCAGTGGCGCTGCCACCCCTCCACCGCTTTTCCCCGGAGCGCGGGTCTGCGACCCGCAGCACGCCCTTCACGCCAAACGCGCAATCCTCCCCGAACCGCGACCTCCGATTTCTGGCCCCGACTTCCGCCCCTACCCTCGCCAACCACTCCCCAGCTCCAGAGGAGCGCCATGTTTATAGTTACGTCGCCACAACAACCCCAAGCTCCGTAGGAGCGGCATGCCGTCGGACAACTATCAAGACCTGGCCCATGCGGATTCCCGAACCTTCCCCGCCCCCAAGACGCCAGAGAACTGGTGAACTCCACGTGATTCCGCCCGCGCCTTAGCTCCGTAGGAGCGACATATTTGTAGTTAACGTCACCCCCAAGAGCCCCAAAGCTCCGTAGGAGCGGCATCGTGTGAAATTGCCCCGATTAACTCCGTTCACACGGCACCTCACCCTGCACTACACAACCAACGATGTCTCTTTAACACCTCGCTACAGCCAGGTGTCGCGGCGCAACCGTTCCATCCAACCGTTTCAACGGTTTCTATACGCGACCCAAACACCGTTCTGAATCCCAAACGCCCTCGCCAACGCGCCAGCGTCTTGGAGTGCGGTGGCCCTCCACCGCTTTTCCCCGGAGCGCGGGTCTGCGGCAGCACGCCCTCCCTCCTGATACCCTCCCTAAGTTTCTCCCCCGCCTCTCTGCCCTCTGCGTCGTCTATATGTCAATCCCCCAACCTTGCAACCGAATCTACCCCTGCCACAATCTCACCATGACTCGTGCGCTCGCCTTGCTCTTCACCCTGCTCACGGGCTTCCCCTTGCTCGCCTCCGAAATCCGCATCAGCCTCCTCAACGACGAGAAAGTGTTGAACGATACTGCCAGCCTATTACTCACCAACCGCTGTTCCCCCGAATCCGTTGAAGCCTTCAAGAAAGCCGTCCACACATACAAAACGGATTTGTTCGACACATCGAAGCTTCCCCCGCTCGTCGCCGGCTTCTACACGTTCAAAAACCTGGCCGAATTCAACCATGCCATCCCCGACCCATTCTGCTTTGACGTCCGCGACAAGTTTACAACCGAGTTCGAAACCAAGGGCACGCCAATCACCGATCTATACCATTACTCGTTAAATTGTCTGGACCTCGTGGTTTTACTCACCAAGGACGTCGGCGCGAAGGCCCCGAAGGTAAGGAATGATTTCGCCAGCAAATGTTTCGCCCAATTTGAGTGGGTCGACACAACCAACAGGTCCGGCTACCTCATCAAGCCGGTAAAGAACCCTGACGACCGTCAATTGCTTTGCCCTACGAATGCCTACACTTGGCTGACCGGCTTCACCCGGACGAGTAACGAATTAGATTTCGCATTCAGCTTGGTGGGCGACCGCTTTCTGCCGGGCAAGTTCGAGGGTACCGACAAGTCGATCAAAACATTCTTCGCCGACTGGAACCGACTGCGAAAGAAGGACGGGCTTAAATTCCCACGCAAAATTAAAATCGTGTCCTGTGGCTTTATCCCGGTTGGTACCTTTACCCGAGCTATACCAAACAGTTCGAACCGGCCAAGCAGGTCAGACCATCGGTGCTATTGGGAGATTGAACACGTGGGGCTCTACCTGAAGCACGGCGGCAAGCTCATCTACTTGGAAAAGAACGGCCCCTGCGGTATCTACCTGCGCGCCGACTTCAACAACGAAAGCGAACTCGGCGAATTCATCGCTAACAAACTGTTTCCCCTTAACAACCCAAGTCCATTCTATGAGGGTGCACCTATTTATGTCGCCGTAAACGACCGCCTCATCCACATCGCCCGCCGGTAAAACAATCTGCCTTTCTCACCCGAGGGATCGCAAGGCTGGGAGGTTGGCGAGGGCTGAGGGGAGCGCGGAGCGTATTGGAGTGCGCCGATGCCTCGCCTCCGCGCCCTAGCTCCGTAGGAGCGACATATTTGTAGTTAACGTCCCCAAGCACCCCAAGCTCCGTAGGAGCGGCATCGTGTGAAATTGCCCCGATTAACTCCGTTCACACGGCACCTCACCCTGCACTACACAACCAATGTCTCTTTAACCTCGCTTCAGCCAGGTGGCGCGGAGCAACCGTTCCATCCAACCATTTCAACGGTTTCTGTGCGCGACCAAAAAAACCGCTCTGAACCCCAACCACTCACGCCAACGCGCCAGCGTCTTGGACTGCGGTGGCCCTCCACCGCTTTTCCCCGACCTCTGGCCCCCGCTCTCCGATCTCTGACCTCTGACCTCCGCCCTCTGACCTCTGCCCCCTACGCCCGCGGATGCGCCTCATTATACGCCTTCTTCAACCGATCCGTCGTCACGTGCGTATAAACCTGCTTCGCGCTGGGGCGCAATGGCGGTATTAAGTCATGCTTGGCCGGACGCGCCCCAAGGCATGCCGTTACGAACAACCCTTCTGAATATCCAAAAGTCGGCCGAGCCGATCGAAAACCATTAGAGCTACGACCTTTCCGGCCTGCCACTTAAGAAGCCTCACCGGCATTATCGGGCTTTTCAGAGCGCTTTTTCTTTTTTCCTTTTTTCATCTCCTTGAAAAACTTTTCAAGTTCAGCTCTTTCCTCAGCGTTTAATTCTTCTCCTGCATCTTGTTGTCTTACGGCGTTTTCTTCGGGAGATTGCGGCGTAGGTTCTGATTGCACCGCTAACAATTTTGGCTCGGGAGCCATCAATTGGCGAGGGTTGAAACTAGAATGCTTCTCAACCTCGGGAATAATAGCACCGGCGTTCAGAAACTTTTCAGCACCGAGCCCGATATTCTTGCGCAACACACCTGCCTGCTCCCTTTCCAAGTGCCCTGCTTTCTCCATCTGAGAAATTTTTTCAATGATCGGCAACGTTTGCGCAATCAAACCAAGCTTGGCATCGAGCTTTTTTTCGCGGTAAAAAACCACCCTATCCCAAAGCGAGAGTATGATTTCTTTAACAGCTTCAACTAACTTCGCGATACCTAACAGGTCGAAACTCTTATCGCTTCCTGAATCACATGCGAGAAGTATGAGTTGCTGTTCAGTTTGATGATTCTGCAGAATTGCAACTGATTCATATAGCAATTGGACCGCCTCGAGAGTTTCAATCACTCTTTTGGGACTAGAAAACTTGCCGTTCTCTTCTATTAAAATTACAGAAATTAACGCCTTTCCTTGTAATTCAGTAGGCGCATTTGATGGGTCGTGCTTCATCACTTCCACATGGTCTTGCGTCACCAAATTTAAAAACTTAGGAAGAAACTCTACTGCTTGCGTAACGATAGCCCTGATTTCGTACGTCATAGGCGATTGAGCGGCAACCTCAAGCCATCGTTCAACTTGAAGGATCAAATCCAAATGCAAAATCGTCGCAATTTGCTTTTCTACTTTATTGAACTTTGATGCTTCGATCGAATATCTGTTAAGCGCCCCAAGTATCTCATTATTGATCGTTTTGCCACCGGCATCTCGGCGCAGTGTAGTTTCTAAAAGTTTTACCAAGTTACTTCGATCCAGCGCGAGCAATACATTTCTCGCTCCTTCAATTAATTCAGATCTCCTCATAGGCTTTCCAGAATGGTGATTGGTATGATTAATTAGTCAATGTTGTTCCTTAGAGCGTTTACAAAGTCGCTACGCTTTCATCAGGTACCGGCCGGCGCCGCAATAATTGCTACCAGACACAACCTGAAAATTAGAGTTCCGTTGCATGGACAATTTGCATATGAAAGCCAAAATGAAATACCGCCCCCTACGCCCTTGGATGCGCCTCATTATACGCCTTCTTCAACCGATCCGTCGTCACGTGCGTATACACCTGCGTCGTCTCCAGATGCGCGTGGCCTAGCAGCTCCTGCACGCTCCGCAAATCCGCCCCCGCATCCAGCAGATGCGTCGCATAACTGTGCCGCAACTTATGCGGCGTGATCGCCGGGTCCAACCCCGCCAGCGCGAGATACGTCTTCAACCGCCGCGCCATCACAATTCCATTCACCGGCGAACGCTCCTTCGTCTCCGACAGAAAAACTGGTGACGCCCCCGTCGGCCGCTCCAATAGCAGCCCCCAATAAGCCTCAATCGCTCGCAACGCCGTCTGCCCAATCGGCACCATGCGTTCCTTCTTGCCCTTACCGCGCACCCGCACCGATTCCTCTCGAAAGTCGATATCCTCGACGCGCAGCCCCACCAATTCACTGATACGCAGCCCGCACGAATAAATCGTCTCCAAAATCGCCACATCCCGATACGCCGCCACCACCGACACTGGACGCCCCGCCCGCTTCTTCTCCGTCGGCGTCTTCAGCACCTTGAGCGGCGCATCGAGCAAATCCTTCATCTGCTGAATGGTGAGATATTTCGGCAACCGCTTCGCCAGCTTCGGCATCGAGATATTGCGGATGGGCGTGACCTCCAGCACCCCGTGCCGCACGAGAAATTTATAAAACGTCCGCAACGCGCTGAACCGAAGCTGCGTCCCCGCGCGCCCCAGATTTTTGCGCCCCAGAAAACGCAGATACGCCCGAAAATCATCCCGCTGCAACTTGGCCCAATCCGGCACCGCCTTCCGCTCCTCCCGATGCCACTCACTGAACTCCACCAGCGTTATCCGGTAATTCCGCTGCGTATAAACCGACGCCCCCCGATCCGTCGCCAGATGGGTCATAAACCTCTCCGCCTGCGCATCGAGGACCATGGTTTTTTTTTGAGACTCGCTCATAGCGTTAGACCATTCGCGATTCTAGCCGCGTACATTTGCTGGCGACGGGAAACGATTCTCCCTCTCCCAGCGGGAGAGGGCCGGGGTGAGGGAGAACGCTCTCAACTGCCCAAGGTTAACAAAGTTGGCACGACTCCTCATCACGGCAACTTCCGCTGTATCCACCGTTTCACCTGTTCAAACCGCGTCGGTTCCACCCGGATCTCATTTTTCTTCTCATCCACTATCACGCCGTAACCATTCGTCAAATACCGGTCATATTCCACCAATAATCGCGCCGGCGTCACATTTGTGAAATTCATCGGAAAAAGACTCGTCGGCATCGTGTCCCCAAACGGCGGGTAGGCGAAATTCATTTCTGTCACGTTCCCAATGACCTCGCGCAACTGATATTCGTTCCGGATTTGAACGTCCGGAATGCGGACATCAAACAGATTCGCCACCGGCTGCCCCACCGCCGGCAGATTTAGTATCGGCGGCAATTCGCACACCACGCGGTGATGATTCGTATACACCGTGAACCGCACTCCTTTCGCATCCGCCGCCCAGCCACGCATGCGTACCATTCGAATTCCTCCATCTGTCCCACCGCCATTCCCCGGCAGTTCGCGGCCTCGTTCATCCAGCAATTCCACGTGTACCGCCAGTTTCGGTGGCTCAGTCACAAACAACGCAACCGCATTCGTCTCGGCCTCGCCATGTTGCAAACCAATTTGCAAAGTCGCCAAACCTCTCGCACCACCGCTCGAGCTGCTCCACGAATTCAAATCGCTATCCCAAACACCCAGCAGCTTCACCTCACCGCCCGGCACTGCCACCCGAATTCCCGCAGTGGCATTCGTTTCTACCACCACTTTCCCATCCAGTTCCACATCCAGGACCATTTCCATCGGCGTCGCGTGCCAGACTCGCGGATGCACAGTCACGTGCCCAAGCTGATTGGTCGTGATCCCTGAATAACTCGACCCGTTGACGAGCGACTTCTTCGTCCGCGCATCAAACAATCCCACAAAGCTGTAGTAGCCGGGTGGCTGTTTGATTGAGCCCAATGAGATCCGCAACTTGGGGAACGCATTATCCACTCCGCTCGACGAACCAATATTCTGTTCCGATAGCTCCCATTTTCTGAACCCCAGCGCCTTCAACTCATCCGCCGAAAGCCGCCGCCCATCCGGAGCGAAGCAATCAAGCGGAATTGTCTTATCCTGATTCGTCGTGGCCTTCGAAATACCTGGACCAGCCGCCGCCAGCGCGACCACTTCAAAACTTGCCCCGGCCCCTTCCATCTTTTCTCCTGGCTTCAAATGTTTAACCGCATGCTCAAACCCGTCATTCGAATAGTTGCCAGCTAGTGACGGTATCGTTACTACGAGTGATTCGCCTTCTTGCGTAATACTGAGCCCTTCGAACGCCTTCGCGTTTAGCGGGTCAGGCGCGGCCGGCGAAACCGCCTTCGCATAATCATTGGTACTGCGCAACGCCGTCGGACTGGAACGCGGCGCGCGATCGCACGCCGTAAGCATCAGCAACCCGCACACCGCCATTACCAGCCACAAAATTGAATCCACCTTGGGACCACGAACTAAACAGACCGTGCGTACGCGGCCTACCGCATCTTGCACCCGCACGCTCTTACGCGCTCCCCTCCTTGGAGGGGTGAGGGGGTGGGTTCGGTCGCACTGCACAACAGCCAAGTTACCGCACACGCTGCCGCTATTTTCCTCTCCCCTCAACGGGGAGAGGGACCAAGGGTGAGGGGTGGTTATACCCAAAAGCATCCGCCGCTTCATTACCCCTTCAGAAACAGCCGTCCTCATTTCTTCACCGCCGCCGGCCGCACAGCAGCCCCTGCCGGCCCCGCCGGCTTCACCACCAGCGCATCCTTCGTTTCCTCCGGCGGCTCTGAAACATCGATGCCGAGATTCAGCACCAGTTGATTCACATCCTCAAACGGCATTTTGTCACCGCTCAGATAATTCGTCGGACCCGGCACATACCCATGCGACATCGCCCACGCCTCGCCCTCGCGCCGCGTATGTTCTTTCATTCCGTCCTCGCTGAGGCTTTTGATCTGTATCCAGTGCCGCACGTAAAACCGACGCTCCCCGTCTTCATAGATGGACACCGTCCCCGTCTCCGCATCATCGCCCATGATCGCGAGCACCACCAACGTGTGCAACTGCTTCGACATCGTCGCCGCCACATTGGTCGCCTGCGCCGGATTCCATTCCATCGGCGCCTCCACATGGACCGCGCCATTCAGCACCGGCCACACCGCAAATTCCCCGTCCTCATCCATCGCCTCCGTCGCCGGCGCAACCTTCATCGGACGCTTCATCAACTGCGAATAAACCGTGGCCAACGTGGCCGCCACATTCGTATGGCTCCCATCCTTTACGAGCATCACCGAGCCGTCATCATCAGGCAGCGTCCAGTGCATCTTCTTCCCCGCCGTTGCTGAGTCGGTGCTGGTGCTGCTCACAGCCTCTATCAAATTGCTGACACCGCGGACACGCCGGCTCCATTTGCTATAAAGCACGAGCGCGCCAAAAATCACCAGCACCACCGTCACTAGGATGGAACCAATCTTTTTCACCGTCTCCATCGCCCCGGCACCTGACGAGGCCGGACGCGGACGGTTCATCATGGCGGGTTGCGGCCGTGGAGAAGGAGCTGATACCGGAGGCGGAGCCGACGGCGTGTGCGCCGCAATACGCAATCCCCCGGCCGGACTTGCAGGCGGCGGCGGCGCACCACCACCCAACTGCTCCTGAATCATCTGGTTGCCAAGCGCGGTATTATCCGCCCCGCACACCGGACACGCGATGGCCTGCGGCAAACGTCCATCCACCGGTTCAACCGGGAACTTATAACGTGTTCCGCAGGGACAAGTGACTTTGATTTCCATACCTGATTGCCTTCTGTGAGACCGCAACCGTCAAATTCAAACGCGAAGGAGAAGGATTCCCCTCCCCGAACCATCAAGCACCTGGATTTGCAACTACGCTATTCGAATAACCAAAGCCGGCTTACCTATTCCCTCTCCTGGGGGAGAGGGCTAGGGTGAGGGCGAGCTTCCCCACTCTAACTTGTGCGGGAGACCGTTTTCAATAATCCGCCCCCCTCACCTATCCGGAAACTCAAACTCCACCTTCCCGCGCGGCGACAACTTAAGGAATGCAGAAAACGGCTTGCCCGCCTTCGAAATAAATTTGTCCATCACATCCGTCTTGCCGTCCTTGAGCAGCTTCTTGATCTGCGTATGGTCAATCGGCTGCTGCAACACGACCCGCCCCGACTTGAACGTGCAACGCTTCGTGTCCGCCTGCGATTTTTCGCAAACGTAATTCACCGGCCCCTCATACACATTGCTGCCGCACTTCGGGCATTTGCCCAGCACTTCCTTCCCGGTGAAATCAATCTTCTCCACCGGCTCATCGGCTTTCTTCTTGGACGGAAATTTCTTCTCCCGTGGCGCAAATTCGAATGCCACCTTGCCCTCTTTGATGACGAGGAACGCCTCGAACTTCCGGTTCGTCTTGTTCGATACGAAATTCTTCAACAACTCCGTCTTCCCCTCGGCGAGCAATTTCACCACCTGCGCCCGCTCGATGGGCTGTTGCAAAATCACCGCGCCCGTCTTGAAGTCGCACTTCTTGTTCGGGCCCGTGGCGTTCTCGCAGATGTAATTCATCCCGTTCTCGAACACGCGTCCCCCGCATTTCGGACATTTGCCGAGCGGCTCCTTGCCGGTGAAATCCACCGCCTCACCGCCCTCGCCTTCCCCGTCATTGCCGAAATCAAACTTCACCTCGTTCTGCTCATTCAACTTCACAACGGCTGCGAACGGGAAACCCTTCATGCTGCGGAAGCCCTGCAACGGCCCGATGGTCTTGTCGCGGATCAACGTCTCCACCTCATCCGCCTCAAACATGCGTCCGCCCATCACACGCCGCACGCCGAAGTCGCACTTCTGGCATTTGAATTCACGATACTTCTCATGGATTTCACCACCGCATTTCGGGCACGGTATCTTCAACACGCCGAAATCGCCGGGAATCGTATCCTTATCGTAAAGCTTCGCCTTGCGGACGATCTCCTCCGTGAAGTGCCGGATTTCGCCCATGAACTTTTCCTGCGGCAATTTCCCCCGCTCCATCTCCTTGAGCTGATGCTCCCATTCGCCGGTCATCTCAGGCTTGGTTAATTCCAGCACTCCGAGGCCATTCAGCAATTGCATCAACGAAAACGCCTTCGCCGTCGCCACCAGTTCGCGTCCACTGCGATACAGATACGCCTCGTAAATCAACCCTTCAATGATCGCCGCGCGCGTCGCCGGCGTGCCCAACCCGCGCTCGCTCATCGCCTCGCGCAATTCATCATCCTCAATATTCTTGCCCGCGCTCTCCATCGCACCCAGCAACGTCGCTTCCGAGTAACGCGGCGGCGGCTTGGTCACGCTCTGCTTCACCTCGATCTCGCGCGTCTCCACTTTCTCATTCTGCTCCACCGGCGCCAGCGTCGGCGCTTCATCGTCGGACTGCGCTTCTTTGCCGTAAACTTCCAGCCAGCCCGGTTTCACCAGCACCTTGCCGGCGCTCTTGAACGGCTCACCCTCCACGCGCGTGATGCGCACGGTCTCAAGAAATTCTGCCGCCGGGAAAAACACCGCCAGAAACCGCTTCGTCACCATGTCGAACAACTTCTGCTCCGGCTCGCTCAAACCCTTCGGCAACTGACCCGTCGGGATGATCGCAAAGTGATCACTAACCTTTGCGTTATTAAAGATACGCTTGTTGGGCTTCACCCAATCGTTCTTCAAAATTTTCTCCGCCGGGCCACTGTAGCCGGTGAGGTCCTTCAACGAATCCATCGTCTTCTTCACCGTGCCGATATAATCCTCCGGCAGATGACGTGAATCCGTTCTCGGATACGTCAGCACCTTGTGCTTTTCGTACAGCGCCTGCGCCAGGCCCAGCGTGTTCTTCGCGCTGAAACCAAACCGCGAGTTCGCCTCGCGTTGCAACGTCGTCAGGTCATAAAGCCCCGGCGACATCTGCGTCGTCGGCTTCGTCTCTTCCGTGACAATGCCCGGCTTGCCGAGGCACTTCGCCTTGATGGCTTCCGCGCGCTCCTTCTCCCAAATGCGTTCCGCCTTCAGGTCAACGTCGCCATCCTTTTCCGGCCGCTGAAATTTCTCATCGAACCAGCGCCCGGTATAATTACCCGCCTTCGCGCCGAACGTGCCGATGACTTCCCAATAGTCCCGCGGCTTGAACGCCCGAATCTTTGCCTCGCGCTCCACCACAATCGCCAGTGTCGGCGTCTGGACCCGCCCCACGGTGGTTTTGAAAAATCCGCCCGCCTTGCTGTTGAAGGCCGTCATCGCCCGCGTGCCATTGATGCCCACCAGCCAATCCGCCTCGCTACGCGACACCGCCGCGCTCGCGAGCGGCAGCATGGAGGTATCAGTACGCAAGTGCTCGAAGCCGTCACGAATAGCCGCCGGGGTCATGGACTGGAGCCACAGCCGTTGAATCGGCTGCTTCGCTTTCGTGTAATCCACGATACGGCGGAAAATCAATTCACCCTCGCGCCCGGCGTCGCAAGCATTGATGAGTGCGTCCACGTCCTTGCGCTTGATAAGTTTGACCAGGACCTTGAGCCGGTCAGCGGAACGTTCGATGGGTTGCAGGCCGAATTGCGGCGGGATATGCGGGAGCGCCGCGAAGGTCCATTTGCCCCGCTTGATGTCGTGCTCTTCGGGCACGACGAGCTCCAGCAAATGGCCGACCGCGGACGAGATGACGTATTTTTCGCCCTCGAAAAAATCGCCCGACTTGTCCTTGGTTATTCCGCCCAGCGCCTTGGCAATGTCAGACGCAACGGACGGCTTTTCCGCAATAATCAGAGCTTTGCCCATAGCTATGCCGGAGGCTTTTACTGCGAATGGACACAAAAAGGCAACCCTTACTTCTCTATTTATAAATTATGCCGCCCACCCTCCTGATGGTAGCAGCCGACGTAAGAAGGCTCTAAATACAGTGCAAAACAGGCTATTTTGAGCCCTCTCGAACGGCCTATCACGACCTCACATCTTCCCCGCCGATTTCCGCTCCCCCGGCTCCTTCGCGGCGTACACCTGCTCCGTGAGCGTGCGTATCTGCATCCGCGAACGGCGCAACTCCGCCTGATCCCTGAAATGCTGCGTCGTATCGCGCAATACGATCACCACCCCCTGCGGTCCATGCGCCGCGTCTTGCACGCGCGTAAGACTGACTTCCACCCGCGCCGTACTCCCCTTCGGTCCTACTTGGATTTCTGCGCGCATCGGTTCACCGGCGAACGCCGCCTGCCAAAGCTTTTTCACCGTGTCATCCCCGGCTGTCACCTGGAAGATTTCCGATAGCTTTTCACCCTTCGCCAGGCGCCCCATCCAACCTGTCAACCACTCGGCGGACGGGTTCATGAACTGTATCCGCGCTTCCGCGTCCGTGATAATCACGCCATCACTGGTCGACTGGACCGCGGCAGAGAAAGATTGCTCCATCTGCTTCCAACGCGTCTCTTGCGCATGCCGAATAAACCCGAGCAAGATGGCCGCCTTTAACTCCTCGGGACGGAATGGCTTCAACAGATATCCATAAGCACTCGACTCCAGCACCGATTGCATCGTGTCCTCGTCCGACTGCCCCGTGATGAAGATCGAGGGAATGTCATACTGCCGCCGCAGCGCATCTGCCACACCAAAGCCGTTCATCGAACCCTTGATATTGATGTCCAACAGCGCCAGCGAGATGGGTTTCTTGGCCGCGAGTTGCAGCGCCAGTTCGCCCGACTCGGCCACGCCAGCCACCTCGTGTTCCAAGGTCTCGATATATCCCGCTACGACCGTCGCCAGCGGTGCTTCGTCTTCTACAATGAGAATGGATTTATGGGGAGAGTTCATTGGCTGTAAAATAGCAGACACGCATACGCCGTGACAATGGGCAATGATGTAGACTTATCCGCTACATTCCTTAAATCACTTGCGACCGCCCACTTACTTGCCAATGCAGAATTGGCTAAAGATTGAATCCAGCAGATCTTCCGTTGTGGTCTTACCGATGACCTCGCCCACCGCATTCACCGCGATGTGCAAATCCAGCGCGACCAGTTCCAATGATAAGTCAGAACGAATCGCATCAATGCTCCGCACCGTCGCCGCGCGCGCCCGATTCAACGCATCCTGATGCCGCGAATTGATCATCACCTCCAGCATCTCCGCATTGATCTGCCCGGCCCACACCAACCCCTTGATGGCATCCTTCAACGCCTCGATCCCCAACCCCGTCGTGCAAGAAATATCCACCGACGGAACACGCGTCTCAGGAGTGAAGGGCTCTCCCTTCCCAACCAGATCAATTTTATTCCTCACCACAATCCGCTTCTTCCCCCCAAACTCCTGCAAAAAATTTTCGTCCTCGTCCGTCAGCGGCTCACTCGCATCCAGCACATGCAATATCAACTCCGCGCGCGCCAGCGTCTCACGGCTGCGACGGATTCCCTCCACCTCAATCTCATCGCCCGCCTCGCGCAATCCCGCCGTGTCAATGAACACCACCGGCACCCCGCGGATGTTCGCCGTCTCCTCAATCGTATCACGCGTCGTGCCCGCAATCGGCGACACAATCGCACGGTCCCGACCCAGCAGTTGATTGAGCAAACTCGACTTGCCCGCATTGGGCCGCCCAATGATCGCCGCCCGGATACCGCGCCGCAGCAACTGCCCTTCGTTCGCCGTACGCAGCAGCATATCCATGAACGTCACACCCGATTGTAAACGCTCGACCAGCACGTTGCGGGTATCGGGCGTGATATCTTCATCCGGAAAATCAATGTGCGCCTCGATGTGCGCGAGGGTCTTGATGAGATCGTCACGCAGTTGATTGATGCGTTGCGAAAGTTTCCCCGCCAACTGCTCCTCAGCCGCGCGCAGTGAAAGTTCCGTCCGCGCATGAATTAAATCCGCCACCGCCTCCGCCTGCGCCAGATCCAGTCGACCATTGAGAAAAGCCCGGCGCGTGAATTCCCCCGGCAACGCCATCCGCGCGCCCGCCGCGAGCATCGTGTCCAGCACCGCCTTCGCCGGCAGCAGCCCCCCGTGACACGAAATCTCGATGGTATTTTCGCAAGTATAAGTCCTCGGCGCCCGCATCACCGCCAGCAATACTTCATCGACCACCACCTCCCCGCGCACGATATGTCCGTGATGCAACGTATGCGACTTCGCCTCCGACGGAAGATTCTCTTTCCCCGAAGATGACCGAAAACATCGGTCTGCCATCTCAAACGCCTTCGCCCCCGACACACGAATAACCGCCAACCCACCCTCTCCGAGCGGCGTAGCGATGGCAGCAATCGTGTCGTCAAACATGATGGGGGCTTTCAGTAAAATCTTGAAACGCTGGGCTCGTAATTGGAGGTATCAAGCAACCAAACGCGCTGCAGCTCTCCCCTCTCCCAGCGGGAGAGGGCCAGGGTGAGGGAGAAAACGTCCGCACCACTAGACGCATCATCCCACCTCCCCGCTCGTAAATCATAAATCCCCTAGTTCCCACAAATCCCACGCGTGATCTCCGCCTTCCGCCCCTCCAGCCACAACGCCGCTTTCTCAAAACTTTTCCGTTGGATGAAATGAACCAGTTGCGGATCAGTCCCCGGCGGAAGCTTTGCGCCCAGCTCGTCGATGCGGGCAAACAGCGGCATCAAATCGACTCGCGTTTTCGTGGCCGCCATGCGTTTCACCGCGCCGTCCAAGTCCAGCAAAGCCTGGTGAAGTTCTTGTTCCAATTCTGTCATGTTGGAAAATTAGGCCATGCCCGCGCAGGCTGCAACCCTGCGGCACGTTGGCGCCTCCCTTAAAAAGCCGGCGGTAGCCCCAGCAATTTCGGTTGTAGGAGATAAATCACCAGCACCCGTGCAAGACCAGAGGCCAGCACCAGCACCATCACGCTGGACATATAAACGCCGAACGCATGCGCCGGGTCCAACCACATCACCCGCGGCACACCGTGATATAATATACCCGCCGTCAGCGCCGCCCCGACCAGCCATGCAATCCACGGAAACAATCCTGGAAACGCATCAAACACACGCATAAGAAACACCGGGCCCAAACCGAACACGCACACCGTAAGCCCCTGCGCGAAAGTCTGCCGTACATGAAACGTGTTGCTCAACCCGCGCAAGACCAGCGCGCATAAGCAAACCACCACCAACCCGGCCGCAAAATGACACCCCTGATAGCGCACCACTTCCTCCAGCGTAAACTTTTTCATCGCTCCCAGCGGACCAAAATGCTTCCCCCAACGCATCATGCCGAATCCTTCCGCAACGCAGCCCAGCAGTAGCAGAGGGAACAAATGAAGAAATACAACTCGCACAATGCTGCGTGCCGATTCCACCGCCCGGCTCCAACCAGCCTCGGCATCAAAAATCATTAAAATAACAAGGAACATCCCGCCGAAAGCTTTAACCCTATTCAGCGCACGAAACAAGCAAGCGAGTGGAAAAACTTTCCGCACCGCCCCAAGGTTTCCACCGGGACCCTTCGCCGCTCCTAGTCTTAAATCGTGGCGCGTTGCACTAGCATTGGCGCAGACTTAGCACCGCACGCGTTGCCACTATTTCCCTCTCCCCTCAACGGGGAGAGGGATTAAGGGTGAGGGGTGGTACTACCCGAAAGCGTCCACGTCTTCACCATTTCGCCCACGGATTGCGCCGCTCCCTGAAACCGCTAAACTCTCTCCATGAAGCATCTCCTGTCCACCTGCGTCTTCGCTCTCCTCCTCGCGCTGCTCACACTTTCCGGTTGCGCCACCCGTCCTAAAATCGATTGGTCCGCCCGCGTCGGCAATTACACCTTCGACCAGGCCGTCCTTGAACTCGGCCCACCCGCCAAGCACGCCAAACTTAGCGACGGCACCACCGTGGCCGAATGGCAGACCGCCATCGGTTACACGCGTACCGAATATGTTCCCTACGGCGGCGCCTATCGGTACCCCTATTATTATGGTGGTTACGCCGCGCCTCTCACCACGTACTCACCCGGCAGTTTTCTCCGACTCACCTTCGGCCCTGACAATCAACTGAAGGCCTGGAAAAAACTCACGATGTGACTGGGCCGGTTAAACAAGTTACATGAGTGACTGGTTAAATCAGTTGGCCTCTTCACCTCTTCAACTCTTGAACGCTTCAACTCATCTAACCCATGTAACCCATTTAACTGAATTAACTTTCAGCTTCACCTCCGCGCCCTCACATGTTTAACTCCCGCCAATGAAAGTTGACCTCGGCATCTGGGACAAGCTCACCAAACTAGTTTGGTGCCTGATTGTCATTGCCGTGGTCATCGGTGTCTACCTCTGGTACCTGCCCCCCATCCAGCAAAACGAGCGCATGCGCAAAGAAGTCATGCGACTCGACGCTGAGATCGCCAAACAGGAAGCCGCTGCCAAGGAAACGCACGACGCCATCGAAGCCATGCGCGACCCCAAGACCATCGAGCGCATCGCCCGCGACAAACTCGGCTACGCCAAAGCCGGCGAAACCGTCATCCGCTTCGAGCCCGCCACCACCACGGTGCACTGACTCTTGCCCGTAGCAGCCGACGTAAGGAGGCTCTAACATCGTTCTCGTCTCGTCCTCGCAATTCCCCAAATCATTGCGCACTGCTGTCTAGCGAACGCATCGAGACCAGCCGCAGCAATGTGTCTTAACCAGATTGCGCCGCAATTCCATTAGCGTATTCCGCACCCCGGAGCGTGGACGGCCCCTAGCCCGCAGCACGTGACCCTGAAAAGCTGGAACGACTCCAACGCATTCTAAACGCTGCCGTGACGCCCAAGCCACAATGCTACTGACCACGGACTATGGACTACTGACCTCTGTCTCTGTTATCTGCATTCCTCCTTTCCCGTCGTCACCCTAAACCAGACTCGACTCCCTTTTCCTCCCCGCATACTGTCGCCCCCATGAAGCAGAGCGGCGGCAAAACAATCCGGCTTTGGATCACCCGCATCTTAATCATCGCCCTGCTGCTGGCCGCCGTCATCAAATCTCCAACCGCCTTCGTCGCCGCGCTCGCCGGCATCATTCTCGCGGTATACCTCATCTGGCTTTGGATCAAATGGAAATTCTGGCGCATCCTTTCGCCGCTGAGCGACATCGGCAACGCCTTTCGCGAGGTAACCCTGAACCTACAAAAAACCGGACGTCCATTGTACAATCCCGAACCGGTCCAAGCCGCTTTGGAATTCTTGAAGCAAAATGGCTTCACCGTCCTCGGTACCTTTACCGCCAAGCAATTCTCGAACGCCAACATCGTCCTGACTAATCACGCGGCGGAAGGAATTCACGCACTCATCATGGACATCCAATATCTCAGCGTGACCACCGAGTTCTGCAGCCGCTACGAGGACGGAAAAACTTTTACCTGCTCCAACACCCAATTGCCGGACGTCTTGCCACGACCCGACATCCACCCGATAACGCGCCTGCCGAAAGCTGAAGTGCAAGCCGTCTTCGACCAGTTCAAGGCGACACGCCCGCAATCGGGCATTTGCAACCTCAAGGACGAGGAAGTCCAAGCCCAAGTCGAGTCACTCTACGGCGAACTTAAGTCCTACCAACTTGAAACCATCGAGAAGACCGTAAAAACCGACGCCCAACTCCTCGAGAACTTCATCATCGCTTCCGGCTGGACCGCCATCGAGTGGCATCGGAAACAACATGACGTGCTCATCATCCACGACAACCTCAAGGACTACGACCTCATCAGCAAATTTGAAGACGCCGTCGACGACGAAGACGAACAATACAAAAAGCGCAAGAACCGCGTGGAATCGGTCATCCGGAACCACAAGCCCATCGAAGCCTTCCAAATCCTAAGTGCGGAAATCCCCACAAAAACCCGCTTCAGAAAAATCCACGAACTCACCGAACCCATCCCCGCACACGTGTATCTCGCGGAGAAACCGAAGGAGTAATCGCGCTCTAACAAACCCCAGCCATGCACGGGTTCGAAGAAACCAAAATCACTTTGTTCACCTTACTGCGCTGGATTGCAACGTGGTGCGGACTCGGCGTAGGATTGGTGCTGGGGGCAAAATGGTTTGGTTTGCCGGGAAGCGTAGTGGGTGCCCTGATTGGCTTCTTTGCAGGAAATATAATCGGACTGATACCGGACTGGTTAGGATACAGATATTTCTTCAAAGAAATCGAACGCAGTTCCGACGACAAGTTGAGGGCGATGCTAGCAGACGGTGAGTGGCAGTTCTGGCATACAATCGCCCTTCTCCAATTGTCGGCACGCGGCCATGACGTCCAGCCAGAGCTCCCGCGAATTCTCTGCATGCTGGAAGCCGACTCCGTCCTCACGCGACGGTTTGGCTTTGATGCGCTTCGGCTGGTCTTTACCGAACTCGCCCAGAAAATACCCGACTACGATCCAAAAGAACCGACGCAGACCTGCCGGCAAAAAATCGCGCTGCTTCGTAATGATATTTCAACTAGCCCTAATGCTCTGCCAGTTCCGCCCATTTAACTCATGTAACCTGTTTAACTCCCCATTGTCCCTCACCCATGATTCCCATGCCCCGCCGCCTTCGCCCGCTTCCCCTCCTCAATCACCTTCGCCTCCAACTCCCGCGGCATTTCCTCATAATGACTGAACTCCTCCGCATGAATTCCGCGCCCGCCCGTCAATGACCGCAGCACCGTCGCGTAATGATGCAGCTCCCGCGCGGGCGCTTCGCCTGTCAAAATTTGCAAACTGCCATCCGCCTCCATCCCCATCACTTTCCCGCGCCGACTCGACAAATCACCGATAATTTTCCCCAGGCAATCTTCCGGCGCACGCACCGTCAGCTTGTGAATCGGCTCCAACAAGCAGGGCCGCGCCGCTAGGAATGATTCGCGAAACGCCTCCTTGCCCGCGATTTGAAACGCCACGTCGCCCGAATCCACCGGATGCATCTTGCCGTCGTAGAAAACCACCTTCAAATCCACGATGCGATACCCCGCCACAATGCCCTCCTTCGCCGCGGACATCACGCCCTTCTCAACTGACGGAACAAAACCACGGTCCACATTCTGCCCCACCAGCGTCTGCGTGAACTCCAACCCGCTATCGCGCTGCTTGGGCTCGACGCGCATCCACACCTCCGCAAACTGCCCCGCCCCGCCAGTCTGCTTCTTGTGACGATACTTCGAATCGCCCCGCCCCTTGATGGTCTCGCGGTAAGGAATCTTCGGCGCGGTCAATTCCAGCTCCACTTTGAAGCGGCGACGCAATCGTTCCACCAAAACGTCGAGGTGCAACTCCCCCTGCCCCGCCAAAATCGTCTGGTGCAATTCCCCATCCACATAATGCGCGAACGACGAATCCTCCTCATGCAACGCCGCGATGCCCACCGCCATCTTATCCTCATCGCCCTTCGACTTGAGTTGCAGCGCGGACAGCACATTCGGTTTCGGATAAGTCACCTTCGGCAACACCACCGAGCGCTTCATTGTGGAGAGCGTGTTGCCATTGTGCGTGTCTCGCAGCTTCACCACCGCGCCGATGTCGCCGGCATTCAGGGCCGGCACCGTCGTACGATTTCTGCCGTTGACCACGTAAAGCTGGCCCAGCTTCTCGGCCACGCGCCGGTCGGCGTTGTAGAGATCGCTTCCCAATTTCACCTGTCCCGAATACACGCGAAAAAACGTCATGTCGCCGAAGCCCGATTCATTCATGACCTTGAACGAATACAACACCGGCTCGGCATCGCCCAATGCGACCTCCACCGCCTTGCCATCGACATCGTGCGCCTCCACCCGCGCGCGATCCACCGGCGATGAACCATACTTCGCGATAAAATCCATCAACCGCGCCACGCCGATATTGTTCTCCGCCGACACCGCAAACAGCGGGATGAATGATTGCTTCTGCACCGCCGCATGCAGACCCGCGCGCAGTTCCGCCTCCGTAAGCGTCCCCTGGTCCAGCCACTTCTCCATGAGCCCGTCGTCCGCTTCCGCGATGAACTCGATGAGCTTCTCATGCAATCCGCGCACGAGCTGCGCATTCCCGCCTTCGGCCGCCACCTCGGTGAACTTGCCGCTCTTATCGTTAGCATACGTCGTCACCTCGCTGCGCGGCACGTCGAGCAATTGATTAAAGCCCGCCCCAGAATTCAACGGCAGGCTCATTGGCAAAATGCGCGAACCGAAATGTTCCTGCATCTGCGCCAGTGCTCCTTCAAAATTCGCGTCGTCGCGGTCACAACCGTTCAGCACGATCATCTTTGGGATGCCGAACTCCGTGGCCGTCCGCCAGACGAGGTCCGTCCCAACGCCGATGCCGTGATTCGCGTTTACGACGACAAGCGCAAAGTCACTCGCCCGCAATGCGCCCAGGCTTTCGCAAATGAAATCGGAGTAACCAGGGCAATCAATCAGGTTGAATTTCTTCCCGAGCCATTCGAGGTGCAGCAGCGTGGACTGGATGGAAATCTTTCGCGCCTGTTCGGCTTCGTGATAATCGGAAACCGTGTTGCCGCCGGCCACGCTGCCCATGCGGTTGATCTCGCCTGCGCACGCCAGCATTGCTTCGCTGAGCGTCGTCTTGCCCGACGTCGCGTGACCCACGATGGAGAAGTTTCGGATGTCGCCCGCCTGATATTCTTTCATACGTCGCCCTTTCCTTGGAGGTTTGAAATCAAATCATTTATCCGGGAACTGATGGCAATGTAAGTGCCCCGCCAGCAGGCGCAAGCCGTGAATCGCTGAACCGGAAATTTTTCTCCCGCCTGATGACAGGTATAAGTGGCATCCCCAGGTCACTCGTGCGAGAATTCGCTTTCACAGTTCGACCGGCGAAAATAAAACCCGGCGAGATGGCCGTTCCATCGAGCACCAAGCTGTGAATAAAATGCCCCAAAAATTGCTCGCGAAGCCGGGCAATCATTTCCACGATAGGCCGGACAAGATTTAATTCGATTTATTATGGCAGCCGAAGAAAGAGTGCTTTGTTTTGAACGGAAACTTCTCGAACAAGTGGGTGTTTTTCAGGGACTTCATCAGGATGTCGAGAGATACTTGTCCGTGGCCACCGACCGCAAGAACCTGACCTATCTTAACCGCAGCGCGGCTGAGTTGGACAAACGCTACAAGCAACTCATTCCCTACGTCCTCATCATCTGCAATGGCAAAATCCTGCGCTACCGTCGCGGCAAGGCCGGCGGCGAAACAAGGTTGCACGGCCTGTGCTCTGTCGGCATCGGCGGCCACATCTCCGAGGAAGATCACGGCCTCTTCAACTCAAACGACCGCGGCTACTACGAGGAAGGCATGCGCCGCGAGTTGAAGGAGGAAGTGGATATCGACGCGGACAACGCCCCCGCCGTCGCGCTCATCAACGACGACAGCACCGAAGTCGGCTACGTCCACTTCGGCGTCGTCCACATCCTGCAAGTGCCCGACGAATCCATCGCCAACCGCCGCAGCGGCATCGTCGCCCCCGAATTTGTTTCCTTCGCTGACGCGGTGGAAGACCTGTCCATCTACGAAACCTGGTCCCGCCTCTGCCTCGAGCAACTAGACACATTGTTGGCAAAAGCCGCCTAGGCCTCCGCAGGCACGGTGGCCTGATTCTATCCACTGGATTTGCACCGATAACGTACGAGTAACAAAAGCGTGCCGCCGCTATCCCCTCTCCTGGGGGACTTCCGCTGCTTGGGAAACAGCGGAAGGAATTCGCAGCAGCGAAGGGCCTTGGGGCCGAGCGAGTGGGCACGAGCGAGTCACTGGGCCAGGGTGAGGGCGAGTTTCCCTCCTCCATCTAAATTTTCAGGCTCGTTGCGCTTGCAGGTTTAGGGACGCAAAGACCGCCCAAACTCTACTTCACCAACCCCGCAAATCTCCCCATCGCATCCTTCCACGCCCCATCTTCCTTCGGCTCAAAACGCCCCATCTCCGTCGAAGCCCTCACCACGTCACGCATCTGCGCGAGCGAACCCAGTTCTCCACTCGCGCGCACCTGCGTCAGAATGTTCCCCATCACCGTCGCCTCAACTGGCCCGGTCAGCACTGGCCGGCCGCACGCATTCGCCGTGAGTTGATTCAACAACTCATTCCGCGAACCACCACCCACGATGTGCAGCACTTCCATGCGATTGCCGGTTAATTCTTCAAGTTGCCGGAACACCACGCCATAACGCAGTGCCAAACTCTCCGTCGCACAACGGATGATCTGCCCCTCCGTCTCCGGCACGGGCTGCCCCGTCTCACGGCAGAATTCCTGTATGGCCTTCGGCATGTCCGGCGGATTCAAAAAGCGCGGGTCATCAGGATTCACCAGCGACCGCAACGGCTCCGCCGCCGCCGCCATTTTGGTGAGTTCTGCATAATCATACTTCTTCCCCGCCGCATCGAACGAGCGCTTGCACTGCTGGATTAGCCAGAGCCCGATGATGTTCTTGAGCAGACGAATAGTGCCATCAATTCCACCTTCGTTCGTGATGTTGAGTTCCAATGCTCGCGGCGTCAGCACCGGCGACGTCACCTCCGCCCCAAGCAACGACCATGTACCGGAACTAAGATAAGCCCAGTTCGGCTTGCCCGTGTTCGCCGTCGGCACACCGGCAACAGCCGACGCCGTGTCATGCGCGGGGGGTGCCACAACGGATACATTTTTCAAACCGGTTCGCTCCGTAATCGACGCACGCACCGCGCCGAGGTTTGTTCCCGGCTGCACAATCTTCGGAAATATCTTCGACGGCAGACCAAACTTGCCGAGCAAATCAAAATTCCAATCGCGCTTCGACGGATGCAGGCATTGCGAGGTGGAGGCGATGGTGTATTCCGCCACGCGCGAACCACACAGGCAGTAATGCAGAAAGTCCGGCATGAACAAAAAGTCGTGCGCCGCCGCGATGAGATCTGAATGCTGCTTCTTGAGCGCAAGCAACTGGAACAGCGTGTTCAATTCCATGAACTGCAAACCGGTCTGCGCATACAGTTCAGCGCGCGGCACCGTCTTGAAAGCCTCGTCCAACCCGCCCTGTGTCCGCACATCGCGGTAATGGTAAGGCAGTCCCAACACCTCTCCCGCCTTGGTCATCAGCACGAAGTCCACGCCCCACGTGTCCGCGCCCACGCTGACAATGGAGCTGCCGTACTTCTTCCCGGCGAGTCCGAGGCCGGTCTGAATTTCCGACCACAGCCGCACGACATCCCAGCGCAATGTATCCGCGATGAACACGCCGCCATTGGCGAAACGATGGACTTCTTCGAGACGCAGTTGTTTGCCATTCCAAACGCCCGCCATCACGCGCCCGCTTTCGGCGCCGAGATCAATTCCAAGATAAACGCGTTCTGCCATAGATGAGGTGCCGCTGGTTATGCCAACGAGCAGGAGTGAATGCCATTCCAAAAAGTGGCACAACTACGGAGCGCGGGTCTGTGACCCGCAGCATGTCCATAATTCAAGCCGCAGTAATATTTAACCAGGCGCCACTCCGTGTATTGAATCTCTGCATCCTCCAGCCGCTGGATTTGCCACAATAGCGTTCGAGTAACTAGAGCGCGTAGCCACACTTCCCTCTCCCCTCAACGGGGAGAGGGATAAAGGGTGAGGGGTGGTGCCACCAAAAGACTCCCGAATCCACTAGTAGAGAAAACGTTCTCAAAACTCTGTGCTCCCGATTTGCGCCTCCATCCCCTCACCCACCCAACTTCCGGTGCGCCGCCATAAAACCCTCTACCCGCTTCTTATCCACCGCACCCGCCCAATTCCCACCCGTCTTAAAATGACTGCCGATGATAAACCCATCCGCCGCCCGATAAAACGTCCGCAAATTCTGCGTCGTCACTCCGGAGCCGAGATAAACCGGCAGATGACACTTGGCCTTCACCGCCTTCACATCCGACGCGCGCGGCGCATCGCCTGTCACACTGCCCGTGACAATCACCGCATCGCCGCGCATGAAACCGACCGCCTCCGCCGTGCCACCAATGTCCACGTCCGCCGTGATGGCGTGCGAACTATGTTTCTTCTTCACGTCGGTCCACACCTGCACCCGGTCGGCGCCGATCATCTTGCGAAACCGCAGCAACTCCGCCGCGCTCGACTCGATGATTCCCTCATCCGCCACATGCGCGAACGCGAAGCCCTCGGCACGGATAAAATCCAACCCCGCCGCATGCGCCACCGCCATCGCCTCGCGATTGGCGCCCGCGAGGATTTGCACGCCACACGGCACACCCGCGACCTCCCGCACCGCACGCGCTATCACGGCCATCGTGGAAACAATTTCCGGCCCCACGCCGCCCCGCAGATACGGCGTATCATGCATATTCTCCAGCATGATACCCTGCACGCCCGCCGCTCGATACAACTTCGCTTCATCACACGCCTTCCGCTCAATCGCGACAAGACTCAACCGATGCGCCGGCGTACCCGGCAACGCCTCCACATGAATCATCGCGATGACCGGCTTGGCGGATTTGAACAACGGGTTGGGCATCGTCATGCCTTAAGGGTAGCGAGAGGGCCGGACGCACCGCAAACGACTAATTCGGTGGGGCGAGCGTCCCCGCGAGCCTTGTTAACCATCTAGCTCTTACCCTTATAAGCGCTACCGGAAAGAAACGGGCAAAGTTAGTTTAAAAGGCTCGCGGGGACGCTTGCTCCACCAAATTGTCGCAATCCCCATTCCCTACGATTCAGCCTCCCGTCCCGTCGCCGCCTTAATCCGCTGCCGCCACTCTTCCGCTGACATATCACGCGGAATCGCATGACAAACTTTCTCGAACCCCGGAAAATTCCACAGGTTTGGAAAATCACGGCACTGCTGCGGCTTCACCGGCTGGATGGCGCAATCGTCGCCCACGAGGAATTCACATTCGCCATTCGGCTTTTCGAGCAACGAAAGCCCCTTGCGATCCGGGCGCACCCGCGTGTGCCGCTTAACAAATTCCGCCTCGGTCAAACCAAGATGAGCCGCAATGCGCGAGATCTCAGCATCGGTCAATCGCACCTGCCCCGGCCAGCGACAACACGCCGTACAACGCTGACACTCATGGAAAATTGGCACGGCGACATTTCAGGCATAAAAGCGCACCCGCGCAACCTCGAAGCTCGAGCCGTGTTAAACCAAGCACGCATGAACCGCTTCTTCCAATTTTCCCTTATCACATCCTTCATCGCCTTTTCGTGGCTGGCGTTCATGGTAGTGCACGAGTTCGGACACGTACTCACTGCTTGGATTACCGGCGGCTCCGTCGATCGCGTCGTCCTGCATCCGCTCCAAATTTCCTGGACGGCACTGGCAAAGAACCCACATCCGCAGTTGGTAGCGTGGGGCGGCGCAGTATGGGGCACCGTGTTGCCTGCCTCCCTTCTCGTACTGGCTGCCCGTCTGCGCTCCCCCGGTCTCTATCTTTTCCGATTCTTTGCCGGATTCTGCCTCATCGCCAACGGTCTTTATCTCTTCGTGGATTCCTTCGGCGGCGCAGGAGATGGCGGAACGCTAATTTATCACGGCGCGCCACAATGGGAGTTGCTTATGTTTGGCGTCATCACTGTCCCGTGCGGTTTCTGGCTCTGGCACGGACTCGGCCTGCATTTTGGATTGGGCGCATCCCGCAGAGTAGTAAGCAAGCCTGCAACTTTCGTTTCGATTGCATTACTCATGGTAACTGTGGGCGCGGAACTGGTCGCGTACACCAAACGATAAACCGGAGCCCAAGTTTTTGAACGTTCAGGTAAAAGAAGTGTCTCATCAAATTACTGATATCTCCCCGCTTTGGTCTGCTTCCACATCGGAATGACAAACTGTTCATTTTCCAACCACGGTTTGCTTCATTGATTTATAGGTAAACTTCTCTACGGTTGCCCATGTGGTTTATGCGGCCGTGATATCCGTGATTGCCACACCTAATGATAACCCTCGTTCACCAGAACCTTGCCGTGCACGCGTTGAATCTAACAACGTCATGATTGATTCAACGCGCCCTGCGGTTGCGACGTCATGGCACCAGAGCCGCTTCGGCTTTGTCGCCTTTTTGTCCTTAACCCTCATTGCGGGCTGGACTTTGCTGCGGGTATTTTTGTTCGCCAAGTTCGGCCCGAACGACGTTCCCTTCGCCGAACTCTTCAAGCTCTTCATCCTCGGCTTCCAGCGCGACCTGTTCATGGCCATCGTCCTGGCGCTTCCGTGGCTCGGCTGGCTGTTAATCGTACGGGACCGGTCCTTCGGTCGCGCGTGGCATCGACGCTTGTTCACCGCCGCAGCCTGTGGCTTCGTCTCCTGGCAGATTTTCCTGCTCGCAACCGAGTATTACTTCTTCGAAGAATTTCACTCGCGCTTCAACACCGTCGCCGTGGACTACCTGGTCTTCCCGCACGAAGTATTCGTGAACATCGGCCAGAGCTATCCCGTCGTCCCCGTCGTCAGCGCCTGCCTGTTACTGGGCGCGGCGTGGACGTGGCTGGCGGGGCGGCTGTTTCAGCCGATGTGGAACGATCCCGCTCCCGTAGGCAAACGCTTCTTTCATCTCATCGGCGCACTGGCGCTCGCGGCCGTGCTGGCCATGACCTTCAACTTCAAAGGCGCCTCATTCAGCAAGGACCGGACGCTGAACGAGCTCGCCAACAACGGACCCATTTCATTCTTCGCCGCCTTCTGGACGCGCAACTTGGATTACGCCGCGTTCTACCGAACTTTGCCGAAGCCCGAGGCCTACGCTCGCGCACGGCAGTTGTTAGCGGAGCCCGGCGCTGAGTTCATCGACCCGAGTGACAGCATCCGCCGCCGCATCGCGGGTGACCCGACGAAACCAAAGTTGAACGTCGTCATCTTTCTCGAAGAAAGCCTCGGTTCGGAATTCTGGGGCTCGCTTGGCCGCACGAACGGCACGCTCACGCCGGAAATGGACAAGCTCGCCACGAACGAAGGCCTGCTCTTCACCAATATCTACGCCTCCGGTAATCGCACGGTGCGCGGATTCGAAGGCGTCCTGTCCTCCTTCCCGCCGCTCCCCGGCGACTCCATCGTCAAGCGCGACCGCTCCGAAAATGTCGAGACCATCGCCCGCGTGCTCAAACGTGACGGCTACAACACGATGTTCCTTTACGGCGGACGCGGCGTGTTCGACGGCATGCGCGCTTTCGCAGTGAACAACGGCTACGACCGGTTCATCGAGCAAAAGGATATCGTGAACCCTAGTCATACGACGGCTTGGGGCGTCGCGGACGAGGATTTATTCAAGCGCGGCGTGGAGGAATTCCGCGAGTTGAACAAGCAAGGCAAACCCTTTTGCGCCACGCTGCTTTCCGTTTCCAATCACCGGCCATACACGTATCCGGCGGGCCGCATCCCTGGCGACCCGAAGAAAATGAAGCGCAGCCAGGTGGTGAAATATTCCGATTGGTGCCTCGGCGAATTCTTCAAGGCAGCGAAAAACGAAGCGTTCTGGACGAACACCATTTTTGTAGTTGTCGCTGACCATGGGGCGCGCGTCTATGGCAGCCAATCCATCCCCATCAAATCCTACGAAATCCCCCTCGTCATTCTCGGTCCGGCAGTCGTGCAAGAACCCAAGCGCCTGGATCAACTGGGGTGTTCGCTCGACGTACCGGTCACGTTGCTCGGACTGCTCGGACGGCCCTACGAATCTCTCTTCTTCGGCCGCGACCTCCTTAACGGCGATCCAGCCCACGAACGCGTGCTCATCAATCACAACCGCTCCATCGGCATCTGGGCAAAAGAACGCATGGTCGTCCTCGGCCTGCAAAAGGACGTGGAATACTACGAGGGCGACCCCAAGAAGGTGGAAGTTCACCCGCTCCCCAATCCAGACCAACAGGAATTTGAACTGGAAAAAGACTGCACCGCGCTATTTCAAGTCGCCGACGATCTCTATATGAACCGCCGGTATCATCTCGACCACGATCGGGCCGATTAATTTTGGTGTCGGAATCTCAGGTTAGCGGATTCACCCCGTTCCGATTCAAGCTATCGTGGATGCACGCAGCTGTCGCCCTCGCCCAGCGGGAGAGGGATTAAGGGTGAGGGAGAACGGGTGAATTCGCCCGCGGCGTCTCGTAAATTCGACCAAACAAAACAGCCGCCAGTTTCCCGGCGGCTGCACGCAAAAACTTTGTATCACAGCTCAAACCGTCATGATTTCTTTTTCCTTCTGCACCACGTGCGCGTCGATCTTCGCCGAATATTGATCGGTCAACTTCTGCAATTCCTTTTCCGCCGCCTTTTCCTCGTCTTCGGGAATTTTCCCCTCGGCCTTTTCCTTCTTCAGCGCATCCATCGCATCGCGCCGGATATGCCGCAGCGACACGCGCCCTTCTTCGGCCATGCGCTTGGTGATCTTCACGAATTCCTCACGCCGCTCCGAACTCAACTCCGGCATAATCAAGCGGATGACCTTGCCCTGTACCGTCGGGTTCATGCCGAGGTTGGCTTTTTGAATCGCCTTCTCAATGGGATGCAGTGAACCCGCGTCCCACGGCTGGATGACCAGCATGCGCGGCTCGGGCGTAGTGATACCCGCCAGTTCGCGGATGCGCATCATCGAGCCATAAACTTCGGCCTGAATATTCTCGACCAACGCCGGTGAAGCCTTCCCGGTGCGCACGCTCGCAAATTCGCGCACCACGACCTCGTCCGTCTTGATCATCTTCTCTTCCGCTTCCAAAAGAATTTCGTCGCTAGGCATAAGTGGTTGGACGTTACCAAGGTTTGCTTAAAGTGTATAGCCGCTTCTGTTTCGGTACTTAATCATAATCTTAATCTTCCTCTTAATCTCCGAACTTGATGCGTATTGCGTATTGCGTGTTCCGTTTGAACGATGATACCCCGCGTCACAACGGAACAGGAAACACGCAACACACCTCCGCCCTCAAAAACTACGTGATTTACCGCCTTCCCCACCCTATCTTCCGCGGCCCTATGGCAACTATTAAACCGTTTGCTGCCCTGCGTCCGAAACCGGAACTCGCCAGTCGCATCTGCGAGCTGCCCTACGACGTCATGTCGTCCGAAGAAGCGCGCGTGATGGCCGAGGGCAACCCACTCAGCTTTTTGCATGTCAGCAAACCGGAAATCGACCTGCCACCCGGCACCGATCTTTATTCCGCGCCGGTTTACGCCAAGGGCAAAGAGAATTTTCAGAAGCTCATCTCCGACGGCGCACTTGCACAGGACAAGCAGCCAGCCTTCTATCTCTATCGCCAAATCATGGGCAATCACGCCCAGGTCGGCCTCGTCGCTGCCGCGAGTTGCGAAGAATACCTGAAGAATATCATCAAGAAGCACGAGTTGACCCGCCCGGACAAGGAAGACGACCGCGTCCGCCACATCGAAACGTTGAACTCGCAGACCGGTCCCGTGTTCCTCACCTATCGCGCCGTCCCCGCTCTTGATGCCTTGATCGCCAAAAAAATCTCTGAAAAGCCGGACGTCGATTTCACCGGCAAAGATGGCGTGCGCCACACCTCGTGGGCGATAGCCGATGCCGCCACGATCAAAACTATCGAAGGCGAGTTCGCCAAAATCCCGAGCCTCTACATCGCCGATGGACATCATCGCAGCGCGGCGGCCGGGCGCGTGTTTCAATCGCGCAAAGGGGCGGGCCACAGCAGCACGTTCCTCACCGTGATCTTTCCGCATAACCAGATGCAAATCCTCCCCTACAACCGCGTGTTGAAGGATTTGAACGGCCTAAGCCAAAGCCAGCTGCTCGCCAAGCTGGAAACCGTATTCACTATCACCAAAGGCGGCAGCCCGAAGCCATCAGCCAAACACGACCTCAGCCTTTTCCTCGGCGGCCAGTGGCTCGCGCTCAAATTCCGCCCGCAACTCACCGCCACGAACGACCCGATCGAAAGCCTCGACGTGACGCTGTTGCAAAAGCACATCCTCGCGCCCCTCTTCGGCATCGACGACCCGCGCACCAGCAAGCGCATCAACTTCGTCGGCGGCATCCGCGGCACGACGGAATTGGAGAAGCTCGTGAATGGCGGCGACTACGCCTGCGCGTTCAGCATGTTCCCCACGAGCATCGAAGACCTCATGGCCATTGCCGACGCCGGCGGCATCATGCCGCCCAAGAGCACCTGGTTTGAGCCCAAGCTCCGCGACGCGATGTTTTGCCATATGATTTGACCCGGCCGGTAACCCTGAACATTCGTTCGACTTCAATCTTTATTGTGTCGAATACTAAGGCCCCCTAAATTCGTCTGTGTGCGTATGAATTATCGAACCATCTCTGGTTTACTCCTTGCTGCTTTGTTCCCCGCTTTCGCTCCGGCTCATGCAGCCATGCCGAAGATTGCGCTGACAAACGCGTTCCCGGCCATGACGGTGGATCGCCCCGTATGGATGAGTGAAGCACCCGATGGGACCGGCCGCATGTTCGTCGTTGAACAGGATGGCCGCATCCAAATCGCGAAAAAAGGCGGCGACGGCGCGAACGCGCAACTCTTTCTCGATATCACGAGCCGCGAGCCCCACAAGGACAACGAGGAAGGCTTGCTAAGCATGGCCTTTCACCCGCAGTTCAAAACGAACGGGCTGTTCTACATCTATTACAATCAACAAAAGCCACGCCGCAGCGTCATCAGCGAATTCAAAGTTTCCGTCTCCGACCCCAACAAGGCTGACCTTGCCTCCGAACGGATTCTGCTGGAAGTCCCGCAGCCTTTCGGCAATCACAAGGGCGGCCAGGTAAGCTTCGGGCCCGACGGCTATTTTTATATCGCCCTCGGCGATGGCGGCTCCGCCAACGATCCGTATGGCAACGGCCAGAACACTGCCGCCTTGCTCGCCAAGATTCTCCGCATTGATGTAAACTCCAAGTCAATGGGAGGCAGAGGCAAGAACCGCGCCGAGCTGCCTTACGGCATCCCGCAAGACAACCCATTCGTCGGCGAGAACGAAAAATATGGCGTGCGCAAAGAGATCTACGCCTACGGCCTCCGCAATGCCTGGCGCTACAGTTGGGACCGTGAAACCGGCACCATGTGGGCGGGCGATGTCGGGCAGGACGAATGGGAGGAAGTGGACATCATCGTCAAAGGCGGCAACTACGGCTGGTCCGTGCGCGAAGCCATGCAACATTTCAAGCCGGGTCCGGAAGGCGCCAAGTACATCAACCCCGTCGTCGATTATCCACACAACCCCAAGCTGCTCCCAAAAGCCATCTTCCCGGACCACGGCAACGGCCTGAGCGTCACCGGTGGTTACGTCTATCGCGGCTCGAAATATCCGTCGCTCCGCGGCATATACATCTACGCTGACTACAACCTCGGCACCATCTGGGGCCTGCGTTATGAGAACGGCAAAGTAACCGACCACGGTGTCCTCCTCTCGCAACCTAAAAACGTTGCCAGCTTCGCAGAGGACGCCGACGGCGAACTCTATGCGCTCTGCTTCGACGACAAAGTTTTCAAAATCATCGTGCCGTAAGCAGCGCTACAGAAATCACTCTTCACCGTCATAATAATCCAGCGGCTCCGAACGTATCAACCTGCGTTCAGGTGAGCGCACGACCCACTTTTTGCTGTCGGGATAATGACACGTTTCACCGATCGGATTGTCCGCCACCACATAGACGATTAAATCCTGCGTGCCGTTGTTCGTGACTTGGTGTGCCTCGCCCGGTTTGAAAATGAATGCGTCACCCGCTTCGATTGCCGTCACGCCTCCCTCGTGGCGGACAATTCCAGTACCGGAGATGACGTGGTAAAACTCCCATTGCGCACTGTGCGAATGATAGGGATACGGCGTCTGTCCTGGTGCCACGCGCAGGATTTCCACGTCGAACGGATGTCGCTCCATCAAATCGGTTGATTGCGGCTTGCGTCCCAAGGCCTCGGAAACCTCTTTGCCCGCGCCAGCGAACTTCCTTTTAGGAGACGACCAGGAATCCTCTGCTAACGCGTTGGTGTTTATCTTGAGCATAAGTGTGCCGCTACCTTTCAGCAGGTTGTGAATTATGTAAAGATTCCAACCTGCCAATCGGAAATCGGGTGCAGACATTTCGAGCGCAACGGCGAAGTTCTCCCCCTCTCCCAGCGGGAGAGGGCTGGGGTGAGGGAGAACGCTTTCAACAACTTTGCGCTTCCTGACAACAGAATTGGCCAAATCGGAGCGCGTGTTGTGTCAACAACCCGGGACAAACCGCGCTCCGGGGCAGCGCTTGCAGTTTGCCCATAGGCCTTTTTCCAGATACAAACAACAATCATGAAATCACTGCTCACACTCTGCGCAGCGGTCGCCCTAGTAATCCTCATTGGTGGCTGCACCTCTACTGGCGGCGGACAATCCTCCAGCAACAGTCCCACCATCAGCGGTTCCATCGATACCAGTGTTGGCACGCGCTTGCGATAAATGAGCCCCCTGTCCTTGATGCGCGAAGCTCTTGCTTTGGCCCGGCGCGGCTACGGCATGACTTCCCCCAACCCCATGGTCGGCGCAATTTTGGTGAAGCGCGGAGACATCATCGGGCGCGGCTGGCATCGGCGCGCAGGAATGCCACACGCGGAAATCGAGGCGTTGCGTGACGCGGCGAAGCACGGAAACTCACCCAAAGGCGCAACCCTTTACGTCACGCTAGAACCGTGTTGCACCCACGGACGGACTCCGCCCTGCACCGAAGCAATCATCGCCGCTGGCATCAAACGCGTCGTCATCGGCGCCACCGACCCAAATCCGCATCACGCGGGCAAGGGATTCAAGATTCTGAAAAAGGCCGGAATCGAAGTTACCCACGGAATTCTGGCCGACAACTGCACCCGCCTGAACGAGTCGTTCAATCATTGGATTATTCATCGCACGCCCCTCGTCACCGTGAAATCCGCGATGACCTTGGACGGGAAAATCGCCACCGCAAACGGCGAATCCAAATGGATCACCGGCGAGCGCGCCCGTGCCCACGGCATGAAACTGCGTCAAGGCTCCGATGCAATTCTCGTCGGCGTGAACACCGTACTGGCCGATAATCCGTCGTTGACCGTGCGAACACCAAAACCAAAACCCCTTCGCCGCATCGTACTGGATTCCATGGCGCGCACTCCGCTCACAGCCAAGGTCGTCTCCGATGAACACGCCGCATTGACAACAATTGTAGTCAGCCAGCGCGCCCCCGCCAAAAGAATCGCCACACTCGCCAAACGCGTCCGAGTCCTCTTTTGCCCAACACGCAACACGCAACACGCAACACGTTTAGATTTGCGCTGGCTCCTCAAAACCCTCGGCTCTGAAAACATCACCAGCCTCCTCGTCGAGGGCGGCGGCGAAGTGAACGCGTCTTTTTTGATGGATGGCCTCGCCCATCGCGTCGCATTTTTCTACGCGCCCAAGATTCTCGGCGGACGCGATTCCCGCCGTGCCGTCGCCGGCGAAGGCGCCCAATCATTGGCGGAAGTTTTACAACTAACGGATGTGGAATGGCGCAAGCTCGGACCGGATTTGTTGCTACAAGCCCGCCTCGCAAGATCAGACAGCTAATACAAACTTCGCTAACCGGGTCGCATGCATTCCCGAAGAAGACGGGGAAGGATTCTCCCTCGCCCAGCGGGAGAGGGAGAACGCATTCAAAAAACTTTGCGCTTCCATTCTGCACCGGCCAAACGGACACCCATCGCGTCACTTCACCGTATTCACCAGCGGCGCCAGCCCCTGAATCCGGACCTCCAGCTTGTCACCACTCTCAATCGGCCCGATACCTCCGGGCGTACCGGTCAAGATCACGTCGCCAGGCAGCAACGTCATGTTCGTCGAAATGAAACTGACGAGTTTGTAGCAATCGAAGATGAGCTGCCCCGTGTGCGAGTTTTGCCGGAGCTGCCCGTTCTGGAAAAGCTGGATGGTCAGTTCACGCGGGTCGATCTTCGTCTCGATGTACGGCCCGAGCGGCGTAAAAGTGTCGAACGACTTTGCGCGCGCCCACTGGCTTTCCGCCGCCTGGATCGTCCGGTCGGTGATGTCCATGGAGGCCGTGTAACCCAAAATGTAACGCGACGCCGCCGCGGGTGTAACATTCCGAATCTTCCGCCCAATGACAATCGCCAGTTCCGCCTCGTAATCGGTGCGATGTTTCGTGAACGGAATCTCAATCTTGGCGCCGTCCGGGATAAGTGACGTGGTGGCCTTCAACCAGATCAACGGTTCCTTCGGCAAGGCACGCCCCATCTCACGCGCGTGATCCAGGTAATTGATGCCTACCGCGATGATCTTTGAAGGTGTGACCGGAACCAGCGTGCGAACGCTTTTCCACGGAGTGGGTTTCTTGTCGAATGACGGCGAGCCGAAGACGTCCCCTTGCAGCCGGTATAATTCACCATCCACAACTTTCGCGTGGAAGATTTCCTCGCCCCTCTGGAAGCGGCCGATGGCTGCCATAACCGGGCCAAACCGTAGCAACCCGCCTTTGGCCGCCGCAAGGTTAAACCGGCCCTTTCCCGACCTATCAGACTGCGGTTAATGCGGATGCGACCCGGTGCCGCATATCATGAAACTTCAGGTTGCGTTGCACTTACTTCGAACGGAGAATGGTCGCAGAACGTCAATAGTCATAACGTGATGAAAAGCATTTTTGGAATAGCTGTGCGCACCCTGCAGGTCGCCCTGTTTGCCGTCGTTTTCACCACCGTTGCGCTGGCTGAAGGCCTCCGCTGGGATACCAACCAGCAAACGTTGGATGCCGACCTCACCAAAGCGCCGTTGATTCCAACCTTTGAGCAGCTTGCCTCCCAAACCGGATGGCACATTTATCTGGAACCAACTATCGGTAAGACCTTTACCACCAAGTTCTCCAACCTTCCCCGCGGTCAGGCCATGCGCGTCCTCATCGGCGACATGAACTATATGTTCGTCCCGGGAACCGATGGCCCGACCAAGCTCTATGTCTTCCGCACGTCTCGCGACGCCGCGAGCGTCGAAATCAAAGCGAAACCGCAGGCCGACCCCAATGCCCCAATCGTCAGGCGCGTCCCCCACCAGCTCGTTGTCAAACTGAAGCCCGGCGCGAAGATTGAGGACATCGCGGCAAAATACGGTGCCACGGTAAAAGGTCGCATTGGCGACTTGAACGCCTACCTCCTCGAATTTGACTCAGATGCCAACACCGAATTCGCCCGTGCCGAACTCGCCTCCAATGAGGATGTCGACGCCGTCGACTCCAACTACTTTGTGGATCAACCGCCCCCGGCCCAGAAACTCGACAACGCGCCGATGGGACCGCCCCAGCTCGCCCTCAATCCGCCGCCGCTCGATGGCCGTACCGTGATCGGCTTGATTGACACCAGCATGCAATCCTTGAGTCCAGAGCTGCAAAAATTCGTGCTCGATCAAATCTCGGTCGCCGGCCAGGCCAATCCTTCCGGGAGTCCCACGCACGGCACTTCGATGGCCGAAACAATGTTGCGCGCCCTGCAACTCGCCACCGGTGGCAATACTTCCGTGCAAATCCTCCCCGTGGACGTTTACGGCCCTAATGCCACCACCACAACCTTCGATGTCGCCAACGGCATCATCCGTGCGGTCAATGGCGGGGCAACCATCATCAATCTAAGCCTCGGGAGCGACACCGGCAGCACATTCCTCCACAGCGTCATCACCGACGTGACCGGAAGGCAGATTCCTATTTTCGGCGCGGCCGGCAACACGCCCGTCACCACGCCATTCTATCCGGCAGCTTATCCCGAAGTCATCGCCGTCACGGCTTCGTCCAGCTTGTATCCGACGACCAGTGCGAACGGACTGGCCAATTATGCCAATCGCGGCGCCTTCGTGGACATGATCGCCCCCGGCAACAGCATTGTTTATTACGACGGCCAGTCCTGGCTCGTTCAAGGCACCTCCGCCGCGTCTGCTTATGCAGCGGGTATGGCTGCGGGTTTCGCCGAGTCACGCAACCTGCCCGCCTCCAGCGCAGCCAACTCGGTGAAAACCATGCTTCCTTTTAAGAGCCCCGCGAAGTAACAACTTTAAGCCGGTCAGCGCCACGCGGAGGAAGTACCCACGGTCTGCCGCGCGTCCACATATGCCAATTTTTGGTTTCGGCTTGAATCGCGCCATTCGTCCCTTTTCGACCAACCCGCCCCGAACGCACCTATAATTCACCCTTCAAACCTCCTTCAAAAACTCATCCTTAAAACTAAATCCCCAACCCGCCCCCGCATTCGGATACGCAAACCCATTCTCCATCCGGATCGGATTCGTGATCAGCCCATCCACCCAGTCGAACGACTCCGAGCCAAATGCATTCGGCACTGTCATCAGCAGCGGCACATCGTATTCCTTGTAGTAATGGGGTAGCACCGGAATGTGATGCGCCTGCGCCAACGCCGCCGACGCCCGCCACGCCTCCACACTGCCGAGCCGCAAAATATCCGGCTGCCAGAGGTCCAGCGCATCGCGCCGAATCAACTCCCGCAACGCCACCAAATCAAACTCTCGCTCACCCATCGCCAGCGAAATCCCCGCCTGCTTTCTCAACAGCGCATACCCGTCAAAATCAGTATTCGGCAACGGCTCTTCAAACCAAGTGATACGCAACTTGCGCACCGCCTCAGATAGTTTTAACGCTGACGCGACGTTCATCCCCTGATTCGCATCCATCATCACGTTCACGTTCGGTCCCACCGCTTCGCGAACCTTGGTTAACCGTTCGATATCCCGTTCCAATTCCGGCGAACCCACCTTAATCTTCACCGCGCGAAATCCGCGCTTCACGTAGCCCGTGACCTCCGCCAGCAATTCTTCATTCGAATAAGAAATCCATCCACCGCTGCCATACAGCGGCACCCGCTCATGACACACGCCAAACAATTTCCAAACCGGCTGTCCCAGCGTCTTCGCCCACGCATCCCACATCGCAATATTGATTGAACCCAGCGCCCACCGATGAATCCCTGCCCGCCCAAAGTATTCTGACTCCGCGTCATATTCCTTGATGAACTCCCCCGTCGCCGAGACCTCAAAGCCCGTCGCCAGCTCACGAATATCTTTCAACGCCCCCACAATCGCCTGCGGTGAATAATGGAACGCGAGCAGATACGCGTCACCCGTCACCCCGCTATCCAACGTGATGCGCGTCACAACAAACGCAATTTCATTGATGGAATGCGTGCTATCCGCAATCGGCCGCGAAATCGGCGACACCGCCTTGAAAAATTGGACCTGCGCAATCTTGGGCATGCCGCGATATTGCCCCGTCCTCCCGCCCAAGCGCAAATTCCGAAACCCACCCAAACCGCCCACAGACATATCCTCACCTAATGGTAGGTGACGACGTGAGGAGTCTCTAACTAGCTTCCCCTTCCCGGAACGCCGAGTGCCAGTGGTAAGCCAGTCCGGCTCGGACCTGCCACCTCCCGACCCGGCAAGTTCCTAAATTCCAAGTGTAAGGAATCGCCCCCAACCACTACTTACATAAAGGGCGGTCACGACCCAACCATCGGAAGCGCGGAGCATTGCTCCGCCCTTGGCAGGTTCTATCTGACTGCGGAGCAATGCTCCGCGCTCCGCCTTCGACAAAGTCCCGACATATGTTATGATGCGCAAAATGAAATCGGTCGCCCGCAACTCAACCTTGACGCTTGCCGCACTGCTCAGCCTCGCTGTCGCAGGCTGTTCGCAGGAACGCGCGGCCACCAACAAGCCAACTCAGGCCTCGACCGCCACCGTCGTCCCCTACACCAATTCCACCATGCAAAACTTCAAGAAACCTTCCGCCGAAGAACTGAAGCAAAAGCTCACGCCGATGCAGTTCAATGTGACGCAAAATGCCGCCACGGAACCGCCCTTCCGCAACGAGTACGACCATAATTTCAAACCCGGCCTCTACGTGGACATCGTCTCCGGCGAACCGCTGTTCAGTTCCCTGGATAAATTCGATTCCGGCTGCGGCTGGCCGGCTTTTTCGAAGCCCGTCACGGAAGAAGAAGTTGTCGAGAAGAGTGACAACGCATACGGCATGACGCGCACCGAAGTCCGTTCGAAGACCGCCGATTCCCATCTCGGCCACGTATTCGACGACGGCCCCGGCCCCACGCGCCTGCGCTATTGCATCAATTCCGCCTCCCTCCGTTTCATCCCCGTTGAAGAAATGGAAAAAGCCGGCTACGGCAAATATCTCGACCCCTTCATCAAAGCCGGCGTTTACAAACCGACTGCCAGCACGTCCGCGAAATAACCGTCTGTACAGCCGCGCCCATTTCAATGGAAACGGCGCAGGATTCCCCCTCTCCCAGCGGGAGAGGGCCGGGGTGAGGGAGAACGCGTCCAGCAACGTTGCGTTTCCAATTCCAATATCCTTCACGGCAGGTTTACCAAAACCATTCGCTATTTTACAGTGAGGAGTGAGAACAAACCGTCCCCACTCATGTAACTTATTTAACTGATTTAACTTCGCCACCCGCCCACAATCGGCGCGCGTGCAACCCTGGCAAAACTACGCGCTCGCCGCGCTCGCTGTCCTCTTCATCGGCTTGAGCAAAGCCGGTTTCGGCGGTGGCCTCGGCATGTTGACCACGCCGCTTTGCGCGCTCGCATTCCCGTCCAACGAAGCCATCGGCATGATCCTTCCCCTGCTCTGTGCCGGCGACCTCTTCTCCCTCTACCACTATTGGCGCAAATGGGACGCGCAGAATTTGAAATATCTCCTGCCCGGCGCCGTCGTCGGCATCATCGTCGGCGTGCACTTCATCGGCCAATTTTCACCGCGCCAGTTGAACATCGCCATCGGCATCATCGCCGTCACCTTCGTGCTGTTTCATCTGCTCCGAAACATCATCCTGCGCGCCGAGGGCGCGTTTAAACCGAACCACAAAGTCGGCATCCCCTGTGGCCTGCTCGCCGGTGTCACCTCAAGTTTCGCGCACGGCGCCGGCCCCGTCGTCAGCATGTTCCTCGTCCCCCAACGACTGCCCAAAGAAATCTTCGTCGGCACAAACGTCCTCGTCTTTTTCTGGATCAACTGGATTAAAGTCCCGTTCTTCGTCGCCAACGGCGTCATCACCCAGAGCACACTCATCAAAAGCCTCTACTTTCTCCCGCTCATTCCGGTGGGCGTCTGGCTCGGCGTCTGGCTCAACCGCCGCTTCAACGAAACCTGGTTCATCCGCGTCGTCCTCATCGCCCTCTTCTTCACCGGCCTCCAACTCATCGTCAACTTCAAGTTCCGTTGAGCGATATGCCAACTACAAACAGAGTCATCGTGTCGCGGCTTGATGAAAGTCTGCAGAAAGCGGAGTCGCTTGCACGTTTCGATGCACCCATCGAGAAATCCGACCTCGCATTCCTGGCCGGAAACGGTCTGCAGGACGCCGCCCATCGCGCCGCCAATTGCTTGGGCTGGATCTGGCGCCAGTGGCTCAAGGGCACTTCAAAGCGGACCATTTCAAAGAAGGTACAGCCGTTCGTGGCACGAGGATTGGAATTGCGCGCCCTATGCCAGAGTTACGATTACCTCCCTCTACACGATTTATTTCTTCTGCATTGCGCTATCTTTGTTTGCAGTGACGATTACATCCGAGCGGTTGCCACTGAAATCGCTGACGCCTCCGGAGACAAGGGACAGAAGCCTCTGGATAGTCGTGGCGAGCTCTACTTGGCAGCATGGTGCGGAATGCTAAAATACGCGATACTGGGAGATGAACGCCAAGCCTCAGATCAGGCGGCTCTGATTTGGGGTGCGTATCGCGAACAAGGGATCCGGGCTTCGCCTAAAGCACTTGTTACCCCGTGGCTCAAAAGAGATTGGCCAGCCTTCAAGAAGGCCCAGGAGAAAGATTTCTACGGCATGTGGCAGCGAGCGCGAAAAGATCATTGGACCGTAAAGTCTGAAAACTCGACGGAAATCGTGGTGACCACCGAACGCTACCAGATTGAGCACCAATGGTGCTGGGCGCACTGTGGTCTGGCCGTGATGGCCCAGCGCCAAGGTGCCGAGGTTGCAACCGATCCTTTTTGGTTTCCCGACGCCGCAATAGACCGTCACGATAAAGTGCCCCCAGTGCCCGGCCCCTCAACCATCAATCAGCCCGACCTGTTCTAACTGGCAGGAACGTCATCGGACTACGGCATAGAGCAAAAGCAAATCTCCCCCTCCCGGCCACACGGCCTAGGAGAGGGAGAACGCATACAACAACACTTTGCCATCCAGCATCAAGAATCCAGAATCAAGCATCTTTCACCCGCATCACGTCATTTCTGCATTCGTCATTCTGCATTCTTCCTTTCCCACCCTCCCCCAATCGCCTTCGCCAGCAAGATGGTCGACACCGCCTGTTGCCCGCGCAATTGCGCATCCTGCCGTTCCGCTTGGAGAGCCGCGCGCTCCGCATCCACCACATCGAGATAACTCGTCAGCCCCTTTTGGTAACGCTCCTTCGCGAGCGACGCCGTATCCCGCGCCGATACCAACGCACGATTCACCGCTTCACCCTGAGTGCGAAGCGTGCCCAAGTCCGACAACGCATCTTCCACCTCGCGGAACGCATTCAACACCGCGCCTTGATAACTGGCCGTGGCTTGTTCATAGCGCGCCTCGGCGGCTTTCAGATTCGCCTTGTTACGCCCGCCTTGAAATACCGGCATCGAAATGCTCGGGCCAAACTGGGCAAACCGGCTCGGCCAATCGAACAGCGAACCAAAATCCGCGCTCGCCACACCCGCGCCGCCAGTGAGCTTGATCGTCGGAAAGAACGCCGCCTTCGCGATACCTATCCGCGCACAATCTGCCGCCAGGCTATGCTCCGCTTCCACCACGTCAGGCCGGCGCTGTAGCAACTCCGACGGCAAACCTGCGGGAATCTCCGGCGGCACAATGCTCGACGCCTTCGCGACCACCGCAAAGTTCGCCGGTGCCTGTCCGCACAACACCGCCAGCGCGTGCTCGACCTGCGCCCGGCTACGGACGACCGCTTGCAACTCCGCCTCCACATTCGCCAGTTCAGTGCGCGCCCGCGTCACGTCTACCTCATTGATCAGCCCCGCCTTATTACGCGTCTCTTGGAGTTTCAACGTATCCTTGCGCAGCGCAACCGTCGCCTCCATCACCAACCGCTCATTGTCGAGCGAGCGGAGCGACTGATAATCGCGCGCCACGTCGGACGTCAACGTCAGCAACACTACCTGCAAGTCCGCCGCCACCGCCGCCGCATCCGCATTCGAGGCTTCGATGCTCCGGCGCACGCGCCCCCAAACATCCACTTCATAGCTCAGGTCAATCGATTTGCTGAAGTCATCATAGTCGAGCTTCTGGCGCGACGATGTATTCGCACGGTTCTCGCTCAAACGCGTGCGGGTATAGTCACCATTCGCCGAAATGCTAGGAAACAAATCCGCCTTGCTCGCACGCGCCAGGGCACGCGCTTCGGTGACCCGCGCCACTGCGCGCTTCAAATCCTGGTTCGCGGCGACCGCCTGGGTTTCCAACGAGTTCAGTTCGGTGTCATTGAAGATGGTCCACCATTCCGTCGGCAATACCTCCGCGTTCGTAGTGGTCGCGCCTTCCTTCCATCCCGTCGGCGCCGCCGTTTTCGGCCGCGAATAATCAGGGCCTACTTTGCAACCCGCGAACACCGCGAGCCCAAGGCTCAGCGCGAGCACTGCAAACTTTCGACCGTGGCCCTCGCCCCGGGAGGAATCGGGGAGAGGGTGCAGGAGCGCGTCTGTTTTCCACGCCCCTGTGGTCGCCTTCTCATTTTGAGAAGGAAAGGGAAAAGCCGTCACCGTCGAAATATTCAAAGTCTTGTTGTCTTGATTCTGTTTCATAAATTGCCTTTCTGTTTCGTCTTAAAGTTTGGTTAAAATCGTTCGAAGTTTCCGCGCATCGGGACGCACACATTTCAAGAGCGACGGCTTAGGATTCCCCCTCTCCCAGCGGGAGAGGGCCGGGGTGAGGGAGAACGCTTTCAATCACCCATACTGGTCATCTTCCACCGCCGCTCTCACGCATCACTCGTCACGCATCACGTCACACACCATTAATTCTTCGCGAGTTGTTTGTCCGTCTTCACCTTTGCGGCAATCGCCGGAATCTCGCTCTTCACGAACATGTCCACTTGTTGCCCGACATACACCGGACGGTCCTTCGGACGCTCGAACGAGTAGATGACCTGCAACACCCGCGTATCCACGCGTTCCGTGCTGGAACCAGTCAACGAAACCTTCGGCACCACATACGGCTCCACGCGGACAAAGTGCAATGCAATCGGCTGCGTCGTATCGCCCTTGACGTAAGCCGTCGCCACCTGGCCAAGCTGCAGGCGCGGCGCATTCTGTTCGTCCACGTCAGCGCGGATCTGAAGATGCTCCACATCACCCAGCATCATCGCCGGATTCTTGGGCGTGGCCGAGGCGTACTCACCCGCTCGCACATTGACTTGGAGAATCGTCCCATCACGCGGCGCACGAACGGTAAGGCGATCAAGGCAGACCTTGCTTTGCGCCACCTGCGCCTGCGCTGCTTCCAACTGGGCGACGGCCACTTGCACGTCGTGGTCCTTGGTGCGCACTTCATCCTGGCTGACCGCCCGCGGGTCGTTCACGTCCTGCAACCGCTTGAACTGGTCCACCAGGCGCCAGAGGGTGGCACTGGCGACATTAACATTCGCTTCATTCACCTTGAGCTGCGCCTTGACCTCGCGGTCATCCAGCGTGAACAACGCATCACCTTTGCGCACATCATCCGCCACCTTCACGTGAACCTTCGTGACGAGCCCGGCATCGGGCACGCCGACCGAAACATTCTCGCTCAACGCCTCGACAATGCCGGAGGCCGCAACACTCACTTCATACGGTTTTGCCGCCGGCTCAATCGGCGGCGGCACCGACTGCGGCGTCGCACTCATCCGCGAGGCCATGACCGCCGTCGCTCCGATTCCAACGATGGCAATGTAAAATGTGGCTTTCTTTAGTATCATAATATTTTCTCTTTCTGTTTTTGTTTTTGATTGTTTGTTATTTGTAAATTTGTCTCAGCTTCCCCGCATCATTCGTCATTCATCATTTCTATGTAACCATGTAACTCATTTAACGATTTAACTCCCTCCCGCTTAGTTATGCTGCTGCTTGATGAAATGCACCGTGTCCGTGTGATCAATCCGCCCGTCCTCCATATGCGTCATCCGGTCGGCATGTTTGAAAATACGGTTGTCATGCGTGACGATGATGACGCAACGGTCCGGCTTGGCGGCGACGTTCTTCAGAATCTCCATCACCTTCGCCCCATTCTCGCTGTCGAGCGCCGCCGTCGGCTCATCGCAAATGATTAGCTTCGGGTCATGCACCAGCGCCCGTGCAATCGCCACGCGCTGCTGTTGTCCGCCGGAAAGCATGTTCGGGCGATGATGCATCCGCTTGCCCAACCCGACGGTCTCGAGCATTTCCGCTGCCTTCTTCTCCGCGACCGCCGCCTTGGCGCCACGGATGCGTAACGGCACGCTCACGTTTTCAACGCAATTCAGCGTCGGGATGAGGTTGTATTGCTGGAAAATGAACCCGATGTTCGCCGCGCGGAAGTTGGTGATCGCGCCCTTGGCCATGCTATGCAGGGCCGTGTCGAACACTTCCACTTCGCCACGATCCGCGCCAAGCGTGCCCGCGATGACGCTCAGCAGCGTCGTCTTGCCGCACCCCGACGGGCCCACCAACATGAGCAATTCGCCCAAGCGCGCCTCGAAATTGACTTCCTTCAACACCTCCGTGCGGCTCTCACCTTCGCCGAATCCCTTGCACACCAGGTTGGTTTTGACTGCGATATTCTTCATAGATTGATTTCAGTTATTCGTTACGCCCCTGTTGTAGCACTGCCTTGAAGAAGCCCAAATAGTGCTTAGGTATTAGCGGAAAGAAGGGCTAAAAACTCGAAGCAGAGGAGAAGTTTAACCACGGATGGACACCGATAAACACGGATTGGAAAGGCTCTCATTAACACCCGGTTTCAACCGGGTGTTCCGCACGCGCGCAAAAGGCCCCCAACCGTTTCAACGGTTTCCCGCACGTAAAGAGAAACCGCGAAAACCGGGCTGAAGCCCGGTGTTAATGAGAGAAAATACGAAGTCCCAAATCAGCCGAAACCATTTTCGACCTTAAGCGTCGAATGTTGAATGTTCCCGCCCTAATTGAAGCTTGGTGCTTCTCTGGAGCTTGGATGTTGTTGCTTGGAGCTTAACCTCACTTACGCCGTCACAGCTTCCGGCTCCGCCCACTTGTTGTGTTCCTTGATCAGGTCCACCAAGCGCTCCACCGCTTCCGCTTCCGGAATGTTGAACTTAATCGGCGTCTTGCCAACGTAGAGATTTATCTTCCCGGGTGCGCCGCCGACATAACCGAAGTCAGCGTCCGCCATTTCGCCGGGGCCGTTCACGATGCAGCCCATGATGGCGATCTTCACGCCCTTGAGATGCTGCGTGCGCGTCTTGATGCGCGCGGTCACGGTCTGCAGATTGAACAACGTCCGCCCGCAGCTCGGGCACGCGACGTAATCGGTCTTAAACGAACGGCAACCCGCCGCCTGCAAAATGTTGAACGCGAGCCGCAGCGATTGCCCCCCGCCCGATTCACCACGCACGAGAATGGCATCGCCAATCCCATCCGCCAGAAGCGAGCCAATGTTCACCGCCGCACGCAGCAGCGCGATATTCGGCGCCAATGGAGCCGGCTCAAACGCCAGGCAATCCTTCAGCATGATGGGATTCGCACGCCCGAGCTTCTTAAGCTTCGCCGTCAGCAAACGAAACGCCGTGATCGGCGGCAGCGGCGTGCCGTCCTTTACTGTGACCAGTTGCGTGTCGCAGTTGATCTGCTCAATGGCAATGGGCTGCGTCGGGTCGAGTTCGAGGATGTTCAAATCCTCGTAAACCGCCTCCGGCTTCACGTCATCTTTCGGGCGAATCTTCGGTGCAACTTTGTCCCACGTTCCGCGCGTGACGACCACGCGAATGAGTTGTTCGCCACCACACTTGATACCGTCGGCGAGTTCAATCTCCGGCGTCTCTCGTTTCTCAAAATGAAACGGGTCGTACGGAAATCCAGCTTCTTGAATCGCGAGCTTCGAATTGGAGAGCAACGGCACCTGCGCCAGCAAATCGCGGCACACCGGAATCTCATGCGGCGAATCTTCCGTGAGCGACACACGAATCGTATCGCCCAGTCCGTCGCACAACAGCGAGCCGATGCCGATGGCGCTCTTGATACGCCCATCTTCGCCTTCGCCCGCCTCGGTGACGCCGAGGTGAATTGGATAATTCCAATCCGGCCCTTCCTTGGCAAGCCGTGCTACGAGTAGTCGGTAGCACTCAATCATCACCTTAGGATTGCTCGACTTCATCGAGAACTTGAAGTTGTGGAAATCATTCTTCCGCGCGATGCGGGCAAACTCTAGAGCGCTCTCCACCATGCCCAGCGGCGTGTCGCCGTAGCGGTTCATGATGCGGTCGCTGAGCGAGCCATGATTGGTGCCGATGCGCATGGCCCGCTTCAGTTCCTTGCACAGCTTCACCAGCGGCGTGAATTTCTCCTCAATGCGCCCAAGCTCCGCCAGGTAGGCGTCGTCGGTGTATTCCTTGACGGCAAACTTCTTGGAGTCAGCGTAATTGCCAGGATTCACCCGCACCATCTCAACCCACTTGGCCGCTTCCATGGCCGCCTCTGGTTTGAAATGGATGTCCGCCACGATGGGCACGAAGCAACCGCGCTTGCGCAATTCATCAACGATGTTCTTCAGATTCGCCGCGTCCTTCACCGTCGGCGCTGTGATGCGCACGATCTGGCAACCGACGGCCACGAGATCCAGCGTTTGCTGCACGCTCGCCGCCGTGTCCATCGTGTCGCAGGTGATCATGGACTGCACGACCACCGGGTGGTCGCCGCCGAGAATCACGCCGCCACGCGCCGGATCGCCCACGACGACTTCCCGCGTCTTGCGCCGCTGATACATCCAAGGTGACTCGCAGTATTTCATGGCCGCAAAATTATTTCTTCGGGGCAAAAATGATTTCTTGAGACTTTCCTCCTCGGCTGCCGCGAATCCAGTCGCCGATGTCGTAAAAGGCGATCCACACCATGAAGGTGATGAGCAGCATCGCGAAACCGGTCTGGATCCAGTTCAATATCTTCGGGCTGGCCGCGCGACGGCGCACCATCTCAACCAGAGATAGCAAGATATGACCACCATCCAACACCGGCAGCGGCAGCATGTTTAACATCGCCAGATTCACATTCAACACCACGCTGAACCAAAGCACCAGCCGCCATCCCTCTTCGTCCTCGAACAAGGTCGAGTAAACCCGAATGATCATCACCGCACCGCCCAGATGCTGCGCCCCAATTTCGGTATGGCGCGAGGCAACCGCGCCGATGGTCGCGAATATCTGGCCCGCCGCCGAAGTGATCTGGTCCCAGGGCTTCGGATGAATTAAGGCGTGGTTGGTGTTATCCATCCACTTGATGCCGAAAAGCGGGAGCCCGTTGGTGGGCGAGACAGGCTTTTCCGCCATCAACGATTTCTCCAGCAACTCGCTCCCGCGTTTTACGGTCAGCGTAATCGGTTTGGCATCCTTGTTGGTCATCAGGTCTTCGGCGTATTCGACCGCCCAGATGCTATAAATCTTTTCGCCGTCGATCGCGGTGATCTCATCGCCTTTCCGCAAATCCGCCCGCTCAGCCGGGCTGTTGGTGAATACCGAGCCAATCACGGGTTCAAACGCGCGATCCACCAAAATCTGGCGCATCGCCTTGCGCTCATACCATTTGGTCGCCCGCTTGAACGGCGTGGCATAAACCGTTTTCTCAACTCCATCACGGCGATAGGTGATAGCGAGGTTCGTGTTTTCACTCGTGATAACGCGCCACAAGATGCTGTCTGAAGACGGCGGTCCGTAGGTCTGGATTGCATGTCCGTCAATCGAAACAATCCGGTCGCCCGCGCGCAAACCCGCCTTCCATGCCGGGCCCGGGTTTCCTTCCGGATCCTTCGGCACCACCCAGCCAAGAATGGGTTCGTCATTGCCGATGGGAGCGGGCTTGCCCACCTGCCAGACAATCACCGCAAATACCAGGGCGAGGAGGAAACTGAATAACGGACCGGCAACGGCGACAATAATCTTGTCCAGCGGCGCGGCCGACGGCAGTTGTTCGGCCGAGGCTTCCGTCTTCCCTTCGATGGCTTCCATGGTGGCCATCTGCGGCAGCGAAACGTAGCCGCCCGCGGGAATCCAGCCCAACGCGTACTCCACGCCGCCGATCTTCTTTTTCCAGATGGGATTGCCGAACCAGATGGCAAAGCGCTCCACCTTCATTCCCCGCCAGCGCGCGGCGAGGAAATGCCCTAGTTCATGTACAAAAATCAGCAGATTCAGCGCGAGCAACGCTTCAATCACCACCAGCACAGTATTCAAGACAGACATATTAATAAAAACCGTCCTACCGCCATATCAAGAGCGGGCCGGAATATACCAACCATCGCCCCCGGAGCAACGTGAGAATCCGCCTCCCCCGGACCGCGGACGGCTACCGTCCATAACGCTTCCAATTGCCAACCAACGCGCTAAATCGGCCTCTACACCCCACTCCCACGCAAAAAAATTTCCCATCCCGGCCCATCCGCCGCATGATTGGCTTAGCACGCGCCATGCCCCAGACGCCGCAACATCCAGAAGATATCCCCTCCAGCCCGACCGCCGCCGGGGCTCGGGTGGACATTTGGACCATCCGTCTCGACCTCCCACCGGAAGCTATTGCAACAGCCGCCAACCTGCTTTCCGCCGAGGAACGCGCGCGCGTCGACGCTTTCCGCCACGAACAAGCGCGGAGGAACTACATCGCTTCCCACGCCGCGCTTCGGCAGATTTTGACCGATTGCTTGAAAGAGCGTTCGAAGTTCACTCCGCCCGAAATCCCGTTTCGCACCAATTCATACGGTAAACCCGCATTAGCTGGACCAGTCGAAGGGCGCCTGGAATTTAACCTTACCCATTCTGGGGACATCGCGCTCGTTGCGATAACCAGCAGCACTGAAGTCGGCGTCGACGTTGAAATCGTCCGCCCGATGCCGGATGCCTTGCAGATAGCAAAACGCTTTTTCTCCACCGCCGAAAGCGATGCGCTCAAACAACTGCCCGCCGCAGAGCAAGCGAACGCCTTCCTCAACCTCTGGACGCGCAAGGAGTCCTTCGTGAAGGCTACCGGCCTCGGCATCGCTAATTCGCTGACTCGCTTCGAAATCACTTCAGGCACCGAGGCGGCTGTCAAAACCATCGATGGCGATGCCCACCTCGCCGCGCAATGGACGCTGCATTCCTTCCAACCCGCCCCCGGCTACCTCGCCGCCGTTGCCGTGCGTTCGCCCGGCGCGCAATTCGCGTTTCACACGTTCGAATTTTAAAGGAGCGCCGACGACCTCCGTGGCGGGAAAAGCGGTGGAGGGCCACCGCACTCCAAGACGCTGCCGCGCATTCCACACACACCCAACATCGCGCTAGCGTCTTGGAGTGCGTCAGCCCTCTGGCGCTTTTCGGCTTCGTTAGCCGTGTTCCAGGAAAGCAGCGACCGTTCGCCCATTTCGGCTTTTTTACCATGCAACTTAACGTTTCACTCCTCCGCCATTTCATGCAAAGCTAGCATGGTGTTGATTGCAACCGCATGAGTGCCGCGAACCAGATCAGTTTGCCGAACCCGCCCATAGCTATTTTGGGCGTGCCGTTTGACAATCTGACCACGGACGAAGCGCGGGCGCTTATCGCACGCATGGTCGGCTCGCGACGTCCGCATCACCTCGTCACGGCCGATGTGGATTTCCTCGTTCACTCGCAGCAGGATGTTGAACTGCGTCGTATCCTCTTCGAAGCGCATCTGGTTCTCTGCGATGGCGCGCCGCTCTTGTGGGCCTCGCGCCTGCTGGGCAATTCTCTCCCCGGCGGCGTCGCGGGCCAGGATCTGGCGCCGTTGCTCACGGAAATCGCCGCGGATAACGGCTATCGCGTCTTTCTCCTCGGCGCCACGCCGGAGTCGACGGAACGCGCCATCACGAACCTGCGCGCGAGACATCCGGAACTCAACGTTGCCGGGCACTATTCGCCGCCCTTCAAGCAACTGATTGAAATGACCCACGGCGAAGTCCTGCGTCAGGTCGCCGCCGCCAAGCCTGATATCTTGTTCGTGGCACTCGGTTCGCAAAAGCAGGAAAAATGGATCGCCATGCATTACCGGACTCTCGGTGTGCCCGTTTCCATTGGCGTTGGCTCCACGTTCGATTTTTTCCGGGAGCCCATCCAGCCCACCGCCACTCCGCGCCAGGAATGGACCCGATGGTTTTTCCGTTTGTGGAAATCGCCACGGCTCTCGCCCTTCCGCATGGTGAAGGATTGCTGGGTTTTCGGTAACGGCATAATGCGGCAGTGGTGGCAGTTCCAATCCCGCGCGCACGAGAACTGGAAGCACAGCGTCAGCAAAACCGTTCATTCCGACATCCACACGCAGTCCATCCGCCTGCCGGAATCCATCGACCTCGTCACCGTGCGCGACGACACCCTCCTAGTGGACAAACTCCTCGCCGATGGACGTCACTGCCTCCTCGAAGCCGCCGATGTCCAATCCATCGACAGTACGGGTGTCGGCATGTTGATCGGCTTGCAGCGAAGAATTCGCGCTACCGGTCGGCAGCTTGTCCTGCTCGCTCCGAGCGCGCCGCTGACGCAGGCCCTTGAGGTGATGCATCTCAGGAATTTTTTTGATTCCGCGCCCGATTTGAAAAGCGCCCAAGAACTCATCGCTCTCCGCACCCGCGAACGCGCCGGAGCGGTCACGCCGAGCGACAATGCGCCGAGCAGCCCATTGCTTTGGCAGGGCGAAATCACCGCCGCCAATGCCGACGCCGTTTGGGAGCTCACGCAAATTCACCTGATGACTCCGCCCGGCCGCCGCGAACTCGTCGTCGACATGACCGCCGTCCGGTTCGTCGACAGCTCCGGCGCAGGCGTCATGTTGCGCGCGCGGAAATTCGCCCAGCAACACAGCATCAAGCTCAAGTTCACCGGCGTCCACGATGACGTGCGCAATGTGTTGCGCATATCCCGCCTCGAAGAATTCCTGCTGCGCTAAAGTGTTTTAAAAACCGAATGCGAAAGTACGCGCCGCGAACGAACCCGCTTACACTTTGCCAGAACGCGGCGAAGGATTCCCCCTCTCCTTGGGGAGAGGGCCGGGGTCAGGGAGGACGTTCCACACACTAGAGAACGTTACGGCTCCAAGATGCAACTTCACTCCACGGCCCTCGGCTCCGGCGAACCGCTCATCGTCTTGCACGGCCTGCTCGGCTCGCATCAAAATCTTCTCCCTGCGTGCCGCAAGTTCGCCGAATACTTCCACGTCTTCGCCCTCGACCAGCGCAATCATGGCCAGTCCCCGCACGCCGACCAGATGAACTACGAAGTCATGGCGCAAGACGTGATTGCGTTTATGGAAGCACGCCAACTCGAATCCGCACACGTGCTCGGTCACTCGATGGGTGGCAAGACCGCCATGCACCTTGCGCTGCATCATCCCACTTACGTCAACAAACTCGTGGTGGCGGATATGTCCCCGCGCGCCGCTCCTCCACGTTTTGATAAACTGCTACAGGCGTTAGGCGAATTGCATCCTGAACAATTCAAGAGCCGTCAGGAAGCCGACCAAGCGCTCGCCCCGAAAGTGCCCGAGCAATCACTCCGCCAATTCCTGCTGAAGAATCTCGCTCAGAACGAGCACGGAGGATACCGTTGGCGCAACAACCTGCCCGGCATCACGGCCAATTATCCTCGCCTGCGCGAGGCCATCCATAGCGCAATACCTTTCACCGGCGAAGCGTGCTTCATACTTGGCGGCGATTCAGATTACGTCCGCGGTGCGGATAAAGACGAAATCCATAAACTCTTTCCGTCAGCGCAATTCGTGACCATCGTGGGAGCCGGACATTGGGTTCACGCGGCGAAGCCCGCGGAATTCGCGGAAGCGGTGGTAGGATTTCTGAAGGGCTGATTGTCAATCATCGCAACGAGAAGACTTCTCCCCAAGCCGGAGGCTTGTCAGCTTTTAGCCGGTGGTTGAGCGAAGCGATACCACCGGAGAGCGTATAAAGCACCTCGCATCCCGGAGGGATGCCAGCAACTGACAAATGGAGAGTATACGCGCTGGCATCCTTTCAGGATGCGTCGGTTAATCGTGCTAACCGGTGGTATCGCTTGCTGCGCTTCGCTCAACCACCGGCTAATGGCTGGCAGCCCTCCGGGCTGGCTTTGAATTGTCCTAAAAATTCGCGCTGAAAAGAGCTGCTTATTGCTGACTCGCCTCCCAAACCAGTCTCAATCCTTCCAGCGTTAGATTCGGCTCAACAGCCTCAATCTCGTCGAGCTTGGCCGCGATAAGCTCCGCGTAGCCGCCTGTCGCCACGACCGGCAGCTTTTTGGCCTTAAGTTCCTTCTTCAGTTGCGCGATGAGTTCGCGTACCAAGCCGCGATAACCATGCACGGCGCCGACGAGCATTGCCTGCTCCGTGCTTTTGCCGATGGCGCTTTTTACTTCACGGATTTTGATTTGCGGCAGCAGCGCCGTCTTCTCGTGCAGGTAATCTGTCATCGCCGCCAGGCCTGGTGCAATCACACCGCCGACATAGTTCCCCTTTGCATCCACCACGTCGAACGTCACGGCGGTGCCAAAATCTACGACCAGCGACGGTGCGCCGAACTTCGCCCGCGCCGCCACGGCATTCGCCAACCGGTCTGGACCGATGCTCTCCGGCGTCGGATAATTAATCCCGACGCCTTTCACCGTAGAGGGATTCAATTCCAGGCAGTCCAGTTCATACGTCCCACGCACGAACGCCTTCACACACGGCGTCGCCTTCGGCACCACGCTGCAGAGCGCCACCCCCGCCGGCTCGACTCGTCCGACAAAATGGCGCACCTGCGTTCCCGCGCGCCCCGAAAACCAGTCGCGTGTCGAGACGTCCATGTGCTTGCGGATGCCCCGCCCGTCCGCCAACCCGAGGTGGGTGTTCGTGTTGCCGATGTCGAAGAGGAGAATCATGGGTGTTGGAATGACCCAGTGTGGGAGTTATGCGCCACTGATTTCAAGAACGCATTATGGGCGACTGGCCGGGAGGCTCCCGCCTCCACCAGATGATCGCCGTCCCACCCAAAACGACCAGTGCCGCAATCAGTGGCAATACGATCCGTTTTGCGTCCGGCGGTTCCGTTGACGCCGTTTGAAATGCGAATTCAATCTGCCCGACGCTTTGATTCTCATTGCGGGTCTGTCGCGTGATCTTGATTGCCCTCGATTTCGGCAGCGCAGCGTTGACCAGATAGACACTCACGTTGGTTTGATGCCGATTCTCCAACATGAGTTCATGCGCTCCAGACTTCAATGTTCCGGGGGTGGCTGAGAATTCAAGCTGGATGATTCCCGAGCCGCCGCGCAGCTCCTCGGTCGCAGGAAACTCAGAGGCAGTCAGTGTCAAATCCAGCGCGCGTTGATCAAGGCGAAGGGAAAGTTCACGTCTCACCAACTCCGCGTACGTCGCCGCCTCGTTGGTGGAGACCACGTCGTTGCCATCACGATCTATCAGCGCGAGCACCGGTCCGGCAACGGCCACGCCGGGAGTAAGATTCATTTGCAGCTTGATGCCCTCCGGCTCAATGGCGACGAACGTCGACTGCAAATACTCGTCTAATCGGTGGGCCGAAGCACTGCACGGAAGCGCCAGCAGCACCAGCCAGAGAATGACCCGGCCAATGCCGTTGATTACGGCGTCTGCCATTTTACCCCGTATTCGTTCGTCGGATCGCGATAGATGGTGTGAATATGTTTGGTCGCATCGCCACCGAGCCGCTGCGGCGCATATTCAATGACGACCGTTGGGCCTTGGATGCGGAAATACGCGGCCCCGCCCTTTTCCACCGGCCCGCTCCAAGCGAACCACGTTTCCGCAATGTCCTTTTTAATCTCGTCCATTTTCACCTTCGCCATGGCTTCGCTTTGGATGCCGGTCCATTCACTGGCGAGGTCGAGTAGCATTTCCCGTTGTTTTTCGCTCAACGCCGAACCCTTAATTCCTTCGGGTTGAATGGTCTGCCCGTCGCGCCCCGGGCCCAGCACAAGGTCCCGCATCTGCGCACCGATGAGGGCCTGCTTCCGTTGCGCCTCATCGAGCGACGTGAACAGCGCAAACGCCTTGTCCACCTCGCGACCGAGAGGACGCACGGTTTTGCCTTCAAGTTCATAGAATGCCGGCTGCGCGCCGGTGTGGCTGGGTGCGAGCGTACCGTGCTCACCAACCAGCGTGATGTTGATTCCCAGATGATGGCCGCCGAATTGAATCATCCACGGTGAGGTGGCCGAAGGCTGGCCAAGCAAAGAAACATAATATTGGTCGCGGCCAAACATGTTTTGCCCGTCCGCCTTTTTCAACGTCTCGTCGGCATCGACGATCTGTAAAACTTTTTCGTAACCGGACGGACTCAAGGCCGCCGCCAGCACGGTCAGAACCGCATCGCGTTGTGCCTTGGTGAGATCACCCATGCGCAGGCCGCCGCGTTTGACAAACGTAGTCGGAAGATTTGACCAGCGCTTTCGTTGCGCATCGTCTTTGAAATCGAAAACGACTTTCGCCCGCTGGCTGTCGTCGAGCGTCGCCAGGAACTTTTTGGCGGCGGCGACAATTTTGCCTGTGGGAGCTTCAGCCGTAGCCGCCGTCACTGGCGTGGTGGGCGGCGCAACCTGCGCAAGACATTCGAGCTTCAAACTGGCTATCGACAGGATAAGTCCGGTGGCAAGAACGAGGCGCTTATGCATCCATGCATGGAACCCAACCCGGGAATGAATGTCACGCCGAACGAACGTGGCTCACGTCCTCAGTGAAAACAACCAGACGAACTACTTCTCCACCGTCACATCGCCGCCAATGATGCGCTCCAAGCGTCCGTGCTCCGTGCGAACCAGGAGCGCGCCGTCGTCGTCCAATGCCTCCGCGCGGCCGCGCATGCGCCGGTCACCGATGCAAATCGTCACTTCCTGGCCAATGGTGGTGCAACGCGACTCCCACTCATCTGCCAGCGCGGCAAACCCGCCTTCGCAAACCCGCGCGTAGTCGCGGTCCAGTTCCTGCAACACCACCGCTGCCAGTGCTGCGCGATCAATCGAGCGCCCGCATTCGAGTTTGAGTGACGTAGCCAGCTTGCGCACATCCACGGGAAAGTCTGACGCAGTCTGGTTGACGTCCAGCCCGATGCCTAAAGTGATATGTTTCACCCGGTCCACTTCTGCGCTTAGCTCGGTGAGAATCCCCGCAATCTTGCGTCCGTTCATTAGCAGGTCGTTGGGCCATTTGATGTCCGGCGACAGCCCCGTCTCTTTCTGAACCGCGCGCGCCAGCGCCGTCGCCGCCGCAACCGTAAGCTGAGTTGCCTCAACCGGGCGAATCGGTGGCCGCAGCAGAACAGAAAACCAAAGCCCTTTCTTCGCGGGCGAAACCCATTTGCGCCCGAGCCGTCCCCTCCCCTTGGTCTGCGATTCGGCGAAGACCACCACGCCTTCCTTCACGCCATCACGGGCGAGTTTTTCTACTACATCGTTCGTCGAAGAGGTTTCCTGGAATACTTGAATGTCGCGACCGACAACGCGCTTCTTGGGCAATCGTGCGAGCAAATCTTCCGCGTGCAAGACATCCGGTGAACTGACGAGCCGATAACCATGATGCGGGCTGGCTTCAATCTCGTAACCCAGCTTGCGCAGTTCCCGGATGCGTCCGGTCAAAGCCGCGCCCGTCAGCCCAAGCAAGCGCGCCAGTTCCGCGCCAGTCTTGAAGCCGTCTTCCGCACTGCGCAGCGCAGAAAGAAGTTGGGCGTCGGTGGTCATGACTCAGGACTCAAAATCCAACCCGATATCCACCGCCTTTGCCGAATGCGTGATGGCACCCACGGAAATAAAATCCACGCCGCATTCGGCAATGGCACGCACGGTTTGCAAGTTTACACCCCCGCTCGCCTCCGTCTTGGCACGCCCGGCGACAATGGCCACCGCCTCACGCAACTGCTCGGGCTTCATATTATCCAGCAGGATAAAGTCCGCACCCGCGTCCGCGCCCTGCGCCACTTGCTCCAGCGTGTCAGCTTCAACCTCAACCTTGAGTTGCGGGAATTTCATGCGCGCCCGCAGGACCGCAGCGGTCACCGCGTTCGGTTCCACATCGCGCAACGCAGCCAGGTGGTTGTCCTTGATGAGCACCATGTCATACAACCCGATGCGATGATTTCGCGCACCGCCACAGGTCACCGCATATTTTTCAAAAGCGCGCCAGCCGGGCGTAGTCTTGCGAGTATCGATAATCTGCGCCCCAGTTCCTTTAATCGCTTCCACATATCGTGCAGCCGCCGTTGCTACACCGCTGAGACGTTGCAAAAAATTTAATGCGACCCGTTCCGCAGTAAGAATGGCCCGTGTCGCCCCGGACAGCGTCATCAAAACATCTCCCGGGCCGGCGCTCTTCCCATCCGGGATGGCCACCTTGATGTCCATCGTAGAAGACAGCTCACGAAAGGCGGTTTCCGCAAAGGCAATTCCCGCCACAACCAGCGGCTCGCGTGCGCGCATCACTGCACGGCTCATCGAGTCTTCCAGGACGGTTGCCAGCGTAGTTACATCACCACTGCCGACATCTTCCGTTAGGGCGGCGCGTACCGCGCGCACGATTTCTTCCGGGTTCAAATTCGTCGCCATGGCGGTAGCATGGGTGGAGTCAGCGGAGGGCGAAAGAAAATTTCCCCCACCCTGCACAAATGGGTGACACATTCCATCGCAAAAAAGTCTGGCACTCGCGCCCAAGTCGGCGTAACCAAGACGGATGAACTCTAAGAAAAGTCCCCCCTCACTTCGTTCCGGCCTTTCGCGCCGTCAATTTCTCTACGCCTCCGCGCTTGCCGCCGGCGGACTGGCCATCACTGGCTGTGCCGCCACGACCCCGCGCCCGCGCAAACTTTCCGCGAATGACAAATTGAACATCGTCTTCGTCGGCGCCGCCGGCAAAGGCGCGAGCGATACCGATTGCTGCAACACGGAGAACGTCGTCGCCCTCTGCGACGTGGACGAAGCCAAGTGCGCCGGACAGCGTAAGAAATATCCCAACGCCAAATTCTATGGCGACTGGCGCGAGATGTTGGACAAGGAGGAGAAGAACATCGACGCCGTGGTGGTCTCGACGCCCGACCACATGCACGCCCTCGTTGCTTCAGCGGCCATCAAGATGGGCAAACATGTCTACTGCCAGAAACCACTCACCCAGACGGTTTATGAGGCTCGGTATCTCCGCGACCTCGCGAAGGAATACAAGATCGCCACGCAAATGGGCAACCAAGGCAGTTCGCACGACGGATTGCGCCGCGCCGTTGAAGTCATCCAAGCTGGTGTCATCGGTCCCGTGCGCCAGGTGCATGTCTGGACCAATCGCCCGATCTGGCCGCAAGGCATCGCGCGGCCCGCGGGATCGGATATTGTGCCCGCCACGTTGAACTGGGACCACTGGCTCGGCTGCGCCCAGGAACGCCCCTACAAGAAGGACGTTTATCACGCGTTTGCCTGGCGTGGGTGGTTTGATTTTGGGACTGGCGCGCTCGGCGACATGGCCTGTCACACGGCGAACATGCCTTTCCGTGCGCTCAAACTCGGCTATCCGAGTTCCGTGGAAATGTTGCAGCATTCGGAGCTGGTCGCCGAGACCTATCCCAAGGCGGCCAAGATCAAATTTGTTTTCCCGGAACGCGAAGGCCTGCCGGCCGTGGATTTCTTCTGGTACGACGGCAACCCGCGCGACAAGTCGGTGAAACCGTTCCGGCCCGAAGCCGACCTCACCAAGGATATCGGCAATCTGTTGGAAAACGTTCCCGACGCCGGCTGCCTGCTCATCGGCGACAAAGGTCAGTTATTCTCGCCGGACGACTACGGCGGCCGGTTCTTCGTCAAAATGAACGACGAGAAGGAATTGGTTGAATCCAAGGATCACGGAGCCGTCACCGCCATCGCGGAGTCCATTCCGCGCAACGCCTTCAAGGGCGAGGCTGACTTCCGCCATCATCAAGAATGGATCGCGGCCTGCAAAGGCGGTCCGGAGGGCTACTCGCACTTCGGCATCGCGGCCTACCTCACGGAGATCATCCTGCTCGGCTGCGTGGCCTTGCGCGTCGGCAAGAAGCTGGAATGGGACGGCCCGAACATGCGCGCCAAGAATGCGCCCGAGGCGGCCCATTTCGTGAAACGCGATTATCGCAAGGGCTGGAATCTGGCATAAGGCGCCATGTCCCTGCCCATTCTCAGCGTCTCGCAGATGCGCGAATGGGAGGCGGCGACGTGGGCCACCGGCCAGACAGAAGCGGCAGTCATTCAGCGCGTCGGCGAAGTCATCGCTCGACGCGTTCTTTTTTTGACCCGCGAAGGTGAGCGCATCCTCATCCTCGCGGGCAAGGGCCACAATGGGGACGACGCCCGCGCAGCCATCCCGCATCTCTCGGCGCGAGACGTTCAATGCCTCGACGTCACCGATCCTGCTGCGCAATTGACAGAATTACATTCGGCTCTGGCCCGGCAACCGGCGCTGGTCGTCGATGCCTTGTTCGGCATCGGAATGAATCGACCGCTCGATGAGGCGTGGCAACGTTTCATCCATGAATTAAACGCCGCGCAGCTACGCGTGCTTTCAGTGGACATTCCTTCCGGCCTCAATGCTGATAAAGGCGAAACCTTCGGCGCGGCGGTCACTGCCGATATCACCGTGACTGTGGGCGCGCCTAAACAGGGACTGTTGCGTCCACCGGCGTGGAATTCAGTTGGGCGGCTAGAAGTAGCGACCGATGTTGGGTTGATTCCGTGTCCGGTGACGCAGAGCGAACTGAGGTGGATACAAGCGAGCGACTTCAAGCATTTCCCACCCCTTCGCCCGGCTGCCGCGCACAAAGGCGATTTCGGCCATCTGGCCTTTCCAGCACATTGGGATCCTAAGCTTAGAATTCCACGTGGACAAGTTGTCGCGGCCGCTTCTATAGTGTCACCTAAATACTAGTGACTCCAGCGTAACTGGACTGGCCACAGTTAGGCCGCAAATGTAATCACACTGGCTCACCT
>JADMIO011260251.1_pt1 | contig 76912 bp, 64 predicted proteins | sample 8958161 | NCBI WGS metagenome assembly JADMIO01 (sample SAMN16585339, study PRJNA669376) | soil metagenome | isolation source: Crop rotation soil | place: USA: Cullars Rotation, Alabama | collected 2011
CCGCGACTTCAAGTCACGTGAATTCCAAGCTTCGGATCCCACTGTGCTGGAAAGGAGACGAGAATGCCCACCACGAGCCAGATTGGAAGGCCGACGGCGATGCAGCTCAAGTACCGGAAGAAGCGCGCACGCGACGTAAAGAGCGAGAGAAAATTTCCGCGCTGCACATCATCTTTCCGCACCGCCTCGAACAGCCCCGACTCGTGCACCGTTACACGGAGCAGCAACAGCGCCAGTCCCATGATTCCGCCCACTGTAAACGCAGTGCGCCAATCGAAATAGTCTCCGAGCGCAGCCGCGGCGAGGCAGCCGGCGACTCCGAAGGTAACCACGAGCGCAGTCGCATACCCGCGCTGCTTGCGCGGCATGAGCTCGCTTACCAGCGTGATACCGGCGCCAATCTCTCCGGCCAATCCGAATCCGGCGACGAAACGCCAGAAGGCGTACCCGCCGACCGTTGTCACATAAGCGTTTGCGATATTCGCGGCGGAATAAATCAAAATCGATCCGAAGAGGATTCCGATTCTGCCCTTCTTGTCGCCGAGGATGCCCCATACGATTCCTCCGGCGAGTAGTCCGATGAGCTGCATGTTGAGAATGTAAGTGCCGGTCTCGACGAGGCTCTCCGCGGGAACGCCGAGACTCTTCAAGCTCGAGATGCGAACGATGCTAAAGATGATGAGATCGTAGACGTCGACAAAATACCCCAGCGCAGCGACGATGATTGCCAAAATTGCTCCGCGTGTGATCGTAACGGGATGTTGCTGCATAGGCTCTCCTTAAACCGCGCGCGGGACGTAGCGCTGCGGATGTGATGCATGATGCCTACGGGTGGCGTGCTATACGACGAGGGCGCGGCCGGTAATTTCCTGTCAGCTCTACTACGTTGATTTTGCGGCGTTTTTACTTTCGAAACTGCATCTTCAGTTTGAGTAAATCCGGATAAACTGAAATAATATTCCGGATGGCAAAGCAGCTCCGGCAGCAACAATCACGGCAGCGCGAGGTCCAGCGGATCTTTACGGCGATCCGCTCGATGCACCAGCGGAACCGCACGGTCGCCAATCTATATGGCCTCTCGCGAAGCCTTGCCGAAGCACACGCCACCGTAGAAGTCGCTGCGCATCCAGGCATCTCCCCTTCCGAGCTCGCGAAACGTTTGGGGCTTTCTCCCGTCTCAATGACCCGAGTCCTAAGTTCCGCGTATGACGCCGGGTTCGTCCGATGGTCTCAGGACGCAAAGGATCGGCGATTAAAGCGCCTGAAGCTCGGCCCTAAAGCAGAAACCTTTCTTCGGCAAAATCTCGAGCGAAATGTGGCAACCTTCGGCGCCGCTTATGAGCGGCTCTCAACGCAGGGCCGCAGACGGTTTCAACAGTACTTGCAAATTTTTTGTGACGGCTGGGCTGCGCCGCCGGCCGCCGCGACCCCGGAAGAGCCGCCGCTCATGTCCGAAATCCGCCGGCTGACCCGCGCTCTCGGCCTGCTCACAGACAAGCTCTCCTTCGCGCCGTGGTGTCCGCCCTTAAAATGGCATGTGCTGACACTCGCCCGCGCCGGCGGCTCAAACGGTGTCAGCTCTAAGGTGCTGAGCTCGAGCCTCGCCGCCGCACCGAAGCTAATCTCCGATCTCCTGCGGACACTCAAGTCAGCGGGGCTGGTGCGATGCGGACGGCTCCAGGAGAAGGCCGTGCAAGTCACCATCGCTCCGAAAGGAATCGAGGCGCTGGATGATTTGGAGCGCGCGGCAATCACGCAATTTGAACGTTGCCTTGAACGGCTCTCTACCGAACAGCTCGCCGAATTCGCCTCTCTTTGGGAGCATTACAGTGGACAGTTCGTGACGCCCCTCGTGCAGGCGATTACGAAGGGAACGATTCTCCAGTGCGTCGAGTCGGAAGACGCGCGCGCCGAGGCTCGGGCTTTTATCTTCGAGCAGCGGGTGAAGCAGCGGCTCTTGAGCGATCTTCCCGCTTCGGTCGTTGCGCCGGAGAGCGTTGTCTTCGTCCTGTATCGCTTCAAAAATCCGACAGCAGTGGTCGAGCTCGTGCGAAGCGGCACCGGCGAGTGGCGCGCTGCGAGCTTCCTCACTGATCCGAATCTCATCTCGAGCAACACAATCCGGCAGCTCATGCCGATATTTCTTCAGAATGCTCTGCTCATTACAAACGCTTCAAAGCTCGATTTCGAACGCGCGCACACGAGCCGCGCCGTTTGGGGATTCGTAGCGCCCGCCGGCGAGTCGCGGGCTTCTGTTTCGCTCGAAGCGTAATGTTGCCACCTCCGCCGTTTTAGTGGCATTCTCGCCGCCGTGAATCGTTGGGAAAAAAGAGTTTCGGAATGCGTATCGATTAGCGATCTGCGCGCCGTGATGCAGCGGCGTGTCCCACCCGTGGTCTTCGATTACTTCGAAGGCGCCGCAAGCGAGGAGATTACGAATCGCGAGAATGAGGCCGCCTTCAGGAATGTGCGGTTCAACCCGACCTATGGGATCAGGTTGAACGATATCTCTCTTAGCACCACCCTGCTCGGACATAAGCTTTCGATGCCGGTAATCGCCGCGCCGATCGGCAGCCTGCGTTTTCTCTGGCCGCGCGCTGAGGCAGTGGCTTCCGCCGCCGCTGGAAAGGCCGGAACCATTTCGACACTTTCGACTTTGACCGGCACACCTCTTGAGGAGGTACGAGCGGCTTCTACCGGGCCGTGCTGGTATCAGCTGTATCTCGTCGGAGGGAAAAGTGCCGCGCTGCGCGGAATTGCGCGGGCGAAAAAGGCGGGATATTCGGCGCTCGTCTTGACCATCGACACTCCGGTTGCGGGGCTTAGGCTCCGCGATAAGCGGAACGGCTCGAAGTACCTCATAAACGGACCGTTCTATGCTAAGGCGCGTTTCGTCCCGATGATGCTGCGGCATCTTTCGTGGCTCTTTGATTTTTACGCCGACGGCGGCCTCATGAAGTTTCCGAACGTGGAGCTCGACGGCGGCGCCCCGATGCCGTACGCCGATATCGGAAGACAGCTGCAGTCCTCCGCAGTCACATGGGAGGATCTTCCATGGATTCGCGAGGCCTGGGGCGGGCCGATCGTTATCAAGGGCATCCACAATCCCGAGGACGCAAGGCTTGCCGTGAAGCACGGGGCTGAAGCGATCGTAATCTCGAATCACGGGGGACGGCAGCTCGATAGGGTTTTGCCGACTCTCTCGGTGCTGCGGCAGGTCGCCCCCGCGTTGCAAGGGGAGCGCACCGAGATTTTGGTCGATGGTGGAATCCGCAGCGGTGCCGACGTTGTTGCGGCTCTCGCCCTAGGGGCAAAAGCAGTGATGCTGGGCCGCGCATATTTATACGGTCTCGGAGCAGGCGGCGAGGCCGGTGTCCTAAGAGCGTTCTCCATTATCCGAGATGAAATTGAGCACACGCTACGGCAGCTTGGCTGCGCTTCGGTTTCCGCCGTAACACCGCGGCATCTCGTATCCAATCCGCTTTAACCAATTCAGAATACGCCGATTTCTTTGCGGGATTTCCGGACACACCCGTGATATCCTCGCCGCAAACTTCGCACGGAGTATCCAATGAAATTCCGCGACCTCGTTCCTACCCTGGCGCTCTCCATCCTTGCGCTTAGCGCATCACCCGCTTCAGCTCAGGATCTCAATCAGATCATGCAGCAGAATATGGCCTTCGATCAGCAGCAGTTCGGGATGATTCAGAACCAGATGGCTCAAAATCAGATGCAGCAGCAGCAGCTGATGCAGATGTACATCCAGCAGAACGGGCCGCGCTTGCAGCAAGAGTACCAGCAATTCGTAGCGTCAACGGGGGCGCAGATTCCGTTTCAGACATTCGTTTACAACCACATGCTGACGCAGGGCGGAGCAAATCCCGGACCGGCGCTTCAAGCGCAGCAAAACAACTTTCGCGCCCTTCAGGACGCGAACCGCACGCAGCAGCAAGGATTTGAGGACTACAACCGCGGTTGGGCCGCGAACCAGCAGCGGCTCGATAACACGGCCAACCGGTACGACCAGGGAGCAATTCGCGGAAACGGGTACTTTCAGAATCCGCAGACCGGAGAGACTCACGAGCTTCCGTACGGCGCGCAGCCCGGTTTCTACGGAAATAACAACAACAATTTCGCGAACGATCCGTCCGGAAATTGGCATCAGGTCGATCCGCAGGGCTATGGCCAGCAGCTCCAGCAAGTGGATCCGCCGGACGGCGGCTGGGACGATTAACGGCAAAAAAAAACACGCCCGAAGGCGTGTCATTGAAAGTTTTTAAGCGCGAGAGCCTTTCGGCTCCCGCGCCGAAAAATTATTTCTCGAGCGTACCTTCATCCGGCTCTGCGTCCGGCTGAAACTCGTCCGACGGCAGCGGAGGAGAATCCTCCGTTGAAGCCTTTTTCATCTCGACGAGAATTAATGGAAGGCAGCTTGAATCAATCAGCACATAATTCGGATGCGATTCCTGAAAAGTTGCAAGTAACCATGAAAAATCCGGGTCCCCCAGTTCGTATGGATAGATCGGCCTACACATGCCCTAGTCTCCTCCTTGAGCAACAACAAACAACTGCAAGACGAATCCCCAAACATCCTTGCTCGAAGGAGACGCCCCTATTTGCCCCATACCGCTAACCTCTAGAATGAGAGTCGTCGCCGGCAGTGGTCTTCTTGAGCGCGAAAGAGTAAGGTTTTCCCTCATTTTCAAATGCGAAGATGTCGTAAGCAAATGAAAGCATTACGCAATTCAGCCTTTTACCGCCGCGGGCGCCGGCTTTTGACAGCCGGCCTCCGGTAATGCGAGCCTGTTAACGCTTTTAGTCAGACCTCATCACATGGAACAGGAAGAGCAGTCGCGCGAGCTCCCGATAGCGGAGATTTTTCCTCGCGATCAGCACGGAATTTCACGCCGTAATATCGATCCCGACGCAGTAAAGATTCTTTACCGGCTTAACCGCGCGGGTTTCAAAGCCTATCTCGTTGGCGGCGGTGTGCGCGATCTGCTTTTGGGGAAGAAGCCCAAGGATTTCGATATCGCGACCGATGCGGTCCCGCGCGATATCAAATCCCTCTTCCGGAATAGCCGCGTGATCGGGCGCCGCTACAAGCTCGTTCATATCTTCTTCGCGGGCGGAAAGAATATCGAAGTTTCGACCTTCCGCGATATCGGCGTTCCCGCCGATCCGAACGGCGTGCTCGATTCTTCCGACCCGATCGTCACCCGCGAGAATACCTACGGGACGGAGGCGACCGATGCAGTCCGCCGCGACCTCACTATTAACGGTTTGTTTTACGACATCGCCTCGCTCTCGATCATCGATTACGTCGGCGGTGTAAGAGATCTGAAGCAGAAGACCATTCGAGTAATCGGCGATCCGGACATCCGCTTCATCGAGGATCCGGTTCGTATGCTGCGCGTAGTCCGGCACGCCGCGCGGAACGATTTTCTTATCGAAGAGCGCACCCGCCAGTCGGTAATAAAGAATTTCCATCTAATCGCGCGCGCTTCTCCGGTGCGCGTATTCGACGAGCTGAAAAAAGATTTTACCTTCGGGTGCAGCCTGAAGACGTTCCGGTTGCTGGCCGAGCTCCGTTTGCTCGAGCCGCTGATTCCCGAGCTCACCCAGAAAGAAGGCGTGCTGCTTTCCGACGTAAGCGAATTCAGCCGCTGCTTGGCCCGTATGGACTCGCTCGTCAGCGCAGGACTGCCCCTTACTTCTTCATCGGTTCTCGCTTTGCTGCTGCTCTTCATCCAGGGACTGAACAGCTCACGCAAGGACATCTATTCCTGGTTTAGAGATCGGGACGAGATCTTCGACGCATCGAAGTCGTGCTTCCGTTATCTCGCGGTTCCGAAGAAAGAGCGGGAACGGATCGCAATCGCCCTCACCCTCTGGCATGAGCTCGGCGTTCCACCGTTCTCGAAGGAGCAGCTCTCAGCCGTGAAGCGCAGCCCGGGCCGTGAAGATCTCGGGCTCATCATTCGCTTCCTCTCCGACGATGAAGACGCGGAGATGGTCGCGAAAGCTATCGAACAGGCGCCCGATCATCATCGGCCCAAGTCGCCGCGGCATGGCGGCGCTCCGCAGCGCCGCGATGGACGGCGGCAGCACGGGCATCAGCGCTCGCACCGGAGCGGAGACAGGGACCGTCAATGAGAGACCTGAGCCGGGTGCTTCGGATGTATGCTTCCGCAGCCAAAGTTGCGGCCCAGCGGTTGCTTGCTAACTCGCTCATCATCCTTCTTTCCGCCGCATTGTTTCTCGTTGTGCAGTTCGCCTCCGGAATTTTCGGACAGTTCGGAATGGCGGGCGGCTTCGTCATCGGAATGCTGCAGATTGTGGGGCTTACCTATTTCTACTCCTGGATAAGTGCCCTTCTGCAGCGCGATAAAGTTACGCTGACCAATTGCAAAGAGTTCGATTACCCTCTTTTTTCGAGCCTCATCAGTGTTGCGTTCATCCTCTTCATCGCGAAGATGCTGATTCAAACCGGCACGGCCGGAATGAATTCCCGATCAATCATGCTCTTCGTCGACCTCGGAATCGTCTTCGCGTTTAACGCAATTCCTGAAGTCATCGTCGTATCGCGGCAAGAGAGCATCCCCGCGCTTATGTACGCTCTCGAGTTCGTTCGTGACAATCTGATCGCGTGGTTTATTCCGGTCCTCCTCGTCGTGACTCCGCTTCTGCTGGTGAATCCCGAGTTCGCGCTCGTGGTCTTCGTGCAAACGGATCCGCTGCTTCCGGTGCTCTTCATTTTTCAGGTGCTGAAGTTGAGTCTCGGAATCACGCCGATGTACTTTTTGGCCCTTCCGCTCGCGATTGTCGGCGCGCTTTGGTTCACGTTATTCCGCATGGAGCTTTTCCGGTCGCTTGATCGGTCGAGCAGCTAGGGCGCTTAGAAGATCGGCGAGCAAGCAGCTAAGGCGTTATCTTGGACACCCCTCGACAAGCTCAGGGCAGGCCCCTCCCCCTGCTCTGCTTCGCACCGCATAGGGTTCTCCCCTCTCTTGTCCCGCCGTAGCCTTGGCGAAGGCGGATTGAGGGGAGAGAACCCGATTGGTACTGTTGGTGGCTGATTGCTGCGCTAGGGGTTATTGATTTTCCCCTCTCCGAATACTTCATTCACCGCCCGTACTTTCCCAATACGAAGCTGCTTAATGGTGGAAATATCCGGCGGTGGGGTGCGCTGCTTTATGAAAGGAATGTATGCATATCGCACTCAACAATCGCTCCGTCGCCGCTTCCGCCGTTCCGGCCGCAGTTCCTCGAGATGACGTTTCGCTGAATACGGGGACTGGCCTAGGAAAGCATCAATTTTTAAGCCCCGCTCAGACTACTGAGCAATTCCGTGAAGCCGGTGATTCCGAACACTCAAGCGCTGTCTCGAGAATTTCAGCATTCACGAGAACCGCGTTGCTATACGGAACCGTGAGCGCCGGCTTCGTGGGACTAGCTCTCGATAGCTTCCTTCGAGTGAAGCACCCTATAAGCGGTTTGATCGAGGTAGCGATGGCAGCATACTCAGCTTACTGCGCATACAAGACTAAATAAGAATTTGCCGCCGGTTCGCGCTCAGCGCGCGGGCCGGCGGTAAAGCATGCCGGGATGAAGCTCGCTCGGATTTCGAACCCCGACTTGCGCTAGCAGTTCGTGAAGGTCAGAGCGCAGCTCTGACAGCATCGAGGAAACTCCCGCCTCCCCGTCGGCAGCAAGAGCGTAAAGAACCGGTCGCCCAAGGAGCACGGCCCGCGCGCCAAAGGAGCAGGCTTTAAAAACATCCGCGCCCGATCGGACTCCTCCATCCATGAGAATCTCGAACTCGGGCGGCGGGACAAATGATTCGGTAATAGTGCGCAGGGCATCAAGCGCGGAAACGGAGTGATCCATCTGACGGCCGCCGTGATTTGAAACAATAATCCCGCGCGCTCCGCACTCGGCCGCCCGCCGCGCATCGTCCGGATGTAAAACGCCTTTGACCATCACCGGCAGCGGGGATATTTCGCAGAAGCTCGAGAGCTGTTTCCAGGTAACCTGACCGGGATCCAGATTTTCCCTGTAATATTCATCGAGGTCCCTGCTCTCATCCTCTGCCGGCCGGGGAAGGAGCGGCAGTTCCGATGGGGGAAGCGCTACCTCTCCGGCGCCGCCCTTACACATCGCGCATCCGGTTGGAGCATCAACGGTAATTACAACGGCTTCGCACCCGGCTTCCCGCGCCCGGTAGGCCGCGGCCTTCAAAACACCTAGGTCCTTGTGCATGAGAAGCTGAAACCAAATGCCTTGAAGAGCAGCGCCCGCATCAAGCGCATGAAAATTTTTTGTCGAGAAACAGGAGAGAGTCATCACGGTGCCGAATGCCCGCGCCGCGCGGTAGGCCGCCGTCTCCCCGCCCGGGGTATAGAGGGAGTGCCAAGCCGTGGGCGCGATCATCACGGGTGCGGAGATCTCCCTTCCGAGAACGGTTACGCTGGTGGTCGGCGCCACGACACCCGTGAGGACTCTGGGTATGATTCCATAACCACCGAAGGCCGCGAGATTGCTCTTGTGCGTTTCGCCTGAACCGGCGGCGCGGTCCACGTACCGAAAGATCGGCTCGGGGAGAATGCGGCGGGCAGTTACCTCAAAATCGTTCATCACCTCACTTGAGTATATCGTACAAAGTTACTCAACTTATGGTATATTTGAGTAACTTTATCCCGTATATTCTCTTCAAAATGGCGATGCTAAACTTCACCGATACAGAGCGAGCCGTGCTCTCGGTCTGCCAGCTCCAAGGCGGCGCTCAACTCGGTTATCTTTCCGAGCAAGCCGGGCTTTCGCCGCGAGTGACCAAGCGTACCCTTGAAAAGCTCGAGCAGCGGGGTGTGCTTACGCCGTACGTCCTCATAAATCATTTTGCCCAAGGTCTTATCGAAGCCGGAATATATCTGACTCCCGGGAGTGCCGCCGCTGACTTCGACCGCCGGCTAACCCACTTCATCGACGGGCATCCGGCAATCGCCGGGGTAACGGAGCTCGGCGGATCATTTTCCCTTTGCTTCGACCTTCTCGTTACGGAGATCGCCGCCGTATCGGAGTTCTTAGAAGAGTTCACTGCCGCAACCGGCGCGGCGGTCTTGACGAAAGGTATCGTCATCCGCACCTCACGCACCGTCTACCAGCGCAAATTTTTTGGGATCCGCCCGCGTACCGGAGTCCGCAGCGTCACGCTGAGCCGGCCGAAAGAAATTGCCGCGATCGACTCGACCGATAGACGCATCTTGGAGATTTGCACTAAGTTCCCGCGCTGCAGCCGGAGAGATCTCGCCCGCCGCGCGAAGCTGCCGCAATCAACTTTCGAATACCGGTTGAAGCTCCTCGAAAATGCCGGAGTGTTCATGGGGTTCGCCTATGCGTTCCGGTCACTTGCGGCCGCAGCCCCGACGTTCCGCATTCTTGCCGAGGTGCGTAAACCGAGCGCGAAGGGCGCCCGCCTCTTCGAATCGTTCTGCAAGGAGCATAGAAATACAGTAACTCTCAACCATTCGATCGGAGCGTGGGACCATGAAATAAGAGCGGAGTTCGAAAGCGAGCCGCACGTTAACGAGTTCCGGAATCAGCTTCTATCCGAGTTCCAGGAGTATCTCGCGAGTGTCCACGTCATCTCATTTCTCGGGACGCGTAAGCTCAGCAGCTTCTCACCGTGAGGTCCTGTCATCCGGCGCGCTCGAAGGCGGCGCCTGAGATTCGACGCAGCACCATCGGAAATTCCAAGAATCTTCCTGCCTCGCCCGATTGGCGCGCCCGGTACCCGAGCACATCACGATCGGTAAAATATCCGGATAAAATCACCTCGGGATTGTCGAAAGCCGCGGGATTGCCCGCCAGCTCCATGGTCCGAAGCGCGAATACGTAAGCGTTGTAAGCGTACGAGATCTCGGTCTCGTTTCCGTAGCGCGCTCTGTACGCTCTGCTGAACTCGGCCGGGACATCAACGGCCGGAAACACCGCACCGGTCATCGCGCCCCGGGCTTCGGCTATCTCCTCACTGCTTTCAAATACATCGGTGCCGAAGGTGAATGTTTTAAGCTTGAGCGCCGAGGCCTGACGGTAGAAGGCGCTCACTTGTCCGGGCAAGAGATAGACTCCAACCGCGTCATACTTCGCATCGCGCAGCTTAACGATTAAGCTCTTAAAGTCCTTCTCGGTAGCAAGAAGCCCGCCCACAACATCGAAAACTTCCGAGCTGGAAATTTGCGATCGCATTCCTCCAACCAGGGCGTCGATGAATGGATCGGCCGCCGTGATTATCGCGATGCGTTTATGGTTTTGGCTTCGCAGGTATTCGAGGACCTTGAGCGCTATCTGCTGCGGGTCATTTATCGATCGGATAATGTATCTCGCGCCGATGGCAGGGGCCGCATCGATCGACATTGCAATTAGCGGCGCGTGTTCACGCTCTGCGATTGGAGCCACTGACGCGAGCGGCAGCTCGCCCCACTGGTAGATGACTGAGGCGCCGTCCCGCTCCCTGAGTTTACGGTAGGCGGCGATCGCCGTTGCGGGGTCATATCGATTGTCCTCGTAAATGAACCGGATGTTCCGGCTGAGCGGTGAATTGGCCCGCGCAAGCTCGACTCCGTTACGGACGGCATTTCCGTATACGGCCAAATCTCCAGTGAGCGGCGCGCTGATTCCAACCGTATTAATGTCCGGGGACGCGGCCTGAGCGAGACCCGCTTGAACGATACCGAACAACAGAACGTGCAGCAGTAAGTGACGCGACGACATGGGGCTCCTTCGGTGCCGTAAACTCTCGCAATCGTAGAGTTATCGTCAGCTTTAATGAACAAAGCCCGCGGAGTAGTTGCCTAAAATGTAGTTAGTTCAGTAGGATAAGTGAAATGATTCTGTCATCAATAGCTGACAACACTATCGCTCGCTTACTCGCTCAAGACGGGCTTACCGATATCGAAGCCCACGTGCTCAGCTATCTCCTTGCGAACGGCCGAGAACGCGCCAGCACCATTGCGCGTCAAGTGCATCTGAAGCGGCCGACCGTGTACGCGGCGCTTGAGTCGCTCGTTGAGAAAGGGATCATCACGAAAAGCCGCGCCGCATCGGTGACCATTTTCTCAGCTCCCGCGCCGGCCGCGCTTGCGGAGCTCATGAGAGAGCGCGCAGACCAGCGCCGTTCCCAGATTCGGGAGAATACCGAAGCGCTCGTACGTCAGCTCTCGATTCTGCCGATTAAGGATCGGATGGAGTATGCAGGGCTCGAGATCGAGACGATCGAATTCGCGACAGGAATTTATCAGCAGCTTGCGCAGTGGCTCATGAGCGGGAGCTTTAGCGCCATTTTCGATCCTCAGATCGTAGTCTCGGCGGAGACGAAGCCGGTGCTGCAGCGCTTCATGAACCAAACCGCCGTCAGCAAGCCGCTCATCCGTGAAATCGCCGTAGCCGGCCCGCAACTCGGCTGGTACCGGTCGCAAATAAGAAATTCAAGGCACACAGTAAAAGAGATAACGCGAAAACACCCGTTCCCGGCGGATTTCATCCTCGTAGAGAGCTCAGTCGTATTTATCGACTATAAGGCGCAAGCCGAAACCGCAATTCGCATACGCCATCCCCAATTTTTTAGAACGCTGCAAAGCACCTTTGAGCTGCTGTGGGAAAACCTTCCGTAGCGCGCCTTAATTCCGTTGCGTCACCGGTTCGAGGCGATATAGTTCTAGTCGCCGGGCCGGCTTCATTTTCAATCGGAGAGCGACATGGGCTTTTTTACTATCATCCTCGTTTTGGCGGTAATCGTGGTGCTGGCGCTGGTCGGCATGTACAACCGCCTCGTGAAGCTCCGGAATCAAGCCGAAGAGTCCTGGAGCGGAATCGATGTGCAGCTTAAACGCCGGTACGATTTAGTTCCGAACCTCGTCGAAACGGTCAAGGGATATGCCAGTCACGAGAAGGACACTCTTCAGAAGGTGATCGAGGCGCGAAACAGCGCGATGAACTCGAGCGGCGTCGAGAGCAAGGCTCAGGCCGAGAACCAACTGACCGGCGCGCTCAAAACGATTTTTGCTCTGGCCGAAGCGTATCCCGACCTAAAAGCGAACCAGGGATTTCAGGATCTACAGCGGAACCTGACGGAGATTGAGGAGAACATCCAGCTCGCGCGCCGGTATTACAACGCGGTCGTGCGCGATCTCAACACTGCATGCGAATCCTTCCCTTCCGCGCTCGTCGCCAACAACTTCGGTTTTTCGAAGCGCCAGTATTTCGAAATCGCGGATGCCGAACGCGCAAACGTGAAAGTGCAGTTTTAGCGATGCGCTGCCTCCTTCTCGTTCCGCTCCTGCTTTTCTCAGCGGCAATCGCGGCAGCCGAAGATTTCAGAATCGACAGTTATCGGGTCGATATCCGGGTCACGAATGATGCGGTTCTCGATGTCACCGAGACGATCGATGTCGGATTTCGCATTCCTCGACATGGGATATTCCGGGATATACCGTTCCGGTATTCGGTGCCGAATGCGATGAACCCGTATTCGACCCTCCTGTACGACATATCCGTGGACGGCGATCCGTTCGAGGTCTCGACTGAGCGGAACTACATTCATATAAAAATCGGATCGGCGTACTCGACCGTCTCAGGAACTCACCGTTACACGCTGCGGTACAAAGTGTACGGCGCCATAATGTTCTACGATAAATTCCCTGAGCTCTATTGGAACCTCACCGGCGATAAATGGAACGTTCCTATCGAAGAAGTTCTGTTCACGATCCGCTTTCCGAAAAATTACAGCTTGAGCCCCGACGACTATTACGCAGTTGCAGGGTCGTACGGCTCGCAAGGCGGGCCGGTGCGGTACCGATGGGACGGCTCGGCCCTCTCCGGTGAGACCACTCGCGAGCTCAATCCGCGCGAAGGCGTCACCGCCGCCGTAAGGCTCCCGCCCGGCGAGCTCTCTGACGGCTCTCTGCGCTTGCGCACCCGGCTCTTCTTGGCGAACTACGGAGCGCTCGGAATTCCTGCGCTCGTATTTTTAGTCATGTTCGGAGCTTGGTTCCTTTTCGGAAAAGACGAAGAGCTGCCGGAGATGGTGTTTTTTAAACCACCTGAAGATTTCACCGCCGCCGAAGCGGGCGTTATAATAGACGACAAAGCCGACAATCGGGACCTCACGGGACAGATCGTCGAATGGGCCGCGAAAGGATACCTCTCCATTCGCGAGATGGATCTCGGCGGATCGCCGGAATACATCCTTAAAAAGCTGCGGGACCTTCCGAAGACCGCGCGCAGCTATGAGCACACGATTTTCTCCGGGCTCTTCGATGGAAGGGATTCAGTTTCGGTGGACGGCTTAAAAGAGGTTTTCTATCCCGTGATGAAGCAGGCGCGGGAGGAGCTTAACATCGTGATCGACTCGATGAAGCTCTATGAGCCCGGCACGCGCGGTGCGCGCTCGGTGCTCAAGTTACTTGCGATCGCGGTCCTCTTCTTGTCCTTCTGGATCGCAGGCATGCAGTTTAACTTCCTGTATCTCTGCGCCGGCCTGCTAAGCTCGTTTATAATTCTAATCTTCGCAGCCATCATTCCGAAGAAGACACCCGAGGGGCAACGGCGCTTTCAGCATATCAAGGGGTTCCGGCAGTTCATGCGGCGTGTTCAGGAGCCGCAGCTGAAGCTCCTCCTCAAATCCGACCCGCATTATTTCGATAAGACGATTCCTTATGCGATGGTTTTCGGCATGGCCGCGGTGTGGTGCTCCCGATTCGAGGGGCTACTTGCGGCTCCGCCGGAATGGTTTTCCTCCGGGCCCTCAGGCTTCCATTCATTCAACAGCTTCGGAAGCTCGCTCGATCACAGCTTCTCCTCAATGAATTCAGCATTCACTTCAGTTCCCGCTCCGCAAGGCGGCAGCGGTTTCAGCGGAGGCGGATTCTCCGGCGGCGGGGGCGGCGGATTTTCCGGCGGCGGGTTCGGAGGAGGAGGCGGCGGCAGCTGGTGAAAATAAAGTCAACGCATTGCGCACTTTATTTTTCACCGCGACAGCAGATCAGGGACTTATAGATTCGTGGAACAAAATAAGATCTGTTCCTCGCGTTATTCCGAATTCCTTGCTTCCCCTTGGGTCCGTTTCAGGAGAGAATGAGCTTCCGTGCAGTCCGTTCTCTTAAGGATTTAAAATATGCAGGCGCGCCCAACGAAGTTCATTTTCGTGACCGGGGGTGTGGTCTCTTCAATCGGCAAAGGAGTTTCAGCCGCCTCGATCGGAGCGCTGCTCGAAGCACGGGGATTGAAGGTAACCGCAGTAAAGCTCGATCCGTACATCAATGTCGATCCCGGCACGATGAGCCCGTTCCAACACGGCGAAGTCTTCGTTACGGACGACGGCGCGGAGACCGATCTCGATCTCGGGCATTACGAGCGGTTCATCGAAACGCGCATGTCGCGGATGAATAATTTCACGACCGGCCAGGTGTATGAGACCGTTATCGCGAATGAGCGCCGCGGCGATTACCTCGGAAAGACCGTCCAAGTCATCCCGCATATCACGGACGAAATTAAGCGGCGGGTGTTTCAGGCCGCCGCAGGGTTCGATATCTGTATCGCTGAAGTCGGCGGTACCGTGGGCGACATCGAGAGCCTTCCGTTCTTAGAGGCGATTCGGCAGCTCAGGTCGGATGTCGGCGCAGAGAATACGCTTTACGTTCACGTGACCCTCGTTCCGTATATTTCAGCGGCGGATGAGCTTAAAACGAAGCCTACCCAGCACTCGGTACAGGAGCTGCTGAGCTTCGGAATCACCCCGGGCATTATTATCTGCCGCTCTGAGAAAGAGCTCGACCAGAAGGTCAAAAAGAAAATCAGCCTGTTCTGCAACGTCGATGAGAACTGCGTCATGAATTCGGTGGATGTGCGGAGCATTTACGAGCTGCCGCTCATTCTGCACTCGCAAGGGCTCGATCAGCGTATCGTAGAGCAGCTCAACATTTGGACGGGCGCTCCGAACCTGAAGCCATGGGAAAAAGTCGTAACGACACTTACGAGCCCCTCGAATGCCTCCGCCGTAATCGCGATGGTCGGGAAGTACGTAGATCTCACCGAGAGCTACAAGAGCCTGAGCGAAGCGTTGAAGCACGGCGCTATTGCGAGTGACTCGAAAGCCGAGATCATTTTCGTCGATTCCGAGCAGATCGAGAAGGACGGGATCGAGACGGCGATTAAGTCCGCGCTCGGCGACCGTCCGGGGCTCGACGGCATTCTCATCCCGGGCGGCTTCGGCGTTCGCGGCAGCGAAGGGAAAATTCGCGCGGTGCAGTATGCCCGCGAAAAGAAGATTCCGTTTTTCGGCATCTGCTTAGGACTGCAGATGGCGACGATCGAGTACGCACGCCACATGGCGGGCATTTTTAACGCGACGAGCTCCGAGTTCCATAAGGATGCAGAGCACGCGGTTATCGACATCATGGAAACGCAGCGTTCGGTTCAGCGAAAAGGCGGATCGATGCGACTTGGCGCCTACCCCTGCATTCTTCCGGAAGGCACGCTGGCGCAGAGATGCTACGAGGTGTTTGAAGTGAGCGAGCGGCACCGTCACCGTTACGAGTTCAACAACAAGTATCGCGAGAAGCTCGTGAAGGCCGGGCTCATAATCTCCGGAACTTCTCCGAATAATGAGCTCGTCGAGATAATCGAGCTGAAAGATCATCCGTGGTTTATCGGCGTTCAATTCCATCCGGAGTTCAAATCGACTCCGCGTAATCCGCATCCGCTGTTCCGGGGTTTCATTGCCGCCGCGCTTGCGTACCGGAATGCTAGGAATTCCGGCGCGGTGCCCGCGCCGAGCGCCGGAAAGCCGGACTTAAAAGTCGTTGAACGGTAATCATCCTCCCGAAATTCGGGCGAACTTGAGGTGCCGGCTCATCCATGATGTAGTGGCGCCATGACCGTCAAAACCGTTGCGATATCGAAGGGCATCACCGTGGGGCCGGGCAATCCGCTGCTCTTGATTGCGGGTCCGTGCCAGATCGAGTCGCTCGACCATTGCCTGCGCATCGGAACCTTCCTCAAAGAGCTCGGGAACAAGCTCAAAGTGCAGCTCGTGTTCAAGAGCTCGTACGACAAGGCGAACCGGACCAGCATCAAAGGTCAGCGCGGGCTCGGCATCGATGAAGGGTTGAAGGTTCTTGAGGAGGTGCGCCGGCAACTTTCGGTCCCCGTCCTTACGGACATCCACTCCCCCGAGGACGCCACGATCGCCGGCGCGGTCGTCGATGTGCTTCAAACTCCCGCATTCCTCTGCCGCCAAACCGATCTCTTGCTCGCGGCGGGTGCGACCGGAAAACCGATTAATGTTAAGAAGGGTCAGTTCCTTCCTCCCCAGGACATGGCCCATGTCGCGGCAAAGATTGCGTCGACCGGTAACGATAAAATTATGCTGTGCGAGCGTGGCGCGTGCTTCGGCTACCGCGACCTCATCGTGGATATGCGATCGCTCGTGATCATGCGGCAAAGCGGCTACCCGGTAGTTTTCGATGGGACCCATAGCGTTCAATCGATGGGTGGACAAGGCGGAGCATCCGGCGGCAGCCGGGAATTCATTCCGCCCCTCGTCCGCGCAGCGGCCGCCGCCGGAGTCGACGGAATTTTTCTCGAGTGTCACGACAACCCTGAAAAAGCTCCGTCCGATGGCGCTTCGATGCTCCGGTTGAGCGAGATCGAGGAAGTTGTAACGACCGCCGTGCGGATTCGAGAGGCCTCCGGGGTGCGCTAGAAATTAGCGGCCCCCGCGGCGACCCCCCGCCCCTGTTGTTTTCCTGGGGGTTTCGCTACACTCCGGGCCTGTATGCAGATTACTAAGAAACAGAGCTTTTTTATCGCCGGCGGTGCGATAGCGCTCTTTTTTCTCGTCGGCATCATCTTCCTCAAAGCCGACTCGAAGACCGTGAAAATTGCGGTTCAGAATTCGATGGTGACCGCGGAACCGACTCTCTCCGCGCCCCCCGCCCTTCCCACTGCCGTGGGCCAGACTGCCGCCCCGTCCGGAACGCCCGGGTCGGAAGGATCGCTCGTATCGGGTATCTTCACGATGAATGAATTCCATCGCAGCGAAGTCCAGGACGGCCGCAAGCTTTGGGAAGTTCACGGTCATCAAGCGCAACTTTTCCCTGAACGAAACGCGGTAAAGGTTTCGGACGCCGAGCTCTCTGTTTTCCAGAAAAACGGGAAGGAGACGCAGCTCAATACCAAGCAAGCTACTCTCTATATGAACGGTCCGAGCCTCGCGAAAGCACACCTCGAAAATGGGGTGCAGGTCGTTTACAACCATGAATATACTCTCACCGCCGATGAGGCGTTTTGCGATCGGGTTGCGAACACAATCACGATCCCGACCCCGTTGAAGATAGCGGGAGAGGCAATGGAGATTTCCGGCCAGAAGCTCGAGGGAACGATCGACTCGCAGGTGTTCACCATCTCGGGCGATGTCGTAACGCTTATCAAGCCCGGAGCAAAGAAGCCTTCGGAGATCAAATGAAGATTTTACCCTTCATCCGCACCTCACTGACGCTGGCCGCTGCAATTGCGATCGTGAGCTCGCCTGCCGCCGCGGAGAAGCATCAGAAGCGGAGCCACGGCCAAGCGAAAGCCGCTCCGGCCGCGGGCGCCAAGCCGGAATCCTCGAAGAAGGTTAAGGCCGTCGTCCAGCCTTCCGCGCTCGATCAAGTGCAAGCTCCGAAGGAGAAAAAGAAAGACGCCTTCGATGACGATTTCGGAAAGCTGCCGACTTACATAAAAGCCGACTCGTTGACGTTCAAGAATAAGGAGCGGAACTTCGTCTATAGCGGCAACGTCGAAGTAACTCACGGGGACATGATTCTCACTTCGAACCTGCTCGAGGGTAATTACGATGAAAGCAACCAGATAAAAGATCTGACTGCCCGGCAAAACGTCACGATCATCAAAGGCGAAGATATGCGCGCTTCGGGCGAGCAGGCCATCTATGACAAAACGACCGACACGATGGTGCTATCCGACAATCCGGAGCTGCAGCAGAACGGCAGTGTTTTGACGGCGGATAGGATTCGAATTTATATGAAGGAGAACCGCAGCGTCGCCGAAGGCCAGGTGCGGGTGAAGCTCATCAAGGGCGAAGACTCCGAAGACAAAGATAAACCCGGCGGACTCAAGGCGCTGAAGAAGTAACGATGCATACGCTCCGAGCAAATCAGGTCATGAAGCAATACGGCGGACGCCGTGTTGTAAACGAGGTCTCGGTGTCCGTGGAAGGCGGAGAGATTGTGGGATTGCTCGGACCGAACGGTGCCGGGAAAACCACGACATTCTACATGTGCGTAGGGCTCATAGCGCCTGATTCGGGGAAGGTTCTGCTCGACGACCGGGATATCACGAAGAACCCCATGTATGTTCGGGCTCGTGAAGGCATAGGGTATCTTCCGCAAGAACCGTCGGTTTTCCGGAAGCTCACGGTGGAACAGAACATTCTCTCCATTCTCGAGACGATGGATTTCTCCTCCCGTGCCAAGCGAATCGAACGTCTCGAAGAGCTTCTGGCGGAGCTCGGCCTCACCGAAAAGCGGAAATTCATGGCGTCTTCGTTGTCCGGCGGTGAACGGCGTCGCGTCGAGATTACACGCGCCTTGGCGCGCTCTCCTCATTTTATTCTTTTGGACGAACCGTTCGCGGGAATCGACCCCCTCGCCATTCAGGATATTCAAGGGATCATCCGCCGCCTACGCGACAAAGGGATTGGGATCCTGATCACCGATCACAACGTCCGGGAAACTCTGGGCATCTGCGACCGCGCGTACATCATGGTCGACGGAAAAACGCTCGAAGAAGGCACGCCTGAAGTGATCGCAACAAGTGACAAGGCGCGGCGTTACTATCTTGGCGATAATTTCGCGCTGTAAGCGCGCGGCACGAACATAACCGCAATTCCCATCAGCAACACGGCTTGATAGTGCACGGCAATCCGGCCGAACGCGGTCTGCATGTGCCACGCGAGCGTGTAGGGCGTCGTAAAAAGCACGGCGAGATAAATCACATACAAGAGGGCCGCAGCGAAAATTCCCGTAAGGGCGGCACGGCTCCCTCTTCCTCTGAAAATCGCAATCCCCCCGGCGATGAGGAGAACTATCCACTCAAGTCCGAAGCTCTCCGGAACGAGCCCGGCAAGCAGATGCGCGAATTCTGAAATACGATCTCCGGAAAAGAGCGTACCAATCCGCCCAGCGCCAAACTGAGACGCAAGATCGTTTGCCGGAGCGAGCGTGATTGTGAAATGAGCGATAGCCAAGAGCGGCGCCGCAGCGCCGGCAAGAAAAGTTCCTACAGACGCCCGAAACCCGGCGCGGTTATAACGGAACCCCTCCACCGCAAAGAACGCGACGCACACGATAAAGAAGGGAGCTCCCTCATGCTTTGTCCAAGCCGCGGCCGCGCAAGTGAAACCGAGCAGAACTCTTCCAGCGCGCGACTTCGTTTGAAAGCTCAGGAGATAAATCGCGTAAGCGGCCGCGACGGTAGCGGCAAGCGGTATGTCGGCCAGCTGCGAGGTTCCCACCGCAAACCAGGACGCATGAATGAGGATAAACGCTGCCGTCATGCCCGCGGGTAACGCTCCAGCCACAATTCGCACCGCGCCGATCGTAATACCCGTCAGAGCCAGCGTGTAACCGAGAGCGATGCCTATCGGGACGAGCGGAGAAAGATTCCCCGCGAGCACCCATCCGCGCAGCACGACGAGAGGAAGTAGCAACGGATAATCAGGGTGGGACCAAGCGCGGGCGGCCGAGAACGCCTCCCGCCAGCGCCCTCCCAGCATGAGGATATTTTTCGCCCGCGCATTCCAAATTGCCCACGCGTCCCAACTGCCATTGGGGATGTCCGCGGAAAAATCCAGAAACCTCAGCACCTGAACCGTGAAGCACCAGAAGAGCAAAAAGCCGGCAACCGCCTTCAAAACCACAACGAGCCGTTCTCCGTGCGGCTCTCCGGACCTTAGGGCGCTCTTCCGTAACGAGAAAAGCAGAGCTCCGCAGAGAATCGGCCACAGCCACTCAAGCGCCGATAGGACTTCAAAGTTGCCACCGGTCACAACGATAATCGCGTATGCGACGACGCTTGCAGCCGCCAGCCCGCAGACCCACCCTAATGATAGCGAAAGCATAACGGCGGCCCATCCGCAGGACGTGACCCGGCTCAGCCATCTCTCGATCAGCATTCCGAATATGATCACCGGGGCTATGAAGAGGAGTGCCGCAATCATGGCTTCCGTTTTTTAAGCAGACGCCAGTTCCCCCCGGCGCCTTGCAAAGATTCATACGCTTCGGCGACTTCCGCTGGTAGCGCATCACAGTTCAGAAGCAGGCGCTCCGCGCCGAGGTCACGTGAAAAAACACGCGGAGCAAAAATGTAGTGGAGCATTTGGAACTGCTCCCATGCCTTGTCGTATCCGGCGCAGCTCCGGAACGCGATGACCTCATCCTTAGGAACTTCAGCAACCAGCGGCGTCAGCGTTTCACGCAACGACTCGAACGGCTCAGCCCGGTCCGGAAGGAATCGAATAGGCGGAAACGGCTCGACGAGATAAAAGCCCACGAAAAGAATTATGAATAACCAAAGCGCAACTTCGACTTGCCACGCGGAAGAAGCCCGAATAGGAGCCGGCTCGGCGTTCGACATTCGCCCTCAGATTTTGCCAACCCACGTCACATCCGCAACTTCTCTCCAGCGCGCGCGAATCTTATCTATCTCAGGCTGGGGGAGCGCACCCTCCCTTACAATCTCCGCGTTCTCCTTCCAACGCCCGGGATTTGTGCTGCCGACAATCGCACAGTGAACTCCCGGCTGACTGAGCGTAAATCGCAGCGCTACCGAAACCGCATGAGCGGAATCCGGTGTAGCGAACGGGTACTTGAGCACGCCGAATCGTTTCCAATACTCCAGATGGTAATCGTTCTCGGGCGTTTCAGTATGCCTCCATGCTGCGTTTGCTACGGGACGCTTCACGATTACACCGAGGTTATTTTTCCTGGCGGCCGGCAGTGTGAGCTCAATGGCTTCTTGATCGGCGATATTGAGAGAAGTTTCGAATACGTCGATTCGCCCGCTGTTCACGGCCCAAAGTGCCGCCGGACCATCACCGCTGTATCCGATGAAACGCGTGTATCCGGCCTCTTTCGCGGCCTCGACTCCCTGGAGCGCTTCGCCCCAAGCCATCTCGAGCTCGCCGCAGCTATGCAGCAGCAGCACATCGAGGTGATCGGTTTTGAGGTTCTTCAGGCTTTGGCGGACGGTATTCAAAATTCCCTCTTTGGTCCAATCGCTGCGATTGAACCCGTCGATCGCTCCGCACTTGGTAACGAGGGTATAATCTTTCCTCCGGTGCCCGACAGCATCGCCGATTAACGCTTCGCTCTTGAGGTACGCCGCCGCCGTATCGATGAGGTTCAGGCCTCCGTCTATGGCTTCGTTGAGGGAGCGCTTCACTTTCTCCACGTCGACTTCATTAAAGCCGATTTCAGCTCCGCCAAATCCGAGCACACTCGTTTTGATTCCTGTCTTTCCTAGGACCCGCTGCTCCATGTTCCTCTCCCGGACTAGCCCATCTCTGTAAACGCGAATAGTAGTAGCGGAGTTTCCGGCTGAATGACAGCATTCTTTACCCTTCGATATGGTTCTACTTGGCGGCGTTCACGCCAGTATGAGAGAATTTGGCAATGAGCCGCACATTCCTCAACCGGCGCGAGCTTCTCAAGCTCTCGGCCGGCTCGCTGCTTGCGCTTGGGCTTTGGCCCGGCCGCCGCGCCTACGCCGACTCTTGGCCCGCCGAAAGTTTTAAAATTGCGGTCTTAAACGATCTGCATGCGATGAGCCCGGAATGCGGACCTTGGCTCGAGCGAATAGCGGCCGACGTGAAGACGCACTCGCCTCGATTTTGCGTTCTTGCCGGAGATCTCACCGATACCGCGGATCCGCACTATATGGATCTCGTCCATTCAATATTTTCCAAGGTTGGTTGTCCCTTGCATGTTCTGATCGGAAACCATGATTGGGTCTCGAAAACCGACCGCTCGACGTTCGAAGCGCGTTTCCCGAATTCGATTAATTACCTTTTCAAGGAGGGAAGCTGGCAGTGCCTGGCGCTCGATACCACCGAAGGAACGAGCTGGGAGAAAACCAAGATTTCGAATGATACGCTCTCGTGGGTCGATTCGAATTTATCGGGACTCTCAAAAACTCTTCCGACTATAGTCTTCACTCATTTTCCACTCGGTGCGGGAGTGCGGATGCGGCCCTCGAATGCCGACGCGTTGCTCGAGCGTTTCCTGCACTATAACGTTCAAGCGGTCTTCTCCGGACATTTTCACGGTTACACGGAACGAAGCTCGAATGGCACCATGCTGTTCACCGATAAATGCTGCGCGCTGAAGCGATTCAATCATGATGGCACGAAAGAGAAAGGGTACTTCATCTGCACCTTGAAGGACGGAACGGTGGAGCATGAGTTTATTCAGATGAATGAGAAGGTGGTGTAGGCGGGCGAAAGAGCGGCTAGGGGGTTATCTTGGACACCCTTCGACAAGCTCAGGACTGGCCCCTCGCCCGGCGTCGCTTCGTGGCGCCTAGGGTTAAATGTCGCCTCTGATTATCGGCGAGAGAAATGCTAAGGCGATATCTTGGACACCCCTCCCCCGGCGTCGCTTCGCGGCGCCTAGGGTTCTCCCCTCTACGAGGGGAGAGGTTTGGCGAGCTGGGAAGTAATTCCTGGTTACCGTTCACCGGCTGCTGATCTAAACTCCTCTTCATGTTTTGCCTCCGCCGCTTCGCTCTTCCTTCATTCCTCGCAGTCCTCTTCCTCCTGACTACTCTCCCCTCCTTCGCGCAAACCGATTGCCAACCCGGCAATCTGCTGCTTGGAGCATCGGTATCAACTTCGACGCCCGGCATGAGCGGAGCCGCACGAATAACCGACGGAATAATCACTGACGATGGAATGCCGTGGGATTCATCGCTTGCCGCGAAGCGCTATGGCGGTGATTTTTCCGCGACCGTCGACCTTCCGAGCACGCCCTCGATTCGCGCGCTCGGCCTGCAGGGTGACAACAATGATCAATACGAGATACAGGGCCAGCTTGCTTCCGGAGAATGGATCGTACTCTGGCTCACTCCAACCGTTCCGGCTCCGGGCCTTCAGACCCGCGAGATCGTCTTTCCAAAGACGACTCCGCCGATAAAAGCCCTTCGTGTAACTTCACGTTGGGGAGACGGAAACTATAGTCTGTCCGAGGTGTATGCAAGCTGCTCGGAAGTACTGCCGACTCTCGAGAAGCGATTCGCGCCCTCTCAGGAAACCGTGGCCGGGCGCGATAATTTCCGTTGGATTTGTGGCCTCATTTTTATGACCGCGGTGGGTGTAGCAGCACCACGAAACAAACGGCTTCAGCTGCTGCTTGGGCTCGCAGTGATAGCTCTTTCGGTATGGACGGTTTACCGTTACTTCAGCTTCGATCGGGTGAGCCAGGATCTCCTCGTCGAGCAGCGCACGGTGTTAGCGCTTGCAGGAATCTTTCTCTGCGTCTCAATGCTGACCGGGCGGCTCGGTCTTCCGCTGCGCCAAGCCGCGTTTTCCGCGCTGGCGCTCCTCGCCGTATGCAATTACCTGCAATGGGGGAATGCGGAGTTCCGTACCCCGGACGGCGCGCCGTCATGGCCGCACCTTTACGACCTCAGAAATTACTATCCCGCCGCGAAATATTTTAAAGAGCTCGGATACGAAGGCGTGTACGATGCAAGCCTCGGCGCCTTTGAAGATCTCTCCGGCAACCCAGTCCAATCACTGCATGGGGTCCGTGTCCGGAACCTTTCGACCCTTGAGGCATCGTTCGCCGATTCCCTTGAAGAAAGGGTGGCCCAGATGCGCGGAAAGTTTTCCCCCTCCCGCTGGGCGGATTTCACCACCGACATGCGGTATTTCCTCACGCAGCTCGGCGCAGGAGGCTACCTCGGAAGCCTCGCCGACCACGGCGCGAACGCCACTCCAGCATGGATGTTTATCGCCAGCATTATCTTTAGATTCGTCCCGGCGTCGGATGCCGGTCTGACGTTAACCGGCGGCATCGATCTCCTGCTGCTGTTACTTGCAGGTTTGGCCATCGGGAGAACCTTCGGAGTCCGTGTGGCGCTCTTGTGCGCGATCGTCTTCGGAACGAGCGACATTCCGTACTTTGGAACGAGCTGGCTCGGAGCGACGCTCAGGTATGATTGGTTCGCGGCGCTTGCATTTGGAATCTGCGCCCTAAAAGAGCGGAAGTATACGGCGGGCGGAGCGCTGCTCACGCTTGCCGGAATGCTGCGCGTTTTTCCGCTCGTCGCTCTCGCCGGCGCCGCGGTCCCGCTTCTAATTCGCTTTTTTCGGAGAAAGAAAATCCGCCGGCCTGCCCTGCTTCAGATCGCCAAAGGATCTCTCGTGACAGCGATCGTGCTTTTTATCCTTCCGATTATCGCGTTCGGTTATTCCGCAAGTTGGGGAAAGTGGATTTCACGAATCGAGCGTCACGATTCGAAGTCCAACACGAATTCCCTCTCGTGGCGCATGGCAGTGTCCTATGACTCCGACTTCACGGCGGCAAAAGTATTCGTAAAAGATGCGCCTGAACCGTGGATCCGGTGGCAGCAGCTGCAAGAGGAAACACTGCGCAGCCGGAAGTATCTGTATTGGGGCGGACAGCTCCTGGCACTCCTCGGCTTGATCTTCGTTGCCGGGCGAGCGCGGCCGCATGAAGCGGCGCTGCTCGCGCTATTCCTCGTTCCTATTCTCGCCAATCCTGCTCAGTACTATCTGCATTACATCGCGCTCATCCCGATCCTTTTTGCTCGAAGCTTGCGGCGCATTCAAATAGATCGGCCCGCGGGAATGGCCGCCGTTATCATCTTGCTCGGATTCGCCGTGGCCCAATTCTTTGCGCGCCGCGCAAACGGGACCGATGTCGCTTTTGCATACGAGTCATTCGGCATGCTGTTTACTTTGGGAACGATTCTAACGGCGTTCGCGGCGTCCCGGCATGCATTATTCAATTCTGTTACAAACGGTTTCAGCCGGTTCCGGCCAGTTTGAGCTATTTAACCCGTTGTTACGACTGCACTTTCCCGGTACGCTTTAAATCCGGATAGAATAAGATGGAGGGATGCGCACATTTCTTGCATACAAGGCGCGTCGATTACATCCAAAGAGTGTGGGTCGGCGTTCTATGAACGCACTACCTGCGGGGAATGTCGCTACGGTTCAGTCGTGAGGTTTTAAAATGGCGCTAGAAGCGAAACTTGTTCAGAAGCTCGGGCAGTCTCTGCTCATGACTCCGCAGCTTCAGCAGGCAATCAAGCTACTTCAGCTTGGACGTCTCGAATATAAGGAAGCCCTTGAGCGCGAGCTCATGGAGAATCCGATTCTCGAGGAATCCCGCGAACACGACGATCAATCGGCCCAATCAAACAGTCAGTCCGAGCAGCAGCAGCAGCAACAACAGGAAGAATCTCTCTCCGCCCCGCAGACGGCAGCATCCGTGGCTGAGGAGCGCCCGGCCGACACCGCGAAGGAAGGACCGGACTGGGAAGAGTACATCGACAATCTTTTTTCCGAGTCGAAGACCGTCGCCAATACCCGCAACTCGGGCGACTTTGAAGACCGCCCTTCTCTCGAAGCGACCCTCACCCGCGGCGAGACGCTGCATGAATATCTCGTTTCGCAGATCCGCATGCTCGATCTCTCGAAAGTCGACGAGCAGATTCTTCAGTATGTGATTGGAAATATCGACAAGGACGGATATCTCTGCGCGACGCATGAAGAGGTCGCCGATGCCTGCAAATGCTCGGTCGACGATGTCGAGCGCGCGCTTTCGCATTTCCGCACTGTCGACCCGAAGGGCGTCGGCGCGCGGGATCTCAAGGAATGCCTGCTGATTCAGCTCGATGACTTGGGTCTTTCCGACAGCCTTGCCGCCAAGATCGTGCGCGATCATCTCGACAAGGTCGAGTCGCGGAAATTCGAGCATATCGTGAAGGCCGAGAAGTGCGGCATGGATCAGATCCAGCGCGCGCTCACGGTGATTCGCGATCTAGAGCCGAAGCCCGGCCGTCCGTTCGAGGACGACACGGTCCGCTACGCCATCCCCGACATTTATGTGTACAAAGTCGGAAACGAGTACGTCGTATCCCTAAATGAGGACGGCCTTCCGAAGCTCCGGATCAATCCGTATTATCTCGATCTCCTCAAGCAGGACGCGGGTGACGGGAATCAGAACAAGAACTATCTCAACGAGCGCCTCAAAGCGGCAACCTTTCTTATCAAGAGCATTCATCAGCGCCAGCAGACGATCGTCAAAGTCACGCAGAGCATCATCAAGTTTCAGCGTGAGTTTCTCGATTTCGGCATCCAGCGTCTGAAGCCGCTCACACTCCGCGATGTCGCCGAGGACATCGGCATGCACGAATCAACGGTGAGCCGGGTGACGACGAACAAATACGTTCATACTCCTCAAGGCGTTTTCGAGCTCAAGTATTTCTTTACGACCGGCATCAGAACTCTCGAGGGCGACGTGTCGTCTTCGACGATCAAAGATAAGATCAAGAAGATCATCGAGGCGGAATCATCGGACAACCCGGTAAGCGATCAACAGATTGTCGAAATGCTCAAGGCCGAAAACGTGATTATTGCCCGCAGGACCGTGGCGAAGTACCGCGAGAGCCTAGGCCTATTATCGTCCTCGCGCAGAAAGAAGATCTTCTAAAACGCTTCCTATATCGTGAGCCGCCTCAGGCTCGTGCAATATTGAGCCCTTAGGCCGATTTAAGGATCGCAAAAGAGTTCAAAAATTGCCGCTACTATTCTACAATTGAAGAGGCTGCCAGATCGCGGACCGGATTCGGGATCCCGCCGCGAAGCGCCGAGTTTGGTATTAGGACTGCCGGAGGATTTGAAATGAATCATACCCGTATCGTTAACGTGAACATCGCGTTTCGTAACATTGATCCGACCGACGCCCTCAGAACTTACGCCTCCGACAAACTCAGCCACTGTTTACAAAAGTACGTGCATCACGACACCGAAGCGCATGTCGTTCTCAAAGTTGAGAAGCAGCGGCAGATAGCCGAAATTTCGTTTCGTACCGACGGGGCCGATTTCGCGGGAAGCGAGCAGAGTCAGGACATGTACACGTCGATCGACAACTTGATTTCGAACATCACCCGTCAGCTCAGCAAGCATAAGGAAAAGATCACCAATCATCATAAGGCAAAGGCTAGCGCCGCCTCGTGATCGCCCCCCCTGTCGCCGGATCTTGATTGGCGTAAGGATCTGCTTACAGCCGATCGCAAGAATCGGAGGATTTTCACCCGGTTTTTACTCTCTGCTCGAATATAACCGGCTTTGAATATTGACCGGGGGCGGAGTGACCATATAATGTCTCGGGAAATACCCGGACCTCCTCCCCTCAAAGTCCCGTCCTTAGGAGGTCCTGCCGGATGTACACGGTGCATCTCAAACCTCCCCCTCGTGTTTGAGCTTCCGGCGTAACACTAATGGAGCGTGAAAAATGAGCTTGAACCCGCATATTTTCTCTTCGGAATCAGTCGGAGAGGGCCATCCTGACAAAGTTGCAGATCAGATCAGCGATGCCATCCTGGACGCTCACCTCAAAGGTGACGCCCGCAGCCGCGTAGCCTGCGAAACTCTCGTGAAGAACAACATCGTGTGCCTTGCCGGCGAGATTACCTCGGGCACCCGCGTTGATTACGACTCGCTCGTCCGCCAGGTTATCCGCGATATCGGCTACGACGACCCGGCATTGGGTTTCGACTCGAAAGCGTGCGAAATCCTGACGTTCATCTCGCAGCAGTCTCAAGACATCAGCATCGGCGTGACCGAAGGCGAAGGAAAGTTCAAAGAGCAGGGCGCGGGCGATCAGGGCATCATGTTCGGATTCGCGTGCGACGAGACTCCCGATCTCATGCCGCTTCCGATCACTCTTTCGCACAACCTCCTCCGTGAGATGTCGCGAATCCGGCGCTCCGGCAAGGCAAACTTCCTAAAACCGGACGCGAAGGCTCAGGTCTCGGTCGCGTACGAGAAAGGCAAGCCGTCAGAGGTGATGACGGTCGTCGTTTCGACGCAGCATGCCGAGGACTACTCGCTGCAGGATCTCGAGTCCATGATGATCGAGTCTGTCGTGAAGAAGGTCATCCCGGCGCAGTACTTAACGAAGAACACGAAGTATCTCATCAACCCGACGGGCCGTTTCGTAATCGGCGGACCGGTCGGCGATTGCGGACTTACCGGAAGAAAGATCATCGTCGACACCTACGGCGGATATAGCCGTCACGGCGGCGGCGCGTTCTCCGGAAAAGATCCTTCGAAGGTGGATCGCTCGGCCGCATATGCCGCGCGCTATATCGCGAAGAACATCGTCGGCGCAGGCCTCGCTACGAAGTGCGAAGTCCAGCTCGCGTACGCTATCGGCGTTGCCGAGCCTGTTTCGATCCTCGTCGAAACTTTCGGCACCTCGACCAAGCCGGAAGAGAAGATCGCAACGGCGGTTCGCGAGATCTTCTCGCTTACGCCGAAGGGCATCATCGACTCGCTCGCGCTCTTGAAGCCGATCTACCGGCCGACGGCGTCTTATGGCCACTTTGGCCGGACCCCGACTCCGGACGGCGGATTTAGCTGGGAGAAGCTCGACAAGGTCGACGCTCTCAAGGCCGCGGTCTAAGAGCCGGCGCTGTAGGCGCAAAAAAAACCCTCCGGTGCCGCAAGGCGCCGGGGGGTTTTTTGTTGCCGTATGCTAACGGCCTTATTGCGGCGGAATTCCGTGCTGCGTCCCCATATACGGACGCTGCGCAAAATACGGATTGAGCGAGATGCTCTTCGGCGCGCGGTCCGCGACGATCTGCGCCATCTCTTCCTTTATTTCCTCACGGCGAGCGATGCGGCGGGCATTGAGGGTGATATATTCCTGCAGCTCCTCTTCCTCGATCGTTTGAGAGAGCGGCTCACGAACGCCGTTGAAGGCGGCTACTTTCACAGGGAATCCCTGATCGAGCGCGGCGTAATGTCCGGTTACCCGATCGCGCACTACTGCTCCGACAATCACCGCGTTGCTGTAGCTGGGATATTTTGTCGCGGTTCCGAGAGGCAGAGTCTCGCTGCACCCGGTAAAAAGCATGAGCGAAAGAAGCGCGCCGCAAATAAACGTAGCTCTGTTCATCGATACTCCGCGGAGTAAATTAGAGAGTGAAGCGAGAATGGCAAAGCGGATAGATTTTAGCTCAATGCGGATTACTAAGCTAACGCCCTAATTCTTTTAGGATTTCGTCGGCCTTTTCGCATAAAACCCGCACCGCTCCCGGTATGTCCCACGCCGCCTTATCGCGCTTTCCGACCTTGTCGGAGATGGTACGTATCGAAATGGCGGGAATGTGAGAGAGGGCGCAGGCGTAAAACACTGCTCCCCCTTCCATGTTCACGACGTCCGCCCGATACCGGCGCTCGATATCGCCGATTGATTGCGCGGTGTGGAGGACGCGGTTCACCGTAACCGACCGCACCTTTGGGACTGCCGCCAGCGCCTTAAGCGCCGGACCGGCGCTTTGAAGAGCGCCGCCTGAGAACGGTGCCGCGTCGCGATCAAGAAGATTCATTTGAAAGAGGTCGAGATGCTGGCCCTCGCCTTCGGCGCCGAGGTCGGCCAGCTCTTCGCTTACTATCTGCACGAGAGAGCATTTTGGATAGCTCTCACTAAAGGCTCCTGCGATCCCTACGTTGATTACGAGATCGTAACGATTCCGCTCGAGCGCTCTTCCGAGATGGAAGGCGGTTTGCAGCTGCCCTACGCCCGTAATTAGAAGGTCACAGTTTCGAAGCCGCGTGATGGCGCCGATTTCGGGCTCGGCCAAATCCTGCCAGAGCGGACGAATCTCCAAAACCGTCGCGGAAACGATTAGAATATTCTCCACTACAGCTTCAACCGTTCGGCTAAAGTGTAGAAGCTGATGTCATCGAATCCATTGCCCTGGGAGATGAGCTGAAACCCCCCGCGCGGGAGGTACCCCGCAATCTCCGGCCGCGAGAACGCCCGAAGCTCCATCACGTCCTGGAACTCGAAGTGCTGCCCCTGGTATTCCCCTTCGTAATCGGCATCCCAGCGGACGACTTTCGGATCCTCCGAGATACTTTCCGAGGTCGCGATTCGTACGATGCGGTCGGCTCCGTCTGAGACCTCCAGTTGACCGTTGAAATACTCGGCTCCGTCAATCTTGTCGTTCTCGTAATTATCGAAAAATAACTTTCCGCCGGGCTTGAGCGCCATCCGGCAGCTCGCGATTGCCGAGCGGAGATCCTCCTCCGTCGTGAAATGAGTAAAAACTCGCCCCACTACCACCATCAGATCGAACTCGGCGTCATATGCAAGCTCACGCAAGTCCGCCTTCTCGATTGCATATCCGGGCGAACGAGCGCGTCCGATTGCGACCATCTCATCGGATGAATCAACGACCGTGACATCGAGTCCGCTCTCATGAAGCTTCCCTGCCACGTCGAAGAGATTTCCGACGAAGAGAGTTTTATTTCCAGGGAAAGCTTCCGAGCAGCGGAACACAAAGCGCGCAACGGCGCCGCTATCGACGCTCAACCGTTGAAAGGCGGCGCGGACCTCGGCTTCTGGGTTCGGGGTATCATTCATACGGAGGCGCAAAAAGCCGTCTCGGATGCGAGAATAACCCGCAATCTTTTCAAGTCAATTCCCTTTGGGCGGTGCGGCCGTAAGAGGGTTCTTGCCCTTCGGCCACTCCTTCGGGAGCACGAGGAGGTATTCGGAGTTCGTTCCCGACCCGACCTGTTTGAGATCCCCTTTTAACACCGTCGTATTCGTATCGAGGGGGGCCGGCGAGATTATTTTGAGCGGCAGGTCATTAGTTTTTTGAACTGAATAAACATACATGTCCGTGCCGAGTCCGTGCGTCTGGAGCGGAAGGAGCTGCGGATGAACACCGTTCAAATGGTACAAAAAATTCGGTGTTAATTTCGATGAGGGAAGACTGCTGCGCTCAGCCGAAGGATCTTCAGCGTGCAGCTTCGGAGCATTGGGCAAGGTTCCCGCTTTCGCCGGGTTTGCGATCCCGCCGGCAGGATGCGTCTCCGCTGACGCTGGGTGCGCGCTGGGCGCGCTCTCATGCGGCGCGGAAGCCGGAGAAGTATGCGGCGCGGAAGTCGGCGCGGCTGCCGGGTGCGAAGCCGGAGATGGGTGCGAGATCGGAGCGGACGGGCGCACGGGGGCAGGCCGCACGGGAATAATTATCGGCCGGATTGGGATGCGAATCGGCGGGATTGTTCCGGCGTGAGCAGAGGGTGATTCACCGAGGAGCGCCGCTGCCGCTAAAACTCCCATCGCCCCCGAAACGACCCTGTTCTGATGCATACAACACCCCTGCGAAGCTAACGGATCACTCCGTTATTGGCTCACTCAGTTAAGCTCGCAGAAATTAAAAGCGTCAGGCGCGTTAGGAATCATCGCGAAAGATATGGTATTCTCGCCTGCTTGAAGAGTTGTCGTGACGTCTCCGTATGGGATTTAATCAGGCCGCAAATCGATTTGTTTCGCTCGTAGATACGAAGCCCGAGCTTATCGTGCGCGGAGATCGTGACGGACTGTCCCCCTCCGGCAGCGCGCTTTTAACACTAAAACGCCGGGAGTTCTCCAAGCTCTTTGTCGAGATCGGTTGCGGATCGGGCCGGCACATCATTGAACAGGCCCGGCGCATGCCCGATGCCCTCTTCGTTGGGTTCGAGCTCCGGTACAAGCGGGTCTTCCGGACAGCTGAAAAAGCAGAGCAGCTCGGGTTGAACAATCTGCTCGTTGTGCAGATGGACGCCTCAGCCATTCCCCAGCTATTCGAGCCCGCGTCACTCGATGGCATCTTCGTTTTATTCCCGGACCCGTGGGATAAGCGGCGCTGGCGGAAGCACCGTATCTTGAGTCCTGAGTTCCTTGTAAAAGCGCACGCGCTCCTCAAGCCTGAGGCGTTTCTGCACTACAAAACCGACCACGGCGAGTATTTCGAGGCGACTGTCAAGGTTTTGGAAAGCCTCGCTCTATTCACCACGCGGCGCGTTTCACGCAATCTCCACAGTGGTGCCGAAAGTTTGAACAACATCGAGTCCGAGTTCGAGAAACTCTTTAAGTCTAAGCAGTTACCGGTTCATTTGCTTGAAATTGTGAAGCCTTCGGTTTGCAACCGAATTGAATCAGTTCTGTAAAAAAATCGTAAAATCCCGGCCCCTACGATATAATCAGCATGAAGGTGAGAAACTTTCCGAAGGTGTTTCATCCTAAGGAATGGGTGCACTGGTAGCATTCCGGTGCTTGGTTGTCGGTTGGTTTTTTAAAGGTGTTAATCATGTCGATTCGCGATGAATCCCTCGAAGCTCGCTTGCAAGCTCGTCCTGGCGAGAAAATTCAGACCACAGTTGGAGAGCTCGTCGAGGCCCTTACTCAGGTAGCCATCGAAGCCGGTAACTCAGAGCAGCAGGGATATGAGCTGGCCTCAATCGCTCTCGCCGAGCTTTTGAAGCGCCGCCGCGATGAGCGCACCGTTCAGAATGCGCGCGCTCGCCGTAAATTGAACTAGCCGCAGGGCCGGTTCTAAAGCAGTACAATCGTACAGAGACCATCGAGTTCGCTTTGAGAGAGGTGACCGCGATGGTCTCTGTAGTTTAAGCCGCAACGAAGGAATCCATGGGTGGGCCGTGGAATACGCGCGGTAGATTCGAGAAGCTTGCGCTAGTAGTGCGCGAGCCGGTTACAATACCGTATGCGACGTACGCTGACCGAAACTGACTTCATACTTGCCGCGTTCGTCTTCTGCGCCTCACTGATTGTCGCCGTCTACGCATACGCGAGCATTCAAGAGATTGAGCGCCCTTCGAATGCCCTCGTCTCAGGGCTCACGAAAGGCGAAAAGTCATACAAAATTCTCTTCGGAAACGATTGTCCCGGGGACCTGAGCGTCACGATGGCGTACGATGCCGTTTGGGGACTAAGAAGCCACGGGCATTTACGCGTCGCGTACGGCAAGATGTTGAGCGACCCGCAGATGGAGGCCGCAGCGTATTTCAATCCCCTCGGACAGCTCAATAACGCCCGGGTAGAGATGCGTGAGGGCGATTACTCCGTCGTGCTAACGCTTACAAACCCGCACCCGATAACCATTGACGTGGAAACGAAGGGCAACGGACCGCAGTACCACGAGCATTTCACCATTCCAGGCCCATTCACGATTCAGCGCAACGGCGACGGCACCTATCGGATCGATTACGCCTACTTCACAGTCACTCAGAATCCCTCGGTCAAAGCACTGCAGGGCTTCGCTTCGCACGAGCTTAATATGGGTCTGGTCGATGCGGCGCAGGCGCCGAAGGGCTGCGACGATAACGGGCAGGCGCGGTTGAACCTCCTGCCGCTCATCGTCCGCTCGAGCGGATTGGTGAGCCCGATACTGTCGCTTATGAACGCGGACGAGTTTAAAGGAAGATGACGGCGGTATGATTGAGTTAAAGAATCTCACAAAACGGTACGGTTCATTCTGCGCGGTGAATGACCTAACCCTGCGCGTGAACGAAGGGGAGATTTTCGGATTTCTCGGCGTCAACGGCGCCGGAAAAACCACGACGCTCCGGATGCTCGCGGGTGTGTTGCGGCCGACTTCGGGAGAGATCTCTATCGGCGGTTACAACATGGCGGAGACACCGCACAAGGCGAAACAGATCACCGGATTCATTCCGGACCGTCCGCATCTCTATAACAAGCTTACCGCTCATGAATTTTTGAGGTTCGTTTGCGACCTCTATATCGTCCCGAAGGAGGAGATCGAGCCGCGCTGCGAGGAGCTGCTCGCGGAATATAAGCTCATGGACTGGAAGGATGAGCTCGTGGAGAGCTTTTCGCACGGCATGAAGCAGCGGCTCGCTACGTGTGCCGCCCTCGTGCACAAGCCGCGGGTCCTCATCGTCGACGAACCTATGGTCGGTCTCGATCCGCACGGCGCAAAAATGCTGAAAGAGGCGCTTCGGAATTACGCAAAAGGCGGAACGACCGTGCTGCTTTCGACCCATTCATTGAATGTGGCCGAAGAAGTTTCGGACCGTCTCGCGATCATCAACAAAGGAGTAATCATCGCGCTCGGTACCCTGCAGGAGATCCGCGAGCTCGCCGGGGGCAAGGATGTCGGATTGGAGCAGCTGTTCCTCGAGCTTACGACTACTTCGATGCAATAACGTATGTTCGTCCCTCTGGTTCTCCGGCCAAAAGCAATTGCGTTTCGCAATATCATCCGCGAAGGGATGAAGTCTTATCAGCAGGTGATCCGGACCGGAGTGCTGTTGCTGTTTGCCCTCATGGTGGCGTGGGCGATCTACTACGGCACGCGGCTCCTCATCATTAGAATTCATGAGCACGTCGACATCGCGTATGTTCCGGCTTCGATTCCGCTCGGACTTTTGCTTCTCTTCATTATGGCGATGCTGCTCCTTTCGAGCGGTGTTTCTGCGGTAGGCACTCTGTTTCACTCCCGCGATCTCGATTTGGTGCTCGCGTCGCCCATCAGCCGTCCGAAATTCTATTTCGGAAAAGTCGTGGAGGTTCTCCTGAGCTCCTCGTGGCTCGTCATCGTGTTCGGAGTCCCGGCGATGTTCGGTTTCGGCGCGGCTTACAACGCCTCGTGGTGGTTCTATCTCTACATGCCGGTTGTGTTGCTGCCGTATTTCGTCATTCCGACGGTCATAGCAATAATCTTCGCCACCCTTTTCGCTTCGGTATTGCCCGCGACCCGCACCCGAGAGCTCTTCGGAATCATTACCGTCATGACCTTCCTCGGGCTCTTCTTCCTCTTCCGCCTGCTCATGCCATCCGACGCGAGCTTTCAGGACATCAACACGATGCTCCGCTTGATTTCCATCCTGCTTACGCCGAACACTCCCTGGACCCCGTCTTACTGGGCCGCGGCAGCGCTGGGTGAAGCTCTTGAACCGGCTGGGCGTCCCGCTATCTTGCACCTCATGCTGCTTTACTCGGCCGCAATCACGACGACGGCGATGGCATATTGCGTCCTTCGTTTCCTTCACTTCGGCGCATACTCCCGCGCGCGTGTAAACCGTTTCGGCAGCCGCGCCGTTTCCGCTTCGACCCCGCTGCTCGTTTCCATCATCCCCGCGCCGCGGCCGTACAAAGCGATCATGACGAAGGAATATCGTGTCTTCACGCGGGATATCACGCAGGCCCTGCAGCTTCTCCTGCTGCTCGGACTTTGCGTCATCTATCTCTATAATCTTCGGTTACTCCATGCCGTGCAGGGTTTGACCGACGCCATGCGCATGTGGTGGGAAGGATTCCTTTCGATCACCAATATCTGCCTCGGCGCCTTCATCACGAGCGCGATGTGCACCCGGTTCGTGTTCCCGTCCCTATCGCTTGAGGGTCAATCATTCTGGATTCTCCAGACTTCCCCAAGCTCAACGCGGGAAATTTTGCGCGCGAAGCTTTTGGCCTGGTATTTCCCGGTCGCCCTGGTCGCAAGCGTCGTGTTCTCAGCCGGTGCTTTTGCCATCAACGCGGCTCCGATGGTGATCGTATTCAACGTCGTAATGAGCTGGGTAATCGCCTACGGCATAGTCGGACTTGCGATAGGGCTTGGCGCGCATTTTGCGAACTTCGATTGGGAGCACCCGAGTCAGCTCGCGGCAAGCTTCGGCAGCCTCGTATTCATGCTGCTCAGCGTCGTAAGCATATTCATCAATATGATCCCGCCGCTCATTCTTGTTTTCCTCCGCGCGGAACGGCTGAGCGGAACCGGACTTTCCGACTCGAAGTGGCATCTCGCCATTCTCTGCACGTCGGTGCTGCTATTGTATCTGAATTTCGCGACGACTCGCTGGGCACTTGCAGTCGGAGAAGGATCCCTTAACGACCGCCAGAAGCGCTAGTCTACGCCGTCCTCGCCGACTGTCTTTATCACTACGGGAAAGCGAAATCCGTTTTTCCCATCCGCCTCTGCTGATACTGTTGCGCCGCCCGAGAGTTTTGCGCTCCGCAGATAAGCGGCCAAAGAATCGCGGTGGATCGACCGCTTCGCCGCTTCGGCGAGTATCAGGATCGCATCGTGGCCGAAAGCCGCGCCGTAACTTGAGTCTCCTGGGAATCGTTTGTGATATGCCGGAAGGAAATCCGGAGAATACGCCGCCGCCGCGTACCAGCCGCCCTTCAATCCATCGCCCGCGGCTGCCCGTACTCCCGAGTCCTCAAAGCCGCCCAGCGTAAAGACCGGTAGAATAACCCCCCTGCTCCGAAGATTCCTAATGAAAACCCCGCAATGTGCCGGATGAAGAAATACCCCGATGGCATCGATTCCCGCAGCCGATTGAAACGGAACGACCACGGTATTGAAATCAGCCTCGGAGAGCTGCAGATCACGGTCGAGCGGATGCTTGAATTTTTCCTCCGCCGCGGCGAAGAACCCGTTTCGCATCGCCACATTTCCTTCGTGTACGGTCGTAATCGTGGCGATACTCCGGTATCCGCGGCGTGCAGCCTCGTTCGCCGCAGCGCGGCTGAGATCCTCGATGTCGAGGAAAAACCGAAACGCCGCTTTTTTGCCGTCGGTGATTGAGCGATCGAGCGCGAGCGAGATTAATGGAAACGCTTCGGCTTCCGTTATCGGCACCGCGGTATTCCCGGCATTTGAAAAAGCAGTGATGACCGCGTCCGCTTCCCCATCCGCCATCAGCTTTCGCACCGCCGCCGCAGTCTGTTTGCTTTCCGAAGCATCATCATCGTAGCTCAGCTCAAACGCGCTTTTGACCTCCTGCGACAGGGACTCGTAGGCCATTATCATTCCGTTCTGCATCGCCTTTCCGGCGCTTGCAGCCTTCCCGGAGAGCGGGAGAATCGCGCCGACTTTCAGCGGCCGAGGTTCAGCGGCGGTATTAAGCGGGAGGACCATCAAGGCAAAGAAGGCGGCAATTGCGGCGTGTCTCTTCATGGGCCGGATGATCGCCCAGAATCCACGGAATCTTCAAGCGGAATTACCGCTGCGCGGATGCAAGCGACAGCGCATCCTGCGTGCCCTCCTGAAGCAGCGAGAGCATCGCGGAGCGAACTCTAAGTATCGGCGAGCCTTCCCGCTGGATAATTCCAAGCGGACGGCTGAGCGGCTTCGAAAATGGAATTACCTTAAGGATGCCGAGAGAGCTCTCGCGGGTCAGGCAGTCCACGGGAAGAATCGATACGCCGAGTCCCTCTTCCACGGCTGCTTTCATCGTATCGATGTTGTCGAACTCGGCTGTGACCTTCACTTTAATCTCCTGATGCCGCAGATACAGATCGATCATGCGGCGAATCGCGAGGCCGCGCGCGAAGGCGACGAATGGAATATTCAGGAGCTCGCGCCGCGAGCAGCGTTCGATTTCAGAGAGCGGTCCTTTCGCAGGAAGGATGAGCGCCATCTCCTGCTCGATCCATGGCGACACCGATAAGCCCTTCTTGCGCTCGGGACATGAAACGATTCCGAGGTCCACTTCATCGAAAAGGACATGATTGTAGATCTCGGCGGGATGAAGATACGAGAGATGGACCTTGGCCTTGGGGTACCGCTTGCCGAACTCCTGCAACACACGTCCGAGCCGCAAATGTCCCGCCGAATAGATGGCGGCCATGCGCACCGCGCCCTTCACTTCACGCTGCTTGGCGATCAGCTCCTCTTCGAGCGCGCGGAATCGCTGCAGGATCGGCTGTAGGCCGCCGATGAACATTCTCCCTTCCTCGGTCAGCGCGAGCGGCCGCTTCTTACGATCGAAAAGTGTCACGCCGACCCGCTTCTCGAGCTGGCTCAACACCTGGCTGACGGCCGACTGGCTCACGGAGTGCGCTTTTCCGGCTTCGGAGAGGCTTTTTGTTTGGGCGATGGTGCAGAGAAGCTCGAGATGCTCGATTTCCATACCTTCAATATTAGCTTGCCTTATTAAGAAAGACCATCTATCATCTTTCCTAATAGTGAAAAGGTTCATGCGGCGCTTGGGCCGCGCGGTTAACAACACTCCCAACTATCCGGATCCGAAACGCTTTCCTGCCCCGCGCCCGCGCGCTTCCGGACTATCTTCGAGAAATCAGACAATTCACTCGATGGCTCCGCAGTGCTCCCGCATACTGTGGAGACTTAGCCGTTTTTTCCTAAACACAGGGCGCTTATGAGCCTTAAAATCACCCAGCCCCATTCCGGGGTTGTCTCTTCCCTCCAGGATAACTCCGCCGGTATCGAGCAGCAGCTCGGCCGAGCTTCCGCAAAATTAGGAGCCGAGGAGCGGGTCGAGTTCGACGCCTGCGGCGTAGGATTCATCGGCAGCAAAGGCGCCCCCGGACGATACGTCGTTGATATGGCTCTCCGCGGCTTGAAAGCGGTGGAGCACCGCGGAGCACGTGCCGCGGACAATAAGACGACGGACGGGATCGGAGTCATGCTCTCCATTCCCCACAAGCTTCTTGGAATCTCCGAAGGGACGGCGGTAGGGCAGTGTTTTCTGCCGCTCGACTCGGGCAAACAGCGCGAATCGCTCGATACCCTGTGCGGCGTTTTGAGGCAGCACGGGCTCTCGCTCTCTGGAATCCGTACCGTTCCGACGAACCCCGAGGCACTCGGACCGATCGGACAGAAGACCCGGCCCGGCGTCTTTCAGATCTTTATTGCGCGTCCCGCGGCACTGCCGGGGGATGAGTTCGAGGCGCGTTTGTATTCGGTGTGGCGTGACGCCGAGCAGCTCGCGGCCGCAGGCTCGCTCGCAGCGTCTTTTTGCTCCCTCTCTACGAACAGATTGGTCTACAAAGCGCTCTGCACGGCGATTGATTTCGACCAGTTCTATCCCGACCTTCTAAATCCTGAATTCGAGTCGAGCTTCGCGCTCTTTCATAGGCGGTTTAGCACGAACACGACCACCTCCTGGAGCCGGGCGCAGCCATTCATGTTTGTTGCGCATAATGGCGAGATAAATACCATCGCAGCAAACCGCACGATGATGGCGGCGCGCGAGCAGCAGCTTGGACTTCCAATCGGAAGCTTGCTCACGGCTGGAGGGCTTAGCGACTCGGGCTCGCTCGACCAGAGCGTCGCCGCGATTGTCGGCAGCGGGCAGTTTTCCGCTGTGAAAGAAGCACTCGGCGGTAAATTGAGCAATATCGTTAAGGCCCTTATCCCGCCATCCGGACACGGCGAAGCGTGGCTTGAATCGAAATTCGAGCCATGGGACGGACCGGCCCTGATTTCGTTTTGCGACGGCACGGTGCTTGGCGCGCGGCTCGATCGCAACGGCTTTAGGCCGTTCCATGTCGTCGAGACCACCAAGGCGCTTTTTGCATGCTCCGAAGCGGGCGCATTCGCGCTCGACGGTGCCGATATTGTCCGGAAATTCCGGCTCGGCGCCGGTGAATCAATCTGGATGGAACCCGGAACAGGGAACGTAACATTTGACGAAGCTCGTCCGCTTCATCCGGGAAAGGACACGGTCGTGCACCGGGTTCCGGCCGGCACCGCCGCGGGAGCCGCCGGTTCGGATTACCAGGCGCGGGCGCGCTGGTACGCGATCACTTCCGAAGAGATAACCGAGATTCTATCTCCGATGATCCTGACCGGGAAGGAAGGCATCGGCTCAATGGGTGATACTGCGCGCCTTGCCGCCGTCTCGACCGAGCCCCGCGCCTTCGGCGACTTTCTCTACCAGTCGTTTGCGCAGGTGACGAATCCGCCGATCGACTTTCTGCGCGAACGTGAAGTAACCGACTTAAGGATGTTCCTGCACGGAAAAGGAAAAGACCTGCTTCAGCTGAGCTCGCCGGTACTGACCCCCTCGCAGCTCGATTGGGTCGTAACACACACCCCGGCTGAGAAGCTCTGTAGAGTTGAAGCGTCCGTGAACGCGGAGAGCAGCCTTTCGGATTGGGTGGCGCGAGTCGCTGATGAGGTCACAGCATCGGTCGCAAACGGAGCGGAGACAATTCTACTGTCCGACGCAGCGATTGTTCCCGGCGGATACCCGGTACCGGGACCGCTTGCAGTCGGTGCGATTGAGCACGCGCTCAAAAGTAAAGGGCTTCTGGGGCGGGCGGCACTTATCGTCGAGAGCGGCGACATCAAGAGCGCGCACGAAGCCGCGATGACAATATCGGCCGGTGCGACCGCCGTAGCTCCGTCGTTTGCCTTCGAGGTCGCTTCGAAGCTCGCAGCTGAGAAGGGTGTCCCCGAGGAGCAGGCGGTCGAGAATCTCCGCACAGCACTGACAGAGGGCGTCCTCAAGATCATGTCGAAAGTCGGAATTAGCGTAGCCAGAAGCTATCGCGGAAGCAGGCTTTTCACCCCGATGGGTCTCGCGAAAGAGGTTTCGGATCTTCTCGGCGGCCCCGATAGCCCCGTAGGAGGACTTTCGCTGGCGGCGCTCGATCGACACCTGCGGATGCGTTCGCAGGTCGGCGGCGATGCTGCGCTTCCCCATTTGCGGCTCTTCCGTGAAGACCTGCGGGGCGGCACCGGCGAGCGCCACGAGATGACGCAAAAGACAGCGAAGCATCTCCACGGAATTCTCTCTGAGCTACGGCTCTCGAGCCCGGATGTATCCCGGGCGGCCGATCTTTACCGTGAGTACATTTCCTCTCTCGAAAGCTCGGAGCCCGTCGCGCTGCGGCATTTCCTCGAGCTCAAAAAACTAGAGCAGAGCGCTGGAGCGGCCGAGATTCAGAGCCGGGACGGCATTCTCGCGACATTCGGCTCAGGCGCTATCTCATTCGGGGCAATCGGAAAGTTTCCGCAGCGCGATATCTTCCGCGCCATGCAGATTATCGGCGGACGGAGCAATAGCGGTGAAGGCGGCGAGAACCCGCTTTATTACAAGGACGGCACTACGGCGTCGACCAAGCAGATTGCTTCGGCACATTTCGGAGTCTCTGCCGACTATCTGAACCGCGGAACCCGTGAAGTCCAGATTAAGATCGGCCAGGGTGCCAAACCCGGCGAAGGCGGACAGCTCATGGGAGTAAAAGTGAGCGTCGAGATCGCGCAGGCGCGGCACGCCCGCCCCGGTCAGGACCTCATCTCCCCGCCGCCGCTCCACGACATCTACAGCATTGAAGATTTGGCGCAGAAGATTCGGGAGCTCCGCATCGTTGCTCCGCAGGCGAAGATCAGCGTCAAGCTCGTGGCCGGAGCAAATATCGGAACGATTGCGGTCGGAGTCGCAAAATGCGGCGCCGACACCATTCACATCGCCGGCCATGACGGCGGAACCGGCGCGGCCGGCCTGCTCTCCATGAAGCATACCGGGTTGCCGTGGGAAGTGGGGCTTTCAGAGGCCCACCGTGCGCTCGTAGAGGAAGGTGTCCGCGATCGGGTTACGCTGCGAGTCGACGGCGGGCTGCGGTCGGGACGGGACGTAGTCGTTGCGAGCATCCTTGGAGCGGACGAGTTCGATTTCGGAAAGCTGCTCCTCGTCGGACAGGGGTGTCTCTTCCTTCGAGTTTGTCAGACGAATAAGTGCAGTCCGGGCATCGCGACGCAGGATCCGAAGCTCGAGGCGAAATACGAATCGCAGCAGCACGACCGGGCACAGGATATTGCGAACCTCCTAAGGATAATCGCGGAGGATGCTCGCAGAACTTTGGCGGAAATTAACGCTACATCCCTTGCCGAGGTGCGCGGAAAAGTGTCCCTCCTCGAGGCGCGCTCCGACTGGAAAGAGCATCTCGTGAAGCGCGGCGTCGACTTTGGACGGATTCTCTCGGAGCCGCACGCCCCTATCTATTCCGGAAAGCGCGACAGCGTGATCCAGGCCCCGCGCGAACGGGCCGTCGTTGGAGGCGATGAGACAGTAGGTTCCGTCTTCTGGGGTCAGGATGTCACTGTTGATACGGGGAAAATCACCCCTGAGTACCAGGCATTCGGCGCATGGAGCGCGGGAGCTCTGGCGCGCAGGGTGCACGTGGCGCACCTCGATATGATTCGGGATCAGGACGGAGCCGATCTGAGCGTAACTCAGCCCCGCGGGGTGCTGACCCTGACTGCGCAGGGAAGCGCCGGACAGAGCTTCGGCGTCTTCTGCCGCAGCGGCATGCGGCTCGTGTTGCATGGCGAGGCGAACGATTCCGTGGCGAAATCGATGAGCGGCGGCGAGATCCATATCCTTCCGGATCCGAAACTCGCGCTTCAGCCCGAGTCGGTCTCGATCATCGGCAACGTCGCAATGTATGGCGCAACCGGGGGCACGCTGTACGTGCACGGAAAGGCCGGTGACCGGTTTGCGGTACGCAACAGCGGAGGCACAGCAGTCGTTGAAGGTGTCGGCATGCACGGCTGCGAGTACATGACGAGCGGATCGGTCATCATCCTCGGAAGCTGCGGCAAAAACCTCGGTTCCGGCATGACCGGCGGCCTTCTCTTCGTAGCCGCGGAAGAGTGCGGAAAATTGACCGGAAAAGGTCTCGTTGCCGCACCGTGCACCGATGAGCAGCGCGCGTGGCTGGTAAATGAACTAAAACGGTATCACTCGATTACCGGCTCGCTCTCTGCGTACCAGGTGCTCGCCGAGCTCGCTGCCGGCGGCGATCCGCTCGTGTGCGTGGAGCATGAGTCGACGCGAGCTTTGCGCGCCGCGCCCGCGCATTCCGAAAGCGACGCTGCCGCGAACGCCGAAGAGGTGCCGGCGGAGGAAGTCATCGCTCCGAAAAATTCGGACGTGCCTCCGGCCGTGCGTGCTGCCGCACGACGGTAGCGGATCTACAACAGGATGTTAATTATTCTGCCAGGGATTTTGCTCGGCATCGGAGGGCTTTCCTCCGGCCGTCTGCCACACGAGGCTTCGGACCTTATCCCGTACCTCGGCTTTGAACGACGGATGAACCGCGGAATCGTGCTGCACGGCTTCATCGCCGAGAAGCAGCGCTAGATTCGACATCCGAACTTCGTCGGCATAGCGGGCGAGTGATTTTCCATCGAGCCGCGCGAGATCCACCATCCGATCGAGGGCTGAACCGCGCACCGCCAACTGGGCCGCCAGCGTATCGCTGATCCGGTGCACTGCCTCATCGGCGAACCACTGCACGCGCGGAGTGTTGGGTTCAACGCGGCGATCCTCTTCCAGCACGAACGCCCGCAGGCGGCTTGGAAAACGTTCGGAGAGGAGCCCTTCGTCGGCGCCGAGGTCGTGCTCCGTTCCCCTACCCTCTTTCTCGCGCCGCTCACGCAGCGCATCTTTAGAATTTTTTCCCGCTGCTTCCTTTGAAAGTACAGGTGAAGTTTCTTCGGCATCCTCTTGCTGGTTCTTCGCATTCCCGGAATTCGAAGAATGAGTCTTATGATCTTGCTGAGAGGAAGAAGGAATGAAGGTCGGACTGTAAAACATCTAAGTCCTTTGGAAAGCTGCGACTCCGCATTATGACCTTGAGTAATGCGCTACTCAAACCCGGCCGAACGCCCTATAAGTCGGGACGGTCGAGCCCTTCGTAAACCGAATAACCGGCCGGAATTACAATAGAAAAATTCGAGTCCCGCAGCTCAGGATTAAACTCCGTGGTGCGAAACGAGATCGTTCCGTGCACCGACTCTCCCGGAACATCGATCGTGAGCTCCTTTGGATAGCTCTGGTCACCGGCTCCGGAGTACTCGCCGTAAGTGATCGTCAGTGCCGGTGCGCCCCGAGGAGAACGTCTAAGCTCCACTGCCTTTAGGCGCCGCGACTTCGGGTCCACGAGCCAATAGGCCGAGAATTCTCCTTGCACGACCTGCAACCCGGCATCTGATTTTCGAATATCGATAGAGGAATCTAGAAGCTTCGCCGGGATCGTTCCGAGCAAGTATGAAGTCAGCTCATCCGGAGCTACCGGAATCTTAAGCGCGGTCTTAATTGCATGCGCCGGATCGGAGGTCCGGTAGGCGCGCTCTCCGACGGGATCAATGAGTGTCACTCCCAACTCGTTCGCGGCGAGGACGCTCAGAGTGTAAGCCCCGGTGGCCGGAAGAGCTTCAATCCGGAGCTTTCCCGGCTTCTTGAAGAGGATCACGTAACGGATGATCGCCCGTTCTTTGCCGTCCTGTAGAACACCGCGCGCAAGCCCTTTGAAAGTCGATACCGCGGCGTCGCTCTTTCCAAGCTCGGTGATGAGCGCCGTCCGCGCCTCACCGGTAATCTTTTCAGGCGCAAGCGCCGGGCGCGGGAAACGGTTGCAACCGGCGCAAAGTGTGAGCAGCGCGAAGAGCGAGATTAGTTTCTTCACCGGTTATTTCCTGATTGCGAGCGGGGCCACGGGAGCGAGCTCGGGATGCTCCTTCGCAAGCTTCGCGACCTTCTCTTCCAGGCGCGCAATCGCTTCTTCGACATCCCCGGAGCGTTCGGACGGCTCCTGATCGCGGCCCTTCTCGAGCGCCGTGCGGTATACTTCCGATGCTTCGCTGAAACGGCCGACTTTTACGAGTGCGTCCCCGAAATGCTCAGATACTACGACGTCCCCGCTCGAAAGCTCAGCCGCCTTCTGCAGTGTGTCCGCCGCAAGCGCAAAGTTTTGGCGTTGATAATAAATCCATCCGAGCGTGTCGAGGTAAAATCCGTCTTGCGGTGACAACGCGAGCGCGCGCTTCACGAGAGCCTCTGCGCGATCGAGATCCTTTCCCTCTTCCGCTTGCGCATACGCTACGAAGTTCAGCGCATCGGCGTGATTCGGGTCGACTTCGATCACCTGCTCCATGGCCTCAACGGCGTCGCCCATTCGGCCGAGGTCGTTGTAGATGATCCCTTTGTTGAACAGCAGGCGCTCGCTGTTCGGCTCCTTCTTGAGCTCCTTTTTCAGAAGCGAGAGAGCCTCCTCGTACCGCTTTCCGTCCCGCAGAATGAGGATGAGATACGCAAAGATGCTTTTGTTATCGGGCTCCGCTTCGAGCGCTTGCCTGACGGCGCGCTCAGCACCGGCGAAATCTTTCTCTTGCTTCATCAGGAACGCGGCGAAGGTTCGGGATTTTACGAACAGCTCCTGACCCGGCTTTATCGCGAAGAGATCCTGGTACGCCTCCTTTTTTCTACCGGCGCCGCCGAAGATCGAAGCGCGGTAGTAGCGCGCGATGGAGTAATTCGGGTCCTGCGCCAGCACGATCGAAAGGTCCCGAATGGCATCGCCGAATTTCTGCTCCTGCACATGCGCGAGAGCGAGCTTGAGCCTCAGATCGCGCGGGTCGATACCACCGGGCGCAAAAAGCTGAAAGCTCTTCAGCAGCTCTCCGGGCGGAAGCTCGCTTGAAACGATTGCCTGGAGCATCTGGGCCGCTACTACGCTTGCGGCCGCGCGCTTATCGAGGATCGCCTGGGCGACCGAGGCGGCGGCGCTGCGGTCGCGCGCCTTTAGGAGCACGCGAAGCTCATCGAACCTGACCGAAATATTGTCCGGATTCTTCTTCGAAATTTCACGCAACTCGCGCTGCGCGCGCGAAAGCTCGCCGTTCTCTTCATAGAGGACGGCAAGGAGATAACGAGCAAGCAGGCTTGAAGGATTAACCTTCAAGAATTCCTCGAGCTCATCAATTCCCACCTCAACCTGCTTCATCGTGCCGTGAAGCAATGCCGAGAGATACACGGCGTCGACCGAGCTCTTATCGATGCGCTGGATGTTTGCGTACACGGCCAGCGCCTCGCGCGGGCGGCCCAAGGACTCGAACAGTCCGGCACGCAGGAGCAGCAATGGCACTAGATTGGGATTATCCTTGAGCGCCTTCTCCGTCTCGTCGAGCGCTTCCTCGAGCTTTTCCTGCTTCAGCAGAAGCTCGGCGAGCGTCGAATGAATTTTAGGGACCGGCTCCCAAGCCAGCTCCCCCGCCTTCGAGAAGCTCTCTGCGGCGCGGCCAAAATCTTCGCTGTCATATGCCAGCTGCCCGACAAGGTAGCTGTGGAGCGCGTCCGAAGTTCGCGCGAGGTCGGGATCCATCGTGATTTTCGGCGACTCCGAGACCTGAATCTCAAGCTGACCGGCGGGACCTTTCGTTTTCTGGGAGGAGCATCCGCTTAGCGCTCCGCCGGCAAGCAGCAAGGGAATCGTGGCGGTGGCAAGCAAGCAGCGGCTTAGTTTCATGCAGCTCATTCTTCTCCGAACCGATGATTTAGTGAACGACATGCTTTTCGAAGCTTCGGAGGCTTTGTGAAGGAGCTGGTTCCCCCGCAAGGATTCGAACCTCGATTTTCTGGTTCAGAGCCAGACGTGCTACCGTTGCACCACAGGGGAAGATACTGAAACCATGTGATTAAAACCACCGGAAGTTCCATACCTACCTAAACCCACTCAAGAAATCAAACCTGGGCTTCCTCGACAACCCCCCTGAATCCTGATACAAGGGGTGCTCGCTTTTGCAGTGAGTCCGCTCATGTGGCCCCATCGTCTAGTGGTCTAGGACGCTAGCCTCTCACGCTGGAGACAGGGGTTCGAGTCCCCTTGGGGTCATATTTTGTCTGCTATGCGAACTTGGCGCTGCCAAGATTCGCAAAACGCCCAGGTGCTCCTGGACCCATCTCGTTCGGGTCAGTTCTAAATCTCGAGAGCACTCTGGGCACTAGTTTGTTAGCTATGCGAACTTGGCTCTGCCAAGATTCGCAAAACGCCCAGGTGCTCCTGGACCCATCTCGTTCGGGTCAGTTCTAAATCTCGAGAGCACTCTGGGCACTAGTTTGTTAGCTATGCGAACTTGGTTCGACCAAGATTCGCAAAACGCCCAGGTGCTCCTGGACCCATCTCGTTCGGGTCAGGTCTAAATCTCGAGAGCACTCTGGGCACTAGTTTGTTACTATGCGAACTTGGACTGAGGTCCAAGATTAGCAAGACGTCCGGCTATTAGCCGTTAAGCAGACGCAACCCGATTTCAGGCTGAGCGTTCGCCTGCCCAAGCACCGCGGCGGCGGCCTGCTGGAGAATGTTCATCCGCGTCACCGATGCCGTCTCCTCCGCCATATCGGTATCTTGAATCCGTCCGGCAGCCGCCAGGAAGTTTTCTCTCTGAGCTTGGAGAACTCCGAGCGCCGTGCTGAGGCGGCTAGTGGCTGCACCGATTGCGCCGAGCTGGACACCGACCCGCGTCAGGATAGCGCCCACGGTATTCAACGCATCCCGCGCTCCCTCCTTGGTGTTGATGTTGAGATGCGCGGCATTGACGGAAGAAGAGCCGTTCGCGAGGAACGCCTGAACTCCGGCACCGCCTTGGGCAGTTACGATATCGAGCCGTCCATCGTTATTGAAATCGCCGATTCCCAGTGTTTGTACTCCCCCAGTGGTGGTTGTCCGTGCAGCTTTGAAATATCCATCTCCATTCCCGAAAAACACCGAAGTTTGACCGGTCACAGTTTGGGTGACGAGATCGGTCCAGCCGTCGGCATTGAAGTCTGCTGCGGCCACCTTCTGGATAGCGGCTCCCGCAGTCACGGTCCTTACCTTGAAGGTTCCGTCCCCGTTGCCGAGATAATACCCGACCGAAGCCCCGCCGGTAGAAACCGTGAAATCCGCCCTTCCGTCGCCGTTGAAATCATCGACTGCGATCGAGGAGATCGGTCCAGCGGCGGCGATTACCGCGCCACCTCCAAACGTCCCGTTTCCGTTCCCGTAAGAGATTGCGACCGTCCCGTTGCTGAGTCCCGAGATGATGTCGATTCGCCCGTCGCCGTTAAAATCCCCGAGCTTCACAGCCTCGGCGGCGCCGGGTGTCGTTACGGATCCCACAAGTTGAAAGCTCCCGCCGCCGGTGCCGAGGAAGATTTCGGTCTTGTTGTAGTTGCCTTCCGCGATTACGAGATCCTGCCTGCCGTCTCCGTTCAGATCATTCATCGCGATGCCGAACTGATACCCCGTTCCGACCGCCCCGCCACCGCCGGTTCGAAAGGTGCCGTCGCCGTTGCCGAGCTTTACGGAAATGCCGTCGTAGTAATCACTCGTTACGAAATCGAGCTTTCCGTCTCCGTTGATGTCACCGGAAACAATTTCGGTCGGGCCGCCCATTTGGCTGAGCGCAAATGTCCGCGCGGTCTGAAAGCTTCCGTCGCCGTTTCCGATAAAAAGAATTGCGTTATGGGTATAGTATTCCGCAGTGACATAATCGACCTTGCCGTCGCCGTTGAAGTCACCGGTGGCTATCGTCGAGCGGGTGCTATCTCCGATGGCAGACGATTGCGCGGAGGAGAACGTCCCGTCGCCGACGCCGTGCGCAAGCGCGGTGCTGAACCCAACGGCAAGGCTCCCCGCCGTGCCGTATCCGGCCTGAATAACGATCGAGCCGAGCGCAGGGTCGAAAACATTAAGCCCATTAAATGAGGTAGTAGCGACCACCCGATTGAACTCATCAACCAGCGAGTTCGCCTCATTATTGAGCGCCTGGCGTTGCGCCAGAGAGTAAGGACCGTTCGCAGCTTGCTCCGCAAGTTCAAGCTGCCGGATCGAGATATCACGCAGTGATGTCAGAGCGCCTTCGGCGATAGCCGCGACGCTCAATCCATCGTTCACATTTCTAATTGCCTGCCCAAAAACCCGCGATGATGATTGCAGCTGACTCGCGATGGCAAGACCGGCCGCGTCATCGGATGCACGGTTGATCCTTGAACCCGAAGATAAACGGGTATAGCTCTCCGACAATTTTACAGACGAGGCGCTAAGCCGCCGCTGTGCTTGTAAGGAGCTAATATTGGAGTTCAACGATACAGTGCCCATACTACCTCTCTAACATCGCCGCAGTTGTGTAATATTCTGAGCCGAAAGAGTGCGGCAGATGCGAGTTTCTTTGATGAGAGTAATTGAAGCAGTCTGAAGAGAACCAACACACCGAAATGAATTCGGATTTCGAACCGCCTCCGCTAGAATGAACCGGTTGCGAGGGACTTCAAAACTGGAGATTTGCCCGGAATTGTAGGATCGGAAGCGGCGCTTCATCCCCGATGTTGATTCTGCCGCGGCTTCCCCCTCTCCACACGGCAATGAGGTAGTGCCGAAAACTAGAACACTACGAGAGTTACTTACGGCGATTCCAAATCGTGTTGCTCTGAAAATTTGCGGAGCGTTTGTCAAAGTTTGTCACGCCTCTGACAAAGTTTGTCCAGCACATTCGAGCGAGTTCAGCGGGTTGTGCCGATGAATTTCTGGCATCACTCTTGCTTTAGTACTCACTTGTCCTCGCTTGATTGTGGTGGTTAAGGCCCGGAACTCGCTACTCCGGGCCACGACCGCTCGGTTGAACGCAGAAATGCGGCTGCCGAGCTAAAAGTATACCCAGGTTTCGCCCCATCGCCCTCGCTTCGGAATGTGGTGTCCCGAGCCCGGATTGGGTGAGAATGGTTGTCCTACTGGTGACGCTACCAGGTCTCCCGTCAGATAGGCCGGTTAGGCCAAATCCCGGGAAGCTTGGTAGCGTTACCTTTTTTCAGCTATCCTCTAGTAGTGCGCACTTCGGCAACCGAGTTCATCCCGCTCTTTCCACTCCCGCTCGTAGTATTCCCTGACGAGCCGCTGCCGCTCCATATCTTCGAGGAGCGCTATAAGGATCTAATCCGTTACTGCCTCGGCGAGGAAAACGATCTGGCCGGGACGCGCCCGTTCGGCATCTCGTTGACCGAGAACCAGTCGATCCGGCCGATCGGCTGCGAAGTGAAGGTGGACAGGATTCTCAAGCGGTTTCCCGACGGGAAGCTCGATATCGTGGTCGTCGGCATGCGGCGGTATGAGATGGTAAGCACCCGCACCGAGAAAAGTTACCCGGAGATTGAAGTCCGGTATTTCAGCGACACGACCGGCAAGACGAACACGCAGAAGCGCGAGCGCGCAATCGCGATGCATGTCCGGCTCGTTGAGCTCGCGAAAGGCCGTCCGCCGCAGATGAACTATCCGGACGGTTTGCATACCTCATACCTGCTGGCGCATCAGGCCGGCCTCGATGTCCCACAGCGTCAGAACCTGCTCGAGATGCGCAGCGAAGAATCGCGTCTCGACTATCTAATACAGTACTATGAGCGGATCATCCCGACTCTCTCGGAGCGCACCGAGGTAAAAGAGCGCATCAAAGCTAACGGGTACGTTCGCTCGTTTCCGGGACAGAAATTCTGATCTTGCAACGTCAGCGGGTCAGCCGCTCGAGCCCAAGGAGAAAGACCGCGGTAAAAAACATTCCGAGCGGGGTTTGGAGCGCCGCTGCGACATCCGGAATTTCGAGATCCGACGGATTATCTTTGCGGTATCCGATCTGAATTCGATCTCCAGGCTTGAGGGTTACCCCGCGTTCGGGAATGAGCACCTCACCGCGCTGCGGCGCGCCCGCCTGATCGGAGAATGCGAGAATCAGCTTACTTTGCAGACAGTCTTGATACCGTCCGCTGGGCCGGCGGCAGCGCCCATCCTGCGGCAAGATGCCCTCGATAGACGCGCTGACATAATTCCTTGAAGCCATCTCCCACACGGTCGCGGCACACCAAGCAGCACCGATGAGCGCGAACACGAACGCAGCGCGCCGCAACCATCGCCGCACCTGCCGTTCGGTTACCGCCTCACTCGGCTTCAGGCCGGGTCCGCCATCGGCGGTGCATCCAGAACCATTCATGCGGACTTCTCCGAATCATTCCTTCGTACGACTTTGCAAGCTTCGAAGTGATCTCGAAAACTTTGTCATCGCGCGACAACTCTTCGTTCCTATAGATCGAATCGAAATTGAACTCTTCTACGTTCACACGATACCGCTCATCCCCCAGATACGCCACGGACGCCACGAGCACGACCGCGTCGGTGCGCAGCGCCGCCAGAGCAACGGCTTTCGTCGTCGCAGCCGGCTTCCCGAACCAGTCCACGAATACCGCATGGTTCTTCGTGACGTTTTGATCGAAGAGGATCCCTACCGCGCGGCCGCGCTGCAGGGTATCGATCACTTCCTTGATGGCGCCCTGCCGGGAGATTACTCTATTTCCGTTTGCCTCGCGGAGTGAGCGCCACCACGCGTCGACATTCGGAAGCTTTGCGTTTCGCACGACAAAGCTCATAGGAAAACCGAAGGTCGGCGCGGCATGCGCCATGAGCTCGAAACTGCCGAGATGGCCGGTCGCTATCAGAATCCCCTTCCCGTCCCGCTCCCGGTGCAGCTCGGCATACCGCGCCACGTACGGAGTTTCGACATGCTCCCGGATCCAGCGCTCATCGAGATGCGGAAGCCTCGCAAAATCAACGAACATGCGAGCCAGCGACGCGTAATTCCGTTCGAGAATGCCGCTGCGCCACTCATCCGACTCCAAGGGAAAAGCGAGCTTCAAGTTTTCGAGCGACACTCGTTTCAGCTTCGGAAGGATGAGATAGAGAATCCGGACGATGCGTTCGGCTAGAGATAAGCGGAAGCGGAGCGGGAGCGCATTGAGCGCCGCAAAGAAAAAGCGAAGTAGCAGGACTAAAATACGATCCACGGAAGAGCCCTTATACAGGTAACAGAATGGTGAAAAAAGGGAAACGCTGGTAAACCTGTAGTGTGATTAGGACGCCGCGCAAAGCCGGGATCTTTTTACAAAACCTGTGCGGGACGCATCCTCCGGAGCGGCCTCTCGGAACACTGACGGCGCGAGCAGCGGCGGCTGCGGCATTGCGGCATGCGGCGGGATCCCAGCGTCCGATTCCGGAATTTCTGGCCTCCCTTCCCGGACTCGATCTACTCCTCAGCGCAACGCGCGAGCTTCAATCCGAAAGTCCCGCCGTGCATCAAGCCGTGGTAGAGGCCGCGGCCTCGCTCGCCCCGTACGAGCTCGGCTTAATCTACGAAGCGGCTCGACATCCCTCTCTGATTGCAAAGGAAGGCTCGGTATACACGCCGCAGTGGTTAGCTGAAGAAGTTGCCGAACGAGCCGGAGCGGGTTTGGGCGCACGATGCCGGTATTTAGATCCGGCCTGCGGAGGCGGTGTATTTCTGCTTGCGGCGCTCGAACGTTGCGGCATCGAAAAGGATTCGCATGCGGCGCTCGAAAGAGTTCACGGCGTCGACCGGGACCCGGAAGCGGTTCAGATCGCCCGCGCGGCCCTCCTCGTTAGGGCAGCGCCATACCTCACTGAAACTGATTTCTCCGCGGTGGCTTCGGTTGTAAATCGAACTATCCGGGCGGGCGACACATTGCTCGATCTCAAACTATTTTCAGAAGCCGCTCCGTTTGACGCGATCATCGGCAATCCTCCCTACGGCCTCTCGCGCGACGAACGAATCTCACCGGCTGAGAAGAAGGCGCTCGCCTCATTGTACGAGAGCGCCCGCACCGGCAAGATGAATAAATATCTGCTCTTCATGGCGCGCGGGTTCGACCTGCTGCGGAGGGGCGGACGGCTATCGCTCGTAGTTCCGAACTCATGGCTTGGGATCGCGAGCGGTGAGGCTGTGCGGCGAAAGCTCCTCGAGCACGGGTCACTGCTGGAGGTCACCGCGTTTACGGGCCCCGTATTCGAGGACCCTTCGGTGGAGGTCGTAACATTTCTTGCCGAGAAAGAAGCCGGCGCCGGCACTATCGTAATCAATCATAAAGCGGCGCTTCCGAATGCGGCGCCGCACAAGGCGGAGCTTCCACTCACCTATTGCCGCAACAACCGAAGCTCAGTGATTCCGCTCTTGTGGAGACCTGAGCTGGCGCGAATTTTCAGCGCGCTTGACGAAGACACCGCACAGCTCGGATCGGATGAAAGTCCCGTTCGACCGTTAATCGCGCTGCAGGCGTATGCGCGGGGAAAAGGCACTCCGCCGCAGACCGCCGAGATGGTGAAAGCGCATGTGTACGACCGGACCGAGCGATCTGAACCGGACGTGTATCCCTATCTCCGCGGCTCCGACATCCGGCGCTACGAATACTCGCACTCCGGAATGTATCTAAAATTCGGAGCATGGCTTGCCGAGCCTCAGGAGCTCACGCGCTTCTCGGGTCCCCGCATAGTGCTGCGTGAGATTTTAGGCGCCGTTCCGAACGTGCTGGTAGCAACCTTCATAGAGGAGACCGCGCTCTACAACAAATCCGTTCTGCACATACTTCCAAAGGGGCATCTACCGAAAGAGGTCCTCCTCGCTCTTTTAGGCGTTCTAAATTCACGATGCGCTTCGTTCATCATCGCTTGCCGCGGACAGAAGTCGCAGCGGCGTCTTTTTCCGAAGATCGTAAATGCGGATTTGAAGGCGTTTCCGGTTCCACGGCGGATTTTTTCCGACCCTCACCCGCTCGCCCGATTAGTCGAAAAGCGGCTCGAGACCCGGAACGGAATGAGCTCTGAGATCGAGCACGAAATCGAAGCCACCGTATTAGAATATTTTAGGCTCAAAAGCCTGCCTGAGATTCCGGCGATGGCAGGTGCTGCAGAGCGTCAGCACGATACTGCGATTTTTCCCCCGGCGTAGGTTCTTCCGGTGATTAACCGCGTCCTTGCCGTCGTAACCACTCATCCATTGATTCGCGCGGCGCATCCTTCTTTGGCGCTTCTCCGGCCGGTAGTTCCGGAAGTTTTGCCGCGCCTGCCCAAGATTTTTCCTCCCGGTTTTCGAGATGGGCACGGAGCGCCGCGCCCCCTGCGTGACCCATGTTAGCATTGGGCCTGTGGATCACAGCTGCTTCGGTTGAATTCTGAGGAACGCCGCCGGCCATACTTCACCCCGCTAATTATTTCCCTGCGAGCAGCATCCATATTACTCCGCCGCATATCGCTATTCCAGCAACAAAGCGCCGCGTGAAATCCTCCTCCTTGAAGACCAGCTTCCCGCCTATGATTGAAAAAAGAAGAGAAATTCTCGTAATCGCAACGAGGTACGGTGCGGGTAGCACGGTAAGCGCGTAGAGCTTGCTCACCATGAAGGCAAGCTCCCAAAAGCCGCGGTATAGAAACCCTCCGGTATTTTGCACGAGAGCCGGGCGCCACCCGGGCCGTCTGATGAGCGGGCCGGTAAGGAACACACCGGCGAGCAACGTCATAAGAAATCCTGAGAACACCGGCGATCCGGTTTGCGCGGCCATCCGATCGAGGCTCGTGTTGATGCTGAAGAAGAATGCCGCGCCCAGGGCCAGGAACAACGATCGGACCGGAATTTTTTTCTCCGAGCTGCGCGGTTGATAGACCAGCAGTAACGTCCCAGCGACAATCACCAGCGTTGAATAAATCGCGCCCGGAGGAAGCGGATCGCCCGTGATGAGCGGAGAGGTGAAGAGCAGGATAACCGGATATAAAGAGAGAAAGGACGTTACGACTGAGAGATCGCCTTCAGTCAAAGCGTGCATCTTCATCCACTCGGCCAACGTGTCGCTCAGCGAACGGAAGATGATAAAAACGTAAAACCCGCTTTTGACCGTGAACGTCTCGAGTCCCGTCCCGTACATAACAGCCAGTAGAATGGCGTAATACGGAAGGGCGAAGAAAAACGAGGCGAAAGCTGAAACGGTCCCATCTACACGTGAGGCGAGCCGCTTGCTTGCGACGTCCTTGGCGGTAACGAATATGGTGCTTAGGAGCGCTGCAATTAAACCCATTAGGTACCTATAGTTCAGAACTTTTACTGCCCGATAGTACCGGAAGCGCTGCGGATGCCGAAAAATCGTTAGTAGTTAGAGGAACTTCCCGGTAACTCCCGGGAAGCACCGGCCGGAGCAAAAGGCCGATACAAAAAATGAACCCGGCGCTAGCGATCGGGAAACACTCATCTGGTATGCTCAGGACCGTGTCACAGTCAGTAACAGCCATCAAGGTGCCCGCCTTCACCGGACGCGGACGCGCGCGGGATTTTCTCGTCCGCCGCTTCGCGGAAATTGTAACCGCCCTTTCGTTTGCCGCGCTGCTTGCGCTCGCTGTGCCGCTGCACGATTCGGCCAAACGATCGACCGGCGCCCCCGCGGCTGGTCCGCGTGCTATCGATGCCGCCGTTGTCGAAGTACTCGACGGAGACACTATCCTGGTTCGGATCGGGAAAAAAGTTGAGAAGATTCGCTTGATCGGTATCGATGCTCCCGAAGCCGTTGCGGATGATAAGGCGCTTATCGACGCGGAACATTCTCATCAGAACGTGCAGAGCATTGTAAAGCTCGGCCGGCTTGCTTCTCAGTTCACCCGCTCGATCGTGATGCCGGGGACAATGCTGCATATCACCTTCGATCGCAGACGGAACGACCGGTACGGCCGGTTGCTCGGATATGTTTTTCTCCCGGACAACACGCTTCTGAACGAGCGGCTTATCGCTGAGGGGTACGCCTCAATCGATCCTTCGCCGCCGAACGACAAATTCGATGAGCGGTTCGAACGGGCCTTCAAAGTCGCGCAGTCGCAGCAGAAAGGACTTTGGAAGCGTAAAGATCACCGCGTTTTGGAAGTCATCACTGACTAATACCTTCCTCGCCGCTCCGATAGATCTCCCTATTTCAATTAGTTAGCCTGCTCCTGAAACTTCTTTCAGAGGCCCTGCGTACTCCAGGCATAACGATTTGCCTGCTGGAGCCCGTATGAAAAAGCCTGCTTCCTTGACCGTCCTTGATGATATTCGGGTCGAGTCCCCGTGCCAGGAGTCGTGGGCGGGAATGAGCGGCGACGCACAACGAAGATTTTGCGCCCGCTGCAAGCATTCAGTTAACAATATTTCAGAGATGACCCGGGAAGAAGCGGCCGCCGTGATCGCAAGCACCGAGCCCGGGCGGAGAGTATGCGTGCGGTTCCGCCGCGATGACTCGGGCCAAATCGTTTTCAAACCTGCACGCGGTGTTTCCCCTTCGATTCTCAGACGCGCGGCGATGATCGCCTTCGGCGTCCTTTCTTTTATGCGCCTATCCGGGTACGCGCAGGCGGAAGATGTCGAGCAGGGTGACGTTGCAGTCCCGCCCGCGGAGCAGCGCCAGATTATGGGCGAGATGCAGATCCCTACAAACCTTCCTACCCCGGCGCCGACCGCTGCGCCCAAGGAGACACTGCCGTGTCATACGATGGGTGCTATTTCGATTGCACCGCGGGATACGAAGTCAAAGCCCGCGCCTGAAATAATGGGCAAGGTGGCCGCTCCGCGGCGGTAACTGCTGATATATTGCGCCGGAAATATGTCTGGAATACGGTGACCATACCGAAGGCACCCATCCAGATGAATTTCTCAACTCGCGCAACCGGCTCGAACACTCCTCCAGGCTTGCGTTCCCGCACCATCTACTGGGTCGGCGCGCTGGTTATCGGAGCAGTCTTCTATCTTCTCTTTAATTTCATCTTCGCAGGCAGCAGATACTCCTCGAATCGGCTGGCGATCGGCGCTGATTATGCCGGCACGACCCCGTATCAAGTAAAACTCGTCCTCCCCGCCGATGCGCAGCCGCTCACGTTCGACGAAATCCTTTCCACACGAAAGGATCAGATGGAGCAACATCAGGCGCTTCTGGGAGAGCACCCGTATAAGCCATTCGCCCGGATTTTTCAGGGAATCGATCCCAGCCGTAGTTGGATGAGCTTGGCGCAGCTCTATTTCTTCGGCACGGAGCAGCCGCAGGGAGAGGTTCCACCGCAATACCAGTTGCCGGCCGCATCAACAGTTCTGCTCAATCCCCTGCTGCTCATCAAAGCGGAGTTTTGGGGGCTTTCGATTTGGGGCGGGTCTAAGCTCAAGTGGAATCCGGAAAAGGCGACCCTCGCGAAGCTCGCCGAAAATAAAGTTCCGCTCGCTCCCCGTGATCCAAAGCTGACCTACTTCCCCGATAAATCACGAGCTGAAGCGCGTTACGCCATCACCGATTTCATTGAAGCCGTGAACCCGTATCTTCTCGCTCCGCTCACCCCCGAAAATACGGCCTTTGCATTGTCACTCCAAAACGCCCGGGATTTCGGATTTGGCTTCTTTTATCTCGATCTCGGCGCATCCGAGCACATACAAAACGCGAAGCAGCCGGCGGGAGCCCTTGAAAATGTCGACTATATCGGCTCGATTCCGACAACCTGGGCGCGGCACGAACCGTTTAACCATCTTTCGGCCAATAATCCGGCCTACGACTGGATAGTCGCCACCTCGCTTCCGGCTAAGGCCACGATTAAGCTCTGGTATAATATGCCTCAAGATCCCTCCCAACCTGCCGACTTTACCTATGAGATCGATCTTATTTAGGTCTCTTAGCGGCGGTTTGCGGGATGAAAATTCATTATTCTAAGCTCCAATCGAAGCGGCGCGATCGCGGCGCCAATCTAATGGAGTACGCTCTCCTCGTCTCCTTGATAGCCATTATCGCGATTCCCAGCATGCGCTCGGTCGGAACTAATGTGGATTGCGCCTTTAATTCGGCTGCAAATACTCTAGCCCAAGCGTCGACTCCGAACTTGCCGTTTAGCTCGCCGGCGGCCTGCGCCGGTGCTGCCGGTGGCAGCGGCGGAAGTGGCGGCGGTTCAAACAGCAGCCAACAGGGCTAACGTTCACGATAGGTCTTCTTGATTCGATTTCTCCGTAGCATCGCTGCGATTGCAGGGAGCTCAGCACCGCTGCGTATCGCGTGCCTCCTCGCGCTTTTTTTAATGTTGCTTGCATCGGTTTCGGAAGAGATCGCGCAGATCCGAATCGGGACGGCGTTGCAGTGGAGAGATCTCTCTCAGGATTATCTCGCAGAGCAAGCCATTGCTCGAGGCGAAAACCCGTACCTTCCAATCCCCGCGCTCTCGGAGCGGTTTCAACCGAAAGACAGCCTGCCTGGATTCAACCATCCTACTCCGCATGCTCCCGTCCTGCTCATGCTCCTGGCGCCGTTCGCGGAGATACCGGAGCTGCGCTTCCATGAAATCTGGATCCTTTTCAGTCTCGGCATTTTCATCGCATGCGGCGCGGTTGCGGCGTATCGGCTGAGGCACCGCGGAGTCACGGCCCAAGGCGCGCTCTTTTTAATTGCGGTGACCGTAACCTCGCCTTCGGCGTGGCTCGACCTCCATTACGGGCAGCATAATTGCATGCTCCTTCCGCTCGTGCTGCTGCTCTGGGCCGTTTCATATCGCGCGCACTGGACTGAGGGTATTCTCCTCGGGATAACGCTGGCGCTGCGCGGGTTCGGAGCGCCGTTCCTTCTTTTTCTTCTGCTCGAACGGAGAATCAAATCCTTGGCGGCAGCGGCGGTGACGTTCTGCGGGCTGCAGGCGCTTGCCGCGCGTTTCCTCTCACCGGAAATTGTATTCAACTACTTCACTCAGTACGCGGGCGAGGCGGTGCGTTGCTGGAAGGGACAGCCCGCCAACGCTTCGCTCGTGACACTGCCGCAGAAACTTTTCGGTTCCCGCTTGGTGAGCTTCGGAAGCATCCCGGCAGTTTGCAGAGAGCCTACCCTGCCGCTCATCATCAACGTTCTCGGTCCGCTTGTCGCACTCGGGCTCTGCGTTGCCCTGTGGCGGCGGAGGAAGACGCTCCATTTTCAATCGAAATTCGCGTTGCTCTTGCTCCTTTCAATCATTTCCGCGCCGCTTACCTGGCCGCACTATTTTATTTTGCTCATGCCGGCCGCATTTGCCGCGGCGATCGAATTAAAAGAGATTTTCGTGCAGCAACGGCAGAGCGGACGCGGCGAGTTAGCGGCGCTTATCGTGCTGGTCCTATTGTTTAGGGCTGACTGGAGCCCGCTCTGGTACAAGCTTTCCTACAACCTTTTCGGAAAAGGGGTGTATGCGGTTCCGGTATGGATGCTGGCGCTTTCGTGCGCCGGGACAATCGCGGCAGCTTTGCTCGTCGCGCTCGCGCCGCCGAATTTCATTCAGGATAAATCTGCGTCGGCGAGCAGCGTATCGGAGCGCTGACTCCGTTTCGGGCGCAATCGCGGCACTACTATACTCCCCAAAAAATAGACTCTTTCTTATTGTTTTGAAGAACGATTGGAGTAATGTTTACCCCGTATTTTTTTCCTCTCGTTTCAAAAAGTAATGAAGAAAAACTTCCCCAGAGCGAGTTTCGCCCTATCTTTTTTTTCCCTATCTTTTTTTGCCCTGTTCTTTTTGATGACGGCACATCCTGCCTTCGCCGATGCGGTGGCTCATATGCAATCGGCTCAGGGTGGGGTGGACGCGCGTGAAGCCAAGGGCGCCGCATGGACACCGGCAAAGTCGGGTGACCCGCTCGGAGCAGGCGCTGCGGTCAAAACCGCGGCGGTGAGCCGCGCCGGAATTGTTTTCGAAAACGGCGTGCTGTTGCGATTAAATGAGCTCAGCCTCGTTGAGCTCGCGTCGGTCGCCTCTCAGGCTCCGCTGAAAATAGATTCAGGCAAGGCGTACTTTTTCTCGCGAGACGTTCGTGAGTTCCCTGAGATCGAGACTCCGATAGTCAGCGCTTCAATTCGCGGCACTGAGTTCGTCGTATCGGTACAGCCTGATACGGTCCGGATCTCCGTGCTTCATGGTGCCGTAGAAGCTCACAACACGGCGGGTTCGGTACTGCTGCGCGACGGCGAAGAGGCCGTGACCGTGAGGGGCCAGGCTCCGGTAAAGCAGATTCTCGTAAAGCCGCTGGATGCCGTGCAGTGGGCGCTTTATTACCCGGCGGTGCTCAGCGTCTCTGATTTCCCTGAGTTCAGCACTGGCGCCACTCAAGGCCAGCAAGCCGGGTTTGCTGCGATTGATTCGGGTGATTTCACCGCTGCCGCTCAGGCTTTTACCGGTCAGAGTTGGAGAGATGCGGCCGGCCGGTCGCTCATCGCCTATCGCAGCGGCGACACTGCGAAGGCGTTTAACGAGCTCCCCTCGGCATCCGGTAAGGAAGGCGTCTCATTTACGCTTTATCGCGCGGCCCTATACCTTTCCGCGGGACAGGTAGAAAAAGCTGAAGCGCTTCTCGCAACCGCCCAGGCAGCTATCCCCTCGCAGCCCGATGCTTTGCGCGGCAAAACCGAGGCATCACTCGCTGCCCTAAAAGCAATGATCGCCGTCGCCAAGAATCAGACCGCGGAGGCGAATGCGCTCTCTGAGCGAGCCGTCTCGCAAGCGCCGGGCTCTGCCGGAGCCCTTCTCGCCCGGTCGTATGCGCAGCAAGCAAATTTCGATCTCCGTTCGGCACTTGATTCGGCATCCCAGGCGGCGAGACTCCAGCCCGATAATCCGGCTGTCCGCGCGCGTGAAGCCGAGCTGCTGCTCGGTTTCGGCAAGGTCAATGAAGCCGGCTCGTCGCTTTCCGGGACAGGAGACACGGAAGATTCCCGCCTACTCTCCGTCAAGGGTTTTGCTGCGCTTACCGAGAATGAGATCGACTCGGCGCGGGATTTTTTCGAACGGGCAATCGCTCGCGATTCCGAATCCGGGACACCCTTTCTCGGACGCGGGTTGGCTAAGATTCGGCGCGGGGATCTCGAGGGTGGCCGCTCCGACATCGAACAAGCTGTGATGCGCGAGCCGTCGAACGCCCTTTTTAGGAGCTATCTCGGAAAAGCGTTCTTCGAAGAGGAACGGAACGGCGCCGCTGACGAAGAGCTCGCCATTGCAAAGAAGCTCGATCCGCTGGACCCGACTCCGTACCTCTACGGCGCTTACAATAAGCTCTCCGAGTTCCGCCCGATTGAGGCGCTCGACGACATCGAAGAGTCAATTGACCGGAACGACAACCGCGCGGTGTACCGTTCGCGCTTACTGTTGGATCAGGATCTAGCCGTTCGAAGCATCGGCCTTTCGCAGATTTATAATCAGCTTGGCTTCGAACAAGCCGGGCGAGAGGAGGCGATCAAATCCATTCAGCAGGATTACAGCAACTATTCCGCTCACCTTTTATTGGCCGGAGCGTACAGTAATCAGGGTTCCAAGCTCGCGCAGGCCTCGCTTTCCGAGTTCTTCCTTTCGCAGCTTCTTGCACCGCGCGACTTCGTATTCTTTTCAAACGATCAATCGAATGCCGCCGCCTCGTTCAACGAGTACGCCTCCCTTTTCGATCGCAACAGATACCGTACGAATATTTTTGGATCACATGAAACGGGGCGCGGCGCGACGACGGGCGGGGCGACCCAGGCCGGCACCTTCGACAAGTGGAGCTATATCGTTAGCTACGAGTCGGAGTACGTCGACGGATATCGCAGCAACGATTGGTCCAGGGACAATACCGTCTTCGGACGGGCGCAATATCAGCCTTCTTTCGATACATCGCTTTCAGCGTCGACCCTCTTCGCCGAAATTGACGGTGGAGACGACGACATCACGTTCGATATCAACGGGACAGACCCCGACCTGAGCGACAATCTCACCACGTTCATCCAGCAGCTCGGCTTTCGTCACCAGATTGAGCCGGGCTTTCTCTGGATCGCCCAGGGAATCTTCTCCCATGATCGAGATGTCGTTGATAACGACAAAGTAGCTGACCCGTTCTTCCTCACGATTGCTCAGAACGGCGAGCCGATCTTCGCCGGATTGCAGAGTGTACTGACCGACAGGCGGGATAGAAAAGTATTCGATACCTACCGTTTCGACACGCAGCTTATCCGGGATACGGACTTAGTATCGGTCGTGGCGGGTGCCGGAGTCACCGGTACGCACATCGATTTTAGCGACACAGGAGAGATAAATCCCGCTGAGCCGACTTTCATGAATGAAGTGTTCCGGCTCAATTCCGAGGTGACGAAGTCCGAGCTTTTCGCGCGGGCATACGGGTACTCGACCTGGCATGCGGCGCGGTGGCTCGACCTGAATCTCGGAGGCAGCTTCGTACATCTCCGTTACAACAATATCTTTGCGCCTCCCTACGAAGAGAACACGCGGCAGATCGATCGTTTCAATCCAAAGGCGGGAGCCTCGGCGTATCTCACGAAAGATACGATTCTGCGAGCCGCTTATTTCCAGAATCTCGGGGCCATATCGCTCTCCGAGGTCGGAGACATCGAGCCGACGCTTATCGGCGGCTTTAATCAGAATAGTCTCGACGTGCCCGGAGTCCGGTCTGAGAATTACGGAATCGGGCTGTCGCATAAGTTCGCGAAATCGACTTATTTGGGCACTGAGTTCTTGGTCCGCGATCTCGACCGCGAAGTTAATCTCGGACTGCACGGGGTGTTTGCCAATGTGGATACCGGCGAGCTCTTGCGCGCCAATGCCAGCGACACTTTCGGATTTCCGGCTCAAGAGAAAGTTCTCAGGACGTATATCAGCCAGCTATTCTCCAAAACTGTGGCCGGCAGCTTGAAACATACCTGGTCCTCGTTGGATCAAAGTCTAATTCAGGACGGAATGCCCGCCGCCGGCAACCGGGATACGAACGAGTTTTCGGCGGACCTAAATTACTTCGACCGATCCGGCCTGACCTTCCGGGGTGAGGTGGCGTGGCGTCTGCAGCATCTGGACGGATTCGGTGAGAACGAAGGACCGGTGGCAAGCGACGGCACACAGGACTTCTGGCTTTTGAATGCCGGGGTGACCTACCAGCTTCCGCGCCGGTATGGGACAATCGGCCTCGTCTTCCGGAATATTCTGGATGAAGAGTTCCAATACATCCCTACCGATCTCAGCCCCGATATTTTGCCCGTCAGAAGCGTGGCGTTCGTTTTCTCGGCTACTTTTTAACGGGCGAGCATGAGCGCCGCCAGAATTCTTCGAGCGGCCGTGCTGGCGCTGCTATTGGCCGCGGCTGAGTTCGCGCTCCTTCGGTCGCATTGGGGCCAGCAGATTGAATACCGTCTGCTTGACGGCTGGTTTGCGTTGCGCGGTCCAATCGCTCCGCCGGACGACATAGCGGTCATTGCGCTCGATGAGGAAAGTTACCGGAATCTCGGCGTGCCGCTCAACGCGCCGTGGCCGCGGCAGCTGCACGCAAAGCTCCTCGCCAAGCTGGCGAAAGCCGGGGCCCGGGCTGTCGCGTTCGACGTTCTCTTTCTTGGGCCGGTTAATCCTGATTCTGATTCGGCACTGGCGGCAGGCTTTCGAGGTATCCCTTCCACGATCGGCGCCGAGCTCGGCCTCGTTAAGGACGGTGATTACACCCAGGAGTCGGTGCTGCTTCCCTACGAAGAGTTCCGTCCGGTCACTACCGCGGGACTGGTCGGGATTCCGCTCACGGAAGGCACCGCGCGTGCGATCCCACAGAACGAGTCCGAAATTGCGCCCGATCTTCCCTCTCTCCCCCTCGCGCTCATTCGCCGCATTAATCCGGCAGCCCAACCGGCTCCGCCAGGATCGCTCATAAATTTTTTCGGTCCGGCACGATCGATCCGGACGTTTTCGTACTACCAAATTCTCGACGAGACAGTACCGTTTCCCGCCGCTGAGCTCGCGGGGAAAATTGTCTTCGTTGGATTGTCGCTCCGAACCGGAACTGGCGCGGATAAAAAGGATGCCTACCTCACATCGTTTCCGAAGCGCGGGCTTACGTACGGCGTCGAGATTCAAGCCACGATCGCGGCGAATCTCCGGGACCGATCATGGATCGAGTCACTTGAACGATCGCAGGCCCGCTGGCTTGCTGCCGTTTGCACCGCGATAGTCGGCACGATTCTTCTTCTCATCCCTCCGCTCTGGGGCGGAGCAGCGCTTATCTTGTCCTCCGCCCTGTGGCTTGGAACCGGCTACTATCTCTTTCGGACGGGACTATTTATCCCTGCCGCGACCGGGCCGCTCATCGTCCTTCCAGCGGCGTTCCTAATCGAGACACTCGAGTACTACGTCCGTGTCAGAAAAGAGCGCAGGAAGCTCCTGACCGCATTTGAACATTACATCTCACCTGAAATGGCGCGGGAGGTCGCGGCGAAATCCGGCACCCTCGAGCTCGGCGGGGAGCTTGTCACCGCAACGGCGCTTTTTACGGACATCGAAGGGTTTACGCAACTATCCGAGAAGATGGCGCCGGGCGAAACGGCTGCGATGCTCAATTCTTATTTTACCGAAGTGATGGAGGCGATCTTCCAGAAGCGGGGCACGCTGATAAAATTCATCGGTGACGCGGTCTTTGCGCTTTGGGGCGCCCCGGTAAAGATGGAGGAGCATGCGCAAAAAGCGTTCGAAGCCGCTTTTGCAATCATGCATGAGGTTGAACGCTTCAATGAGAGCGGCAGGTTTCCGCGCCTCCACACGAGAATCGGGTTGAACACCGGCGCGATGCTGGTCGGAAACCTCGGTGCGGCGAAGCGGTTCGATTTCACCGCAATTGGCGACGCGGTCAATCTCGCCTCGCGAGTCGAGGGGATGAATAAGTATCTCGGGACGACGCTTCTCATGACCGAAAATACCTATGACGGGCTGGCTAAGAAGGAAGGAATTATCCCGTTCGGCAGATTCAAAGTCTCAGGGAAGGCCGAGAGCATCCCACTCTACGGTATCTTCAATGAACCACCCGCCGCCGGTGAAGTCGTGAAATTTGCGGAAGCCGTTCGGTTGTACCAAAGCGGTGAGTTCACGGCTGCAAAAGCAGCGTTGAACGCGCTTTGTACGGGGAAGTTCGAAACCGCCGCGAAGCTCTATCTCGAATCGCTTCCCGATTCGCTTCCCGGCTCCTGGGACGGCTCTATCCGGCTCGAATCTAAGTAGTCATTCCCGAGTCAATCGTACCGCACGCACGGCTGAATTTTTACCTAGCGGAATCTCCGCGCCCTTGTACCCTTTTTCGCTGAGACGTTCGACCCAGGCATCGACGGTGCTTTTTCCGCGAAGCTTTTGTTCCAGACCCATAAAAAGTACGGGTTTCCCGTGGGCGATGATACCCTTCAGAACGGCATCGAAATAGGCCGCCGTCTCAGCGCGATCGTCCGGCGGAGGGAGCCCGATGATGGGCGTACGCACCCCATAATATTGCAGCGGTGAAAGCAGATACGGCTGTTTTCTCGCGTCCATGAGCCATTCGATCTCTTTGGATTCGGCCAGACCGGAATACAGCAGTACCGGAGAGTCGCTGGATCGTGCGAACTCGGCAGCTCCACGCCAGTTTTCGACGCGCCAACTTCGATCGGCTTCACGAACGACCAGGAGCGCAAACAACGCCGCGATAGCAAGGCCGCGCGTCTCGCTACTTTTGAGCGCAAACGGTAGCGCCGCAAATACAAGCGCGACGGCGGGCGTGTAATAAAGATAGTAACGCTCTAGAAAGAGCGAGGTTGGACCCGCAATCGAAAGCACAAGCATGAGGAGCGGCGGAAAGAGGTACCAAAATGCGAGCCAAATTCCCGTGCGAACGGGGACTGCAAACGACCGCCCGCGATCACTGCCGAGAAGAAGGCCGAACAGCAAGGCACCGGCAGTGCACACCAAAAGCACAGGCGGCAGTATCGCGCGTGCGACCGCCAAAACTGTGGGCCGCGGAACGAATTGCCACGCATGGCCGCTGGCAGACATATCGACCATGTGGAGAAACGCCGGGAAAAGTAGCGCCGCGGTGAGAAGCAGCTCGAGAATAAGCGCCATGAGCTTTATACGCTGCGTTTTAAAATGCAGCGCGATGTGGAGCGCGTGGACGGCGAGCATTGCGGCGAAAAGATACTGGAAATAAACGCTGAGAAGAAACGCCGCGAGGTACAGAATAGAATAGCGGTACCGTCCGGAATCCTCCCACCGGAATAGCGCCCACACCGCGGCGACCGAAAAGAAAAGAGCCGGCGCATACGGACGCGCGCTCACCGCCGCAACTTGGAAGGCATCGATACTGAGTAGAACTGAAACCGCGATCCATGCGTAGAGCGCGCCGTTAAAGCGGCGCGCAATGAAAAAGATAAAAGCGAGTGACCCCGCGGCGGATATGATGGATACCAGCCGCAGCGCGAGCTCGGAGCTCCCGGCGATGAGCTGGACGAACCACTCAATCATAAAGAAAAGCGGAGACTGTCCTTGGAAATCGGTAGCCCGCTCAATCGCGGCAAGGATGTGATCCTTCGTGATCCATGCAGTGATTGATTCGTCGAGCCACAGGCTGCCAGTAAGAGGCAGCTTGAGAAGGACGATTATAAGGAGCAGCAGGAAGGAGATTCTCGCATGCGCCGGCGTGAGCACCCGGAATTTACAGCACAGTGTTTCGGCTTTATTTGCGCTCATAACCCGCCATGATACACTGCTATAGCAGAGGCCGGGAGCTGACAATACTCCGATTATCCTAAAGAAATTCCCCTCAAGGAAACCCTGCCCGCGGGCGAGATCGCTTAGAGAAGCTTAAGGACCTCCGGTTGGAAACGCAGAGCCGCAAATCAGAAATTGCAATCGAGGGAATGGACTGCGCGGGTTGCGCCGCCGGAATCGAGCGCGCGCTTCACAAACTCGGCCTACCCGATGCCTCCGTTAATTTCGCGACGCGCTCCGCGTATTACACGCCTGCCGCGACCTTCCCTACCGATCGCATCGTGGCCGAGATCTCTAAGCTTGGATACACGGCTCGTGTCAAAGAGACCGGTCACGAACATCACCACGAGGAGGATTCCGAGCTCGGAAAGAAAGCACTGTACTCGGCAATCCTTACCGCGCCGCTCCTTCTCCATATGGTCGTGCCGTCGCCGCTTCTGCATGCGTCGTGGTTTCAATTTCTGCTTGCGACGCCGGTCGTTATCCTGGGGTGTCTCCAGTTCGGCCGCAGCGCCATCGGCTCCTTGCGCGCCGGTTTTCCGAACATGGATGTGCTGATTATGATCGGTGTGATTGCATCCTACGGCTATAGTTTAGCCGGAATGCTGCTGGGTCTCGGTAACGAGTACCTTTTCTATGAAACGGCGGCTACGATCATTACCCTCGTATTTACCGGCAACTATCTGGAGCACCGGTCCGTACGAAAAGCCGGATCGGCAATCGAGGAGCTTTCGCGCACGCAAGTTACGAGAGCCAAGAAGATTTCTACCTCTAACGGCACCGAGACGATCACCGAAATTCCGGCCTCCGAGATTGTTTCCGGAGACAGATTACGCGTAAACACCGGGGATCAAATCCCGGCAGATGGCGAGATAGCGGACGGCGACCTTCTGGTTGACGAATCCATCCTGACCGGCGAAAGCCTCCCGCTCCATCGAAGCTCCGGGATGCGAGTCATCGGCGGCTCTACTGTGCATTCGGGCACGGCCATCGTCGTCGCAACCGAGATCGGGGAACGAAGCGTACTCGGAGGAATAGTGCGTCTTGTCCGGGAAGCACAGGGAGACAAACCCTCGATTCAGAAGCTCGGCGACATTGTGAGCGCCTATTTTACTCCGGTCGTGATCACGATTGCTCTACTCTCCTTTCTTTGCTGGTACGTTCTCGTGGGAATCCCCTTTCCGGACGCGCTCCTTCGCTCTGTCGCAGTCCTCGTGATCGCGTGCCCATGCGCGATGGGACTCGCAACTCCGACGGCTATCATGGTCGGGATTGGGCGGGCTGCAAAGCGCGGAATCCTATTCCGCGGCGGAACGGCAATCGAGCGGCTCGCAAAGGTGAAGACGGTCGTGTTCGATAAGACCGGCACGCTCACGACCGGGGAATTCAGGCTCGGAACGATAGAGCCGCTCGGCGTGACGGAATCGGAAGTTAGGAGCATCATCCTCGGGCTCGAGCGCCACTCTTCGCATCCGATCGCCCGCTCCCTCGTCCGTGAGATCGGTTCATCTGCGGCTCCCATGGAGCTTTCGGGAATTGAGGAGCTAAAAGGTTTCGGGATTAGCGGCACGGTCAAAGACGGCGCGCGGTACTCGCTTGGCGCCGCAGCGACCATACGCGAAGCGGAGTCTGCTCCGCGAGACGGGAGATTGATCCTCGCACGAAACGGGGAGCCGATTGCCCGCATCAAAGTCGAAGATTCGATCAAACCTGGGGCTGTCGAAGCAGTCGCGGCTCTCAAGCGACTCGGAATCTCCACCGTAATTCTCAGCGGGGATACCCGCGAGAAGAGCGATGCCGCCGGAAAGGCGCTTGGCATAGACAAGATTTACAGCGAGCAATCCCCCGCGCAAAAGCTCGAGATTATCTCCCAATTGCAGCAGGAGCACCCCACGGCCTTCGTAGGCGACGGCGTTAACGACGCTCCGGCGCTCGCGAAAGCCGGAGTCGGAATTTCAATGAGCGACGGCACTCATCTTGCGATACAATCATCAGATGTCGTGCTGCTGAACGGCTCGCTTGACCGGCTCGTAGAATCCATTGCGCTCGCTCGCGCGACGGTCGTAACGATCAAGCAGAATTTATTCTGGGCTTTTTCATATAACGTAGTGGCGATACCGGTTGCCGCGATGGGCATGTTAAACCCGATGGTGGCGGCTTTCACGATGGGGTTCTCCGATGTTATGACGATCGGAAATTCTCTTCGGCTCCGGGCGAAAACATTACTCAAAACCTAAGCGGATACTGAACTACACCCATATGACCGCAATTTGCACAGCGATTCAGCCGAACGTCGATCTTGTCGAGCTTGATGGGCGAAAGTTCTACCTCGTCGGCACCGCTCATGTCAGTCCCGCAAGCGTCGAGCTTGCCGAAAGTGTGATCAAAGAGATCCGGCCCGATGCCGTGGCAGTCGAGCTCTGCGAGTCGCGGTTCCAGGCGCTTCGTGATCCAAATCGCTGGAAAAATACCGATATTGTTCAGGTCATAAAGAGCGGAAGAACGCTGCTCCTGCTCGCCCAGCTCATCTTGGCCGCGTTTCAAAAGAAGCTCGGCAAAAGTCTCAACATAAAACCGGGCGAGGAGATGCTCCGGGCCGTGGCGGTAGCGGAAGAGTCGCAGATCCCAATTATTCTGGCCGACCGGGACGTGAAGACGACGCTTCGCAGGACTTGGAACGCGCTGTCGGGATCTCAAAAGGCGCAGCTTGTCGTACAGTTTCCGATGAAAACGTTCTCAGGCGAGACGGTGGATCCGTCCGAGATCGAGAACCTCAAAAAGCAGGATGCCCTTGAAAGCGCTATGGCCGAGCTTGGCGCGTCTTTTCCAGGAATCCGCACGGCGCTGATTGATGAGCGGGACAAATATCTCGCAGGCAAGATTCACGACTCGGTCGGACAGACAGTGGTAGCGATTATCGGGGCCGGCCATGTTCCGGGAATTAAGCAGTATCTCGGGCAGAAGATCGATCTGCTTGCGCTCGATCAAGTTCCACCCAAACGTAAAACCGGCCGGATCATCGCGTGGACGCTCTCGGCTATCGTTCTCTTCTTCGTTCTGTACGGGTTCGCCTCGATGGGCGAACACACCGGGCTCGCAATGGCCAAGTCTTGGATCCTCATCACCGGGCTCTCGGCGGCTCTGGGCGCTCTTCTCGCGCTATCGCACCCGCTCACCGTGCTAACGGCATTCGTATGCGGTCCCATCATTACGCTTTTCCCAATCATGCGGCCGGGCTGGTTTGCAGGCATGGTGGAAGCAATGCTTCGAAAGCCGAAGGTGTCCGATCTCGAATCGATTCTAGACGATATGACCTCGATTAAAGGGCTCTGGAGAAACCGTCTTAGCCGGATTCTCCTCGTCGTTATTTTTACGAATATCCTCGGTGCAATCGGATCTATTATCGCGATTGGAAAAGTTGCCTCCCTCTCGAACTTAATTCCATGAGCCCCCCAACCATCTTGTCACCCGACGAATCGGCGCCATTTCAGCGATTTCGCGAGCTCTCCTGCATTCTGCTCGGCGGCCTCGTCGGAGCTTTGATCGGCACTCCCGTTGCGGCCGCGGTCCAGCCGCCCGCATCGCCGCTCATTCTGATTGCCGCGCTCGCGCTCGGCGTAGCAGTAGGATACCGGCGCCGGCGCAGTCCCGGGTTCTTCTATTTTGCGCTCCTTGCGGTCTGCATCCTCGCGGGACTGCTGGCGATGTCCGGGATTTCGACATCGCCGCAGGCCCCGTAAAACCGCCCATTTTTTGCATTGCACCGTCCGGTTTGTTAGATTTCCGGCGTTATGGCGAAGAAGAGCCAGATACGTGAAGCGAGCGGCCCTGAGATAGAGAGCCTCGAATCCGCGCGCGAAGTGCTGCGCAGCGAAGCGGCCGCCATCAAAGCGGTAAGCGACTCCATAGGTCCGGAGTTTCACGCGGCAGTATCATTGATTCGCGAGCTTCGGCCCGGCGGCCGTCTCGTCCTGCTCGGAATGGGAAAGGCCGGATTCATTGCCCAGAAAGTCTCGGCAACTTTTGCAAGCACCGGCATCCCTTCTTTCTTCCTGCATCCCGCCGAAGCGACGCACGGCGATCTTGGACGCTTCTCGAAAGGCGACGTCGCGTTAATCCTCTCTAACTCAGGCGAGACACCGGAGTTGAACCGGATCATCCCGCTTATCAAGCGGTTCGGCTGTCCGATAATTTCAATCACCGCGACTTCGGAGTCGACCCTTGGCAAGCATAGTGAAGTCGTGCTCGAGATCGGCGTGGTCGATGAGGCCGGGCCCCATGGTGTCGCGCCGACCACCAGCACTGCCGTTATGCTCGCGCTCGGGGACGCCCTTTCAATGACGGTCTTCCAGCAGCATGGATTCTCACGGGAACAATTCGCCCTTTACCACCCGGGCGGGAGCATCGGAAGAAGCCTCATGGTAGTTTCGGAGATCATGCGCACCGGCGACGAGAATTGCATCGTGCCGGAGACCATGCTCGCGAAGGATGTGCTGCATAAAATCTCCGCGACGAAGAACCGTCCGGGTGCCGCGGCGATTGTGGATAACAATGGAATTCTCGCCGGAGTCTTCACCGACGGAAACTTGAGAAGATGCCTCGAGAGCGGCGCGGCCTTCCTCGAAGCCCCTATCTCCGGGGTGATGACAAAAAATCCGAAGGTCATCACCGCCGAGCGGCTCGTTACCGAGGCGCTCCGGATGCTGACTGAATACAAAATCGATCAAGTAATCGTGGTCGATGCAGCGAATCGCCCAATCGGGCTAATCGACATCCAAGATCTGGTGGAGTTTCGAGGAACCGCTCAGTAACTCAGTAATTCGGTAACTACCGGATGATCGCGGGCTTCGCGGCACTTGCAACAACTTCAGCGCTCACAGGCGGCGTGCTAATTGCGGGCGCTTTCACCAGCGTGGTTCCGCTCTTCGGCATGGGAGAGATCTTCACCGACGTGATGTAGACTCCGCGGCCGGCTTTGAAGCCGTGCACACATCCGGATGCCGAAACGAGAATTGCCGTAAGCGCGGCTGCGCGAAGAATTGATCTGACCATGCCGTACCACCCCGCATGCGAAGAATTAGAGCTGAGGTGTTATAGCGCGGAACGCGATCCTTAAGCTAATCGAAGTGCGGGCGTTACTTTTTCTCCGCCTCGGCGGCTCCGATCTGAAACTCCCGTAGAAAATCACGGAAACGCGTCTCTAGATCGTACCGGATAAAAACTTCATCGGGCCTGCTCGCGGCAGCCAGCTTCTTCAGGTCCTCTTCCTGATTGGGACAGATACAGATGACCTTATTAGCCGTTATCCGGCTTATATTGACGAGCTGGCGGAGGACTCCCGGCTCCTGAACCTCTTGCCAGGCGACGTCGATGACGGCGAGACGGTCGGGCTTCTTGAGCTCGCGGGTCACGCGGTCCAAGTCGGCGCTACGGATGTTCCTGATGCCCTCTTCGTTGACAATACGGCTCAGGTTAGCGCCGAGAAAGTTATCGTTGGAAACAACCAGGCATAGGACGCCCATGCGACCATTATACCCGAAGTTTCCCGTGATACAGCGATGTTAATTGCTAACTAGCTGAACTTATAGGGATCTATTTAATTCGGACCAGTCAAGGGATTTTTGCGCCGGTTCATAAAGGATAACCCCCAGCCGTCGATAGTTCCCTTACTAACATGGAGGGTTAGTAGGCGCTTCGAGGCCCCAAGTTCGATTCTCGAAGGCACAGCTACTCTTCCCGCTGTTCGTACCCATGCTGACAAGGATGATTACTCGGCGCCCCAATGTCTGCCGAGCCCATTCCCCAGTCATGAGGTTCGGGCGGCGATTTACGACAGTGAGGTTGTATGTCAGGTGATGGATTCTCTTCGTCCGGGTTCGGCGGTTTAACGAAGTCGTTAAACGACACCCAAAACAAGTTACAGAAAAATTTTGCGAAGCTCTCGAGCGGAAAGCGCATCAATTCCGCTTCGGATGATGCCGCAGGTCTGGCGATTGCCGAGTCTCTCGCGGCCGATGCCGTAGTGCTCGGTCAAGCGAACCGGAACATCGGCGACGCGCAGTCGGCTATCTCAATCGCGGACGGAGCGATCGAGCAGGTTAGCAACATCAGCACGCGGTTGCAGGAGCTTGCGACCGAGGCATCGAACGGAACGCTCAGCGATTCGCAGCGCACTTCACTGAATAACGAGTTTCAGGCTCTGACTCAGGAAGCGCAGCGCATCGGCAGCACGACTCAGTTCAACGGTCAGTCGCTGCTGAGCGGATCGTCGATAACAGTGCAAGCCGGGGACGGATCAGGGCCGACGTCTCAGATTTCGACGAACAGCATCGACGTCGGAACTTTAGTTTCTTCACTCGCGTCGCAAGCAATCGATACCGCGGCCGGAGCGCAGAACGCCCTGGCAGCAGTGCAGAACTTTGCGTCGAGCCTAACGGATGCGCGAAGCAACTTCGGCGCGGTCTCGTCCCGGCTTGAAGTTGCGTCGAGCAACAATGATTCGAAGCGCACCAATACGATTTCCGCCGAGTCGAGAATTCGCGACGTCGATGTCGCGGACGCCGCGGCTGAGAATGTATCGTTGCGAATCAGGCAGCAGGCCAGCACCGCTGTCAGCGCGCAGGCCAATTTGACCACATCCCGCGTCCTGGATCTGTTGAAGTAAAGCGGGACTGAAGAACGACCGTGAAGGCAGGCCGGGCGGATCCATAGTTGGACCGCCCGGTTTTTTTTGCGCCGGTTGTCCAGCGATCTTCTAGGGCGACATCCGGGACACTCCCCTCGCGGATCCACCGACGCTGATGCGCGGGCACTCTCCCCTCTAGGGCGATATCCTGGACACCCCTCCCCCTGCGTCGCTTCGCGGCGCATAGGGTTCTCCCCTCTTTGAGGGGAGAGTGTCCGCGGTAGCGCGAAACCTTCGCACTCTTCCGCTGCCTCCCCAGGCAACTCTCTTCCCCCGTCCCCGATACTCCTCGTATGCTGCCCCGCCAATCAGGATTCTCCCTGCTCGAAGCTCTTGTCGTCCTTGCCCTAGCCGCTCTCCTAACCACTGCTTCCACACCGCTCGTGAAGCCAATTCTCGAAGAGGCGCGGCTGCGCTCTGAAGCGCGCATCCTCGCCGAGACAATCGAGGAGCTCTCGAAGACAGCGCAGTTCAGCGGAACGCGTACCGCACTGGCAATCACAACCTCTGGATTTCAAGCGTACCGGAAGAGCGTGTCAGGAATCCCCTTTCTTTCCAGAAAATTCGAGCACGGTGTAACCGCGGATCGCACAACCACTCTCACGCTCTCCCCGAGCGGCGCCGTTTCCCCCGAGTCGATAGTCCTTCGCCGCGAGAATCGCCGCTGCATGCTCACCGTAGCGCTCCGCGGGCGGGTCCACGTCGTCTGTTGAACCAAAAAAAAAGCTGAACCTAAAAAAGAGAGAGGGCCCGCCGCAGCGAGCCCTCCCCCCGTTTTTGCGTGACCGCTCGTTACCGCTTTCTAAAGATCGCGGAGAACGGGCTCAGCTTGCTCTGCAGTCCTGAGGAGACGCGCAGCGCATATTTCACACGGTACCGTCCGGTAGTCGTTATCTTCAACGTAGTCGTCGGAGTCGATACGATCTTCGACTTCAGGTACTTCGTTTTCGAGCCCTGCAGCATGAAGAGTTGAACGACATACTTGCTGACCGTGAAGTTAGCGCCGTTCGCCGACATGTCGACGAGGAAGCTCGTGCTCGACTGACGGGTCACCGTAGGTGCCGGAGGCACGAATGCCTGTACCGAGGTGTTCGGAGTCGGCGTCGCTGGAACCGTCGGGGTCGGAGTTCCGGCCACCGGAGTGCCCGTCGCTACTTCCTTACAGTCCACCACGCCGTTGCCGTTCTGATCGAGGTCGACGAATCCGCAACCGCAACCTCCGGGAGCAGTCTTCGCGGGATCGTTCGGACAGAGGTCTTTGCAATCCGGCGTTCCGTCGGTATCGCTGTCGGTGTCAGGCACTCCGCAACCGCAAAGTCCCGCCGCCGTCTTGAGCGCGTCGACCGGACAGGCGTCGGCACAGTTCGGAGAACCGTCACCGTCGTTGTCGCCGTCCTCGACCTTGATCGGGTCGGTCGGGCACTGGTCGAAGCAGTTCGTCGTGCCGTCGCCGTCAGTATCGGTCGTTAGATCGATAGCAGCGCAGGTCGGAGCCTGGAACACATCCGAGACGCCGTTGGTGTCGGCAGCCCCGCTGTGCAGGTTCGTCGCGAGCGACTGGTATACAACCGCAGGAGCCTGTGTGAGCGTTCCGCTCACCGTACGGGGCACCAACCCTACGTTGGCGTTCGAGCTGTTGCCGTCGCCGCCGAACCCGGCACCGACCGTCGCAAGCTCAGTCGTACACGACAGGAGCGCACCGTTCGCGGAGCGAACCAACCGGCCAAGGTAAATGTTTGTATTTCCGCTCGTAGCCCCCCAGTTCGTTGCAGCAGACTGCATAACCACGTACTGACCGTTGCCGCTGATATGCGGGTTCGTAACGTCAGCATTGGCTTGCACTCCGCCCGCCGCGAGACAGCGCACTACGGTGAAGAACTGCGAGTCGTAGACAAATACGTCGGCCTTGCCATTCGTATCCGTGCTCACGAGATCGTTTGCTGCCGACTGGAAAGCAATGAACCGGCCGTCGCCGTTCATCGAAACATCGCTGCTTCCTCCGTTAGCCGCGAGGATTCTCGTCGTGTTATTGCTGACACGATCGAGAACCGAAACTTCTCCGTTCAGCTGCGAGCGCTGCACGAGGAAGATGTCGCTTACACCGTTGAAGTCGAGCGTGATGAACGGGTGCGCTGACTGGAAGGTCACGAACGTTCCATCGTCGCTGATGCCCGGATTAATTGAATCGACCAATCCACGGACGTCGCAACCCTCTGGTGCATGATACTTACATCCCAAGCTCATGAGCGCGTTCGAGAAGTCCTTACCGTCGCGAACATATACGTCGCGAACGTTCTGGTTCCGATACGGCCCGTCGACGTAAAATCCGGCGGGCTCATAGATCGAAAACTGCAGATCACCGGTCACGATAATTCCATCAGTCACCGGACCGACGTTGTAATCAGTGCCACGGATTGGGCCTGTGTACGTGATAATCGGAACGACCCCGGCAAGATTGTCGGCGTCGGTATCATAGGCGATGTATCGCCCGTCCGCATTGATAACCGGGTTCGAGCTTGTCGCCGCAGCGCCGCTCACGATATGCGCAGCGATGCGCTTCGTAACCACGGTGACCTTCGGCCGCTTCTCACCGGGATGATCCGGATCGTCCTCAGTCCCCTGCGAGCCGTCCGCGTTCAATACGGGCACCTGCACCGGGAGGGTTACCTGCGAGATGAGCTTCGTCTCGTTCGCAAGCCTATCCCGCACAAAGATATGCACGCCGGCATAGCTTTTGTTAACGTCGCAAACATCGTCGTAACAGACTGAAGTTAATCCGCCGTTCGGAGGGTTGAGCGGGTTGAAGTCGTATCCGACCGGAGCCGTCGATGCGAAGGTGACATACCGTCCGTCCGCGCTTACCGCGGGTTGCGTGCTATTTCCCTGCGCCTCAAGTCCGTCGTACGCCTTGCTGATGAGCTCAATCGTGCCGGCCTGACGATCAACGAGATACACATGCGTGAAGGCGCCGGAAATTGCAGGCGAGGGAACGAGGTGTGTGTCCGCTGACTGGAAGACGACGAACCGACCGTTGCGGCTCTCTTGCGGGTTCACGCTCTGAACGGTCGTTTGCACTGCGCCGGGAAATGTTCCGAAGCTCAACCGCGTAGTAACAGTATTGTCGAGCGTCTGAGCGCTACCGGAACTTATTGTAAGTGAAGAGACAAAAAGAAGGGCCGCAACCGCGCGCAAAACTGTTCGCATCGATAGTCCTCAGTAAAACAAATGCCGTGCGTGCACCGAGCCAAGCGCACGGATTCTCGAAAATTGAAAAAAACGAATTGGGCCAGCGCCCCAAACAACTTTTTTAGATGAAAGAGCCGCTGTCACGGTGCAAAGTTCTGTAACCGGATTAGCGACACGCTGCTGGTCCTACAGCGCAAAGTTCGTTCACCTTAGGGCACCCTTAGGGCGGAATGTAACAAATGGTATATATCGCGACAATCTACATTCTGGATGCAACGCGGTTCTAAAGCGAAGATCCGTCGAACGGCGTTATGATGTGGCGCGATTTTCGCCCGGTTAATTTAGGGCGTTTGCTTCTTTGTTATCGAGCTGGGCGACGAGCGTGTCGTACTTGATCGATACCAAGCGGCGCTTCTCTTCGAGACTCAATACCGGCTCCTTCCCGGCACCGGATGTTCTCTCCGATCGTGAAGCGTACTCCGCTGGATGCTCAACTGAGTGCTCCGGGGCGTGTTCCGTATGGGTCTCTCCCGCTTTTCCTTTCGGCGCTGCGGCGGCGGTCTTTCCGCGCTCAGCCCCGGCAGTTGCAGTTTCAGTGTGATGCTCAGCTGCAACACCCGCCACGATGGTAATTGTCTCCCCGTGACCGGCAGTAAGGCCGGTTTCCGTCCCCGTCGAAGTTGCGGCCTTCCCTTTCACTCCGGCTGTTAGAATTTTTCCGCGCTGTGCAGCGGCTTGCTCCTCTGTAAGCCCCGCCATCTCGGACTCATGGCCCGGAGTCTGCTCCCCGTGACCATGCCCATGTGCGTGGGCGTGTGGATGCGCTTTCGCGTGGCCATGCTTGTGCGAGCGGCCGTCCGCGATTTCGGTGCTCTCGCCTTGGTGATCCTGCTCCTTTTTCAACCGCTCTGCTTCGGCGGAACCCTTTCCAGCACATTGGGATCCTAAGCTTAGAATTCCACGTGGACAAGTTGTCGCG
>JADMIO010830145.1_pt1 | contig 76901 bp, 63 predicted proteins | sample 8958161 | NCBI WGS metagenome assembly JADMIO01 (sample SAMN16585339, study PRJNA669376) | soil metagenome | isolation source: Crop rotation soil | place: USA: Cullars Rotation, Alabama | collected 2011
CGAGCGGGGTGACGGACAAAATCCTGGGCGGGTGGCAGGCGAACACGATCGTGACGATGCTGAGTGGATTCCCGTTCACGCCGCTCGTGGGCTCGAACCGCTCCGGCGACGGCAATACGCGCAACCCGGATCGTCCAAACCTGAATCCAAACTTTACGGGCGATGTGATCCTGGGCCAACCGGGACGCTGGTTCAACCCTGCGGCATTCACTCTTCCGGCGGTGGGAACGTGGGGAACGCTCGGCCGCGGGATTTATCGCGGACCCGGTCTGGGCAACCTGGACCTCTCGATCATCAAGAACACGAAGCTCTCCGAGCGCGTCAACCTGCAATTCCGGACGGAGTTCTTCAATCTGACCAACCGCGCGAATTTCGCTTCCCCGAACCAGAACGTGTTCACCGGAACCACGGTGAGCCCGTCGGCGGGCGTGATCACATATACGACCACGACCGCCCGTCAGCTTCAGTTCGGCCTGAAGTTAATGTTCTAAGTCAGGCGTCGTTATTTCGCCTTGCCCTTCGCCGCCGGTGGCGCGGCGGGGGCCATCAGGGCCGAATCCCAGTGCTCCGCGATCTTGCCGTTCGTGATGCGGAACATGTCGAACCAGGTAGTCGTGTACTTCGCGCCGGGCTTGTTGGGATCGTCGTATTCGCGAACGAACGATAGCGTCACGTAGTCGCCTTCCGCCTGAATCGCGACCAGGCCGGGTAACGTGTTCGGGACCGTTGTGGGACCGCCGAGCTTCGAGAAATAATCCTTGAATCCCTTGATACCCGTGTCGGCGTTGGGATTATGCTGCATGTAATCGTTGTGCATGTACTTCTCGGCCTGATCCAGTTGGCGGCCTCGCAGCACGATGCGGAAGAAGTCGTAAGCGATTTTCTTGTTCGCGGCCAGCTTCGGATCGCTGCTCTTCAGCAGAGCCGCCTGATCCTTGGCCTCGGTCACGGGTAGAGCCGCATATAGCGGCGAGGTCATCAACGCAGCGGCAATCGCAAAATGAATTCGAGTCATGGTCCTCTCCTTGTCTTTCTGATTATAGTTTTAGTGAAAATCGTGTGACTTGGGGGCCACGGCTGCGAAGTCCAGGCGCTCGGCGTAGTGCAGCTTGATGGAAATCGCGCCCTGCTGGTTTTGCAGAATCCCTTCGATCAGCAAATACGGCGAACCGGTGAGCACTTCGCGATGCTGCTCGAACAGCGGCGGCTCGACGATAGCGTTAGCAATGCCGGTTTCGTCTTCGAGGCTCAGGAATAGGAATCCGTGCGCCGTGCCGGGGCGCTGACGGCAGATAACGGCTCCGGCCACGCGTACGGTTCGACCGTTCTTGACGCGTTTCAATGACGATGCTTGCAGCGCGCCGCGAGCTTCCACGGCATGCCGGTACAGGCTCATCGGATGCGAGCCGATGGTCAGGCTGGTGCCGTAATAATCGGCTCGGACGCGCTCCACCGGAGTCATCTGCGCGAGCGGAGATTTCGCCGCCGCGGGTTCGAGCGCATCGAGCAAAGGTCCAGCGGGACGCAGCACCCGCTCGGCTTCCCATAACGCGTCACGCCTGTGCGCCGGCGGTCCCACATTGTTCAGCGCCCCGACTTCCGCCAGCATGCGCAGTTCATCCCTGCGCAATCCGTGCACACGGCGCGCCAGATCGCCGATCGAAGTAAACGGCCGCGCTGCTACGATCGCATCGGCAGTCTCCCGCCGCACCCCGCGAACATAGTTGAACCCCAACCGCACAGCCCAATCCGGGCCACTTTCCAATCGGCACTTCCATTCCGATCGCTCCACATCCACCGGAAGAAAATGCAACCCATGACGCTGCGCGTCCTTCACCAGAGTCGCCGGGTGATAAAAGCCCATCGGCTGATTGTTCAGGATTGCGGCGGTGAACGCGGCCAGGTAGTGGCACTTCAGATACGCACTGGCGTAGGCGATCAGCGCGAAGCTCGCGGCGTGCGATTCAGGGAATCCATATAGAGCGAACGACGTGATCGATTGCACAATGCGGTCCTGCGTTTCGCCCACGATGCCGTTCGCTGTCATGCCGGACCGCAGCCGCATCTCGATTTCCCGCATGCGCTCCTGGCTGCGTTTAAATCCCATCGCCCGGCGTAACTCTTCCGCTTCCCCGCCCGTAAAATTCGCCGCGATCATCGCGATGCGCAGCAACTGCTCCTGAAATAAAGGCACGCCCATGGTGCGCTTCAACACCTCGTCGAGCATAGGATGCAGCGACGCGGCGTCCTCGTACCCCTGTCTGCGCCGCAGATACGGCCGCATCATCTTGCCGACGATCGGACCCGGCCGGATGATCGCCACCTGCACCACGATGTCGTAAAACTTCTTGGGCTTCAGCCGCGGCAGGCACGACATCTGCGCCCGGCTTTCGACCTGAAACAGACCGATCGTATCGGCCTTCTGCAGCGTGGTGTAAACATCTTTGTCGTTCTGAGGGAGTTGCGCCAGATCCACCGGCTCCGTGTAATGATCACGAATGAGGTCGAGCGATTCCTCCAGCACCGCCATCATTCCCAGGCCCAGCAGATCCACCTTGATCAAGCCCAAGTCCGCGCAATCGTCCTTATCCCACTGAATGACGACGCGCCCGGGCATGGTCGCCGGTTCGAGCGGCACCACGGCATCGAGCTGACCCTGGCAGATCACCATGCCGCCCGAGTGCTGCCCCAGGTGACGCGGCAGGTTCTGGATTTTTACGAACAGCGAGAGGAATTTGGCGATGCGCGGATCGCGAATATCCAGACCTGTGCGCTCGAAGTGCCGCTCCGGGGTGTCCTTAGGATCGTGCCAACCCCATGTGGCGATCACCGAAGAAAGCTTCTCCAGTGTCTCCGGCGGAAATCCGAGCGCCTTGCCGACATCGCGCGCCGCCGACTTGCCGCGGTAGCTGATTACGTTCGCGGTCATCGCCGCCCCGCGCTCTCCGTAGCGCTGGTAGAGGTACTGAATGACACGCTCGCGCTGATCGCCGCTGGGGAGGTCGAGGTCGATATCGGGCCACTCGCCGCGCTCTTCGGAAAGGAAGCGTTCGAACAGGAGATCCATCTTGATCGGGTCGACCGCTGTAATCCCGAGCGAATAACACACAGCGCTGTTCGCCGCCGAGCCGCGTCCCTGCACGAGAATTCGTTCGTCGCGGCAGAAGCGAATCAGGTCCCAGACGATCAGAAAGTAGCCCGCGAGCTCAAGCTTCTCGATCAACGCCAACTCCCGTTCGATCTGTTGGCGAGCAAGGTCGTGATACGGACGGAAGCGCAGACGTGCACCTTCGTCGGTCCGCTGGCGCAAGAAAGAGTTCATGGTTTCCCCGGGGGCGACGGGATACTTGGGGAACTCGTACCCGAGATCCGCGAGCGTGAATCCGAGCCGCTTGGATAACTCGACCGTTTCCTTGACCGCCTCGGGAACATCCGAAAATAGCTTTGCCATAATCTGCGGCGATTTCAGGTAGCGTTCGGAATTGCGCGCCAGTAGCTGGCCCGCGGCCATGACCGTGGTCTTGTGACGGACGGCAGTGAGGACGTCGGCAAGCTCGCGATCCTGAGGTCGAGCCTGAACGGCGCCGTTGGTCGCAAGTAAGGGCAGCTTCATCGATTGAGCGAGCTCGATCACAGCTTGGTTGCGAACTTCCTGATCGCGATGAAAGTGGCGCTGGAGTTCGGCGTAGACGTTCGCGCGTCCAAACAGCCGGACGAGCTTGTCGAACCGCTCCCGCGTAGGCGCCCCTTCGCCGGTCAGGCAGACCAATCCTTCCGAGAACCGCGCAAGCTCCTCCTGCGACGCCGCACCCTCGCCCTTGGGCGCGCGCAGCTTCATCGAGGTGATCAGCCGGCAGAGGTTCTGGTAGCCGGTACGATTCTCGGCGAGCAACGGATACCGATCGCCATCCTCCCCCGTGATCTCCGCGCCGAGATGAGCCGTCATCTCGATCTTTTTGGCCGCCATATAAAATCGCGGCGCACCGCAGAGGTTGTCGCGATCCATCAGAGCAACGGCAGGGTAGTTCAGCTCAGACGCACGCTCGACCATATCCTCGGGCAGCGAAGCGCCTTCGAGGAAGCTGAACGCGGAGCGGGCTCGGAAATCGACAAATGACATACTCGCCCTATTCACTCAGTCATAGACCCCCTCCACGAACCATTTCTCCTGCCCCCGGTCGAGCAACAGGCGATAGAAGGCGCCATCGTTCAGGGATGCATCCCATTCGTCGCGATTCCAGGGGGGAGCTTCATCAGCACCAGAACGCCACCAATCGCCGCTGGAGCGCCAGGGGCCTGAGGACTGCAGCACCGAGCCTCTAAACATCTTTGTCCATAAATGCTTTGGAGCTCCGTATTGAATTTCTACTTTAGCTTCGAGGGGCGGACGAAAATAACGGAATGCCATCGCCGGGAACAAGTGCGCGGGCTTGCCTGCACCCGGGCGATGCGTGTTGAACAATTCGGGATAGCCGACGTTGCGCACACCCACCAAGCCTCGAATCTTGCCGAGCGTTAACTCCAGCTTTTCGGGTTCCGGTGCGGCGGGGATGAATAAGCCGTGCTGCACCCGGCGAGGCGATGTCGGGATGACTTCGAGATACACACGCTCGATCGGCCCCGCCGGCGGCTGGCGCTCCAGAGAGTGCTCGATCAGCTTCATTAGAAACTTAAGATCGAGCGTCGGAAATGGCAGATTCAAAATCCGTTCCTGCGCATCGAGAGTGATGCGCAATGCCTGCCCCGCGAGCGACTGCGATTTCAGCCGCGCGGTGAGATCGAATAGAAAACGGCCCAGCAGGAACATCAGGGGCTCGCGAAGATCGATGGGATGATCCATCTCGGCAGAAGCTTCGTAGCGCGGCGCTTCGAGGACCGGTCGCAAGGGCCGCGATAACGCTCCCCGCGCGAGCCGCTGCAGATGAATACCACGCCCGCCCAACCGCTCCGCGATCCCGCTTTCGGGGAGTTGAGCGAAATCCGCCAGCGAACGAATACCCCACATTTCGAGCGTTTCAAAGATCTCAGGATCGGGCGGAAGGGCGTCGATCGGCAGAGCACCCAGTACACGCGCTTCTTCACCCGGCGGGATGAAGGTGAATCCGGGCAGATTCCGCGCTGCCAGGATCGCGGCTTCCGCCGTAGAAGCAATTGAGGCGTGTTTGCTCTCGAAAGGGGTCAAATCCCCAAGCTGGCGCGGGGTGAGGGTGAAGACAGCGGTCTGCGGATCGGCCATCTCCACCCAGGGAGAAAAGTGCCGGGCCTGCGCGCCGGCATCCGCGGCATGGATACACGCGAACATCTCTTAAACTGCCTGTTTTAAAAGCAGAAACGGCGCACGGCCAGTGAATACAGGCTTGCGAGGCGGCAGCTTCACCGTCATCGACGAACACGATTTCGCCAGAGGCCGGTCCGCGATCACCGCCAGAATTGTCGGCGTCGATTCTACGGCACGGCGAAACCGGAACCACGCCGTGGGGGGAATACGGTTGAGCGCCCGTACCGGAGCCTCCGCCAAATCCAGCGCGACCACGCCGAAGCCGCCGGCTTGAATCAGCAGATCGGCCGAGCGCAGCGCATGCTCGGCATTGCCGCCGCAGCGAATCCACACCACCTTCGATAAGTCGACACCAACGACGGCAGCGGAGATAGGATCGAAGGCATCGGCAAAATCCGCCAGAGCGGCAAACTCGCCCCGTGAGGTGGCTGCCGCGAGCAGGGCATGCAGAGCAGAAGTCCTTCCGGCGGATCGCGGACCCACGATCTCGCTGATGCGCCCACGCGGGAATTCGCGGAACGAAGTTGGAAGAGTTTCAGGCGGCAGACTGTGCCGCCAGCCTAGAAGAGGAACCGCCGACATTTATTCGCCTTTTGTTTGCCTATGGATACTGTACGACTCCTTAGACGCCGTTGTCAATTGGAATTGATGTATCTTGCGTGATAACATCCCTGCGGCAGACGCAAACAGCAATCTCACCTGGTCTGCCATTAATGGAGAATATCTATGAATCTATACACTTACGTCCGTAAACTTCTAGTAATTTCCGCTCTTACCGTCGGATGTACTGTCGCTCACGCCACCACTCTGGTCCAGACGTCATTTGAAGGCATCGTCACAGGGAACAATCCGGCCGCAGGGACTCCTGCGATCGGCAGCTCGATCTTCGGGAATTTCGTCATCGACACTGACGTTCTGACCGGAGAAGGCCCCAACTGCGCCAGCACGCCGTTGTGCTGGTCCGGTCCCGATACTTCCTGGAACTGGAATGGCGTTACGATCACCGACTCTGTGTCGATCCCCGCTCTTTTCCTGGTTAGCTTTGAGGACACGGATGTCTCCCCCGGCAGCGGTTCTGACGTTCGGATTGTGCATCTGGGAGGATACAGCCTCAACACCGTTACCCTGACGCTTACCGATCCTTCTGGGTCTGCTTTCGAGGGCGGCGGAGATTTCGGATTGTTCGCATCGAGGCAATTCAGTTTCGTGCCCTTTTGTGCTACCGGGATTGGCTGCGCATTGAACCCCTTCTATTCGGGAGATCTTACGTCGATGACCTCCGAAGTTGTCACTCCGGAGCCCGCCACTGGCCTGATCGTTCCCGCTTTCGCCGGAGTGATCCTGCTCGCGAAGTATCGGAGGCGCCGACGGAACGCGTAGTTCCGGATACCGTGCGAGGAATCTACCGGGGGCGGTAAAACCGACTTACCTCCGTAGTAGGGCATCTCCACCCGGAGCCTCGACTTACTTCATTGTTCTGAAGGCCTTAGTCGAACCCAGCGACGGGTCAATTCTTTGGTCAGCGACGTGCATTCTCCGAAAGCGTGAGTAGCGCGGGTTCATGGTTTCAGCCAGTTACGGAGGGAAATCGGAAATATTTACCCTTCGTAGTTGGGAAGATTCTACCGGTCACCCTAGCTACCAACGATTTGACGTATCCAAAGGATCCCGTGGTTGCTCCCGCGGGCACCGTTCTTCGGGCTTGGCTGAACCATGTTCTGGACGCGTGGCACAGCTGGCCCGGAGAGCGGTTTGACTCAAAAGAGCAACTGCATCGGGGACTTTGGAGCTCAAATGAAAGACCACCAGTGAGGAGCCATGCAGCGGCGACTCGTTGGGGAAAAAATGACGGAATGAAATTGACCCCGGTCAGTAGGTCTCACAGGGCCTCTGCCGAAACAGGATTGACGCCGCAAGGCGTCGTAGCGGGAGCAACCGATGCTGCAAAAGGCGAAGCGCATGGGAAGCGGCGGAATAGGGCCGGCCGTGCGAAACCAAGCCCATTGGCCGGATGAGCTGAATTAGCCATATTTTGAAAGGGGAACAAGAATGAAACTCGCTTTGATGACTACTGGCGTACTGGCTCTCACCTTAGTTGGATCGGGCTGTGCGACCAAGAAGTATGTAAGACAGACCGTTCAACCGGTGGATACCAGGCTTTCTTCGGTCGAGTCCAAGAACGACGCGAAGAATACCGACCAGGACAAGCAGATCGCCGATAACGATAAGGAGATCGCTGACGTCGGTACGGACCTGAGCCGCACGAAGGAACGCGTCAACGACGTGGACCAGAAGGCGATCGCCGCTGGCAACGCTGCGAAGGCGGCTGACACGAAGGCGGACAACGCTCAAAAGGGCGCGGATGCCGCTCGTGGCTTGGCCCAGCAGGGTCTGGAACGGACGGACAAGATCACGAAGGACGTCGAGAAGACGATTCAGACCATCGATGGCGTGAACCGCTATCAGATGCTGAAGTCGGAAACCGTCCTCTTCAACCTCAGCCAGTCGAAGCTCTCTGCCGAATCGAAGGCGCAACTGGACGATCTCGCCAAGCTGGCGACCGGTCAGGAACGCTACATGATCGAAGTGCAGGGCTTCACGGATAAGACTGGTTCGGCTCAGTTCAACCAGCAGTTGAGCCAGGCTCGCGCGGGCGAAGTGACCCGCTACCTGGTCAACGAGCATAAGATTCCGGTACGGTCGATCTCGCAGGTCGGTTCGGGCTACGCCCTGCCGGTGGCGGATGACAAGACCCGGGATGGGCGGGCAATGAACCGTCGCGTGGAAGTCCGGTTGTTTGTTCCGGAAATCGGCTCCGCGTCGAAGGCTTTCACGGCCTCCAGGTAAGTGAGTTCTCCCCGCAGTTTCCGGTTCGAATGAGCCGGGAACTAGCGGGGACATGGTACGGCCGCCGGCCCCTCCGACCCGGTGGCCTTTAGGGCAGGCTCTATAGAGAATCTTTCGCGAGGAGATCTGCACGCCTCGCGAGGCTGACGGCAGTCACCAGATTTTCTTTATGAGCCTGCTCTGCTTGTTTTAGGACGTAGTTTTCCCCCCGACGCTTCCCCGCCCCGCACCCCCTATCAAGTTGTACGGTTATCGAGTGAGTGCCTGCAGAAGATCAGCCGCCAATAAATCCGCACGCTTCGCCAAACTGACCGCCGTCACCAGGTCGTCCTCATGCGCCTGCTGTGCCTGTTTCTGAAAACTCCGGATGCTGTCGACGACCCGGAGCTGTTCCGCGTTCAGAGTTCTGGCGCTAAACGTGGCTAGCGCCTTCGTCACCTTTGCGAGGCTGTCCTCGTACGCCCGATTGTAGTCGCGCTTTTGCTCGTCGGTGAACAACTGTCCTAACCGCGGGGCTACCGGAGCAGCCGGTTCACCGCTGTTGGGTGGCTGCGGCGCACTTGGGGTAGGCTTGGGCGCGGTGGCCACGGGCTGACGCTTCGCGGGCGGAGGTGCGGGAGGTCCAGGAATCGCGGGCAACTCCACTGCATTCGTAGGAAGACCGGGATCCGCATTCGCGACAATATCGGGCGGTGGCGAAACCGGATCGGGGGGAACGAGCGGGACTCGCGGTGCGGGGGGGAGCGCCGGCGGGTTGAAAGTCCGCGGAGCCTTGCGGAACGAGCAGGAAGGAGCCAGCGAGATCCCAACGACAAGAGTAAAACTGCCGAGCAGGCGCACCATTCCCGACGGCCATCGAAACTCATGCATGGTGCCGGTCTTATACATTCGCGACCAGATTCGGGAATGACAGGTGAAACGTGGTTCCCTGCGCCTCGCTAGTGAACTCGATAGTACCATTATGCATCTGGACCGCTCTATAGGTCATTGCCAAGCCAATTCCTGAGCCTTTACCCTTAGTTGTAAAGTACAGTTGGAACACTTTGCTCCGTACTTCGGGCGGAATTCCGGGCCCCGTATCGGCGACCTTGACGTGAACGCGGTCTCCGCCCTGAGTCACCGTCAGATGCAGCGATCCTCCTTTCGGCATCGCTTCCAGGGCATTGGTCACCAGGTTCAGCAGAGCCTGCTTGAGCATGTCCGTGTCCCCGCGGATCTCTGCGGCGGTTTCCGGAGTTTCGACGGTAAGCTCGACGCCGGAAGCCTTGGCTTGGGGCTTCATGAACTCGCCCACTTCGCACACCAGCTCACACAGGTTCACTTCTTTCAGGTGCACCTCGACCGGCCGCGAGAAATCCAGGAAGGTTTTCACCACGCGGTCCAGGCGCAAAGCTTCCCGTGAAAGTATGTCGATCTCGCCTTGCAGCACTTCCTCAGGCTCTCCGAGTCTCTCGCGCAGTAGATCGAGCCGGAGGACGATTGCGTTCAACGGATTCTTAATCTCATGAGCCACGCCGCCGGAAAGCTTACTGATTGCAGCCAGCCGCGAGGCGACGTCGAGCTGCGAAGCCATACGTTCCAGCAATTGATCCACGTTATGGCGCAGCTCGCTGGCATCGTGCGTCACGCCGCGCATCTGCTGGCCGAGCAGGTTCAGCTTGCTCTCCATCACGCGGAACTCTTTCGCCGCACCCGTCCTCGAAGGGGCGCCGCCGGGGTCCTCTTCACCCCGGAAACTGCCCTGCGCAATGCGATCGATGGTCTGCTCGATCCGCCGCAGCGGGCGGAGCGCGCCGGTCGTCGCGATCACGGTCAGCAGCAACATGATCCCAAGCGCACCTGCCAAAACCACGCCGAGCCGCTCGAGCGATGGAAGAAAGCTCTCGCGCAGGAATACGCTCGAGGTGACAACCTGAATCGTAAACAGGGGATCATTTTGCCCTGGAATGCCGATAACAACAGTGGTCTCGTAATCGGGCCGGCGGCTCACGAGAGTGATCAACTGTCGATAGAACGGCAGTTGCCTCAGGTTTGTCAGCGGTTCCAGGCGCTTAATCTGCGTAAAGGTCCGTGACGGGTCGGACGAAACCAGAATCTGCCCGTCCTCTTTGGCGATATCGATTTCGAGAATCGCCTGGGAGGAGGCGGTCATCCGCGTCAGCATCTTTGCCACGTCCCGATCCGAGGCGACGATCTCATTCCACAAGACCTTGGTTTCCTCCATGGTCTTCGGAGGTTCGTAGTCCTCCTGGTGTTGATAAATGTGATCCGTCAGGAACGAATTGACCTGCTGGCTGGCGAATTCACTGCCTCGGCTCGCCTGCAAGGTGAGCGAATCGACGAGCGTCCGCAGGTATAGCGCCGAAAGCGCCAAAGCCACCAGCGTCACCAACGCGACCGTCAGCAGAATCAGGCGGAACCGCAGGGACATGGAACGTTATTCGCCGGAAACCGCAGCCCCCGGGCTCGCTCCCGTAGAAGAAGGCGAGCCATATTCCTTCAGCTTGTTGAACAGCGTCTTTTGGCTGATTCCGAGAATCTCGGCGGCTCGCGTCTTGTTGTTCTTTGTATGATCGAGCGTCATTTCGATCAGCGCGCGCTCGGCTTGTTCGATGGTGAATCCGACCGGGATGCGCAGCTCGCCGCTTTGGGCTGCCGACGTCGCGCTCACGGTGGGTCCGCCTGCCAGGCCCGGCGGCAAGTGAAAGAGCTGGATAGTTCCCTCCCCCGCAACAATCACGGCGCGCTCCACCACATTACGCAGCTCGCGAACGTTTCCAGGCCAATTGTAGCTGTTAAACCGCGCCAAAACCTCCGAGGATAGGTCCGTAACCTTCGTTCCGTGTTTGCGATTCAGATCTTCGAGCAGCGCCGTGCTCAGGATGGGCAAGTCTTCTTTGCGATCCCGCAGCGGCGGTAGCGGAATCGGGAAGACGTTCAGCCGATAGAACAGATCCTCGCGGAATTTCCCTTCCTTGATCGCGTTATCCAGGGGGGAATTGGTAGCGGCCACCACACGGACGTCGAGCTGAATTTCCGACTTCCCTCCCAGCCTGCGCACGCGCCCGTCTTCGAGAACGCGCAACAGCTTGGCCTGGGTAGCTACGGGCATATCGCCGATTTCATCCAGCAGCACCGTGCCGTTCTGCGCCAGCTCGAAACACCCGGCGCGGCGTTCGAGGGCGCCGGTGAATGCGCCTTTCTCGTGGCCGAAGAGCTCGCTTTCCATCAGAGTATCCGGCATCGCGGCGCAGTTGATCGCTACGAACGGAGCGGCCTTACGCGGACTCAACGCGTGGATTGCGCGAGCCGCTAATTCCTTTCCGGTGCCGCTTTCGCCCGTGATCAGGACGGCGGCGCGGCTGGGAGCCACTTGGCGGACAAGCGCGAATACTTCCTGCATTTTTCGCCCTCCCCCGACCATTTCGCCCAAAACGCCTTGATAGGCGAGCTGGCGCTCCAGACGATCCGCATGTTCGGCGAGGCGGCCTTGCGATGCAGCGCGATCCAGCAACAATCGCAGCCAGCGCTGCTGGACGGGTTTTTCGAGAAACCAAAAGGCGCCCAGATCGTGCACCGTGGTGATTGCCCGTTCCGGATCGCCGAACGCCGTCTGCACGATCACGGGCGGCGCGTTGCCCTGGGCCTTAAGCCGTTTGAGCAGTTCCGTACCGTCAAGCCGCGGCATCATCAGATCGGTGACGATCACATGGGCGTTGAACGTCGCCAATTTGTCGAGCGCCGCCTGCCCGTCCTCCGCAGTTTCGACCGTGTAGCCCCACAACCCGATCATTCCGGCAAGCGCGGTACGCTGCGCTTCTTCGTCGTCAACCACCAACACACTGGTGTTTTCGTGTTCCGTTTCCATCTTTCTCCATTGTCTCAGGTCTTTCAGAAAGTGCCCAGGAATTGCGACTGCGGGCGAGGAATTGCCGTTAGGAGATTGCTTTCAACGGAGTAGCGTTACCGATATTTGTGCGGCGGTTGCGACCTCTGGAGATCCGCCCAGACGATTCGTTCGGTGGTTGGGGGAAGGTTTAAGAGGCCCTCCGTGAGGAACGCAGGTTGCATCGGGAAGCTTCGCAAATCCGTGAGCGGCGCCCATCGAAATTCCAGGGGCGCGCCGTTTTCGTCACCTTCGAAAGTGATCGAATCGCGGGGACTGGGGGCGGACGGGATGGTCATCTCAAAGTACAGGCCGAGTTCGTGGAACGCGACGCCCCGGTAGTGGAAGAAATTTTCGATGATCCAGACCAGGCGGCCCACGTTTACGGCGAGGCCGGTTTCTTCGAGCATCTCCCGCATGAGGGTCTCGTGCCCGGCTTCCCTCAGTTCCGCACGGCCGCCTGGCAGGGCCCAGAAGTCATCGGCCTCAGCTCTGTGAATCAGAACGTGACCGTCTTGAATTGCGATTCCGGCGGCTCGAAGACTGAAGCGGCCGCCGTCGGTATCGAACGAGATCATCCCGTGGTGTGCGCTGTTTGCGAGTTCATGCTCTCGAGCATCGGCTCCGGATCGTGTGCCGGGATTTGCACGCCTTCCCAGCGGGCGACCACCGCGGTCGCGAGGCAGTTGCCCAGCAGGTTAACGGATGTGCGCGCCATGTCCATCAGCGTGTCGACGCCGAGAATCACCGCGACGCCTTCGAGCGGCAGACCGAAGGACGCCAGAGTACCGGCTAGGATCACAAGCGAGGCTCTCGGCACCGCGGCGACGCCTTTGCTCGTGAGCATCAGCGTCAGCATCATGAGAAGCTGCGTACCGAAGCTGAGGTTCGCGCCCGCCGCTTGCGCTACGAACATCGCCGCCATCGATAAATACAAGGTGGAGCCGTCGAGATTAAAGCTATAACCCGTCGGAAGCACGAACGACACAATATGTTTCGGCACCCCGAACTTCTCCATATTCTGGAGGGCCATCGGAAGCGCGGCTTCGCTGGACGCTGTGGAGAACGCCAGCAGGAACGGTTCGCGGGCGTATTGTATAAAACGTTTCAGTGGAATTTTGGCGATTGCGGTGACAATGCCCAGCACGACTACGACGAAGAAGACGAGCGCGCCGTAGAGGGTCAGAACCAGCTTTCCGAGGTTCAGTAGCACGCCCAGGCCTTTATCGCCGACCGTCGCCGCCATCGCGCCGAACACGCCGAAGGGCGCGACGAGCATTACATACCCGGTGTACTTGAACATCACGTCGGCGAGCGATTCACAAAACGCGACCACCGGCCGTGCCTTCGCTCCGATGGCCGCGCACGCGGTGCCGAACAGGAACGTGAAAACGACGATCTGCAAAACTTCGCCACGAGCCATCGAATCAATGATGCTCGTGGGGAACGTGTGTTCGAGCGTTTGTGCGAGGCTCGTACCGGCTTGAGCCACGCCCGGGTTAGCTCCCTTTTCGAGCTGCACGCCCACGCCGGGCTTCACCAGGTTGACAAAGCCGAGCCCAACAAACAGCGCGACCGTGGTGACGATTTCGAAGTACAGTATCGCCTTCCCGCCGATACGCCCCATGGTCTTCACGTTGCCGGTTCCCGCGATACCCACCACAAGCGTGGCGAACAGCAGCGGTGCGATGATCGATTTGATCAGCCGCAGGAAGATTGTCCCCAATAGCCCGAGTTCCTTGGCGGCGCCTGGAAACGCGGCCCCGAACGCGATCCCGGCGACGAGGGCAATCAGGATCCACGTGGTGAGATTCAGCTTCTTCATCGTGTCCCCCACTTCAGTTTCTCGCGAAGCACATCGAAGAACAGCAGATCACGGGGCTGCACCAAATTTAGAAAGTGCTCTGAGCGTTGGCAAACTACACGATCCGCATGCTGGAGAAGCTCACCCACCTGCCCGTCAATGGTCAGGTACGTGGAAGGCGCGTCCAGCGGATTCACGCGAATGACCGCATCGTCCGGAACGATCACCGGGCGGTTGGTGAGCATGTGCGGACAAATTGGGGTGATCGAGACCGCCCCGACAGTCGGGAGCATGATCGGCCCCCCGGCAGAAAGCGAGTACGCCGTCGAACCCGTGGGCGTCGACACGATCAGACCATCGGCGCGATACACGCACATGAAATGATCGTTGACGAAGACTTCCATCTCGATCATGCGAGCCATTTCCGTCTTGGTCAGCACCATGTCGTTCAGCGCTTCCCAGGAATGCACGCGGACGCCGTCGCGCCAGAGTTCGGTGTGGAGCAGACGGCGCTTCCCGACGCAATAATCGCCCGTGAGCACCCGCTCCAATTGCGGATAGAGTTCGTCGATCTTGATCGCGGTCAGGAATCCCAGCCCGCCTAGATTTACGGCGACAACGGGAACGTCGCGGCCCATGGCTGCGCGCGCAGTCGAAAGAAGCGTTCCATCTCCGCCGAGGACAACGATCAGATCAGCCGCCGCGGCGACTTCCTCTCTCGGACGCCCGTCCGAGCGGCTTGCATACGTCGCACATTCCTGGTCGAGGAGCAAACTAACGCCGCGATCCGCCAGCCAGCGGACTAACTCGGTGATCAGCGGCGCCGCCTGATCGTTGCGAGGCTTGGCCGTGAGCCCGACGGTCCGGATCACGGGGCGAGCCGTCTCACTCGGACTTGCCATCGGCGCGCTTGGCATCGGCGACCTTTTCGCTTCAGGCGGGCTTGGCATAGAGCAAGAACTCGCGATTTCCTTCCGCGCCCAAAATCGGGCTCTCGATGATCTGGGCAGTATATCCCAGACGCTCCACGCACTCCCGAACCCGATCGCACGCGGCCTGATGCTGCGCAGGATCGCGAACGATGCCGCCTTTGCCGACTTCGCCTTTCCCCACTTCGAACTGTGGCTTCACCAGGATCACTATTTCACCATGTTGAGACAGCAAGCGGATGATCGGCGGAATAAGAAGAGTAGAGGAGATAAAACTCGCGTCGCACACGGCGAAATCGAAGCGAAGAGGGAAATCGCCGGGCTGAAGATAGCGGGCGTTCACGCCTTCGCGGGCTTCGACGCGCGGATCGTTGCGAAGCTTCCAATCGAGCTGGCCGTGCCCCACGTCGATCGCGAACACTCGCGCCGCGCCGCGCTGCAGCAGACAGTCCGTGAAGCCCCCCGTCGATGCACCCACGTCGATGCAAACGGCGCCGTTGACGTCGACAGAAAAGTGATCCAGCGCGGCGGCAAGCTTGTACCCGCCGCGGCTGACGTAGGGCATCCGCTCGGCGATGTTGACGTGCGAGTCGTCCGGGATCTTGTGCCCAGGTTTGTCGCTTCTCTGGCCGTTGACACTCACTTGTCCCGCGATGATCAGGGCCGAAGCTTTTTCCCGTGAATCGGCCAGGCCGCGATCCACCAGCATCTGATCGAGGCGCGTTTTCATGCCGTCCGCTGCACGATGCGATCGGCGAGCTGCTTCAGACGCTGCGCGCGCCCGCCGAAACTCGCCAGCGCCTCATGCGCGGCGATGCGCTCCTGCTCGGCTAGTTCCTTCGAACGGGCAAGTCCGTAGACCGCGGGAAACGTGATCTTCTTCTGAGCTGCATCCTTTCCGGCGGTTTTGCCCAGTGCCTCGGAGGACTGTTCTACGTCGAGAATGTCGTCCACGATTTGGAACGCGAGGCCCACGTGTTCGCCGAACTGCGTCAGCGCGGCGAGTTGGACATCGCTCGCGCCGGCGTAAATCGCGCCCATGCGCACGCTCGCGCGAAGCAGCGCGCCGGTCTTCGCGCGGTGAATCGACTCCAGAAGCTCCGCCGTCGGAGACTTGCCTTCGCTTTCGATATCGATCACCTGACCGCCGATCATACCGCCTACGGTCCCGGAGGCCGTCGCCAGCTCGCTCACCAGGCGAATGCGGCGCTCGGCGTCTACGTCGAGCTTCGACAAAACTTCGAATGCGAGCGTCAACAGCGCGTCACCGGTCAGGATCGCCGTGGCTTCGTCGAACTGCTTGTGGCACGTAGGACGGCCGCGGCGCAGATCGTCGTTATCGAGCGCGGGGAGATCGTCGTGAATCAGCGAGTAGGTATGAATCAGTTCCAGCGAACACGCGGCGTCTTCAATACCGGTAGGCGAATCGCAAACAGCGTGGGCCGCCGCAATCGCCAGCAGTGGCCGTACGCGCTTTCCGCCCGCAAACAAGCTGTAGCGCATGGCCTGGTGGATTCTGGGTGGCGCTTCGGTTTCCGGCGGAACGAATCGATCCAGCACCGCGTCCACCTGCTTCTGCTGGTGAGCGATGTATTCGTCGAGGGTCATGCTTTGTTGTTGGTCTCGGTCGCGAAGGGCTCGGGCTGCATTTCGCCGGCGCGGCGGGTGAGCATTTCGACGCGGGTTTCGGCTTCTTCGAGCTGCTTGCGGCACGCGTCGCTGAGCTTCATGCCGCGTTCGAAGAGTTCGAGGGCGCGTTCGAGAGGGAGGTCGCCGCTCTCCATTTCCTTCACGATGGATTCGAGTTGTTGGAGTCCGGCTTCGAAACTTTGCTGGGCCTGTTCAGGCATCGCTCTATTATCTCGTGTCGCGCGCTGAAGAGCCGCGACCGTGAGGGAGCGGATAAGCCTCTACCTCCGAAATGCCCCCAGCGTAAAGGCGACTGCCGCCGCGAGCGATGCAACGGTACGTACGTGATTCCACGCCGTCCAGGTGCGCAAATAGTCCAGCCAGACGGCCGCGGAATCCGCTGCGGCAGGATTCAGGCGATCCAGTGCGTTGTTCCGCGGCACGTTAAACCGCATCGTCACCAGAAACGATCCGCCCAGATAAAGCGCAGCACCGCTCAGCACGAAATAGACTCCCGGAGAATCCCATTGCAAGAAGCAGCCGATGGCCGCCGCCACGCACGCGATCGCCGTGCCGATGAAGACGCCGAGAAAGATTGGGTTAAGGATGACGATGTTGATCGCCTGCATTGCCCCGATCCCGTGCGGCGCGGGAAGATTGCCGAGCGCACTCATCACACTAGTGGAGAACGCGAAGAAAACGCCCGCAATCAAACCGGACCCGATCGCGCAGACCAGTATCAGGACGTCAAACGCGGTCACCTTACGGTGTGAACCGACGCAGCTTCCAACGCTTCGAGCATTGCCGGCAGCTCGAACGAGCCGTCGTAACGGACTCCGTTGATGAAGAATGTCGGCGTGCCGTTAACCCCGCTGCGGACGCCGCTCATGAAATCGTCATGAACACGCTTCTGAAACGTACGTGAGGCAAGGGCGTGCGAAAAATGAGCGGTGTCCAGCCCGATCTCCGTCGCGTACTTCAGCAAGTGCGCGGCATCCAGCGCGTTCTGATGCGTGAAGAGCGCGTGATGCATTTCCCAGAACCGGTTTTCCGAAGCGGCTGCTTCCGCGGCTTCGGCGGCCCGTTCCGCATGAGAGTGAATCTCGCTCAGCGGAAAATTGCGGAAGACGAATCGCAGCCGGTTTCCCATCCTGCGGCGCAGCTCTTCGACGATCGGGAACGCCCGGCCGCAGTGCGGGCATTCGAAATCGCCATACTCAACCAGCGTGACAGGAGCGTCAGCCGGACCCTGGATGTGGTCTTCATTCGTTACTGGCCGGGTGAGCTTCATACTTTGGCTCCTTCTCTCGTGTCCTTCAACTCTTCAAGCGCCGTCAGAATTCCGTCCGCGCCCGGATTGACGCCGATCGGCGAAACGTAACTCCAGCGAATGATTCCATCGCCGTCCAGCACGAACAGAGCGCGTTCGCAGCAGCCGTCTTTATCCCGATAGACGCCGTAGGAGCGCGCTACGGCTCCCTTGGGCTCGAAGTCCGCGAGCAGCGGAAATTTCAATCTTCGATCGTGCGCGAACGCCATATGGCACCACGCACCGTCGACGGAAATGCCGATGAGTTCGGCGTTGAAGCGGTTGAACTCGGGAAGGAGTTGATTGTAGAGCGTCGTTTGATCGCCGCAAACGGGGCTCCAATCGGCCGGATAGAAGACCAGAATCACCGGCCGCCCGCGGAACTCACTCAACGAAACCAATTGATCCGGAGTGCTCGGCAATCGAAAGTCGGGTGCGGGAGTTCCAGGCTTGAGGGCAGTGCTGCTCATGTTTACTTGCCGGCTTCCGCGGCCAAATGCGATTCCAGGAACCAAAGATGCTTGTCGAGCCCTCGCGAGACTTCCGTAAACAGATCGGAGGTGCTCGTGTCGCCGGCCGACGCCGCGGTTTCAATCGCCGCCCGCGTGGTCTTCGCGAGGTTCGCGAATCGCTCAACCAAGGCTGCCACGTGCTGCATTCCGCTCACCGCGTCCAGGGGATACTCCGGCAACCTGGAGTTGGACGCTGCCATGCGCGCGGTGCCCATAGCGGTGCCGCCCAAGGCCGTAGCGCGCTCCGCAATCAAATCGACATAATCCTCCACCGAATCCGCCAGGGAATCGAAGAGCGTATGAAGTTGGTAGAACTGCGGTCCCTTTACGTTCCAATGCGCCTGCTTAATCTGGCTACCCAGGTCGAAGGTATCCGCCAGGTGCTGATTCAAAAGACCGACCATCGACTCCCGAACGTCGGAGGCGAGATCATTTCTTGTTGCGAATTTGCGAGTTGCTGTAGCTGTTGCCATCACAAACATCCTTTCTTACACTGCTTGGATCGCGAAACTCCGCGATCGTTTCACCGCAAGTGTTCCCAGCGCCACGAAAGCGAGCAGAACCGCGACTTGCGCGACTGCGAACGGAGGCTCGGTTTGTGTGGGCGCGAGAGCCCGCAGTATGGATACCTTCTGGAAGCTCTGAACCACCAGAACGAACACGTTGAAGTACAGGGCGATCAGGGACGAGATCATGAACGTCCTCCGCCAGCCGCCCTCGAGACTCGCGGAACGACGAGTAAGGAGCGCGACCGCCAGCACCACCAGGGAGATCGCACCGACAATGTGAGACGGAAGAAGCTTTTCGAACGGGAAGAGATAGCCGGTCACGCTGGTCGCGATTGTAGTAGTCAGGAAAACGGTAAGCCAAGTGTCCAGGCGTCTCCCGCCGATCCAGCCGAAAAGCACAACCAGTCCTGCGGCAATTCCCACAAGGCTGATCAACACGTGCACAAGGGTGAACGTCGCGAGCGACATTCCGAGCATCATAGTGTGTCTCCTCTAGCAGTAATTCTCTAGATGATCATTCTGAGGAATACGGCTCAAGGAAACCATCCCAAGATTGGAGCATTCTTCGCTCACCCTTTCGAGGTAGATGCTCTGTTAATTGGGCGTGACAGGCAGCCGTACCTGAAACACGGTAGAGCCTGGAACAGAATCGAATCGTATCGAGCCCTTGTGGGTCCGCACGATTCGCTGTGCGATGTCGAGACCCAGCCCCGTTCCCTCGCCAACGCTTTTCGTGGTGAAGAACGGCTCGAAAATCCGGCTCTGCACGTCGCGCGGAATGCCGGGTCCGCTATCCCCGATCTCCACCAGCACACCGCCGGGTTCCGTGCAGGTGCGGATGGTGAGGACTTTTGTGCCTGCCGCATTTCCCGCCATCGCGTCGATGGCGTTATCGATCAGGTTGGTCCACACCTGATTCAGAGCGCTTCCGTTCGCGGAAATGAGCGGCAGGTTGCGGGCGAGCTTCAACGATACCTGCACTCCATACTTCAACTGGTGCTGAAACATCCTCAGCGTGGCTTCAATGCCTTTTTCGATGTCCACTTCGCTGGTGGGACTTTGATCCATGTAGGAGTAGGTCTTGACCGCCTGGACCAGCTCGGAAATACGCCGCGACGCTTCTTCCAGCTCGCGAGTGAGGCAAAGAATCTCGTGATCGTCCACCAGCACGCGAAGTCCGAGGGTCAGCACCTCGCTCGAAACGACAGCCTTGGCGGGACGCAGATGCTCAGACGTGATTCCAGCGTCCACCAGAGATGACGCGAGATCTCCAGAGACACCATTCTCATCCAGCCAATCGGCAAGTTCGGATTCGCGGTCGGCCCGCTCGATTGCATCCAGGGAACCGGGAGACATGGCGCATTCGGTGATCGTCTCGCTCAGCTCATTCATGATGTCGAGAGCGCGCTGCGGAAGAACCTCGCCGCGGAAGGCCAAGGCGTATTTTCGGCGTTCTGCCAGCACCTCGCGCAAACGAGCGGACGATCGAACCGCCGCCGAAGCGGGATTGTTCAGCTCATGCGCCAGTCCGGCTGACAGCTTGCCGAGCGCGAGCAGCCGGTTCGAACTCTCCTCCAGTCGCGTGAACATGCGAGCGCGATCGGTCATCTCCGAAACGAGCCGTTGCGCCAGGACGGGCGCGCGATACACCAGTTCGCGGAGATGCGACGCCTCCATGACAGCCACGCGAAGGTTCTGAACTGCCCAACCCCGGCCGCCCCACGCCTTCACGCGCGAGAACGGTAAAACGCCGGTGGCCGTTCCGGCAGGGATCACGAGAAGCGAGTCGAGCCCGGCCAACCGGAAGTGAATTTCTCCCTCCAGAACTACGATGAAGTGTTCCAGCGGCTGACCTTCTACCGCGACGGTATCGCCCGCTTCGAAGCGCCGTACTTCCATTTGAGCGGCGATCCATTCGACGGCTTCCCGGCTCTCGCCGTTGAACACCGGCATCCGCATGAGCTCTTCCGCGGTGATTCGTTCGGGTTCAGGTGTGGCGGTCATCGATTTCGCATGTGTTGGCGAATGAAATAGAGCACGATCGAACCTTCGCCGACGCTATTCGCCACACGGCGGACCGCTCCGTCCCGAACGTCGCCCACCGCGAACACTCCCGGTACGCTGGTTTCGAGCAGGTAGGGATCGCGATTGATGCTCCAACCTGCGGGTCGCCGATCGCCGTTGACGAGATTTGTGCCCGTTAACAGAAATCCTTTGTGATCGCGGCAAACGACGCCTTCCAGCCACTCCGTGTGCGGCTCAGCGCCGATAAATATGAAAAGCGCGCCGGCCGGGAGCGTTTCGGTAGTCTGCGTGTCATGATGCCGGACCACGATTTCGCTCAGACGATCCTCGCCGTGAACCTCGATCACTTCCGCGCTCGGCACAACGGAAATGTTCGGAATTGTTTTAATTCGTTCCGAGAGATAGTGCGACATCGTGGCCGATAGCGACTTGCCGCGCACGATCATCGTCACCGAACGCGCCATTTCCGAGAAGTGAACGGCCGCCTGTCCCGCGGAATTCGCGCCGCCAACGATGTAGACGTCTTCCCCTTTGCAGGACGACGATTCCGTCATCGCGGCGCCGTAGTAAACGCCCGCTCCGGTGAGCCGATCCAGCCCTTCCACTTCGAGCCGCCGCCACTCGACTCCTGACGCGATGACGACGCTGTGCGCCGCGAGTTCCTGCCCGTTCGTCAGCCTTACGATTCGATACTCCCCTTCGACGCGCAAACTGGCCGCTTCGGCGGGCGCGAGCACTTCCGTCCCGAATCGCCGAACTTGCGCGGCGCCGCGACGGGCCAGGTCCGCACCGCTCAGCCCCGCGGGAAATCCAAGATAGTTTTCGATACGGGAACTGAGTGCAGCTTGTCCCCCGGGCGCTTCCTTTTCGATCAGAACCGCGTTCAATCCCTCCGTGCTGCAATAAAGCGCGCACGCGAGACCTGCGGGCCCTGCTCCGACAACGACCACGTCATAAAACTGGCGGCTCGGAACGGTATTGAGGCCCAACTTCTGCGCGACCTGCGACTGATCGGGACGCGAAAGAACCGAACCGTCGGAAAAAATCACGGCGGGAAACTCAACGGACTCGCCGTCGATCGCCGCTTGGATTTTTGGGTCGGAAATCGCATCCGGTTCCACCCAGCGATAGGGAATCTGGCTCTTGGCGAGAAAGTCTTTTAAACGATGCGTCTCCGGCGCCCAGCGCGAGCCGATGATGAAGGTACCCTCGAAGGATTCCTGATATCCGGCGCGCCAGTCTTCGAGTTGATCGACAAGGATCGGATACAGATTCTGTTCCGGCGGCTCCCACGGCTTCATCAGGTAGTGGTTCAGCTTGACCTTGTTAATCGCGTCGATGGCGGCCGCGGAATCGGCATAAGCGGTAAGCAGCACACGGCGCGCGTCCGGCTGCAACGCGAGCGCTTCCTGCAGAAATTCCGTGCCGCTCATGTGCGGCATTCGCTGATCGACCAGAAACAATGCGACGCGATCATTCCGCGCAGTCAATTGACGCACCGCGTCCAACGCCTTCGATGGTGAATCGACGGCCAGAATGCGGTACGAAACCGAGAATTTGGTCTTGAGGTCGCGCTCCACCGCGCGGAGAACGGACGCGTCGTCGTCGACGGCAAGGATATAGGGCTTCTTCATTAGCTAGACTCAACGGCAACGAGTTCCCGTGTCGTGATTCTAACCAACTCCGATGCCGCAAGACACGCATGATCTTCGACCTCACGGCTGTCGATGCCCAAGACGCGGGCACAAGCTTCGGATGGCCACCGTTCGAGAATCTTCAGCACGAAGCAGTGACGGAGGATTTGGGGCAGACGAAGCACACGTTGCAGTTCGATGGGCAACACGCGAGAAACCTCAGCACGTGGCGCCACCGACCTTGCGACCGCCGCTTCTATTACGCCCGAAAGCAACGCGCTGTCGTCGTCTCCTATTTCCCGTGCGCGGATGCTATCCATCAGCGCCGCCTCCGCAGCAGCGATACTCCCCGCCAGCAACAAAGCGGTCTGAAAGCTTCTGCGAATCACGCCTACGAGTTCGGAGGACTCCGCTGCATGTTCTACAAGCACGACGCCAGAATAAGCCCAATGAACGCTTGAGCGATATCCCAAACGCAGGGGGGAACGGTTAACCCCTTCAGGGGATCGGTCGCTACTTTGCAATCGGCCGTCCAAGGAAAGCGGGTGCAGCCAAACGAGATCCTGCATATCGAGGCACGTCTCCAGTAAGTTCGTGATTCTCCCAAGCCTCGCGAGCGCTGGTGATTTCCTCAGCGGTTCGCGCGACAAAATTCCACCACATCAAAATCGTTTCGCCGAATGGCGCACCGCCGATCAGCAACAGTCTTCCGCCCGATCTGCTCCAGACCGAAAACTCACCGCGTCCCGCCCCGAGATAGTAGAGCGTGTTGGCGCGCAGAGCCGTGCCTTCGACGGACGCGTCGCCGCTCGCCAACAGGATGCCGTATTCGAAATCGCGGCGAAGCGGAAGATGGACCTTCTTGCCCGCATGCACGGCGATATCGGCCGCCACTGCCGGACTGAACTGCTTTCCCACAGAAGAACCTCCGGCGTAATCGCCGAGGATCGCTGTCACCAGGCAGCCCGGATGTTCGACAGCAGGCTGCTGCCCGGTGCATTGATACGCGGGATCGATCGCGCGGCTACCCTCCGGCAACGCGACCCAAAGCTGCGCTCCGTCGAGTTTTCCGGAGTTCTGCGTAGGCGTTTCCTCGGCGTGCGCGATCCCGCGTCCTGCGCTCATCAAGCTCAATTGGCCGGGCCGAACGAGGCATTCGCTGCCGAGGCTGTCGTTGTGAACCACTTCGCCCGCGAACAGCCACGTTACCGTCTGCAGCCCGATATGCGGATGCGGTGCGACATCCATCACTTTCTCGCCTTCGAAGTTCAGTGGACCGAATCTGTCAAAGAAGCACCACGGGCCGATCAACCGGCGTCCTCGAACCGGAAGAACGCGATGCACTTCAAGCGATCCAAGTTGCACCGCCCGGTCCGGCAGTTCCTCGATCGACGAAACCGTGTGCGGAGCGGATTCGCAACTCTCCGCTTCCGCCGCCGGTAAGACGTTGCTCATTTCTTAATTCTCGAGCCGGATGATCCCGCGCGAAAGAGCGATGGTCACGGCGTGCGTGCGATCGTGAGCCGACAATTTTCCCAGGATGTTCTTCATGTGCATCCGCACGGTCTCATCGGCGATGCACAACCGCGCGGCTACTTCTTTGTTCCGATTCCCGTTTGCAACCATGCGAAGTACCTGCACTTCGCGCGGGGTGAGAGACTCGTCGCCGAAATGCTCGGCCAACATCTCTGCTACTTGCTGCGGGATTACCTTCCTGCCCGAATGCACCTGGCGGATCGTCGTGAGCAGTTCCGAGTGCTGCCGGCCCTTCAGCACAAGTCCGCGGACACCGTTTTCGAGCGCCCGCAGAATGTGCGCATCGCCGCGTGCACCGGTGATCGCGACGATCTTCGCATTCGGAAATTCGGCGAGAATCTGGCGAGCCACTTCCTCGCCGGGAATGTCCGGAAGAAACAAATCGAGCGTTACAACATCCGGGAGATATTTTCGAAACGCTTCGATCGCCTCAGTTCCGGATCCGGCTTCGGCGACGACCTGCATGCCGCCGTTGCGTTGAATCACTGCTGCAAGGCCCTCCCGGACGAGCGAATGTTCGTCGACAGTGAGCACGCGAATGGGCGATGGGAATCGCTCCGTCCAGAGGAATTCGGAAACCGGCAGCGTGTTGGGAATCAGAGCAGTAGGAGCGGTGGCCATGCTTGATTGTGCCGGAGTGCGCTCGGCAAACCATCACGAGATGGTAGGGTCTCAAACTACCACCTTGGTGGTACTGGTCAGGGCTTCGTGGAACGGGAAAGTGGCGGAATGATTATCTCGCGGCGCCCGAACAAGCGCGCATCGACCGACAACGCGCCCGGACCCAGGAAGATAATCGCGACCGTGATTACCCCCACGAGCACGCCGGGCAGCGCTGCATCGAAGAGGTTCGCCGCGGGCGCCGTGAACCAGGAAAGCGCAGTGGCCAGGACGTTGAGTCCGACGACTGCTCCCGCTGCCGTCGTGCAGAATCCCACGACCAGAGAGAGCCCGGCCAGTGCAGTGACCGAAGCTAGCACTACCGAGAACACCGGTAGATCGCCGGGCTCGGTGAGGTAAAAACTACCTTGAACCACCGCGACAACACCCGCCGCGGACCGCAACAGCAGGAGGCCTACGGCAGGCCATCCGCCCGGGAAAGCGGAAGAAAACCTCTGCAGTCAGCGCCTCCTGGTGCCCTCGACACGTATTTGTACTTTAAGAGCACGCGACCCTAGACTATCGGTTCTTCGCGAGGAGCGAATCCCTAAACGTCGGAATTGTTGTGTAACACGATTGTGTTAGCGGGTCTTCCGGAGTTTTACCAATCCGCGCGCACGGCAAAGTGAATCTTTCTCGGGAAGAATCCTTGGCTCGGGCCCGTTACCTGGCCGAACAAGGGGCTGGACGCGTTTACGTCGATGTTGCCCCACAGAGTGCGATTGAATGCATTCAGGAACTCTGCTCGAAATTGCAAGCGCATCGATTCAAGCGGCTGGAAGTTCTTCTGAAAAGAGAAGTCCTCGGACTGCTGCCAGGGCGCGCGCAATTGCGAAAGCTTGTACGACGTATTGCCGCGCTGATACCGATCTACCGCGGAAGGATCCGCGAACAGAGTCGTGTCGATATACTTGTTCGCGCCGGGTTGATTGATACGGCTCATGTCGATCGTCTCCGCGCTCCACCCGGTGGTCAGATCCTTACCGTTGGGGTTAACGGCGATCGCCCGGTTCGCCGCAAAGTTGCTATTGGGCGTGCCTGACGCATCGATACCCAGCGGCGCGCCGCTCATGTAATTCCCCACAAACTGGACCGTCCATCCGCCTAGAGCGAAATTCGCGACACGGCTGAGCCCGGAGCGGGAACCGCGCGCGCGTCCAAATGGAAGGTCATAGCGCACGGCCATCTTATAGATGTGCGAATGATCTGCATCCGATATCGACTTATCGAGACGAAGATCGTAGTAGTTCAACGGTCGTCCGCCGTTCGCTCCCCAAGTGTCGCCGAATGCCGAGCGAACGTTGTCGATCGACTTCGAAAACGTGTAGTTCGATAGGAAGCTGAGGCCGTTCGAAAAGCGCTTGTTCAACTGCGCCTGCAGCGCGTGATACGTTGCGAACCCGAGCGGGCTAAAAGCGCTCTTGATTTCATTCCAGGACATCATCTGCGGATACGGCAGCAGCGTCTGGTACGCCGGAATCCAGACACCGCTGTTCCCGAACGGATATCTGCCGCCCGCCGCCGCGACCGCCGCGGGAAGCTCCGCCTGGCTGGTAACGCCGATCCCAAGCGCGTCGCCCAGCGCCAGGTATTTCGGATCGAGCTGATTCAGCCGCCGCAGTTCGTTCGCCTGGATGCCCGTGCTTTTCGATCCCACGTACCCGATATCCGCCACCAACTGGAACGGCAACTCGCGCTGAACATTGAAATTCCATTGCTGCACGTAACCGTTCTTGCCCGCATTCGGATCGTAGCTGACAATCCCCCACACTCCCGGCGATCCGTTTGCCAACGAAGCATTTTGCGGAAGATCGCGAACCGTTCCGGGATAGGGATTCGACCAGTTCCACGCGGCCTGATCATCGAACGCGGCTGCCACACGATTGTCCTGTCCGAACCCTGCCGTCTGCCCCCAAGGCACGCCAGAGTATCCGTTCGCATTGCGTGCCAGGTAGAAGATCCCGTAAGCGCCGCGGAACACGGTCTTCGCGTTCGCCTGATACGCGAACCCGATGCGTGGAGAAAAATCGCGGTGGTGATTCGGAGCGAACGTCCGGCGATTCGAACTCGCGAACTCCATCGCGCCGGGGAAGCCCCACACGGGATCGATCAGATTCGGATTCCAGTTCCCCAGGCGGTTGTACTGCTCAACCGGCAGCGGTTGGTAATCCCACCTCGCACCGAGGTTGAGCGTCAAACGATTGGTGATTCGAAAATCGTCCTGAAAGAAAAGTGCAAAGTTCGTAAAGCGCGATCCGGTAGGAGTGCCGATGGGAACCGATGCAGACGCTACCTGGCCGAGCAGCATGCTGGCGAATCCGTTCCCAGTTTGCGTAAACCCTCGAAGTCCTGTCTGCGCCTGGCCGAAATCGATCTGCGCGGGACCATTGTCGATCCGCCATCGCAAATAGGAACGCCGCCAATCGAATCCCATGCGAATCGCATGCCGGCCGCGAATCCAGGAGATCGTGTCGATCACCTGGTAGTTCTGCCCCGCGCCGAAATCGTTGGTTTGAAATCCGAGCGACGGATAGTTCACCGGATAGTTGTTCGAGCCGAAGTTGATCTCGGGATAGTTGTACGTCTTCGAAAGACCCTTGAGGCCGAGCGCGTCGACGCCGTTTTCGCCGAGATGCGCGGAGAGGCTCGGGTTGCGCTGCCGGTTAAAGCCGAGCTGCAAATGATTCAGAAGCGAAGGAGACAGTGTCCAATCGTGCGCAAATCGGCCGTACCACGTCCGCACCCACTGCAACCGAGCGCGCGACAGTGGACCTCCGGAAGCATCGCCGAAATCCCACACGCCGCCCTGATCCAGAAGGACGCGAGGACGATCGACATACACGAACGATCCGCTGAGCTTGTGCGCCAGGGAAACGTAGTGGTCGCCTTTCACGGAAAACTGGTTCTGCGTGAATTTCGCCTGGTTGGAGACCGGGAAGAAAGAATTATTGAGCAAGGCGATGCGGCCGTCCGGCCCCTGAATCGTAGGCGCGTAGTGCTGCTTGAAAATTTCGCCAAGCCGGGCGGCTGGTCCCGAGATCTGCGACTGAGGAATGATATTGCCCGAGAATGGATCGCGAACCACTTGTCCGTTTACCGTTCTGGCGGAAGCAGGATCGTAAATCGCACCGCGGCTGATATTGCGACCAAGGATGTCCTGGCCGATCACGTCGTTGGTCAGCAGGCGGCTGAGATTCCCGCTCCAGAACTCGTTGAGCGGCACGCTCACGGTCGGCGCACCTCCGCCGGCAGAGGTTTCCTGGTAGCGTTCGTAGGCAGCGTAGAAGAAGGTGCGATCCGTACCGTTGTAGATTTTCGGCAGGAAAACCGGGCCACCCAACGATCCGCCCCAATCGTTTCGTCGGTCGCGCTGCTTCGGCCTGCCATAGAAATTGTTCGGAAACGAATTCGCATCCATCCACTCGTTGTGGATGAATCCGAACGCCGAGCCGTGAACCCGGTTGGTCCCGGACTTCATGACGAAGTTGAAGACGCCACCGCCCGTGCGCCCATATTCCGCGCTCATTCCGGAGGTCTGTACCTTGAACTCCTCGAAGGCTTCGAGCGACGGAGTCGACTCTCCGAATTGCCCGCCGATATACACCGTGGCGTCCGCGCCATCGAGAACCACAGCTTTCGAAAAGGCGGCGCTGCCATTGATTCGCGCCTCCCAATTGTTGCCGCCCACGCCTGGGGTTAACTTGTACGCAAAGTCCTCGGCGTATCTCCCTCCCGCGAATGTCAAAGGAAATCCTTCGAGTTCCCTGCTACCGAGCAACGTGCTGACCTCAGTGGTTCCTGTTTGCAGCGGCGTTGGATCGCCGTGCACCACGACCGATTCGGAGACGATCCCGAACTCCAGTTGCACGTTCACCTGCACAACCTGGGCGATGCTGACCGCCACAGGCTCGCGCACTACCGTTTTGAAACCGGTTCCTTGAAACGTCAGCTTGTAAACACCGATGGGAAGATTCGGAACCACGTACTGACCGAACACGTTGGTAACCGATTCGTACGATCCACCCGTGGCGATGCTGGTCACCGTCACGCGCGTTCCGGAGGCCGCCGCACCCGACGGATCCGTGGCGGCGCCGGCAATCGTTCCGCGATCCTGCTGGGCCCAAGAGAGCGCAGCCGTTCCCAGGACGATGACAATGCAGCGAAGAATCGTTGTCGAAGTCACGACTTCTTTCACGTGTTTCTTTCCACTCTTGTGAATCTCAACGGTCGCAGTCAAGGGTTCGCGAAACGAAGGTTGTTCGATTGCGGGTAGGCAGCGCAAACGCGGCGCTTTTCAAGGGTAGCAGGGTGTGGGATACCGCAAATGGGGTAGGGCAAAACACTCCGATGTCGTGATGATCCAATCTTCGTCCTCCCGTTATCGTTAGACAGAAACCCCCGCCATATCGAAAGAAAGGAAGCTATGCCGACAATCACCACCAAAGACGGTACACAGATTTATTACAAAGACTGGGGAAAAGGGCAGCCCATCGTTTTCAGCCATGGATGGCCGTTAAGCGCCGATGCTTGGGAGGATCAGATGATCTTTCTGGCATCCCGAGGCTACCGCTGCATCGCGCACGATCGCAGAGGACATGGACGTTCCAGCCAGCCCTGGGACGGCAACGAAATGGACACCTATGCCGACGACCTCGCCGAGCTGGTGACGGCGCTCGATCTTCGCGACGCGATTCACGTGGGTCACTCAACAGGCGGCGGCGAAGTCGCACGGTACATCGGCCGCCATGGAACTAAGCGAGTGGCCAAGGCCGTGCTCATCAGCGCCGTCCCCCCGCTGATGCTGAAGACGCCAGCCAACCCCGGTGGCCTGCCGATCGAAGCCTTCGACGAGATTCGCGCCGGCGTGCTGGGCGACCGATCCCAATACTTCAAGGATCTGAGCGCTCCTTTTTATGGGGCCAACCGGCCGGGAGCCAAGGTTTCGCAAGGCTTGCGCGATTTCTTCTGGCTTCAAAGCATGATGTGCGGCCAAAAAGCTGCCTACGACTGCATCAAGGCATTCTCAGAAACGGACTTCACAGAGGATCTGAAAAAATTCGACGTGCCCACGCTGATCCTTCACGGGGACGATGACCAGATCGTTCCGATCGGCGCCGCGGCGCTTCTCTCTTCAAAGCTCGTGAAAGGCGCCACGCTGGTTGTTTACCCCGGCGCGCCTCACGGAATGGTCTCGACCTTGAAAGATCGGGTGAACGAAGAGCTGCTGACGTTCATCAGCCAAGGCAAAGTAGCCGCAGCGTGAACCAAGAAAGCCGACAGGCCGGAAAAAGCGCGTAGTACTCCGGCCTAAGGATCTGGTACGAAGAGGCATTTGTGCCGCGGGTTGTATATCTCCTAGTATGTTCATTTCATAAAAATCGGCGCAAAAATTGCACATACAGGTATAAACTGGTCCGGAGATTCGCATGTCTCCACAACCCAGTAGTATCGACAACTCCCCCGTCGACACGAGTGGAACAAGAGACAGTATTGTCTTCGGCGACAACCTGGGGTCGGCGGTAGAAATACCCAAAGCCCTCATCACCCATATCTGGGGTCATGTGCGAGAGGGCATCCGGAGTTTGACGCGCGGCGGATTAGAAGTCGGCGGCCTCCTGCTCGGGCCGAAAGTCAGCGGTGGCAGGGTTGTCGTGGAAGCGATCATCCCGCTGCCGATCGAATACCGGCAGGGGCCCTCCTTTCTTATGTCAGCCTCCGACCTGGCCACCATCGCGCCCGCGATGGAACGCGCGCGAAGCGGCGGAGCAAAGGTGGTCGTGGGATTCTACCGCAGCCGAACCCGCGGCGAGGAGACGCTCCGAGAGAGCGACTTCGCCATTTTGCAGGCCATTGAGCGGGCCCATCCGTCCTATCGAGACGACTTCCGATGCTGCGTCATCCTCGCGCCGAAGTCGCTTTCGGCGGCGCTTGCCTGTGTCACGCTTCGCGACGACGACGGGTGGACAGATTTGCGGCCGGCCACGCTGCAAACGAATCCGGTTTCCATCGTCGCAAGCTCGTCGTCGACACCCCTCCAGCAGGCTCCTCGCAATCCGCGGGCGGAGGAGAAAGCGGCCGAGGTACCCGCGCCGGTCTCGAATGTGATCCAGATGGGGGAACAGCGTCTCCCTGAGCATCGCGAAGTCCTCACGGCGCCCCCGCAACATCGCACCGGAAGGGAGCGACTTTGGCGATACGGCGCCGCGGTTGTGGTCGCCGCGGCGGGAATCTGGACGTTGACTACTCAGCTTGAGAAGGCGCCCAGCGCCACGCCGCAAGCGGCTCCCCGAGCGCACTTGGGATTTTCCGCAACCCGGGACGGCCCGGTTTGGAAACTGACGTGGGATCGCGCCGCCATTGATGCATTGAACCCGGTGGGTGGCGTTCTGTCTATTGACGATGGCGTCTACGAGCAACAGGTCCCGCTCGCGACGCCCGATCTCGCCAGCGGAACCCTGTTTTACACGCCGCAGAGCGGCAATCTCACGTTTAGCCTGCGCATCGACCGTGGCGGATCCCACGTCGAAGAACACGTGCGCGTCCTGGCGGCGCCTTCCATGGATCCGGCGCCGGCGAATCGCGACCAGCCCGACGCCAGCAAGACGGCGGCGCGCGTCAACCCGGCCCCGACGCCAAAGCCGGCCAACCCCAGCCCCGAGTCTCCCGCACCGGCAGCAACACCGTCTAACGAATTGCCGGTCGAGGTAAGGGCTCCGCGCAACGTAAAAGAGTTTCGCATTCCGGTATCGCAAAGCTCGAAAGCGGCTCCTCCCAATCCGGCTCAGTCGGCTGTGGAAGCGCCGCCGGGTGTGGAAACGGTTGCCATGACGCCCCCGCGCCCCGCTCCTTTGACTCTCGCGATTCCGATCCCGCCGGCTCCCGAGCCACGCCCCGCGGCCGAGGTCGCCGCGACTGCTTCTCCCGCCCCGCAAACGGCGGCAACACCGCCCGCGACATCGCCTGCAACAACAAGTTCGACCCCGCCGTCCGCGAACACGGGAACCGCCGTAATTCGTACGCCGACCGCAGCGGCGACCCGCTCCGTACCGCCGCCGGCGACACTCCCGCTGAACTACGTGGCTCCCAAGCCGATTCAGCAAGCGCGCCCGCAGCTTCCCGCAAACATGCCATCGGGCGTTACCCAAGTGCAAGTAGTGGTGGACATCGACGCGCGTGGCAGGGTAATCCAAGCGACGCCCGTCGGCTGGAGCGGGGCCAACGCGCCGTTAATGGTGTGGGCTGTGCGCGCGGTTACGGGCTGGGTGTTCGAGCCCGCCAGGTTGGATGGCAAAGCGGTGCCCAGCCAAATGAATCTGATCTTCAAATTCTAAGGACGGCGGCTCCGCCTCTAGAAGACAATTCGTACGCCCGCGACGATCACCCGCGTACTGGCATTTCCCAACAACGAACGAATCTTGTTGTAGTTGCTGCTGGTCAGGTTCATCTCCGGATTGGCGAAGTTGGGATGGTTCGGAAGGTTGCGCACCTGAGTCTGAAGGCGCAGCCGCCAGCGTTCGGTGACAGCGAAATCCTTGAACAAGCCCGCATCGAAGGTTGCCATTCCTGGCCCTTCAATGATGCCTTTGCCTATATTCCCGAACCTTCCGGCAAAGATTGGCCGCCCCGCTGCGTCGAAAAAGCTGGAGTTCGTGATCGCCTTCGAATTGAACCAGGCATCCGTGCGCTTCGCTCCCGCGTTGGGATCCTGGCCGGGAACCAGGTCCACTTTTTCCTGCCCGTAGCAATTCGTACCCGACGCGCAGTGGCTGGTCATGTAAGGAGTGAGGTGTGCTCCGGTCTGTGCGATGAAGATCGCCGAGAGAGTCCAGCCGCCTGCAACCATATCCAGCGGACGATTCCAGCTTGAGCCGCGATTGCGGCCTTTGCCGAACGGAAGGTCGAACATCGCGTCGGTGGTGAACCGATGATAGGGAAGCCCGCCGATCGGTCCGCGGAGATAGCGGCCGTCGAATCGATTATCCGTGCGGGAAGCGATCTCTTCGTTGAAGTTGCTGCTGGCCACCCGGCTGAAGGAATCCTCGTCGTTGGAGATACCCTTGGCCCACTTGTAGCTGCTGGTGTACGTCAAACCCCAGAAATTCGCGCCCTTGAACTGGATGGTGAGATCGTTATAGTGTGCGTTGCCGCCGTTGTCGCGAGTATTGACACGATTCCAGTTGGGGAACGGCCGAGCCGTGCGCGGAAGATTCGAAAAACCTACTGTGTTCGGTAGAACCTGGTTCAGATCGGGGGCCGTCGTCAAGAACACCGAGTGGTAACCGGAGTAAGTCAGGCGAACTGAGTTGAAGCGATTCAGCTCACGCTCCAGAGTAAAGCTCCATTGCTGCGTGTACGGATCGCGGAATCCGGGATCGTTCGCCGTCGAGAAGTTCTGCGCGCCCACCGGCGATTCGCCGCGACTGGCTTGCCCAGCGGCAGTTTCCGGCCAAACGATAGTGTGGCGTCCGGTCTGGGTGTTGAACTCGTTGCGATACGTCGCGTTGTCCGATGTATGAATGCCGGTGAGCGAGTTGAACACAGCGCCCAGCAGCCGCGTCGTATAGATTCCGTAGCCCATGCGCACCACCGTGCTGTTGTCGGCGAACGGCCTCCATGCGAGACCGACACGCGGCCCGAAATTATTCGTGTCCGTGCGCCGAAGCGACTCCGGTAAACCAGCCTCGCTCGCCGTGAGAATCCGCGCCGTGCCGATGCTGGCGGCGAACCCCGGTGCGGTCAGCCTCTTCGACGCCTCATTCGGAACCACCACGTCGCCGCCGGGCGTGTCGCGAAGGAAGTTGCTGATATTCAGAGCCTGGTCCTTAAATCCGGGATGCAGTTCATAGCGAACGCCGAGGCTCACGCTGATTCTGCTGTTCACTTTCCAATCGTCCTGAAAGAACATGCCGTAGTGCCAGGCGAGGCCATCGACGCCGGGCCCTGTCTGCGTTTGATCCACGTCGGTGGGCAGCCCGAGCAACATGTTCGCTACCGGATTCCCGGTACCGCGCTGCAGATTGTTGTTGAAGCGGAATACGCCGTAATCGTCGGCGCCGGTGAAATTCAGGGGGCTCGACCAGTGAAAGCGCTTGACGTTGACGCCACCTTTGAACGTGTGGCGTCCGCGGATCCACGTCATGTTGTCGGAGAACTCGTAGTTCTGACTTCGCAGCGGTTCTTCTTTGCCCTCGCCGAAACGGGTGTAGCCGGTGATATCGACGTAAGTAGTGCCGGTGATATCCGGCGGATTCTGCGAAATGATCCTGAGCCCGGTTGCGGCGATAAGATCTCGCCCGCGAAGCGCGGTCTTCGGGAGAATGTCGGCAAGTGTGAAACCGAAGCGTGCCTCATTGATCAGGTTCGCGCGCAGCACCCAGTTGTGGGAGAGGACGAGATTGCGCGAAGGCCGGGCCTCCGTGCGCGGCCCTGATACCTGCTGCGCGGTGGGAGATACGCGATCCCAGTCCTTAAAGCTATAACGCGCGAACAAGTTGTGCCTGGAGTTCACGACGTGATCGATCCGGGCGTCGAATTGGTTCGAGATCGTCGACGCGGAGTTGCTGTAGCGAGCTTCGTTCGAGCCGGTGTTCGGCAGCGCGATGTACTTCTCGAAGAACACACGGCTCGGCTGCGTGATCCGGGTGGTCGGAATCCTGTTCCCCGGGAACGGCTGGTTCGTCGACGGATCGAGCACAGGAGCAGATAGTCCCGAAAAGTCCCCTTGACGAAAGGCCGCTTCCGGAACCACAGCTACACCGATACCCGTTCCGAGGATGCTCAGCCGTTCATAAGCGCCGAAGAAGAAGGTTCGGTCGCGGATGATTCTTCCTCCGACACTGCCGCCTGTATTATTGTTCACCGTCGTGGTGACCAGGCTGCGGCTGAAGTAGTTCGGGTTCGCGTTCATGCCGGTCGTGTTGTAGTTCCAGAACACGGTTCCGTGGTACGCGTTCGAACCGCTCTTCGTGATGGTGGTGATATCGCCGACCTGCGGGTACTCAGCGGGATTGTTGATCGAGCTGACTTTGATCTCCTGAATAGTTTCGACAGACGGAAAGATGTTCTCCCCGCCGTCGCCGATCCCATTGCGGCGGACGTTCGTGGTCATGACGCCGTCGACCGAGACCTCGTTTTGATGCGGCAAGTTGCCGGAGAGCGAGTACTCGTTCGTAGCGCCTTTCTGAACCTCCGGAAGAACCGCGATCGCCGGGATCGGCGACGTATTCGAGGTTCGGAAAACATAAGGCAGTTGCTGCAGTTCACGATTGCTCTTTGCCGACGCGACGGTCGGACTCTCCGTGTTCACCAGCGGCGCGAAGTCATGCACCAGCGCACTCATCAGAAGCAGTTCGGCATCGATGCGAACGGTCTGGCGCGCAGCAACCTCAAAATCCTGTGTCTTGAAGACCGTGAATCTGTTTTGCAGAACTTCCAGCCGATACAAACCCTGATTGATGTTCACGAATTCGTACGTGCCGAAATTTGTAGTCACCGTGGTCCGCTGCACGTTCGTGCGCAATTCGGTCAGCTTGATTTCGGCTTCGGTGACCGCTTTTTTCTGGCCATCCACCACGGTGCCGACGACGCCGCCAAACGTGGACTGCGCTTTGGCCGGCACGCTGCATGCCAGCCAGATGGCCGCAACCGACACGATGTTTTTCAGCCTATGCGTGGCCACTGTATCTCTCCAACGTTTCCAGGAAATTGCACGGCCGTTACGCGCCGGTCAATTCTTATCGAGCGACGCGATGAGCGCGGCCACTTGGCGCTCCCGCATACGTGCATACGGCGCAGCGACATTGCGCCGTGTCCAATCTTGCCAGATGTCGAGGCTCTTCTGCAGCCACGCGCGCGCCTCGGGTTTGAGTTCGCGTCGCTTCTTCGCGAGCGTCTGGTAATACTGTCCCAAGGCCTCCAGACTGTCGGCGCGCTGCCGCTCCAGGTACGCAGCGCCCGGCCGGTCGCGAAGCTGCGCCTCAGCCACCGCTAGAGACTCCCGATAATGTTCTAACGCTCCGGCTTCATCTCCTTGCGCCAGCAAAATAGTCCCCATCACGCGATGAGCGCGGTTTAAGCCGCCAACCCAGGGACTCAGGTCGTGACTCGCCGCGAAGACGGCTTTCAGACGATTGAGTGCGGAGACAAGCACTTCCCTCGCCTCACGGCTTCGACCGAGTCTGTGCAGTACCTCACCGATGCGCGTTTGCGTTTCCGCGACACTGCGGGAGAATGCAAAGTTCTCAGGCTGGACCGCGACGAGTTCCTGCGCTTTAGACAGGGCTCTCTGATGCAACTTGAGCGCTTCCGCGGGTTGATCCTCAGCGAGAATCGATGCGAGGTTGCGCAGCGGCCCCACGACGTCATCTTGAGCGCGAACGTCCTTGAGATCGGTTGCGGCAATCTCCTCCGTGATATCGATTGCCAGGCGGGCATGCTCAATAGCGCGCTCCCGGTCTCCGAGGTTTAGTTCGTCCGGATTTCCCAGCACGAGACTGAGGTTGAAGTGCGCGTTGCCCAGAGTAGATCGTTCATAGACCGTCGCGTCCGGGCGGCGGAGCGCCTCTTGCACAGTTCGCAGGCCGGCGTTGTAGCTTTCGAGGGCGCCATGGAGATCGCCCAAATGCAATTGAGTGCCGGCGACGTTCATGTAGGCGCCGCGAAGAGTACTGCGCGCGTTTTGGCCGTGATCTGCCTCGGACCACTCCAGGCAGACGTCGAGCGCCTGGCGATAATAGCGCAGACCCTCCGCGAATGCCCCACGATCTCTTTCCGCCGCGCCGAGGCGGAACAGTACATACACCTGGCTTCCGGGCGCCAATGCGTTTCGGTCCTTTGCAGTCGCCTCCGCGGCAAGAGCAGCGACCCTTTCAAGGCGGGCGCGCGCTGCGGCCGGGTTTCCGCTTCTCGCCTCGATATCGCCTCTTTCGATATTGCTGCTGATGAATCCCCCGAGCGCCATGCGTTCGAACCCCGGGCTCTTTAGGTGCTTCTCAAAAAGCGCGATTGATTTCGCGTAATGCTCCAGCGCCGCCGCGGTTTGACCTAGATTCGGAGCGACGGGCGAACCCTCCACGTATCCGACGTTTTCATACGCCGCCGCCATCTCCAGTTCGAACGCCGGATCGCTGCTTGCGTCGTCACCGAGACTGTCCAGATACGTGACCACATCCCGAATCATCGATGCGCGCAGCGCTATCGACCCTGGGAGTTGCATCATCGGCCCCCTCACGTCATCCAGCACTGTCTTGGCGAGCTTGCGAGCTACTTGAAACCTTCGTTCCGCGCGGCGGGCCTGGAAGCTGGTCGTCACAATTCCGACGATCAGGCTGGCCGCGACAACGACGGCAGCACCCACGCCGAGCCGGTTGCGGCGCAGGAACTTCCCTGCCCTGTAGCCGAAGTTATCCTCTTGCGCCAAGATCGGTAACCCGTCCATATGGCGCCGCAGGTCTTCGGAAAACTCCGCCGCCGATGCATATCGCCGCTGCGGCTCCTTCCGCATCGCGGTCAGGACGATGTTGTCCAGATCCCCAGTGAGTTGCCGCCTCGATTGCGGCGCGGCGATGCTCGGCTTCTCGAGCTCTTTTTCACAGATCGTCCGCTCGATGTCCACGGGCGACTGCGCCGTGAATCGATGCGGCCGCTCACCGCTGAGCAGTTCATACAACACAGCCCCTAGCGAGTAAGTGTCACTGGCTGTCGAAATCGGCAACCCCCTGGCCTGCTCTGGACTCGCGTAGTCCGGCGTCATCATGCGAAATTCGCGCTGCGTCATCGTCGCGCCGGCCGAAAGCCCCGGTTCCAGCACCTTGGCGATTCCGAAGTCCAGCAGCTTGGGAATTCCTTCTTTCGTGGTCAGGATGTTGCTCGGCTTGATGTCGCGATGAACGACGAGATTTTGATGCGCGTGTTGCACCGCTTCGCACACCAATCGGAACAGCCGCAGCCGCTCCGTGATCGATAAGTTGTGTTCGTCGCAGAACTTCGTGATCGGAACCCCGTCCACGTACTCCATGACGAAGTAAGGAAGCCCATCTTCGGTGGCTCCCCCGTCGATCAATCGTGCGATGAAGGGATGCTCCAGATTCGCCAGGATCTGCCGTTCCTGCCGGAAACGGCTCAGCATGAAATCCGTGTCCATCCCGCGTTTCAGCAGTTTGATCGCAACTTGCTTCTGATACTGGTCGTCGTCGCGGACGCCGAGGTAAACCGCGCCCATTCCTCCGTGGCCCAGCAGCCGAACGAGACGGTAGCTTCCGATTCGCCGGCCCGCAAGATTGTCCGCGCCCTGACGCTCGCGGCCCTGTGCAAATTCCGCAGGGATTTCGACCAATTTCTTGTCCGGAGCGTCGCAGGCGAGCAGCGACTCCACTTCGCGCCGCAAATCCGCATCGTCCTGGCACGCCTGGTCCAGGAACCGCGCCCGTTCTGCTGCAGGATGATCGAGGGCCTGCGAGAAAACATCCTCGATCTGACGCCAGCGTTCGGTGGTCATGCTTCGGCGGACTGTTCGCCTTTCATGGCCCGTCGTAACCAGGCTTCCGCCAGACGCATCTCGCGAATTACCGTGATCCCGGCGATTCCCAGGGCCTGCGCGGTCTCTTCCACGGTGCAGCCCCCGAAGTGGCGCATCTCGACAATATGGCACTTGCGTTCGTCGAACTCTGCCAGCTTTCCCAGCGCTTCGTTCAAGGCCAGGATGTCGGCATTTTCCGACCGTCCCGGGACCAGCGCCTCATCGAGGCTGACATTCTCCACGCCGCTCCCGCGTTTCGCCGCTCCATGCCGGCGGGCGTGATCCACCAAAATCTGCCTCATCACCCGCGACGCCACCGCCAGAAAATGTGCCCGCCCGTTCCATTCCGGGGAGTCTTCGTTCACCATCCGCAAGTACGCTTCATGAATGAGCGCCGTCGGTTGCAAGGTGTGATCCACGCGTTCGTGGCGAAGATAATTCCGAGCCCGCTGATGCAAGTCGCGGTACACCAGCGGAGCTAACGCATCGAGCGCCGCCCGGTCGCCTTGACTCCAGTCCATGAGGAGCTTGGTTATGTCAGACGGCACGAAGCCTCCATCGCCATTCGGGTCCTATGAGAGAAAATGTGCCCGCTTAGAAAGCGATGATAGCGTGAAGCGGGTGATTTCGCATCCTGCTCAGCCGTAGAGCCAGACCTTGACCTCCGACCCCGCTGCATAACCCTCGCTGTCATCGGGAACAATCACGAACCCGTCCGCGCGCGTCGTCGAAGAAAGAACAGAAGCTCCGCCGACCGACAGGGGATCGACAAGGTCGCCTGCTACGGTCACACGAGCATAATCGAGACGGCCGATCGGCGAACTGATCTTACGACTCAACTTGCCAGGCATCGCGCGATACGGCCACTCTTTGGAGCGTCCCCCCAGCGCGCGAATTGCCCGTCCCGCGAAGAAATCGTACGCGCACAAGCTCGATACAGGATTGCCGGGAAGCAGGAAGATCAGCCGATGCCCGATGCGGCCGAGCCCCGTTGGACTGCTGGGCCGCATCGCGATTCCGTGAACTGCCAGTTCGCCGTGCTGCGCCACCAGCATGGGCGCGAGATCTTCGATTCCAACGCTCGATCCCCCGGAGACGATGACTACATCCGCGTCAGCCTGCAAACCTTCCAGGATGGCGCCGGACTCATCGCGAACCAAGCCGGGGAAATCGACCAAGCCGCCGTCGCGCTCGACCAGCGCCGCGAGCATCGGGCCGTTGGAATCGGCAATATGAAATCCTTCCGGACGCGAGCCGGATTCCAGCAGTTCATTCCCCGTGATCACGAGGCGTACCCGAGGCCGCCGAACCACGCACACGTCCCCTCGCCCAATCGAGCTGAGAACGCCTACATCCTGCGGACGAAGTGTCCGTCCAGGCTCCAGCAAAGTTGTGCCGCGCGTGATGTCTTCGCCGCGCCTGCCGACATTCTTCCCGGGCGACACCGCTGTGAGCGCGGCGATCGCCGCGGAAGATTCGACTTCCACGAATTCCGCCGGCAAGACTGCATCCGCGCCGCGCGGCATGGGTGCGCCGGTCATCACGCGAACGGCTTCGCCCTGCGCAATGGAACCTTCGAACGCACGGCCGGGCATCGAATCGCCGATGATCGTGAGTGGCAATCGTGAGTACGCGGAGGCACCTTCGGTCGAAACCGCTACCACGGCATAGCCGTCCATGGTCGCGCGATCAAAGCCGGGCACGTCGAAATCGCTGACGACAGACGCCGCGAGCGTACGGCCCGCAGCCTCCCGCAGCGTCGTGAGTTCCGCATTCAGCGGCTTGAGCTGCGCGTCGAGCCAAGCCATCGCCTGCTCGACCGTATGGCGATGTGCAAACCCGCGCATACGGACATCGTCTGGTGCTCCGCTGCGGGAAGGGCGCATGGCTCCCCCCATCTTAAGCCGCGACATTATTCCCGGGCGCACGCCGCATCGTCTTCCACAACTCCGTGAATTCCCGCGGTGTGAGAATCCGCGTCAGCACTAAGGCGAGTAGAAAAACAGCAGCGAATACGCCGAATCGCAGAACACTGTTGGCGTCCCACGCCCATAACAGAGGAGAGCAAGCGCCGCCCAGCAGCATCAATATCACCCACGATCTCAGCGAATACCGGAGAAGCTGCCGCACACTCCACGTGCTGTGCGCGGAAAATACCGCTGTCGCGGCCACCACCGCAATCGACGCCCCCAGTGTGACGTTCCACGGAACCAGCACCACACACAGCACCGCGAAGGCGATCAACTGAAGCGCGGCGCTGCCGATCGAGATTCGCGGCCGCCCGAGCGTCACAACCAGAAGCCGCGAAATGCTTCCAGGCGCGAAGAACACTCCGGCGAGCCCCATCCACACTAACTGGCGAGCCACGGGCTCGAATCCCGCGCCCAGCGCGAGATGCACAATCGGAGCGGCAAGACTGTGGGTGAACGCAGCCGCCAGGATCGCGGATGCGGTCATGATCTTCAGAAGCCGCTCTACCCAGCGCGTCACCGTGGCGCTCTCTCCGCGCACGATCAGGGAAGAAAACAGCGGTCCGAACACACTGACCAGCCGCCAGAGAGCCGCCGCGGCCACCAGGTACGCGGAGAACGCGATCGTATAGAAGCCGGCTTCCGCGAATCCTCCTCCTGACAGAAGATGCACCAGCGGTCCGCCGCCTTGCTGAAACAGCACGATCAGGAGATTGCCCGCCAGAAACCCGGCACTGAAGCGTAGATACGGGCGCAGAAATTCGCGGTCGATCTGCAACGCGCCCCAACTGAACCACGCGCGCGCCCACCACGTGCCGATCGCCAGCACGGCAATCTCGATAACCAACAAACCCGCGCAGGCAAACCGCAGCCCGCCGAACGTGTAGAAAAGGTAGATGATCGGGACCATCAGGCTGCGGCGCATCGTCTCGCCGGCACTCCAGCGAGCACCCTGGTTCAATCCCAGAAAGACCGTGTACGGCAGGTTGCCCACGGTACGTACCGAAATGCTCGCAGCGACCAATCCGATCGCAACAAGATCCGCACTCCGCAGCCACAGCTTGGCAAGAAGGAAGTACGCGCCCGCGCCCAGAAGCCCGTTGCCGATTCTGAGCAGCATCATGCCGCCCAGAAGCTTCCGTAGCCCGGCCTCGTCGCCGCGCGCCTGAAACTCCGGCACGAAGCGCGTCATCGTCGACGCCGCGCCCATTCCGCCCACCAGCGAGAACCACATTGACATCGTATAGATCAGCGCGAATTCGCCATAGGTGATCGGGCCCATACGAGGCGGGATGAGGGCGCTGAACAGAACGCCCGCGCCGATTTCGATCACGCGCTGGACCGCGAGGCCGCCTACTTGCCGCAGGGTCTTGTGAACTTCCGGAACCCCTGGTGTGTCCTTCATGGTCGCCGCGCCGGCAAGCGGATCACGATTTTGGCTGGAGTGGGTTAGCATCGCGCCCTTTTGTCGCGAGCCGGGTCGCCGCGATCGCGAACCCCAACGTACCGCAAAGATAGTGGAGAAGGTGAAGTGGAAAGGATTGCAACGCGAACAATACACCGCCGCACTTCGCCAGGAAGCGATAGAAGGGCAGGTTCAGCACCAATATCATCGCCAGCAGGAACAGGAGCGGCACTCCCGCGGCCAAAGGCCAGAACAGCGCCAGCGGGAGCAGAACTGCGGAAACGCTCGCGGCGGCGGCACTCACGCGCTGCGATAACTTGAGGTTCAAGTCCGCCGGAATCTTTCCTGACGAGAGAAGAATCGTGGTCCAGGGGACAGCTCTCAACCAAACATCCGTACGTACGAAACTTCGAATCGTCCAGACTTTGCGGTGCTGCACCTCAACGGAGGAATCGAGCAGAATGCGCTTCCCCGCCCGCCTGACGCGAACGCCGAGATCGATGTCTTCTATTCCAAAAACCGAAGGATCGAAGCCGCCTACTTCCTCAAACGTAGTGCGGCGCATGGCTCCGCAGCCCGTCCAAAACGTGAACGCTTCGCGATTGCCGATGCGGTGCGTGTAGCAATGGAGAAGGTTGCGAAACCGGGAAACGGCGGCGTTCGACAAGGGTGTATCGTCGTAGGCCCCCATCACGCCCACCACTTCCGAATTTCTGCGGAAGTGCTGCCGGAACCGCTCTAACACGTCCGCATGCGGCACGACGTCTGCATCGAGGAATACGAGAATATCGCCCGTAGCTGCTTGCACGCCCGCATTGCGCGCGGCCGCCGCACCTGCCTGACGAGCCATGCGATGCAAACGCGCACCGCACCGTTCCGCGATGCTGCACGTCGAATCCGACGAACCATCGTCCACGACGATGCACTCATCGGTCGAGGCCAGTTGCGGAACCAATGCGGAGAGCATATGCTCCAAATCCGCAGCCGCATTCCATGCAGGGGTGATGACGCTGAGCCGCATCGTGTCAGGGCGTCATGCTCGAGAGAGCCTTCGCCAGTACATCGTCGATCTGGCCCTCACTCGTCTGGACCTCACTGCGACGCGCGTCCGGAAGACGCCGGTACACAGTGAACTCGTCCGCGCGGCTCGTGAGTTCGACATGCTCCCATCCCTCGGGATTACCTTCCAAGGCTGCGGCCAGAAGCCCGCCGAACTTGAATTTCGTGGGACGCGCCCGATCCAGAATCACCAGGTCGACCGGAAGCGACGATAGGTACGAACCGATCTCCTCGCCGGTGGCGAATCGCTCCCGGGAATCGGTTCCCAGCCAGGAAACGTCCGCCAGCAGCTTACTTCCGCGCAACATGTACCGTATCGGGGAGGGCTCGCGCTGCGCGACCTCCGATACCAGAACACCTTCTCCAGTAGGGTCCGACGAGACCAGGATCACCTTCGCCGTAGCGAACTCACCGCGCACGATTGCGTCCGCCATTCGTCCATAGTTCGACGGCTCCTGCCTTTGAATCCCTGCGACGTTCGACGCGAGCATCAGGAGAGTTCCACCGGCTACCACTGCGGTGGAAATCTTCGCCGGCAGGCGCGACATCGCCCACAGAGCGCCGCCCGCCGCAAGCATCGCGAACGCTGCGGCTTCCTCCACCTGATGCCGGCGTTCCCAAACGGCGAAGAACATCGGGAAGAGCGTTCCGGAAATCACCACCGCAGCGGCGCTCGCCCAAATTCCCTGTACCGGTTCCCGCCGCACCGCGCGGAAGATAACCCAGGCCAGCCCAATCAAGACCAGCGACGAGAACACCCATCCGAAACGTCCCGCCCATACCCCGGGAGGAAGCGCCCATCGCTGCACAATCAAGCCCGGTCCGCCGAGAGGGATGACGCGCTCGTGTAGCGCGCTCGGAGCCAGCAGGTACCATGGCGCACAGATTCCCACCACCAGAAGCGCCGGAAGCCAGAACGACCCTCGCCGCAGCAGATCCCATCGCCTGGCGATCGTCACCGCAAGAATCGGCAGCAGCGAAAGTACCAGGCCCGAGCCTTTCGTCAGCAGGCTTACTGCCGCGCTAACTCCGAACAAAACCGCGTATCGCAAGCTTCCGGTATCCACGTAAAGGCCGAAAAAAATCATGGCGGCGAGAATCGAAAGCGCCAGGGGAATCTCGGTCATGACCATCCGGTCATAGAGTGCGACACCCGGAGCGCTCAGCAGCAGCAGACAAGCACTCCATGCGATGAGCGTGCCGGCCCTCGCTTCGACGATCGGATAAGTGATCGCGGCCATGACAGAAGCGAACAGTGCGATCAGGACGAGCAGCGAAGACCGCGTGGAGGGGAACACCAGCGTCCACATCGCCTGCTCAATGTAGAACACCGGCGGCCAGTGTCCCAGAGCGACTTTCGGATAGTGCAGGTAGTAGCTGCGGGCGAAGTGCATCGGCGATTCGCCGAGTCCCTCCGCCGCATACTGGCGAACCATCAATCCTGTGACGATATGGCCGGGCTCATCGGGATCGCCGCCGCCCTCACTCGCATATGCACCGCCGTACCATTGCAGGGCCAGCGCACAGGCGAAGAAGACACTGAGGCGCGCCGCTGCCGCCCAGCCCCGCTTCACGGACGTTCAATCTCCGGCACTAGATCGATTGTAAGAGTATCCAGCTTTCGCCTTCCGGCTGCGACCCGTTTCCGAAGCCGGCGGAATAGGCTTAGGGACCAGCGGCTGCGTCGCATCCAGGTTTTTGACTTCTTCCTGGGTCAACCGGAATCCGTCCTCGTGGTAATCGCTATCGGCATTCACCTGCCACAGGTCGAACGGCCCGAGCCCGAGGATGTTCCTGGCCGCCAGCATTCCCGTGAGCACCGAATGATCCTGATTGTTATACCGATGCATGCCATTGCGGCCGATAAGTTGAAGATTGGGCAGCTCTCCAAGGAAACCCCGAACTTGGCCGAGCGCCGCCTGATAACGATCGTTATACACCGGGTAGGCTTTGGGCACACGCAGGACTTTCCCATCGAATACCTCGGCATTGCCGATCAATCCCAGCGCCGATGCTTCGCGCTTGGCCTGCTCGAACAGCTCCTCGTCGGATTTCTGCCAAAGCTCATCGCCTTCGAAACAGAAATACTCGAGTCCCAGACATGTAGCGTCCGGATCGGCGACCATGTCGCTGCTCCAGTTGTTGTAGTTCTGAATCCTTCCGACCTTGACGCTGGGATCGTGAACGTAGATCCAATTGTCGGGGAACAGGTTCTTGCCGCGGACCATCAGCGCAACGGTAATGAAGTCGCGGTACTGAAAATCGTCGCAGATGTCGCGCACGAATCCGGGCGGCTCTGGATCCATCCGCTGGAGCAGGTCTCGTATCGGCATGCTGCTGACGAAATGCGAGCCGGTAACGTACTCGCCGTTTACGTAAACACCCTCCACCGATCCCGGCTTCCACACGATTTTTTCCACAGCGGAGTTCATGCGCACTTCCGAGCCCTGCTCGACGATGATCTCCCTGGTGCGGTTCCACATCATCCCCGGACCCTTCCGCGGATAATCGAACTCCTGGATCAGCGACTTGGGTACGGAACTTTTCGGAGAGAACCATCTGCTGAAGACGTTCTTCAGCATCGAGCTCATCGACAGTCCCCGGATTCGCTGGGCCGCCCAGTCCGCCCCAATCTTCTGGCAAGGTACTCCCCAGACCTTTTCCGTATAGGTTTTAAAGAAGGTCTGATAGAGCCGGGAGCCGAACTTGGCGATCAGCCACTGTTCCAGGTTGTCCTGCTGGGCCGGCGGGAAGAGACGAGCGCCAACGTAGCTCGCCACGCATCGAATCGCTTCGAAAGGCCCTAACCCGATGAGCGCATTGATCGGATCGATCGGATAGTTGAAAAACGTGGACTGGTAGTAAATGCGCGACAGGCGGCGCCGCTTGACGAAATCATCGCCCAGCACATCTTGCCAGAAGCGTTGCACGTGAGCGACCCGGGTGAAAAACCGGTGTCCCCCTATATCGAAACAGTAGCCTTTGTACGCCTCTGTGCGGGCCAACCCGCCGACAAGATCCGCTTGTTCTAGCACAACGCATCGGTCGCCATGACGGCCTAACTCGTAGGCGGCAGAAAGCCCCGCCGGGCCGGCGCCGATGATAATCGTGCTCCTTGGACGCGAATGGGTTAGGTACGAAATCTTACTTCCTCCGAAGTAGCCTTAAACGTTCTTAATCAAAAAATATTATCCCCTATCTTACCCGAAGTTTTAGGTATCTGGATCCCAACTAAGGTATTACACCTAGTCTAAGTGGTGGACATAGTACTAATGGAAGGACGTACCAGTTCCCGCGGGAACCGTATTACGCCTCGCATCGCCTGGCTGCGGTTCAGTCTCCAGCCTCACTTCCTCAGGAGAATTACTGGTTTCCGCGATCGCAATTTTTCGCATACGCAGATTCGCACGCACCAGTAGGGCTTCCGAGCACACCTGGGTACAATTGTTCGATATATGGCGGACCCCGACGTCACCGCACTCCTTCGGCAATGGAATGCAGGCGACCGGAGCGCGCTCGACCGCCTAGCGCCGCTGATCTATCAGGAATTGCGGAAGAATGCGATCGCCCTGATCGCCAGGGAGCGGCCCGGCCACACGCTATCCGCAACGGCATTGGTTCACGAGGTGTACCTGAAGCTGGTGGACCAGCGGCAGGTCTCGTGGGAAAATCGGGCGCACTTCTTCGGTGCAGCCGGCCACATCATGCGGCGCGTGCTGGTCGATCACGCCAAGAAGAAACATTCCGCCAAACGAGGCGGTTCGGCCCAGAAAATCGCGATGGAAGAAGACATTTTCGCGGTCGATATCGCCGAAGAGGAATTCCTGGCGAACGTGCTGGATTTGGACACCACGCTTTCGAAGCTGGCCGGGTTCGACCCTCGGAAGGCGCAGGTTGTGGAAATGAAGTTTTTCGCCGGGATGACGAATCAGGAGGTCGCGCGCGCGTTGAACACCTCGGACGCCACCGTAGAGCGTGACTGGAAATTGGCCCGTGCCTGGTTGATCCAGGAGTTGAACGGATAACCGCGTGAATCCGGAGCGCTGGCCCCAGATCGAGTCGCTGTTCGATCAGGCCATCGCTCTGCCCGCAGGCGAACGCGAACAGTTCCTCAAGAACGCCACGGCCGATGCGTCGCTCTCGGCCGAGGTTTGGAAGCTAGTTCAGTCGCACGGTTCGCAGCATCCGCTGCTAGACGCTCCCGCCCCATCGAGTCTTCCGAAGGGCATTCGTCTTGGCCCGTACGAAGTCGATTCCGTCCTCGGTTCGGGAGGCATGTCGACCGTCTACCTGGCGCACCGCGCGGACCGGCAGTTCGATAAGCAGGTCGCGATCAAGGTGGTGACGGGTCTTCAGGCTGCGATCGAGGATGCGCGTTTTCGTACCGAACGCGAGATCCTGGCTGGGCTGGAACACCCGAATATCGCGCGCCTGCTGGATTCCGGAGTGAATGAATTCGGGCAGCCCTATCTGGTGATGGAGCGCGTCGAAGGAAAACCGCTCGATCAGTGGCGCAGCGCCTTCCCGCTCAACGATCCCGCGTTAACGAATCGATGCCTGGACGTGTGGCTGCAGATCGCGAACGCGGTGAGTTACGCGCACCGCAGCCTGGTGGTTCACCGCGATCTGAAACCCTCCAACGTCGTGGTGAGTCCCGCGGGCGAAGCCAAGCTCCTGGATTTCGGAATCGCCAAACTTCTGAAGGACAGCAACGCCGCAACCGCGACCCAGACGTTCACGCCGCTTTATGCCAGCCCCGAACAGATTCGGGGCGACGCCGTAACCACGGCAACAGACATCTACAACCTCGGAGTAATTCTCTACGAGCTGTTGACCGGGGTTCATCCGCATCAACGGCAAGGCCGCTCCGCTCACGATGTCGCCGAAGCGATCTTGCGCGAAGAGCCTCAAATCCCCGCCGCCCTCCCCGCGGATCTGGCCGCGATCCTCTCGATGGCGCTGCGAAAAGATCCGGAGCGCCGGTACGCCACGGTCGATCAATTCGCCGAGGATATTCGCCGCTATCGCCGAGGCTTGCCGGTGATCGCGCAGCCCGAGACCGCGTCGTATCGTTTTCGAAAGTTCATCGGGCGGCACCGCCTGGGAGTGGGCGCCACTGCGGCCGTCGCGCTCGCGATGATCGCGTTGACGATCGTGGCGCTGGTGCAGGCGCAGCGAGCGGCTCGGGAGTTGGATCGCGCCGAGAAAGTCACCGAATTCCTGACGGAGATGATGGGCGTGACTCCCGCCGGCGTTTCCGAAGGGCTGAAGAACAAGGGAATTTCGTTGCGCGTCGTGGACCTGATCGATCAGGTCGCGGGGCGGGTCGATCGCGAACTCGGCGACCAGGAAGAGGTCGAAGCCGCGCTGCGACTCGCCGTGGGTTCCGGATATAACCAGCTTGGTTTGCTGGATAAAGCTCACAAGAATTCCCAGCGGGGAGTAGAGCTGTCGGAACGCCTTTACTCTCCCCAAGATCCACGCCGCCTGAACGCGCTGATTCTCGACGCAACCGTGAACATGTACCTGGGAAACTTCGTGGACGCGGAGCGCGAATCGACCGCCGCTGACAAAGCCTGGAAGAATCCGCCCCCATACTCGCTGGCTGCGATTCTGTCGATTTTGGGGATCGCCCAGTTCCGGCTCGGGAAAGTCGACGCCGCTGAGCAAACTCTGTTGCGATGCATGGCGTCGATGGAGTCTTCTTTAGGCCCTGCCGACCCGTGGATCGGCCAGATTGCCTCTAATCTTTCGCTGGTGTACCAGGAACGCGGCGACTACGAAAAAGCCAGGGGTTATTTGGGTCGCGCCGTCGCGAATGCTCGCGCGGCGAAAGCCAACGAGCCTCTGGGCCTGGCGTTACTTAACCTCTCGGTCGTCCAGCGATTCCTGGGCCAGCCGGCGGGCACGCTGCAATCGGCGCAGGAGGCCTACGCGGCGCTATCGGAATCGCTCGGAGAGTCGCATTCCCTGACGGCCCAGACGCTGCTCATGATCGGCTGGGCCAAGGCAGCGTTAGGAGAGAAGGACGGCGAATCGTTCGCGCGGCGGGGCGTGGCGATCGAAGCCGCCCAGCTTCCGCCGGGCCATCAGGAGCGCGCGCTCGGCCTGGGGTACCTGGGTTTCGTGCTGCTCCAGGAGAATAAGCTCACGGAGGCTCGCGATGCGCTCAGCCAGGCTCTGGAGATGCGCCGCAAGGGCTTGAAAGCTCCCAATTTTCGTATCGCCGACCCGGCGGGCTGGCTGGGCGAGACGCTCTCGCGGATGGGGGATAAAGCGGCGGCACGGCCATTGCTCGAAGAGAGTTATCAAACGTTCATCACCCTCTACGGTCCCTCCAATCCTCGAACGCGCGAAGCCCAGGCGCGCCGCGACCGCTGGTTCTAAGAGCCGGAGCCGCTGGCATCCGCTCCCCCTTTAGCGTCGCGGTTCAGCGGCCAGCAAGTAGCTTCTCGATTTCAGCCGATCCACGGCGGCGACCTGTAGAGCCGGTCCCATCGCGAACGCCGCATCCGCGGCAAACCACACGAACCAGCCGATCGACGTCCATACCGGCGTAACCGTACAATCCAGACACCAGGAACTGGCGCTCGCAGCCGACGTGAGCACGATCGCGACAATGAAAGATCTCCAGCAATTGGCGATCATCCCGGCTCCCAGCGGCGCTACCGATCTTCGGAGCAACACCGCTACGACCAGGAGCAACAGAAGAAGCGGATCGCTGAGCCAGGATACGACTCGCGTCCAGGTAACCGCCTTTCCTGCGTTCAAGTACGCGGAAATGCCATAGACGGTCCGGATGCCGAAGCCCGCGACGATCGCGAGCAGCGCATAATCTGTCTTGGTCATCCTTCTGAACAGCCCGATATCGCTCGAATACTTCGCGAACTGGGACAATCCGCAAAGAAGCAGCACCATTTGCAGCGGGCCGCCAATCGCCGTGCCAACATCGCGAACGGTCACCAATGCCCCAATATAGAATCGATCGTAACCGGGCATCGCCAGCGCCCTGCCCATCAGGTGCGCTACGGCGGCAGCCGTGAGCCAGAACCAGCCGGAACGCAGCGCATCGCCAGGCTTGAATTGGCGGGCGGCGTCCCAGCACCAGGTGAGTTCCAGCCCGCAAACCAGGAGTGTCAAGATCGTGTTCGGGTACCGAAAGAAGGCATTCAACACTGGGGAGTCGCCCGTCAGTTGCCAATGGAGCCACACCAGGAATCCGACGAAGGTGTTGGACACCCCAAGCCAAAAGATCAGGAGCGGGGCGCCTCCGCGAAGCGAAACGATCACTCAGCCGCGCTCCCCACAAACTGTTTCGCCCACAGGGCCGGAGAAGGCGCAAAACTCTCTAACGATGCTCCGAGAGCCCATTCGCGGCTCGCTCCAGTTCCAATGAGGATCGCCATCTCCGACGAAGCAACTCGCCGAATCCGGTTCTCGCGGGCGCTCCAGGCATGCGCCAGCGTTTCGAACTGGTGCGCCTGAAGCGTGGCCTGAATCGCCGAACGGACCGACTGCATCTCCGCCGTCTTGAATTGAAACTCGGCTACATCGCCATCCTGAACGGATTCCATCGCGAACAGCCCCCACTCCAGATGACAGGACGGACATTCGTGGAGATGCTCAAGCAGACTGGAGACAGAGCGGACCGCTTCACTACGCTTCCAGTAGTTCCGTAACGCCTGCTGGCTGGGATGGTTCAGCAATCGGGTTCTCCAACGGTTAAGAACGTCCGCGAAGCGAACGTTTGTCCTCGGCATAACGGATGGCATGACGTTCTTGTCGAACAGAAAGGTAATCGCAGAAAGCAATAACCAGTTCTGCACGTTCGTAATTCGGGAATGGGCCGCGCGGGCCATCGCGTACGCGAGAAAGCTTTCGAGCAGCGTTTCCCGCAAGTAGATCGCATAGGGCGCGATAGCGTGGACCAGATCGAACACCACGCGAGCTTCCCGGTCGAACGTCGAAAGAATCTCAGCAATCGCCTCCGGGGAAAACATCGCGGAGTTTGCAACGTCAAGCTGGGAGGTGATGGATGGACTCAGGAAGTACCGGCCGTCGAGCGCATCTTCCGCCGCCCGGGCAAGGAACTCCATCCCGTCGTCCTTCGCGACAAAACCGCGAACACCCGCCGCCAGGGCCCGGAGGAGATACGGTTCACTGTAGGTCAGGCTGAACATCACGACAGCCGCGCCGGGCACGAGATCGGCAATGCGCGACGCCGTGTCGATGCCGTTCAGCTCGGGCATGTTCAGATCGAGAACGACGAGTTCGGCCCGATGGCGGACTGCGAGCGTCAGAGCCTCGTGGCCGGTGCCAGCTTGCCCTACGATCTCCACCTTTCCGGCGAGCCCCGTAGCGAGCGCGTCCCGGAATGCAGCATGGTCGTCCGCAATAACGGCTCTTGGCCGCCGTCCGCTCACGCCGCTTGGATCGACTGGTCGCAATATGGGATATTATCCGATAGTCGAGTACACAGATGCCATGATCCAGGCGCTCAACCGATGACGGAGATGGCGTGGGCCGCCGTCTTTTCGGGACTCGCGGCAGGGGCGGCTCTGGTGGGTTGGCTCGCACAGCAGAACGGTCCGGGCACGGCAATCGCGGTTGGACTCTCGCTCGCTGCGACCGTTGCGGCCCTGAAGGGCGTGAGGCGGAAGCCGGTCGGATCGGACGGCGAACGCGGCGATACTCCTCCCTCCCCCGCGCACCTGTTGGCAGTCCAGGAAGAGGAGCGCCGCCGATTGTCGCGCGAGCTCCACGACGGTGTCGGGCAGATCGTGACCGCCATCAAAATGGAGCTTTCGAGCGTAAGGGGCGCGGAGGACGGCTCGGAGGAAGAGCGTCTGCGGCGGGTCCGCGCGCATGCCGAGGACGCGATCCGCACCGTACGCGACGTATCGCGGCTTCTCCGCCCGTCGGTCCTGGACGATTTCGGTCTTTCGGCCGCATTGAAATGGCAGACCGAAGACTTTGCCCGCCGCACCGGAATCGTTTGCCGGCTGCAATGTTCGATCCCGGACGACCGTCTCCTCGCGGATCCGGTGAAGACGTGCATCTACCGGACCGTGCAGGAGGCCCTGACTAATTGCGCCAAGCACGCGGCCGCGTCCACCATCGCTGTCGATGTTTTACAGGACTCGGGGTACTTTCAAGTATCCGTATCCGACGACGGCCATGGTATGCTGAATCTCGATTCTCAGTCGCCAGGGCTGGGAATTGTCGGCATGCGGGAACGGGCTCAAGTGCTGGGAGGGACCCTCGAAGTGACCTCCACAGCCGGAGCAGGCACACGCGTGCTGCTTCGTATCCCCGATGGAAGCTAACTCAAATTCAGCAGTCGCCCAGGATTCAGAGGTTCGAATCCTTGTCGCCGACGATCACGCGTTGATCCGGCAGGGAATTCGCGCGCTTTTTGGTGAGTCGAAGGACCTGCAAATTGTCGCAGAAGCCTCCGATGGCCGGGAGGCCGTGACACTTGCCGAGAAGCTCCGCCCCGATGTCGCCATCATCGATATCAGCATGAAGGGCCTGAACGGAATCGACGCGATTTCGCAAGTCGCCCGCTGCTCGCCGCAGACTTCGGTCGTCGCGTTGAGCATGTACGACGATCAGCGCTACGTCCACAGAGCGACTCGCGCGGGCGCCAAGGCTTACGTGCTCAAAGACTCCTCCGATGAAGATCTGGTCCGCGCGGTTCGGGCCGTGCACGGGGGCATGAGCTTCTTTAGTCCCGCTGTCGCCAAAGTGCTGCTGGATGCGATCTCCCGAAACAGCAATGACGACTCGCCGAGCGACGACCGCTTCGATTCACTGACGGAGCGCGAGCGCGAAGTGTACCAGTTGCTGGCCGAAGGCAAGACCAATAAGATGATCGCCCAAAAGCTGGGCATCGCACTTCACACGGCGGAGACTCACCGGATACGCATCATGAGTAAGCTCGACGTGCACAACGTCGCAGAGCTGGTGTTGAGCGCCGTGCGGCGCGGCCTCATCTCTTAATCGACGTCAAGGCAGCCGGTCGTACGCGTTCGTAAACGCGTGGATCTGCCAGATCTCTTCGGGTTTGAGCAGAGTCTCGAAACTCGGCATCAGAGTCCCCGGTACGCCCTTCTCCACGGTCTCGAAAAAACGCCGCGCGGTGAGCCGGGACCGGAAGATTCGTGGGCCACTGCCGCCCGCCGCCATGTGGCATCCGAAGCACCGCGCCCGATATAGCGTTCCGCCCTGCTCGATAGCTTTGGCGTCGCCCGCCAGGGGATTCGCCTCCGCCGCACCGCTCCCCGGCGTTGCGGGCGCGGTACTTGCGCTCGTCGGCTGCGGCGGTGCTTCCCCTGGGATCGGCTTTCCACCTTCCGTCGCAGGAAATCCGTACCCGGGCATGACTCGCCCGCCGAGCGTCTGTCCCGGTTGTCCGACCTGCGGCAGGCTCCCTACGCGAGTCACCAAATTGTGATTCGTCATCTCGTGCTTCGGACCGCCGTCGAGCGCAAACACCCACAGATTTCCCGCCTTTGGCTCCTTGTAGTAGAAAATCATGTCTCCGCCGATTCCGCCCGACGGCACCGCGACGTATTGCACTCCGTCCAGTTCGTACGTGACCGGACTCCCGATAATCCCTGAGCCCGTCTGAAACTGCCACAGGTTCTTCCCGGTTCGTGCATCGAGCGCCATGAAGTACCCGCGCATGTCGCCCGTGAATACGATCCCGCCCGATGTCGCCACGGAACCCGCCCAGAACGGGGCCGGGCTCACCACTCTCCAGGCGACCTTTCGCTTCACCACGTCGTAAGCCACGAAGTTTCCAGGATTCTTGCTGGTCAGATACTGCTGGTAGTCCGCTCCCAGGAACCATTCGCCGTTCGTGGGGCGCGGGAACTTCCCTTCCTCCCAGAACTTCATCCCCATCGCCCATTGGTTGGACAGGAAGTATGCGTAGTTGAGCTTCGGATGATAGGTGAGCGGCTGCCAATCGTTGCCTCCTTCGAGACTCGGAATGATCGGCCCTACCTCCGGTCCGTTCGATTCCGCGATCATCGCCGGGTTCACCTTCGGGCGACCGGTTACCGGGTCCAGCCCGGACGCCCAGTTGATGCCCGGCACGATCGGGTCGCCGTAGAGAAACTTTCCGTTCGTGCGGTCCAGCGCGTAAAAGTACCCGTTCTTGTTGTGATGAAATAGCGCCTTGACCCTTCCCAGCTTTCCCAGGTCGACATCCGCGAGTAGCGGCGTGCTTACTGCGTCGTAATCCCAACAGTCCCACGGGGTGTATTGAAAACCCCACACGATCTTGCCCGTGTCGGCGTGGATCGCCAGCGTCGACGCGGCCCATTTGTTATCGCCCTTGCGCACATGACAATTCCACGGCCCGGCATTGCCTGTGTTCCAATACACCAGGTTCAACTCGGAATCGTACGTGCCTGTGGTCCATGTGGGCGCACCGCCGTTCTTCCACGTGTCGCCGGGCCAGGTCTCATTGCCCGGCTCTCCCGGACCTGGAATGGTGTACGCGGTCCACCGCAGATCTCCCGTTTTGGCGTCGAACGCTTTCACGAACCCGCGAATCCCGAATTCGCCTCCCGCCACGCCGATCAACACCACGTCCTTCAGAGCCAGCGGAGCACCTGTGATGCTGTAGCCTTGCCGCCAGTCCTCAACCGGCGTCTCCCACGCCACTTCGCCGGTGTCTTTCTTGAGCGCCACCATCCGAGCATCGAGCGTACCGATGTATACGTAATCGCCAAGCATCGCCAGCCCGCGATTGATCGCTCCGCAGCACAGAACCCTCTCCGTTTCGCGCGCAACCTTCGGATCCCAGGACCACTTGGTCGCCCCGGTTCGCGCATCGATTGCGAATACGCGAGATCCGTCGGCCGACAGGTAGATCACTCCGTTGTGCACGAGCGGAGTAGCTTCCAAGCCCCGATTCTCACCGCCGGTGGCGAACACCCACGCCGGCCCAGGCGCTGCGCGTTCTTCGGAGTAATCTGATTCAGTTCAACGTAGCGCTGACCCTTAAAGTCCCGTCCGTAGCTCAGCCAGACGGACTTGTCACGGGCCGCCTCGTTCAGTTGTCGGGGCGAAATCGTCTGGGCCACCGCGGCTGCATGCAGCCAGGTTGCGTACAGCAAAGCTGCATACAAAGGCGCAAACCGGCCGAGACGAAGCATGGACTCAGAATATCAAGAGCCCTTGCATGTAATCGGCATTTTGGCGGCTATTCTTTATGCCCGCAGCCGCCGGAGCGCTTTGAAGGTCCGCATGTACCCGTTTGTGCTCTAAAACGGCCATCGGCCGCCCGGAATTACACAAATCTTACAGAAGATTCGAGAAAACACTGATAAGTTGGGAATACACCATTACAAGAGTGGGAGAACCCATTGAGCGCTGATCCAATCGTCTTGTCTAACCGCGAGAAGGTAAACTGGCCAACCGCGATCGTTCTGGCAGTGCTGCATGTAGGCGCGATTGCCGCGCCCTTTTACGCTAGCTGGCCCGTTGTCATAGCCACGGTATTCCTCTACTGGATGACCATCGGCCTGGGCATCAGCATGGGTTACCATCGCCTGCACACCCACCGCTCCTACGCGGTGCCTCGATTTCTCGAATACTTCTTCGCTGTGTGCGGTGCGTTGACGCTCGAAGGCGGGCCGATCTTCTGGGTCGCGATCCATCGCATCCATCATCAGAAGTCGGACAAGCCCGGCGACCCGCATTCTCCGCGCGACGGGGCGTGGTGGTCGCACGTCGGATGGATTCTGTTCGGCGAATCGAATCACAACAACACCAAGGCGCTCGCGAAATATACCCCGGACCTTGCGAAGCACCCGTTTTACGTGTGGCTCAACAATTATCATTGGGTCCCTATGGTGGTGCTTGCGGCCGTGCTTTCCCTGATCGGCGGCCTCCCGATGTTCCTGTGGGGCATTTGCTTCCGCGTGATTTTCGGCTTGCATGCTACGTGGCTGGTGAATTCCGCTACCCACATGTGGGGCAAGCGCCGCTTCGAAACCCGCGACGATTCGCGCAACACCTGGTGGGTCGCTCTCCTGACTTTCGGCGAGGGCTGGCACAACAATCATCACGCACATCCCACCTCGGCCCGTCACGGTTTGGCGTGGTATGAGTTCGATCCGTCGTGGATCCAGATCCGAATTCTTCAGTTCTTCGGCATCGCGAAATCCATCAAAGTCGCCAGCGTAAAGGGCGATACCGCCATCCGCGAAGCCGCCTAGCAGCGCGTTCCACCCCAGCGGAAATACCGCCCGCTGACCTAAGCTGGAGCTATGGTCATAGCTGGCCGCCGCAAATCGAGGCTCTTCTTTATCGCCCTCGGTGCGGGCCTGATTTCCGTCATTGTTCTTCTCTACGTAGGCTGGGTCCTTCTCAGTTGGCGAACCGGCATTCTGCTCTTCCTCGGCGTTCTGCTGCTGGCCGTGCTGATCGCCGGCATCGTGCTGAACACCTTCTTCCTGGTTCGCGAAATCCGGCGTAATGAACAGCAGGATGCGTTCATCAACGCCGTAACCCACGAGCTGAAAACCCCAGTCGCGTCCATCCGCCTGTACCTCGAAACCCTCCAGACCCGCTCGGTCGACGATACGAAGCGGAAAGAGTTCTACGGCATCATGCTGGACGACAGCAACCGGCTTCTGGAGACCATCGAACAGATTCTGCGGACGGGGCGTATCGGCCACTCCAGCCGCCAGCCCATTCTCGCGCGTGTCGATCTCACCACCATCGTGCAGGAATGCGTCACCCGCGCCCGCACGCTTCACGGCCTCGCGCCCGAATCGATGAACTACCACACGGCGTCTTCCACGATCATACTCGCCGATCTCGACGAGGTTCGCGCCGCAGTTTCTAACCTGCTGGATAACGCGGTCAAGTATTCTGGAAACGATGTGAATGTGACCGTGGACATTGCGGAAGCCGACGAAAAATACGTTTCGGTGCGCGTGCGCGACCAGGGCGCGGGCCTGCCGAAGGGCGAATTGAAGCAGATCTTCAAACGCTTCTATCGCGCTCGCGGACCTTCCGCGCCTCGTGTGCCTGGAACCGGGCTCGGCCTGTACATCGTACGCTCGGTCGCCAAGCGGCATGGCGGACGAGCTTGGGCCGAAAGTGACGGACCCGGCCGCGGCAGCACATTTGTGCTGCAGCTTCCCCTCGCCCGATGAGTGCCCGATGAGCCGAGTACTGATCGTGGAAGATGAGCGGCACCTGGCCGACGGGCTGCGCTTCAATCTGGAGGCCGAAGGCTACCAGGTCCACGTAGCCGATACAGGCGAGTCCGCTCTCCAATTGCTGATCGCGGAGCAGGCGCCGTTCGACGTCGTGGTGCTCGATGTCATGCTGCCCGGGAAGGATGGCTTCAGTGTGATGTCGGAGATGCGCCAGGCTGGCCAATTCATTCCGACATTAATGCTCACGGCGCGCGCCCATCCGAACGATATTCTGCAAGGGTTCGCCGCCGGGGCCGACGATTATCTTGCGAAGCCCTTCGATCTGGCGATTCTGATCGCGCGGGTCGGCAGCTTGCTTCGCCGCCGGGCTTGGCTCGCGACGCCGCCCCCCGCCGCAACCGCGGCGCCGCTTCCCGACTCATTCACCTTCGGCGATAAGAGCGTGAACTTCGATCGCCTGGAACTCCGCGTTCGAGACCAGGTATTCCCGCTCACGCTGATGGAAGCCAATGTTCTGCGTTACCTGATTCAGCATGAAGGCAAACCCGTCTCGCGGAAGAAGATGCTCGAAGAAGTCTGGAATCTTCACGAGGACACGGACACGCGCGCGATTGACAATTTCATCGTTCGTCTGCGGCGCTACATCGAGGACGATCCCGCGCAGCCCCGTCACGTACTCACCGTCCGCGGCGTGGGCTACCGGTTCATCGCCAAACCCGACCGCAAGACCTAAGCCCCAAAACGCGCTACACTGGAAATGTTAGGAAGTTGATCCGCACCTTTTCCCGCTCGTCGGTTTTCGGCTGTCGGCCCCTCCCTCCCAAAGACATTAATGAACAATTTCTCCGATCTCTCTCTCTCCACAACCCTCAAAAGTAATCTCGCGAAACAAGGCTTTGTTTCACCCACCCCGATTCAGGCTGCCGCGATTGAGCCCGCGCTCGCCGGCCAGGACCTGGTGGCGACCGCGCAAACCGGCACCGGCAAGACGTTGGCGTTCGTGCTCCCGCTGATCCAGCGACTCTCGAATCCTGTAGCGCAGGGAACTCAGGCGGTCGTGCTTAGCCCGACACGTGAACTCGCCATCCAGATCAAGGATGTGCTCGAACTCGCAGCCGCCGGTACAGGCGTGCGTTCCGCGCTCGTCGTCGGCGGACTGAATGAGCGCTCCCAGATCCAGGCGATTCGCAAGGGCGCACAGGTGCTGATCGCAACCCCTGGCCGCTTGGACGATTTCCTCGGCCGGAGACTCGTCGATCTCTCGAACGTCCGCGTGCTCGTGCTCGATGAAGCGGATCGTATGCTGGACATGGGATTCCTGCCCACCATCAAGCGCATTCTCGCGGCGACACCTTCGAACCGGCAGACAATGTTCTTCTCGGCAACGATGGAGCCGTCCGTCAAGCATCTTGTCGATGCGCACGTTCGAAACCCCAAACGTATTGAGCTGGGTTCCACCACAAAGCCGGCCAGCGCAGTGGAATTGCATCTATACGAAGTCGAGCAGGATCGCAAACTGGGCCTGCTGGAATGGATGCTGCGCGAGCAGCACGGTTCGTTTCTGGTTTTCGCACGCACCAAGCGAGGCGTGGACCGGCTCTCGAAGAAGCTCCACCGCGTCGGCGTGAAGAGCGCGGTCATCCACGGAAATCGCAGCCAGAATCAGCGCAATCAGGCACTCAGCGGATTTCAGTCAGGCTCGTATCGCGTGCTCGTAGCCACGGACGTCGCAGCGCGCGGGATCCACGTGGATGGAATTTCGCAGGTCGTAAATTACGATCTCCCTCAGGTTCCTGAGGATTTCATTCATCGTGCCGGACGCACCGGACGAGCGGGAGCACGCGGCACTGCGTCGACCTTCGCGACGCGGTCAGAGCGGAAAGAAGTTGCCCATCTTGAGAAAACGCTGGGCGTGGGCCTGATTCGCAGGCCGGTGTCGCCGGAGATCGCGCGGGAGACGCCGAACACCGACAAGGTGATCGCGATCTCGACCGCAGTCCGGCCGCCCGCGAAAGGCCACGTGCGATCGTTCGCACCACGAGCCAAGAGCCGACACTCCGGCCGCTAACTCACCAAAACCCGCTTTCCCTGTACGCGCCCGCTTACCGGGGAAAGACGTGAGGGAGCAACGTGACAGGAGTCGCTGATCTGGCAGACCTCCGTGATGCTTGTCGACTAACAGATCGCTATACTCAGAGGAGTTTCAAACTATCTATGAGTTCTAAATCGAACGTCCTCGTCCTGACGTTTCTGCTTGCCTCCATCGCTGCGGCAGACCAGATTGTCCTGAAAAACGGTGACCGCGTGACCGGCAGCGTAGTCAAGAAAGACGCGAAGACGCTCACCGTCAAAACGCAACATTTCGGAACGGTAACCGTCGACTGGGACCAGGTCGCCACGATCACTGCCGACACTCCGCTGACGGTCGTCCTGCCCGGTGGAAAAACGGTGCAAGGCACCGTCACGACCAATAACGGAGCACTCGAAGTGAAATCGGGCGCAGCGACGGAGACCGCGCCTCTCGCCGAAGTAACAGCCCTACGCGACGCCGCGGAGGAACGAACTTATCAACGCCTGCTCAAACCCGGCTGGCTCGATCTCTGGACCGTAAATGGAGCGTTCAACCTGGCCGCGGCGAACGGCAACGCCAAGACGTTCACTCTAGTCGTGCCCGTAACCGCCGTCCGAACCACCAGGGGCGACAAGACCACTCTGTACTTCAATTCGATCCGCTCCTCTGCCCTGGTGAACGGCGTGACAAGCGCCACCGCCCGAGCCGTCCGTGGAGGCTGGGCGTACAATCGAAACCTGCACCCGCGTGTTTTCCTGAACGTCTTCAATGACAACGAATACGACCGTTTCCAGAATTTGGATCTTCGCGTTGTGGTCGGCGGCGGCGCCGGTTTCGCCGCGTGGACGGGTGAGCGAGGCCGTTTCGAACTGGTGGGCGGCTTTGCGTGGAATCGGGAGAAGTACGATCCGATACCGCCGCTTCAGCCCTTCGTGCGTAATGCGCTGCAATCGTACTGGGGCGATAACTTTAATTACAAGCTGAACAGCCGCCTGAGCCTTACGCAGTCATACCGGATGTTCAACACCATCAAAGATTCCGCGAACACAGCCGCGGGAGGAGGATACCGGCAGAACGCCGATATGAGCGTGACAGCGCAGCTCACCAAGTGGCTCACCTGGAACGCGGCTGCCAGCGACCGCTATCTGAACAACCCGGTCCCAGGCCGCAAGAAGAACGATATTGTGTACTCCACCGGGTTCGGGTTCGTCATCAATCGCTAGACACGGCGATAGCCGCACGCCCCGCGAACACATTGATGAGCTAGCGTTGAGAGATGGACCGGTTCTCGCTGATCCCGCTCGAATGGCAGTCCCTGCCCTACGATTTGCTTCGCCTGACCATTGCGTACCTGCTCGCGCTGCCGATCGGGTGGAATCGCGAAAAAGAAGCGAAATCCGCCGGCTTGCGCACGTTCCCGATTGTCAGCGTCGCCGCCTGCGGTTTTGCCCTGATCGGAACGGCAATACCGAACCCGAGCGGCGACAGTTATTCGAGGATCCTGCAGGGCTTGATCACCGGTATCGGGTTCATTGGCGGAGGCGCGATTCTGCGAGATAAAGAGGGAGTCAGGGGTACCGCAACCGCGGCCAGCATTTGGAATATCGGAATCGTCGGAGCTGCGGTGGGATTAGGTCTTGTTCACATCGCCGTGATCTTAACGGCGATCAATTGGATCACGCTCAAACTTCTGACGCCGCTCAAGAAAGAACTGGAGTCCGAGCTGAAATCTCCGCCGGAAGACTAGTAAGTGATTCACAGCGCCTCGACCTCCTGGACCGTCACGAGACCCTGAGGAATCATCGCCCTTAACTCCGCTACAGCATGGCGAATCCGTTCATCCTCGTCGACGGCCGTGATCACGATGGGCCGATCGTCCGAAACTCCGAGCAGCCTCTTCCGATGAACCTTGTGGTGCTGGCCGTAGCCCATCAGGCCGCGCGTCACGGTGGCCCCCGCGATCTCCAGATGCAGCAGCCGGCGAACTAATGCTTCGTGCAACGGAAAATCGCCCTGCCTGTCCGCTTCATTCACGTAGATCGTAAGTTGGAGTTTCTTCATCGTGCGACCGCCTTCGGAAGACGCGCCGTGAGCGCGTACAAACTCGGAAGGGCGATCAGCGTGAGCACGAGCGTGGAAAGCAGCCCGCCGACGACGACGGTCGCGAGCGGCCTTTGCACGTCCGAGCCGATGCCGCTCGCCCGTGCGGCCGGCACCATGCCCAGCAGCGCCACCACTACCATCAGGAGAACTGGCCGGAGCTGCCCCAACGCTCCACGGATAATCGCCTCCCGAACGTCCAGCTCCGGCTCAGAACGCCGCAGCCGGTTGATCTCCGCGATCACCAGCACACCGCTCATCACCGCTACGCCAAAGAGACTGATGAATCCGACCGCCGCCGAGACGCTCAGGTTGATGTGGCGAATGTATAGGAAAAGGATGCCGCCGATCAGGGAGAACGGAACGTTCAACATCACCAGCCCCGCATACTTGGGTGAGCCGAACGCAAAGAACAGCAGCACGAAGATGATCGCGATCGTGATCGGCATGATGAACGTCAATCGCCGCTTCGCGCGCTGGAGATTTTCGAATTGGCCGCCCCACGTGACTTCGTATCCGGCGGGTAAATGAATGTTCTGCTCGAAGCGGCGCTGGGCGTCCGCCACGAAGCCACCCTGGTCGCGGCCACGAATATTCGTGCGCACCGTGATCTGACGCTGATTCTCGCGACGTGCGATGATGCTCGCGCCGTTGATCACCTTAACTTCGGCGAGCTGGGAGAGCGGCACGCGCCCGCCCTCTCGGGTCGGTACGAGCACGTTGCCTATCGCAGGAATGCTGGTTCGCGCTTCCGGAATATAGCGCACGGTGATGTCGAAGCGGCGCTCGCCCTCAAACATCGTTCCTGCCGAACGGCCTCCAATCGCCATTTCGATGACGTCCTGGACGTCGCGAACGTTGATCCCATATCTCGCTACCGCCTGCCGGTCGATCTTGATTCTTAACTGCGCTTGATCGGATTCCTGTTCGATCGCGGAGTCGGCTGAGCCAGGTACTTTACGAATCACCTCCAGGATCTGTCGGGCGTTTTCGCGTAGGACGTTCAAATCCGGTCCCCGCAGAATCACCGCAAGGTCCGCCGCGGAGCCCGTAACAGACTCCGTTACGTTATCGATGATCGGCTGCGTGAACGAGAACGCCGCACCGGGAATCTGCGCGTTGAGCTTGGCGCTGAGTTCATCAATCAGCTTTGCCTTCGTCACTCCGCTCGGCCAGGTATCGTACGGATTCAGGGCAAGAAAAAGCTCATTCCGATTCGGCCCGTACGGGTCTGTCCCCGAATCGTTACGCCCGGTTTGCGACGAGACGAGGTGAACTTCGGGATACTGAGCCACGATGTCGCGGATCTGGCTCGCGATGTACGCCGACTTATCGAGCGAGATTCCCGGCGGCAGATTCGCGCGAATCCAGATGACGCCTTCATCGAGGCTCGGCAGGAACTCGATGCCGAGCGCGCCGGCGAGGGCAAACGCCCCCACCACCACCGCACCCGAAACGCCGAACACCACCAGCGGCCTTCGCAATACGCGTTTGAGCACAGCTTCATAGCGCCGCGCGAGCCAAGGCAGAATCGGATTCTCCCAGCATTTCGCCCCGTTGCGGAACAGGTACGTCGCGAGCACCGGAATCAAGGTCAACGCCAGTAGCATCGAGCCAAGTAGCGCATAGCACACCGTAAACGCCATCGGCGTGAACAGCTTGCGTTCCACGCGCTCCAGCGTGAACAAGGGTATGTACGCCGAGATGATGATCAGTAGCGAAAAGAAGATCGGTCGCTCGACTTCGAGTGCGGCATCCTCGATCGCGGCGAGTACTCCGCCGTTCGCGAGAAATCCCGGCTCACGTTCGCGCAGATGCAGCGTGTGCAGTACGTGTTCCACCATCACCAGCGTGGCGTCGACAATGATTCCGAAATCCAGTGCACCCAAACTGAGCAGGTTCGCCGGAATCCCGGAAAAGTGCATGCAGATGAACGCGAACAACAGCGATAGCGGGATCGTGATCGCGGTCAGCAGCGCGGCACGAACGCTCCCGAGAAACACGAAGAGAATCACGAGCACGATCAGCAGCCCTTCGAGGAGCGTGTGCGAAACCGTATGCAGCGTGTTCTCCACCAAATCAGTGCGATCGTATATTGGCTTGATCGAAACGCCCTTCGGAAGGCGATTGTTATTCAGATCGTCAACCGCGGCCTTGATCGATTTCAATACTTCCGTCGGATTCTCGCCGCGCCGCATCAGGACGATTCCCTCAACACCACCGGTCTCCCGCCCCACACCGAAGATACCGGTTTGCGGAGCCGCGGTAACCTGCACGTGCCCGATATCCTTCACGAACACCGGCACACCCTTGGACTCCGTCACAACGATGTTCTCGATATCGTCGGTGCACTGAATCAGCCCGACGCCGCGGATGACCATCGATTGCTGTTTGTTATCGAGCATCGCCCCGCCGGAATTGCTGTTATTCGCTTGCACCGAAGCCGTCACCTGCGAAATCGACAGGCCGTATTTGGAGAGCGCGGACGGGTCCACCTGCACTTGGTATTGCTTGACCAACCCTCCGAAGGGCGTCACATCGGCCACGCCGGACACCTGCAGGAATCGCGGCTCAACCACCCAGTCTTCGAGTTCCCGAAGCTTCATTGCGTCGTATCCGTCGCCGGAAAGTGTGTAGCGATACAACTCCCCGATCGGAGTCGAAAGCGGCCCGAGCGTCGGAGTCACCCCATCGGGAATGTCCGCGTCCCGGAGTTTCTCCAGCACAACCTGGCGCGCGAAGTAATCGTTCGTTCCGTAGTCGAACGTAAGCTCGACCACCGAAAGCCCGAAAATGGTGCGCGAGCGCCGCGCAATCACGTTCGGCGCGTTGTTCAGTGCACGCTCAATTGGCACCGTGACTTGCTGCTCGATCTCTTCCGCCGCATGCCCCGGATACTGGCTGATGACGACCACCTGAGTATCTGAAATGTCCGGATACGCTTCGATCTTGAGTTGCGAAAATGCCCAGAGCCCGGCGCCGATCAGCGTCAAGCCGGTCAGAACCGTAATGAACCGCTGGCGGAGCGCGAATCGCAGGAGTTGAGCGATCACACGAAGCTCCTAGTTGGCGCCCAGCAGCATCACGCCGTCGATGACGACCCGGTCGTGAGGATCTAGGCCGGAGAGAATCGCCACCTTGTCTCCCACCTGCGCGCCCGTGGTTACAGCGACCTTCTCAAAATCTCCGGGCCCCTTCTCACGCCACACGAGTGACTTTCCCGCGGTCGAAATGATCGCGGACGACGGCACGGTGGGCCGGCTCTCCGATTGCTGCGCCAGTTGTATGGTGCCGAACATGTCGGGTTTCAGCCGGCCCTCGGGGTTCGATAATTCCGCGCGAACCTTGATCGTGCGCGTCTGCGGATCGACCGTGTCCCCGATCAGCGCGATGTGTCCGCGAAACATTTCGCCGGGATAAGCGCTCAGCTCGATTTGGGCGCCTTCGCCTCGTTTCACGAAGCGGATCGCGGTTTCCGGCACGTCCGACGTCACCCACACAGCGCTCAGGTCCGCGATCGTCATCACTGCGGCGCTCAGATCGTTACGGAACTCGCCCGTCACGACGGACATCTCGAGAACCTTTCCTGAGATCGGAGCCTGTACGGTCACCCGCTGCCCATAGGTGCCCGTCGCAATGCCAAGAATTTGCAGCCGTCCCTTCGATTGTTCGCTTGTCGCTTGCGCCTGCTCCAGCGAAGTCTGCGCCTGAACTAGAAGCGCTTGGGCGCTGAGTACGTCTTTTTGTGGAACTGCACCGTGCTGAAACAGGTCCTGCTCGCGGTCACAATCCATCTGCGCTTTGGTTAGCGTGGACCTGGCCTGCGTGATCGCTGCCTGCGCCTGCTGATAACTGGAGACCGCGCTATCGACGTCCGCGCTCTCCACGGTCAACACCGGCTGGCCCTGGCGAACATAATCTCCGACCTTGACCAAGACCGAAGTCACGCGCCCCGTCACCGGCAGCACAACATGGGAAAGACGATTCGCCGTCGCCTCCACGTGGCCCGGGGCGGACACGCCGCCCAAGGGGACAGACGCGACCTCCACCGGGGCAGTATGGATTTGCGCGAGCTTCGGCGAATCCGCATCGATCACTGCTTCGTTTTGATCCTTCTGCCCCAGCTTCGCAGTATTGTTCGCCGCAACCTCCGTCTCGACGCGGCTGCACGCAACAAGCGATATTGCAAGCAGCGCCGTTATAGCTGTTTTTATCCCTCTCATCCGCTTCCCCTCGCTACGAGCCGCTCACTGTAGCGCCCGAAACCGTGTCGATCGAATAAAGGCTCCGCGCGTAGTTCGCACGGGCGTCATTGAATGTCTGCATCGCATCGTTGAACGCCCTCTGCGCGTCCAGAAATTCAACCAGGCTCGCTTCTCCTCGCCGATACGAATACTCCGTGGTGTCCCGAACGCTTCGCGCTTTAGACAGCAAATCCGTCTCGACGTTCGAGAGCAACTCTTTCGACACGCTGTATTGCCGATACGCCCTCTCGACTTCGGCCTGAATGTTTACTTCGGTCGCACGAGATCGCGCCGCCGCCAGCGTGGATTCGCGCTGTGCACGGGCGATTTCCCCCTGGTTCCGATTGAAGATTGGAATCGGCATACTGAAGTACACGCCCGCGGAGCTGCCGGAAAACCCTCCGGCCTGCTGGTGCGTGTACTCGGTGCCGACGACGTAGTCCACTTTGCCGTTCGCCACCTGGAGGCGGAGATCCGCTTGCGTGCGCGCCTGCGATTGTTGATTCACCAGGTAGTCCGGCCGCCGAGTTAGCGCCTGCGTCACAATGTCCGGCTGGACCAACTCCACGCTGTCACGGCGGATTTCACCGGTCACGTCGAAGTCGATCGAGCTCTTTTTCCTTCCCATCAGCCGCTGCAACTGCGTCTTTGTCTGATCGAGCTGTAAGCGCGCCTGTTGTACCGCGGTGCGGTATTGAAGAGCAGCGACACGGGAACGATCGAGTTCGACCTGGGCAAGGTCGCCGCTTCTCTGACGGACCTCATTTACCGCGACAACCCCCTCCATGCTTTGGAGATTCTGCTGCGCAAGTTTCAAATTCTCCTGGGCCTGTTGCACGTCGACAAACGCGTTCTGCACAGTCGCGATTACCTGCCGCATCGTCTCCCGAACACCCAGCTCCGCCAGAGACTTGTCTTCCTTCGCCAGCGCGATGCGATCTTGCCGCTTGCCTCCGCGCTCGATCGGAAAGTCCGTATGCACGTTGAGCTGGTTCGGACCGAGGGGCGTGTTCGTATAGTTCGCCCCAAAGACATTGAGCGTCTGGCCCGAGACGGTCAACACCGGGTTGGGCCGAAGGCGCGCCGTGATCTCGCGAGCTTCGGCGACGCTGACGTTCAGCCTCTCCGCCGCCAGATCCAGGTTGTTGGCCATCGCCTCCTGGATCGCCTGCTCCATAGTTACGCCGGTGACGGCCGTCGGCTGGGCTCCGGCGATGCCCACGGTCCACAGCAACACGGCTATAAACGCTTTGCCCCTCACGGATATAGAATGCGCTTCGGGGCCCGAAAATGCGCTCGCCTCAGGCGGGGATTTTTAGGGGTGCGTAACGTGCAAGAGGACCCTGGGCACGGTTGGGAATATCCCCTGTTGAGGGGATGGCGGGTCTAGGCCGTCCGCTCTTGAATCGATGACCCCAGGTGCAGAATCCCGCGTTCCAGGGCGATGGTCACTGCATGCGTACGGTCGGAAGCTCCTAGCTTCTCGAGCACGTTCTGAACATGCATCTTCACCGTTCCGGCTGCCGTGCCCAACTGCGCGGCGATCTCGCGATTCGCCAAACCGCGTGCCACCAGGCTCAGCACCTCTACTTCGCGAGGAGTGAGCACCGGTTTCGCCAGATGTTCCTTCCCGGCGACCTCCTGCGGCATCAGGCGCTTTCCCGCGTACACCGTGCGAATCGCCTTGACCACCTCGGTGTGCACCATCTCTTTCAGCAGATAGCCTCGCACGCCGGCTTCGAGCGAGCGATAAATATCCTGGTCCCCGTCGTAGCTGGTGAGCGCGATAATCCGCGCGTCCGGTGATTCCTTCCGAATTCTGCGGGTCGCTTCAATGCCGTCGATCGGCTGCATCCGCAGATCCATCAGAACAATATCCGGCGCGTGAGTTTTAAACAGTTCCACCGCTTCGTGCCCGGTACTGGCCTCGGCCACCAACTGTATATCGCTCTCATTCGCCAAAATGGAAGCGATTCCTTTGCGGATCAGCGGATGATCGTCCACGCAAAGCACTCGAATCATCACGCAATCTCCTCCACCAAAGGATCCTTCAACGGCATCACGAGCGAAACTCTTGTCCCTCTGCCTGGACTGCTCTGCAGGTCGAGCCGCGCCCCGATCTGCGCCGCGCGTTCCCGCATCCCAATGAGTCCGTAATGCCCGGCCCCGTTCGTGCCGTTCTGCGGCCGTTCGAGCCCGCTTCCATCGTCAGCGACGCTCAAAAGCACAGCATCTTTAGCGAACTCTAACGTAACCTCTATACTGCCTGCCCCTGAATGCTTCACCGAATTGTTCACCGCCTCCGTGGCGATCCGCAAAAGATTGTACTCAACTTCCGGCGGCAGCGCGCGAGCCGCCTGATCCAGCTTGAGCTTCAGCCGTACATCCTTGGTATCGGTGATTTCGCGCGCCGCTTCCGCCAGCGCTCCGGGCAGCCCCGATTGCATTCCCTGAACGCCCCGCAACCCCGCGACGCTGCGTCTTGTTTCGCTCAAGCACCTTGCGGCATCGTCCACGATCTCCTGCAACTCCGCCCGCTCTTCGGCAGATCGCACCCGCGCCGTCACCGCCTGCAGCGCCATGGTCACGCCCGAAAAGCCCTGGATCAGAGTATCGTGCAGCTCCCGTGCGATACGGCTGCGCTCCGAAAGAATCAGATCGTACCGTTCGCGCAATCGCCGGATGCGAAGCCGATAGGTCGTCCACGCTCCACCCACAATCAACACAAGAATCAACGGAGGAAACCAGAGGCGCTGATAAAGATGAGGAGCGAGCGAAAACTCCACCGCAGGATCGTTCTCCGTGCACGCGCCCTCCGTGTTGCAGGCCTGCACCCGAAAGCGGAACTTACCTGGAGGCAGATTCGTGTAGAACGCTTCGCGCCGCGTGCCGGCATCCGTCCACTGCGAATCGTAGCCTTCCAGCATGTACTTGAAGCGAAGCCTGGTGGGGGATACGTAGCTCAATCCCGCATAGTCGAATCGCAGGTTGTTGTTCCCGGGAGGAAGCTGCGAGATCCGATCCGGCCGCACGCTGCGCCCGTTCACCACCGGATCTTCAATCACCAGCGGCGGCGGTGGCGTATTGAGTTGCAGCCGGTTCTGATCGAACACGATCACTCCTCGCTTCGTCGAAAACCAAAGTTGTCCATCTTTCGTTTTGGCGCCCACGGGCTGAACGTCCGGGGTCCCCTCGATCACCCGCCACGAATCGCGCCGGGCGTACGGCGTACTCTGAAAGGACTTGATCGCGCCTTCGGCGAACTTCAGCAAATCGGATCTGCGGACCCAGAATACGCCCTTGCCGCAGGACATCCATAGCCGATCCTGGTCGTCCAGCAGGAAGCCGAAAATGGCCGAATCGTACAATCCGTCTCGAACGAGATAAGAAGTGACCTTCCCCGATTTATCGATCAGGCGGATCCCGCTTCGATAGGTTCCGACCCATACCAGCCCGTCACGATCTCGATAAATCGACGCGGCAGTTCCTCTTTGTCTAACTTCCTTGAATTCCCTGCCCTCGCGCCGGAACAGGCCTTGCTCCGTCGCAAGCATCAGCCGGTGTTGGTCGTCCTCGACAATTCCCTGAATCGAGGCACGCGGCCCGCCGTCAACCGCCACAACACGGCCGTCCTCCAGCCGTGCAATTCCCACAGAAGTCCCGATCCACAACCTGCCCTTGTGATCGCGATACAAGGATCTTACGTCGTTCTGCGACACCGCCGTGATCGCACCGTTCTCGATCCGATTCAGTCCGCGCGACGTCCCCACCCACAGCGAGCCATCCTCGTCCTCCAGCAGCGCCCGAACGGTATTCGACGCCAGGCCGTCCTTTGAAGTCAGCGTTCGAAATCGACGCCCTTCAAATCGAGCCAATCCCGCGTCCAGCGTCCCGACCCACATTCGCCCTGTTCGATCCCGCAGCACCGGACCCGTGTTGTTGCTAGGCAAACCCTCGCTCGTGTCGTAGAAAATCTCCCGTCCATCCAGAAATTGATTGAGACCCTGTTTCGTGCCAACCCACAGGCTGCCTTCCCGATCCTCGAACATCGAGAGCACACTGCTCTGGGAGAGTCCGTCGCTGGGCCGAAAGTGATCGAACTCGCCCTTGATCAGCCGGCTGAAGCCGTTGCTGGTACCGATCCACACCGCGCCGTCCCGCCCTTGCATCAGCGCCAGTACGTCCTTATCGGGCAGTCCGTCTGCCACCGTGTACAGCCGCTGCGAATCGCCCTTCACGTGCGCCAAGCCATGTGTGGTGCCGATCCAAACGCCGTCCGGCGAGCACAAGATCGATCGGGAGCCGGAATACTTCGGTACCGATTTCAACGGGAATTCCACAAAACTGCGGCCATCCCAATACATAGGAGGCCCCGCGATGCGGCTGATCCAGACTCGGCCGTCCGCGGCCTCGCACGTATCCTGAACCATGCCGACCTTACCCTCGTACATCCGAAGCTGCCCTTTGCTGATCCGCCCTAGCCCGTTCTCCGTGCATAGCAGAATGTCGCCATTCGCAACCGGGACGAGGCAAAGTACCGATTCTGTAGGCAGGCCGTCTTTCGTCGAGTAATGCCGCGCCTCACCGTTTTGTATGCGATAAATTCCGGAATCGTTCGTGGCCATCCACAGCACGCCATCGGAATCCTCGAAGCCATCTCGAACCCAATGATTCAAGGACAAGTCGGGAAACACCTTGGTTGCCGGGGTGAAGCCAACACCGTCAAAACGCGCCGCTCCGCTCTGCGTGCCGAGCCACAAATATCCGTCGCGGCTCTGCCAGATACTGTAGATCGAATTCTCCGGCAGTCCTTGTTGCGCCTGCCAGATGCGGTGCACGTACTGCGTGATCGCGCGATTCGGATCGAGCGCCCAAACTCGGTCCGCCGAGAGACAACACACCGCGAAGACGAGAAGGCTAGTCCGCCGTGCCATTTGTTCTATTGTGCTCGAAATCGCCAGAAGGTGAAACGGACCACCCGGCGCGCCGTTTCGCGGCTGCGACCGCCCGCCGGGCAACCTGGACCTCGGAAGGTCCCGGTTCAGCAGAATCACTGATGTTCACAGCCAGGGGGGGCCGGTCCGCGGTCGATTCAATCATTTATCCATAGCAGCAAAATCCGCGCGGTAGCTCACCGCATTCGCGCCAGGGAAGTTCGCCGGAACCTTCTGCGTCACTTTCCCCGTAGCAGTCCATTCCACGCCACGCTGCAGCGTCACCACGAAATCGACCGAGCTGATTCCCTGAAGATCGTGCCCCAGCGTCGTATGGAACACGCGGCCTTGGCCAAAGCGGAGCGCCATCAGCATCGGCTCGTCCCGACCCGAGCCGTTGTTCTTCGGGTGGGAATACGCCGTCGCCAGCACCGCCATATTCTTTCCGGGACCGCGAAGCCGGGCGTATAGTTCATCGCCCTGATGCATCCATACCTTGGGCAGCCCGTTCGTGATGGGGTGATCGCCCCGCACCGTAATCTGAAACGGGATACGCTCGCCGTGGCTCCCGGCGGCTCCTGCGGTGGCTGCATCCGAAACCACTTTCCCGTCCTTATAAAACCAAAACGGCCCGTGCTTTTCCGTTCGATTGCGCCAGCCTCCCACACCAATCATCTCGTTGAACGCCGGCCAATTCGGAAACGCGTTATCCGCGGCGTGTACGCTGACGAAGCCTCCCCCGCCGCGAACATAATTCTCAAACGATGTTTTGAGATCCGCCGGCCACCGCTCATCGGGCGCGTCGTAATTCCACACCACCGCCGCGTACTTCTCGAACTCCGGATGAAACGCAGAGAGGGTGCCTGATGCCGCAGGCGTCGTGACGACGTCCACCTGAAACAGGCCCGTCTCCTCGATCTGCTTCTTCAGCACCGGAGTGATCTGCTTCCAGTTGTGATAAGTGCCGCCGCTTTCGCCGTCCAGAATCATGACGCGAACCTGCGCGGTAGCGGGAAAAACACCAACCAGCACCGCGATCCCCGCGAGCGAACACATTATCCTGGTCATCGCCGTTCTCCTTCCGCAATCGCGAACGCGTACAGCGAACTGCCTCCGGCCACTACAAGGTACTGCCGCCCATCCAGTTGATACAGGATGGGAGCATTCTGCATGCTGCCGCCGCCGAGCGTTTCGTGCCACAGCGTCACCCCGTCGCTGGTTCGAAGAGCCAGCAGGTTCCCCGCAACATCGCCGCTGAAAGTCAGCCCCGTGTCCGTGGTAAGGACGCCCGCCGTCCCCGCCCCCGGCCCAATCGGGTGATCCCAGACAATCTTACCTGTCCGATAATCGATCGCCCGCAGGAACGCCCTTCCCGCGACACCGTAGTCCGCGCCCGCCCAGCCGTACTTGCCGTGCTCTTCTTTGTAGAAGTAAATTCCGTAGCCGTCTTGCGCACTCACAATCAGCAGCCCGGTCTTCGGATCGAAGCTAGGCGGCCGGAAGTTGGTAGCGCCGCTTTCGTTCGGCGCGACCAGCACGCCGTCCTTAGACGGGAACTTCGCCGGATCGGGTATCGGCCGGCCCTTGGAATCGATCCCCTTCGCCCAGTTGACGGTAGCGAACGGCGCCGTCAGCAGATTCTTTCCATTGGTGCGGTCCAGCACGAAAAAATATCCGTTACGCGACGCCTGCATCAGCAGCTTTCGCGGACGCCCGTTGAACGCGGCGTCCACCAGCACCGGCACTTCGTTCGCGTCCCAATCGTGCGTATCGTGCGGCGAAACCTGGAACCCCCACACCAATTTTCCCGTGTCCGGATTGAGCGCGACAATGCTACACGTCCATTCGTTGTCGCCCGGCCGGGCCGCACCGTTCAGCACCGGCGTTGGATTTCCCGTGCCGACATACACCAGGTTGAGATCGGGATCGTACGTGCCTGTGGTCCACATCTGCCCGCCCGTCGCCCCGCCGCTTTTCGGCGAGGAAGCACCCGGCGGAGGCGTGCTGTAGAAAGTCCACTGCAGCTTGCCGGTATCCGCGTCGAACGATTTCAACTGCCCCGGCAGATTATCGAAATCCCCCGAAACACCTGCCAGCACGTGGTTCCGCACAATCAGCGGAGCGTTCGTCGACCAGTAACCTTTTGCCGAATCGGCAACCACCACGTTCCATTTCACTGCACCCGTCTTCGCATCGAGCGCGATCAGGTGACAGTCGGGCGTAGTCAGATACACCGTGTCCTTGTACACCGCCGCGCCGCGATGCCCGATGTGGAACGCATCGTTCATGGGATGCCGGTAGTGCCAGAGTTCCTTTGCCGTGCGCGCGTCGATCGCCCAAATGTTATCCGGGGTAGTGATGTAGAGAACGCCATCCATCAGAATCGGCGAGGACTTGATGGTCCGCATATCATCGGCTTCAAATCGCCACACCTGCCCGAGCTTGCTAACGTTCTCCGAAGTAATCCCGGTGAGATTCGAATGCCGCCGGCCGGAGTAATCGCCGTGATACGTAAGCCACGCGGCAGGATCCGAGCTTTGCCCGAACCCACCGGCCGCGAAAATAAGCCCGATCAAGCCCGCGCGATTCACTTCAGTGTGTCCAAATAAGCGAAGACGTTGTGCATGTCCGTGTCGGTGTATTTTCCCAATTGAGTGAAGTGCGCCTGAATCGGATCGTCGATCGTAACCTTCACGTCGCTTCTTTCGTGGACTTCCTTTTCCCCCGATGTCTTAAAAACCGTGACCGTGAACTCGTCCTGAGCAGCGACGGCAGCAACGGTCGTCTCACCCGACGGGAAAGTAAGCGTAGCCTTCGCCGGCGCCGGAAACGGCCTGCCGGTTGGGTAAAGCATCCTCTGGAGCAGCGCAAGACCCTTGTGCCGCGACGCGACACCCTTGAGATCGCCCGCAGCGGAATGGCAGCCCGAGCACCTTCCCGCGCCGTTGAAATAACGAAGCCCCGCCTCTGCGTCTCCGGTAGCGAGATCGGCAGGCTCCACCGTGCGGCGCCCTCCAGTGAGTCCCTCGAACTTGGTTTTCTGATCGTGAATGAACGCGACGATCGCTCCAAGCTCCGCCTCACTCAGGTTGAACGCGGGCATGCCTTGTTCCTTACGCCCCTGCCGGATCACAGGCGCGATCTTGTCCCCGCGGTTGTCCTCCGCGACCAACGTCGAGCGCGTCAGATCCGGCCCAGTCTCGCCACCCGCGGCATCACGCCCATGGCAGAACCCGCATTGCGACGTGAATCGCCGCTCGCCCGCTTGGATTTGCTCGACCGGGTAGGATTGCGTCGTCGCCGTCTTAGGCCGAGGTAGGGAAGCCGGGTAAAGCGTCTTCGCATCCTGTCCCTTCGCCAGCGGCCGTAACGAGGCGACGATTGCCAGGTTCGCCACGATCACCGCAACGGATACACTCCAGCCGCTTCGCCGCATCAACCCTATTTTGCAACCGAAGGATCGCCCGTTGGCGGAGGAGCCAAATCCGTTGCTGCCGGAGGTCCTAGCAATTCCATGAGCACGGGATTGAGAGCGATTCGGCCCAGATCCGATACCCCGGGATCGCCGGAGGAAGCTGGTCGGCATTCATCACGCCGACCCACAGCTTGCCGTGTTCATCGGCGAGCTTCGCCAGCTTCTCATTGACGCGATCGATCACGGGCATCACGCCGATATGGTCGTTGCGCGGAGAAACACCCGTGAGAAGAATCGTGGCCTTCGGCGCCTTCGCGGATTTGCTCGTAGCCATGGATTACTTTCAGCGCAATGATATTCTGTGCGGCCGCAAGTTTCGGCGGCTACTTCGACATATGCGCCTGGTCCCGCTCATTCTCCAGGCAGATGAACTCGAACAGTTCTGTATCGCGGATCAGGTTGAGAGGTTGCGTCACACTCCAGGGTTTGGTGAAGGTTTTGGGATCGTCGAGCGTGACTTGAATTTCCATGTGCCCGAAATCCGGGCGGCGGAATCTTTCGATTACGCGTCCCGATTCACTTTGCGGCATGCCCGCGTTATCGATCCATACCTTTCCGTTGAACCCTGTGGTTTCGACCACCAGCGCGTCCCCTTCATAACGGCCGACAGAGTAGCCAAGCCACGTCGGATTCGCATCCTTGACCACTTCGCGTCCGTCAAGAAACACCTGGCGCCAAAGATTGAAGGCTTCGTAGAGGATCACGACTTGGCCGGGAGTCTGCACGAACTTCAGCGGCACCGGCGTCGCATTGATCTTCGGCACTCCTTGCGGAAGACAATTGGCGTCGGGTTCGTACTTGGACTGGCTTCCGTCTTTGCGCTGATCGTAGAGAGCCTTCCCCGAAGCGGTGAACGGCACCTCGTCGATCTTCATATCCCCGTTGAAATTCCGCAAGTACTTCGGTCCGGGCGCCTGCCAGATCCCGGAAAAATCAGGCTTGCCGTCGGGAAGCTTCGGCGCGGGAGCAGTCAGGTTCACCTTGCCGTCCTTGCCCTTGGGAACGTTCGACGGAATCTTGGTCCACTGCGCTGCTAAAGGAGCGAGCAGAAACGCCGAGGCCGACAGGGAAATCGCAGCCAATCGCCAGTTACGCATAGCTCTGATCATACATCCCTAGTCGTACACGCGCGACAATCTTCGCGTATCGGCGTTCCAGGAATAACACAGCCGCGCGTCGCAGGGCCCGTCCGCTCGAAACTCGATCGGAACCCCCGGAAGCGCACGCTGAACGCGATACTGCAGCTCAAATTGGCTGAAGAGCACGCCGTTAAATTCGGGCGGCATGGCAAATACCCGAACCCCTGCCGTATCGCCTGCATGCGAGTAATCGGCAGCAATACCAGAGGCGAGTTCAGCGGACCAGCGATATGCGTTCTTGTAAACCCACATATTGTAGAAGCCGCAGCATACGCTCAGAAGAACGAAGCCTGTGGATAGCGGGGACGGCCATCGCGCGTTACCGAAAGCGGCCGCGACGAACATCGACATGAATATTCCCGGCAGGTACAGATCGCGTGTGTGCTGCGCGGTCTCATCCAACCAACCGACGATCGTGAAGACGGGCAGCATCGCGGCCACCGAGCAGGCCAGCAAGATCCTTTGACCCGGCGTCGATGCAACCCCGGCGATCGCGCCTATCGCAAACAACACCGCGAACCCTCCGATCGCGAATGAAATCACCAGCGGCGTCGGATGCACAAGATTCACCGTCCACAGCGACATCGGCACTGCTTTCGTGACGACGGACCGCACCGCCGCGAAGGAGAATGCCAGGTGTGGCGACCCGCCAGCGGTCGAAGCCGTGTAACCGCCCAGACCGCCAACTACGCTCAACCGCATCGCAAGCATACCCACGGTGACCGCGAAGACGCCTCCGGCGAGCATCGCGATAAGCCGCACAGGCGGCCGGCGCACGCCGTTCGGTCCGCGCAAGTGCATCGCAAACGGAAGGCACAACCCCGCCAGCAGTGGGAACGCATACGCGCTCTCCTTGCTAAGCACGCCCATGCCGTAACACCCCAGCGAAAGGAACAGCCACAGGACCGTGCCCCGCCGCAGATACTCGAACCCGGCCAGCAGCGCCGCCAAAGTGAACATCGCGGCCAAAAGGTCGAATCGCGCCGAAGGCCACATGATCGGCTCGTATGCCACCGAGGCGGCGGCGAACAAGATCGCTCCCCAGCGCGCCGTTCCTTCCGTCAGGCCGAGCCGCTTCGAAAGCAAATAAATCAGCCACACGTTCGCCACGTGCAGAAGGACGTTCTGAACGTGGTATCCGCAGAGCCATGCATCGAACACAACGGAATCGGCCCAAAGAGACACAAACCCCAGTGGTCGATACCAAGCCCCGATTTGAGAAGAAACAAACACTTTCGTCAAATCGCCGGTTGTTTTCCAGGAAGCGCTCAGTTCGCGATAATTCCATTCGTCATACAGCGCTTCGACGCTGAATGCGAGCACCAGCGGGAGCACGCTAAAACATGCCGCCGCCACTTGAAGCCAATGCCCGCTGTCCTGGGAACCCTGCGGCGCGCTTGCCCGGGATCGCCTGGCGAGCGCGCATAAAAGGAACGCTCCGTTCAAGATCAGGAGCGGCTTATATATCCCATGAGCGACAAAGTGCAAAGGTCCGATTCGGAAGTCGTACGTGCGCAGAAGGAGAAGAAGAATTACGTTAGCGGCTGCGGCTCCTACCATGGCGACCAGAACGTTCCGGGAGATCGCCGAACCGAATAAGTTCATCACTCAATCCGGTGAGTAAGTGGATGTGATCAAACGACCGTTACGAAACGATAAGTGGAAGTTTGCGGAATTGTGGCGCCCCGCAACGATGCTCGCCAAGCCTGCGAAACGCATCATTCGTATCTTAATCCAGAGCCGGTAAGAAACTCTCGTGCGACCTCCGCGACCGACCGATGTTCGCCGTCAACCTGGTAATTCAATTCCCGCATCCGCTCGTTCGTCAGCTTCCCCGACAACTCCAGCAGCGCCTCGCGCAGTCCAGGCGCCGCCTCTATCGTGTCCTGCCGAACAGCGATGCCCACTTGATACGGCGGAAACGCGTGCCGATCGTCGGCCAGCATCTTGAACTCTGCCTTCGATAGCAAGCCATCCGTCGCATTCGCGGCTATCATCGTCACCTGCCCCTGCTGCAACGCCTTATATAAGAGTCCGAGGTCCATCGTTTTCGGCGGGCCCTGCCATTGCAAGCCGTAAGCCTTGTTCAAAGCCGGTAATCCATCCTGCCGCTGCTCGAATTCATACCCGACCCCGAGAATCCACGGTCCACCCTTCTTCGCCGCATCCGTCAACGTTTCCAAACCCGACGCACGATTTTCATCACCGCGGACCACCATGGCGAAGCTATCGTCGACGGGAAAG
>JADMIO010812823.1_pt1 | contig 76897 bp, 71 predicted proteins | sample 8958161 | NCBI WGS metagenome assembly JADMIO01 (sample SAMN16585339, study PRJNA669376) | soil metagenome | isolation source: Crop rotation soil | place: USA: Cullars Rotation, Alabama | collected 2011
GACATCCGACATCCGACATCCGACATCCGACATCCGACATCCGACATCCGACATCTCACCACTCACCATTCACCACTGACCCACTATGTTCCCCCAGCCCCGGCGCCGTCTTATCCGAATACAACCTTTCTCCATTTATTCTAATCGGGCATCTCGTTGTCACAATGTTTTGGCCATTGGCATGTAATGTTTGTTCCATCTGCAAAGCCTTATACGCGTCATGGTCGATCATTTTTTCCCAGTCAAAAACTTCCATCGTCCAGAGACCTTCTTTCTGCAGTCTTGTTACCCAATACTCCGTTGTTTGAAAAGACAGGCATTCAGAAATTATTGATTTTATCAGATCTCTTTCGCTGAACCATCTTTCATTGGAGAATTCTTCCAGCACTTTGCATTGAATGGCCTTTGCCAAAGCCCGGATATCCATCATCGCTAATGCAATGTATCCATCCCCGGTTTTATAAATACCATAAGGCGCACTTAACAACGGGTGGCCATTGTTACTATAACTTCTTTCCGGCTGTTGATTGCTGGTATAATAAGTAGTAAGCAGTTCAAACTGGAAATCGAGCAATGACTCCATCAAACTTATTTCTATCAAAGCCCCCACACCTTTCTTTTGTCTTCTTATCAATGCAGCAATGATACCCTGCACCAATTGCGCACCTGATAATATATCTGCGATAGCAATTCCAAACGGTACGGGGCCATTACTTCCGTTACCGGTTGTAAAAGCAAGACCCGTCATGGATTGAAGCAACAGGTCCTGGCCCGGTTTATTTTTCCACGGACCTTCTTTCCCATAACCTGATATTTCAGCGTAAATAAGTTTCGGGTTTATTGTTTTCACCGACTCATAATCCAATCCTGATTTTTGCATGACACCCGGGCGAAAATTATGGATCAGCACATCAGCTTTTGCAATTAGTTTTTTTACTACAGTCAAATCATTTTCATCTTTCAGGTTTGCGGTAAAGCTTTCTTTATTCCTGTTTACTGTATGAAACAATAAAGAGTTATCATCTACCCAAAGATTTTTAATAGCCAATTTTCTTCCTGCATCACCCGTTCCGGGTCTTTCAATTTTAATAACTCTTGCACCAAGATCAGCCAATCGCAAACCTGCCGAAGGTCCCGACAAATACTGGCTGAACTCCAGTACCACTAAACCCTGTAATGGCAAATCCATCATACAGCTACTATTGGTTGTTTATGAATTATACTTTGACGATAAATCCTGTTCATTTCTTCAAGTGCGATCAATGGGTTCCCGTTTTCCATTAAACATTTTTGTAACGGCTCACCCGCATGATCCTGGAAATGCAGGTAACCATTGTATCGCGGTCGCACATAACCATTATCCATCACTGGCAAAATGGTTGCGAAAAAATCATTGGTAAGATGATTTGCATCTTTATTTATCCATGCTGAGCGATGCCCAGGTTGTCCTCCATTTTGCACATACAATGTTCGCTGGCACTCTCCTGAAACGACCATTACGGCAAAATCAACAGCAATATCCTTATGCTTGCTGAATGCTGAAACAGCCAGGCCGGTTCCACCAATCGTTGTTCTTAGTTTATTTCCATTTATTGAAACAATATCCGCATAATGAAGCAGGTTGGTGGCATATCCTCTTCTTGAATAATTAGAATAGCAATAGGCAAAAGGACAATACCAGTAATCATCTGTGGAGCTCATCACCTCTGCAACAGCGATTGGATTGAAGTCAAACATTTTTTTATCAATCAATGAGTACAATTCCTTCATTGTTTCAATTGCAGCCGATCCTGTTTCCTTATCAATCACTTTATCTTCGTTCGCAAAAGGCTCTTTACCATGGACGATGCAGAAAGTATAAAAATTCATCAATAAGTCAATTGGAATTGCAGGTACGGCAACTTTTCCTTTATTTGCCAGTTTTATTACATCCTTCCATGTTTGCGGAAGATGAATATTATTTTTTTCAAACAGATCTTTCCGATAACTCGCAGCAGGTGTTGCTGCATCAATAGCAAGCGCCCATTGTTTACCATTATAATTGTAACTAAGATGGGAGTAGCCCACTGAGTTATTCAATTGATCATTTAAATAGGCAGGTGTTAAATATTCATTCAATGGTAACACACAATTGGTAGCAGCCGCACATCCTACCCATGGATGATCTATGATGAGCAGGTCGTAATCTGCAGTTAGTTTTTCAATAGGAAAATCAGCAAACTCCTGCAACGTTCTTTTCTTCCATCGTATCTCCATACCCGGATGCAATTCGGAATATCGTTGCGACACGGCCAGCAAAGGACTAATACCCCTGCTGTGACCCCACGTTATTCCATTTAAAATAGTTGCAGCCATATTTCTTATGCCTCTTTCTTATTCACCAATAAAATATGTTCACATACCATTACCAGGTCATTTTGCTGGTTGAATGTTTCTACTAATTCAGTCACTAATCCAAACCCGGGCTTTTTATGATCTTTCTTATCTTTTATGGTAACAGTGACTTTTATTGTATCATTAATAAATACCGGTTTAATGAAACGGAGTCTTTCATAACCATACGTCATAGACACTTCATTGATCACATCAGCTGTAAGACCAACAGCAATCGTGAAGATGAGAGTGCCATGTGCTATTCTTCTTTTGAATGGCTGTGTTTTGCACCACTCTTCGTCCATATGATGAGGAAAAAAATCACCTGATTGACCTGCATGAATGACAATATCTGTCTCGGTAACAGTGCGCCCTTTGGTGTGGCGAATAGCGTTTAATTCGAATTCTTCAAAATACTTTTTAATAAACATGGCAAGACAATCCAGCATTAAAAAATCACCTGCAAATCAGAACGTTAAATTAAAACTGCACCAGAAGGTATTCAATGTCAGGTTTTACTGTAATGATGGAAGATATTACTGTTGAGTAACCAGCCGTTTGAAATATGATTGTTATACGATGAGCATTGAAACGAAAACATTATCCCTCTTAAAATGGAGAATACAGATGAAAATGAAATAAAACATAAAAGCCTCTTTAGAGAGGCTTTATTAATAATCAATTTGCTGCTTTCAATGTTTTCCAGACTCCCGGTGGCACAAACCTGTAACCTATGATTGACGTGTCGGTGCCAATATATAAACAAAAATCACCGTAAGCCCTTCCGGTTGTCGGTGGTGGCGCTGTTGATGCGCTTATATTTCTTTCCTGGTTTCCATTAACAGCATTGCCCATATAAAAACCGGAGAAATAGGGGAACACAAGCATCCCTGTCTTGCTTAATGATGTTAATCCCAATTTGGATGGATCATAGCCATTATTGATAATTTTAAACGCCTGGTTGCCGGTACTATTGGCCGTAAAAAGTTTTGTTGTTCTATCCGATTCATAGTACTTGAACTGTGTGATTGAATGACCCGCTTTAGTACTGCCTAATTGCAACCCGAATGTATTACTGAATCCCGCGAAGGTATTTGCACTGTCTTTATCCGCTACCTTCATTCCGCTTCCACCCAAAAGCAATTGTGATGCAGATGGACGTAAATAGATGTTGTCTTTTGATGCAAATATGGCTCCATGATCGCCACCATACGCTACTGAAAACTGGTTAAGCATATTTGCCCCTTGCCCACCTTCTGAATAGTCTCCGTAAAAATTGCTTGTTGCGGATGTGCTTGTTACAACGTAGCTCCCGGTTATCCAATAGGTAGATACTGCATCCCATTGAGCGGGAGTGTTTGTGGCAAATGCTGTTGAATTTTCAACCCAATATTGTTTCCAATTTGGATTAACAGTTGGTTCTATACCCGAATGATTCGGGTACTTGATTGCCTGGTACACCTTTCCATTGTAGGTACACCAGCTTTTACTGTACGAAGACGCGGCACGTACACCGTTAAATGCAGTGTGGCAGTTGTAATAACTATTTCCCAGGAAAGAGTTATCCAATACGCCACACATGCCATTTGTTGAAAAGTTACATGAATAAATCCCTATGTTATTGCTTTCCGCTCCTGATAAAAACAGTCCGTTTTTGGCATTGTAAAATCCCGTGCAGTTTATAAGCATTGAGTTGTTAGCATTACCGGAATCATTTGTCTGAAACCGGAATCCATCGCCGCCAAAATTTTCTATAGCGACATTTTCGGCAATTATTCTCGTGTTGGTGAATAACCCGTGCGCTGAACTATCTGTGGATTGTCCAAAATTTCTTAAGAACAGATTTTTTAAAGTTACACTTCTTGCCCCGGCGTTTTGTTTATCGGCTAGTATAACGATCCCCTTTGTGTTTCCTGCATAAATGAATCGCACTTCCTGGTAGGGAAACATTCCGCTGCCTTCCCCTAGAATATTGACTGAGTTTTTTATAACAATGGGACCATCCATTTTATACGTACCGCCCGGAATAATTACATTACCATAGCCATAAACATTGACATAACTATTATTCTTTATCGGGTTAGCTACTTTCAAAGCCGTATTGATGATTGATGAAACATCTGCGCTACCATCTCGCTTAGCACCGAACCAAAGTATATTCACATCACGATCAAAGATTCTTTCGAACCGTCCGTTAGCGTCACCATAGGGCTTAATAATTGTTCCCCCATTGTCCACCTTTGTACTTGTGTCCACAAATAAAAACCAACCACCTCCGCCATCATTGGGAGCATAGTAACCACTCACGAAGACCTGCCTGTTTCTATAAAAGATATTTGAATCGTTTACATCAAGGTTTCTTAATTCGGCTATCGAGGATACACTTCTTAATTCCTGTGAAAAAGATAGGAAAGGGATAAGAAGAAGCAGGATTGTCGATTTCATAATGGTTGCTTGTTTTATTAAAGAAAAACGAATTACGATTACCTGTGTGTGACTTCAGAAGTGTTATTCCTGGTGTCGAATAACACACCCGACCTGACACCGGCATTTAAATTATGCCTGCGTCTTCTGGCTGCGTCACCTGGTTTAGGATCATTAGATAATTTGCGGCAATTGTATTACGGGTAGCGTATAAAAGACAATAGTTGCCGACTCGAGGTTTGTTCGTTTACAGTAAGTTCTCAGGCAAGATTATGTGGGGGTATTCACAATTGGACTTCCGGTGGAAAAAATGGGTCCGGCTTTAGCCAGATTTAATGAGCTAATCTACATGATAATTTCAAAGCAATTACCATCGTAAGGCAGTTTTTTTTAATTTGATATTTTTAAATGGCCAGATGTGCTCCTACGAGTCTTTCTCGTTGTAACTCAATGATCGCAGATGTTGTTACTGCTGGCAAATTCCTTTTTTAACTTACGGGTAAAGAAGCACGGAACAAAACTCTTTTAATGACGGGACCAAAAGGTCAGTATAGCCGTTTGAAATCTTTGTTGTAAGAGTCTTTTGGCCATCCATAATCACTGCTTTTTTAAACCCTCCTTTAATATGAATTGAAATATTTTTCATTTCCACTGCATCAAAAAAAGTAGTGGCATTGTACCCGCTCATGTTGATCATATGAAGTAGCGATCTTTTTTTCTTTTCCTGGTTCATAAAGATAATTTCAACTGATGGGTGGGCATTAGTGACCAGTTGCCGCTTATGTTCTGGTAACAGGTTATTGACCAGGTCTGAAATAAACAACCGATGTTTATCATTACCAAACTTATAATACAAATCACCGATGTGCCAGGGGATGAATGCGATTTTACCTTTACCAATATTCTTCTGTATCAACCCAGGCTTATTGGTCACTTCTTTCAATGTCGATACTTTATCCGGTGGCCCAAACTGGCTCGGCGGTATAAATGTAACTGCAGTATTTGATGTTGGTTCAAGCTCGAGATATTGACCTTCACAAAAAATTACATTAGCATCTTTTAACGATGGGAAGGCGGCATGATCACCAATGCGCATATAAGATGTAGTTGTATTTTCCCACAGGCGAACCGTCTTTTCTGAGATCATATCCGTCGCAATAGTTCCGCTGACAAGTACAGAACCTCCATCTTCAATATAAGATTTCAATTCCGCAGGAGTCGATGCATTGGGCACAATGACGAGATCAATGTCTTTCTTTTTCAGATCAGCAACATTGCTTGTCACTTTAAACGGGATATGCAATTCAGTAAGCAGCTTATAAAAACCACGATAGTCACTTGAAGATCGATTGGACAATGGAGCAGGTGATCCATACAATATAACTCTTGCGGCAGATCTCTGTTCTAAAAACTCGCCTTCATGTTTTTTATAAAAGTCAAACACAGGCTGCACCGCATTCAATGCGGTTTTGTCCGGTTGATCAGGAGTGCCAAGCACAACAAACGCCGGGAAAGTCCCATGAGCAAGATTTTGATATAATAATATACGTAACCCTTGCCCGGCCACTGTTCCAAAACGATACTTTAATTCCTGATACGGCATCACCAGGTCAACGATCATTTTATCGGGTCGTGAATTCATTTCACTGTTTACCCATTCGCTACCTATATATGTCCATTGGGGCAGTGGACGAAATTTATAAAAATCCGCTTCCGATACCAACGCATCGGTTGCTTCACTGATATAGGTCATGAACAAAGCATTGGGACGTTTGGAATGAATCAGCCGTTCTATTTTTTTAGCCACCGTGACTGCGCTTTGATAAATAAACTCTTCATATTCGGCATCAGCCACATCGGGTATGGAGCGTCCATATTTCTCTCTAAATTTTTTTTCGCATTCAATACAATGACATAGCCCGATCGGGTCTCCTTTGTAATCAGAGCGTACGTTTCCAAACCAATTAAAAAAATAACCATCGGCTCCATATCGATCAAGTGACTCAGTTAATATTTCGATCGCTTTATCATTGTAATAACCGCCGTTGATACATGTTGTGTATAAATTATTATCATCGGTTACTGGTCCGCCATCTTTTCGTTTGTAAAACCAATTAGGATGTGCATCATAAACTTCTTTTCTTGTCCGGCTGAAATCATACCGCCCGATTACACGAACACCTGATTTATGTGCTTCGCTTAAAACTTCCCCAATCAAGTCTTTACCTGTAGGTAAAAAATTGCTTTTATAGTGATAAGTGACATTGGTGGGATAATGTGCGGTAATGCCACCAAAACTAAACAGCAGTGTATTGAAAGGAAATTTTTTCACCCACGCTATCAAAGCTTTTGGATCAAGATCTGAATCGGTTTCCCTGAGATTGGTTTGTATCAATGAAACTGGTTCAGTAAGCCACCAGCCTTTTTTGCTTTCAACCTGCTGTGCAAACAAAATTATACTAAGATGGAAAAAAATGTAAGAGAGGACGATTTTTTTCATCGTAAAAATTTCTACAAGATATTGACTTTCGGCTAATGTGTTTTTTCATATCAGGCAGCCTTCATTTGCTGGTCTCCATCTGCATATTCCTGCAATTGCTTATTTTTTTCAAATGACCCCGCAAGGAAAATAAGAATGAACATTCCCACTACTACGAGCACGCCAAAGCCAATAAAAAGAATATTATAAGCCACTGCATATCCCATTGATTTGGAAAATGCCTTAAGCGTTAATCCCGAAAGCGCCTGAAAGATTGCTCCGCCAATACCATTTCCAATACAGGCAAGCCCCCATGCTGATGCAGCAGAACTTTTAGGCATCACATCAGCCGTAAGCGCTAAAACATTTGCGGTGTAGGAAGTATAACCAAATCCTGATAATCCAAAAACAATTAACCCACTCATGGGCGTAGTAACGATCAATGGCGCCATCAATAATGGTAATGCCATCAGTATGCCTGATAATACCAGTGCGATTCTTCTCGCCTTTGGTATGGGCACGCCTTTTTTTATTATGAATTGTGTGAAATATCCACCGATAATATTACCTGCATCGGCCATGATAAATGGTATTATAGCAAACCACCCGATGGTTTTTAAATTCCAATGATGCACATCAACAAGGTATCTTCCTATCCAAAATGTTACAAAATACCATAACGGTTCAATAAAAATTTTTGCCAGCAGCAGTCTTGACACAAACCTGTTCTTTAAAAGCCTGAATGCCGGAATGACCCTTTCTTTTGTTTCTTTTGCCGACTTGCCCGGTGTATAATATGAAAACCAAAAAACCGCCAGCCACAAATAACCGAATAATGCAAGAATGATAAATGTATATTGCCATCCATAGTTGATTGACATTACTGCCACAAGCGGTGGAACAATGATGGCACCCAGCGCAGAGCCGCTGTTAAATATTCCTGCTGCAGTGGACCGTTCTTTTGGCGGAAACCATTCGCTGGTTAATTTCAAGGCAGCCGGCCAGTTGCCTGCTTCGCCGATTCCCAGTAAAAAACGACATATTCCAAATTGCAACGGTGTAATGGCAAAAGCATGAAATAATCCTGCTGTTGTCCAGAATGCCATACAAAGAGAATAGCCCAGTCTTGTTCCCAGCCGGTCAATAGCCAACCCGGAAAATGCATTGGACAACATATATGCAATAAAGAAAGCAGTACCTAAATATCCAAAAGCGTCATCGGGGATCAGCTTTCTCAATTCGCCATCAGCACTCAGGTAATTAAATGAGAGACGATGAACATAATTAAGAACAGTAGCCAAAAAAGCAAAACCGATCATAACCCATCGTAAACGCAATGGTTTATTCTCAGTAAGAATATCCGGAGGATGACTCATTGGCCGGCAATTATTGTTTATTTATTTTCAGAAACGCAGTTGTGCTTTTTTACAAAGTCTTTACTTGAATAAAATTTTCTTCACCTGTTTCTATTCTAATTGTGTTAACCAATGGCCGGCCCATTCCTTCCCATTGTACAAACATTTCATCACCCGTCTCCAATCGTATGCCCTTTCCAAAACTGAAAGCATCTGCACCAAAAAAATGTACATGACCCTGTAAAGGTTGCCGGTGATCGGCATATTTAAAATGATGATATTCCAGGTTGGCCAATGTATGAGCCATGTTGCTTTCACCTGTATGTATGGCCGCAGACCAAAGCTCTGTTTGATGACGTAATACACGGACCGTTCCATCCAGGTTTGTGAAGTCATTTGTAAGAACAAGTTCGGGGCCTATGGAACAATTGCGCAATTTCGAAGGAGCGAGATAGAGATAATTTTTCTTTTCCATTACATGATCAGAAAATTCATTGGCAGTAGTGAATCCTATTCGTACCGGTTGACCTTTTTTATCAATGACATAAACACCCGCTATCTCCGGTTCTTCTCCGCCATCATTTGCATAGGGCGGTACTGATAATGCTTGTCCATGTGCTTTCAATATAGAGCCGGTGCCTTTGTAAAACCATTCGGGCTGCACACCCGGTTTACCGTTTTCCGGCTGACCTCCTTCGACTCCCCACTGGTACATTTTTATACTATCATTTAATGGATTGCCTGTTTCCGCCTGGTGCATCATTTGCCTGTTCAATGCGCTGTTCTTATGTGTAAGTCCTGTACCCGAAACCAAACAATTGGAACTTACTCCAGGACAATCAAACGAAGGCAGCAATTTCCATTCTGCTACTCCATTGTAAACAGCATCGTATTCAAGTTTGTCATTTGAAAGACTGGATTCTATTATTGAATGAATAGTCGCACCGGAATCAATCGCTTTTAATGCGAGATCATAGACGGTTTCAACTTCATTCAATACAACAAGGAAAGGCTCGGCAACTACAGCTACTCTTCTTCCCTTCGCCGGATGAGTTATCTGTACAAGTCGTGTATTTTCTTTCATGATTTCTTTTTGATTAAAGATTAAACAGCCACCCAGCCTCCGTCTACTGATATGCAACTGCCCGTTGTATAACTTGATGCAGGGCTGGCGAGGTATAATGCAATACCACTTATTTCATGCAGGTCACCCCAGCGACCCATTGGTATACGGGCAATAAATGTTTTATATTTTTCCGGATCGTTTGTTAAGGGAAGATTTAATTCTGTAGCAAAGGGGCCCGGCATTATCGCATTGACAGTAATTCCCTCTTTCGCCAATTCTATGGCAAGTGAACGGGTCAATTGAAGAACAGCTCCTTTACTTGTGGCATAAGGTGTACGTTCAGGAATAGCAGTTACAGATAACATTGAGCCCATATTGATGATACGGCCGTAGTTATTTTTTTTCATTATTGGCACTACTTCGCGGCAAGCGATCCACGAACCGGTAACATTTACCTGCTGCACTTTATTAAAATCGTCTGTTGATAAACTTTCAATAGGTCCGCGGACATTAATTCCGGCTGAATTGATCAGGATATCAATTTTCCCAAATCGCTCAACTGTGTTTTGAACAGCCTCTTTAACACTTGCCTCATTGGTTACATCACAATAATTACTGATGACGTCAACCTTATATTGACTTTGCAGTTCTTTCGCGGCAGTTTCATTTATTGCTTTATCCCGTGCTGCAATAGAAATAGAAGCACCTGCTTCAGCCAAAGCTTTTCCCATTGTAAGACCAAGACCCCTGTTTCCTCCCACGATCAATGCAACATGACCATTCAATTTGAAAAGGTCAAGTATTTTTTTCTCCATATATAAATTTTAATCTTTCATCATTTACCTGTCGAAGATTCATGTTCAATAATTTTAAACTGATGTAGGTGATCTTTTTTTAATGTCAAACCCATGCCGGGTTTGTTGTCATCCAATTGCAATTGACCATTCTTTGCAATAGCTTCTCCATCGAAGATGTACCAGAACATTTCATTCCCTACTTCAATTTCTGTCTGCGGAAAATATTCTGCCATAGGTGAAGCGAAAGAACTCATCACTACATGAAGATTATGCATCTGTCCGCCATGCGGTATCACTTCCACACCATGCGCCAGCGCCATATTACAGATCTTTTGTGCTTCGGTAAAACCACCCACGCGGTTCGTATCGAATTGAAAGATGTCCAATGCTCCTGCCATCAACAGGTCATGAAATCCATAACGTGTAAATTCGTGTTCTCCTCCTGAGAGAGGGATAGAAGTTTCTTTTTTCAACTTTGCAAAATTGTGTATCTCGTCCGGCAATAGCATTTCTTCTACCCAGCGCAGGTTATAGGGTTCCAGTTCTTTCAATAACCTTCTTGAATAAGTATAATTAAAACCCATATAACATTCAAGCATGATGTCCACTTCATCACCAACGGTTTCCCTGACCACGCGGACCATCTCTATATTTTTCTTTAACCCATTTATTCCTTCTGTCATCGGGTAGCCGCAACGTAATTTCATTCCTGTGAACCCTTCTTTTTTATAATAAGTTGCTTCTTCCTGTAAGCTGTCCAGGTTCCGTGTATATAAGCGACTGTAGTAAGTTGGAATAGCCGGCTTGGTTCTTCCACCCAATAACATAAACACAGGTTGTTTCATCACCAATCCTTTTATATCCCATAATGCAATATCAATAGCGCTGATAGCGGCTAATACAGCACCCTTTCGTCCATATGCAATAGTGGAGCGATACATTTTTTCAAACAGGTATTCTGTATTCAATGGATTTTCGCCGAGCAGTAAACCTGCAAGTTTAGCATCAATGATCTGCTTACACAGATCAGGACTTAAACCTGCGTTACCATAACCAACATGTCCTTCATCAGTACGTACTTCTACCACCAGCCAGCTAAAGAAACGAAAAGGAGCTTGTGCGTCGTTTTGAAAAGGTAAAGCGCTCAGTGGAGTGGCGAAGATGGTATCAGTTGTTTTGACAGGCCCCTGCCATTGATAAAGTTTCGTTTTGATTGATTGGATCTTCATTTTATTGACTCTGATTGTTAGTTAATTTTTTAAGTATAACACATCACCATGTCATTTTTATCAGTGATACTCCCTGCCGTGGCAAATTGAATGTAATAGAAGCAACACCGTCTTTTATATTTACCCATTGAGGAGATCCTGTCATTTCCAGTTGTCCTGCTTTTTCCAACGCAGCAATTTGTTCCGCCGATGGATTTTGCGGTGATCCCATTTTTTTCCATGCAGTGAATGAGTTGCTATGTTCCTGGTCAATCCGGTAATGCGTCAATAATATCTTTTGGGCAGGAATTGCTTTAACGGATACTGTAACGGGTGTAGCCGGAACACCCAGGTCATTTTTATCATGGTAGTTCCAAACCATTACCGATGCAGAACGATTATTTGAGGCAGCTATTCCACTCACATCAGGATCGTTTTTACGTACACTTGAATCACGAACGGAGATATAATTATGAACAGAATTAGAAATAACAGGGACCCTGTTTCCTTCCATCTGGCCAAACATACGGAACACATTCAACACAGGTTTATCTACACCATTGGTTGCTAAATCCCTGAATCCACGAAACCAGGGTTGATTCTCAAATTCGAAAGCCCATGTTACTGCACCTAATAAATTAACTCCCCTGCTTTTTGCCATTTCATATTTACGCGGAAAAGAAGCAGCAGTATAGCTTGAATAAAGTGTACCATTTCTATAACCATTATTCGGGTAAATGTCAGCAGGACAGGCAGCACATCCTTCGGGATCTGATTCGCCGATAATGATGGGCAAATTTTTAAGCGTAGGAAATGAAGAAACAATTTCAAAACCTTTATCAATATGTCTTAATTGAACACCGACATTCATCCATACCGTATCATTTACAACTCTTGGCTGCCCTTTGGCGTGAAAAGTTATAAAGTCAAGCGGCGAACCTTTTTTTCCTGTTACATAATTTTTTCCACTCACAACATGTTCCAGGAAAGTTTTCAGAAAGTTCCCGGCATTAGGGCTTCCCGGGTTAGTTGTTTCGGGTCCGCCAATTCTGATAGTGGGTAAAGCTCTTTTTGCTGCATCTGCCGTATAGTCGTACAATTTTATGTACTCCTCCATTGTTCCTTTCCAGTAAGAAATATCGGGTTCATTCCACAATTCCCAGTACCAGCTTTCCACTTCTTTTTTACCATAACGTTCTACACAGTGTTTTACCCATTGATATACTAATTCTGCAAATTTTTCATAGCTCTTTGGAGGATAACTCCATCCCATATAGTGGTATACTTTCTCTCTTGTCGGTGTCATTTGAAAACTATCAGACTCCGGCTTTACAGACAAAGCTTCGGGCATAAAACCGATTTGAGCAAAAGGTTTCATGCCTAGTTTAATATACGTATCAAAAATGCTGTCTACAATTTTCCAGTTGTAAATCGGATTACCTTTTGCATCTTCAGTATAGGCATTGGTGGAACCCCATTTTAAAGCATGTACTCCTTCACCGGTAACTAATAAATGATGCGCTCTTACAAAAACCGGGATGGGACTCATAGCCGCCAGTTCTGAAAGAAGCTTTTTCCCATCTTTCATATAGGTGTAGTTGGGCTCATCATATCCAAACCATGTCCAGATAGGTTTTATTTGTTCCGTGGTCTTTTTTGTAAGATCAACCTGTAGTGTCACGGGATCAGACCCTTGTTGCGCTATAGCAAAAGATACGCTTACTAAAATCTGGATTAGTAAGCAAGCTGATCTTGTTTTGTTCAAAACAGTCATGAAAAATATTTTTATTGTACGATCATCATAAGTTAACTAAGCTTCTCATACAAAAATGTCGAGGTAAATCACTTCATCAGATACCGGCATGATCCCATGCTTCAATACAGAATTGAAATACAGGCTATCCCCGGTATTTAATAGATGAAACACGTCACCTACCTGCATTTTCATTTGGCCTTTGACTATATAAATAAACTCTTCTCCTTCATGTGAAAGTTCATGCGGGACGACTTCATCCTTTTTTGCAACAAATAAAAAAGGCTGCATTTTCTTCCCGTGGTATTCGGAAGCATAGGGATAAATAGAATATCCTTTATCAGTTGATGTTACATTTTCGATGGCCTTCTTACGGGTCGTCAATATCGCATTTAACCAACCTTTTTGTTCCAGTAAGCTTGAAATGGATGTTCCCAGCGCTTTAGCAACTTTTACCAATGCTGCTACGGAAGGAACAGTTTTATTGCTCTCAATTTTTGAGATCATGCTTTTTGACAAATCACTCGCTTCAGCAATTTCCTGCATGGTCCTGTTTTGTGTGATCCGAAGCATTTTGATACGATCACCGATATTAAGATTGTTGATCTTTTCTTCAATAAGTAATTCTTTCATCCAAACAATTTTGAATTATCCTGTGTTTACTTTTATTCAACTAAGTTGAATACGAATATACAGGATTACATTCAACAATTGTAAATTGAGCAGGTGAATGAAAAACTCAGATTAAAAAACGATGCAAAGCGTCTTCATTCCAATCAACGCCAGAACCCACAACACCGTCAAAGATTGCATATCCATCACTATTCAGTTGAAGAGGTTCTTTAAGAATAGGATTCCACCAATCAGAATATTCCAACCAATGTGCTGTTGGTGTCACACATAATAATTGTGCGCTTATTTCGGGCCATAGATGAGTAGATAGCAATATTCCCTTTGAGGCGGCTAGTGATGCGGCCCTGAGCCAACCGGTAACACCACCTATTTTCATAATATCGATCATTACAAAATCAGATGCATGTGCATCAATAGCATGCTGCAGATCTAAAACACCCCACCAGTTTTCACCACATTGAATGGGGGTCTTTATTTCTTTTGCAATTAAAGCATGCCCTGCGAAATCGTGAGCCAAAGTCGGTTCTTCTATCCAGGTGAGTCCTTCATCATCTAACAATTGCAGCCGCTGTATAGCTTCTACGGGAGTAAGACTTTGATTATAGTCTACCATAATAGAAACTTCTTTTCCAACAGCCTTCCGGATATTGTTTATCACCTCCAGGTCTTGCTGAACTGTGGAGTAACCAATTTTTGCTTTAACGCCTTTAATACCTTTCTTCGCCCAATTTTCGGCAACGGAAGCTGATTTTATCGGGCCATCATATCCTACTGCACCATAAACAGGAATTGGTTTTTCAATACCACCCAACAAACGGGTCAACGACATATTCTGGCATTTTGCAACAGCATCCCATAAAGCCATATCAATTGCTGAAAGCGCCATGCCAATTAACCCTTGTGTGCCCAAAAGCCTGAAACGACCTGACAACTTTTTTTCAATTTCAAAAGGGGAAAGAGGACTATCCTGGATAAGATTTTCCAAACCGGCAATAAGTTGAGCCGTTGGCTCAAGTGCAATTTTATTGTAAGTGAAAGTAATGCTATGTCCCACTATGCCGTTGTCTAAAATAATATCTGTAAGCACAAGTGGTGATTCAGTAATTGTTCCGCTTGCTGTTCTATGAGGGTCAGGCAATGGCACTAAGGCAGCTCTTACATTTACTTTTTTAATCTGGGGTATGACCGAAGTTTCATTTTTCATTGGTCTGCTTTCATCAAAAGTAAATGATGCTGTGATCATTTATTCAATTCACCATCATTTCTGTCCGGCGGATCAACTCCCAGTAAATGTTTCACAAAAAAATCTCTTTTCTTTATTCTGCCATAAGGGCCGCCATCACTATGACCCACTCCCGGCAGAGAAAGTAAATCAAATGTCTTTCCTGCTTTTATTAATTCACCAGCGAGACGATACGTAGATTCGGGCGGCACATTCGTATCTGCTTCACCCACGATCAGTAATAAGCTGCCACGCAAATTGCCTGCATTAGTAATATTAGATTGCGCACCATAATGCGGACCCACCGGGTAGCCCATCCATTGTTCATTCCACCATTGCTTGTCTATGCGATTATCATGACATCCACACGCTGAAACAGCTGCTTTGTAAAACTCAGGATGAAAAAGTAATGCCCCGGTTGAATTCTGACCACCGGCAGATGTTCCATACACTCCCACCCTTGTTATATCGGCATAAGGATATTTAGCTGCCATTGCTTTTATCCACAATATGCGATCGGGCAATCCTGCATCGGCAAGATTCTTCCAGCATACATCATGAAATGCTTTTGAACGATTCGCTGTTCCCATTCCATCCATTTGCACAACAATAAAACCTAATTGTGCCATACTCTGCATTTCACCATAAGACAAAAATGTTTTGGGAACAAATGCATCCTGCGGACCCGCATAAATATTTTCAATGATCGGGTATCGTTTGGTGGAATCAAATTCGGACGGTCTGCATATGATTCCCCATATATCAGTGACGCCATCTCTTCCCTTGGCAACAAACACTTCTGGCAGCCTTACTTTTTTTGTTTGCCATTCGCCGATGTCCGCTCTTTCTACTTCCATGATCATTTTCCCGTCTGAAACGCGATGCAATTCTATAACAGGCGGTGTATTTACTGTTGAATAAGTATCGAGATAATATTCCTTAGTAGAGGAAAAACTGACAAAATGATTATATCCCGGCCGGGTAAGTGATACCAGTTTTTTTCCGTCAAAACCGATGCGATAGTAATGAACATTGTAAGGGTCCTCACCATCGTTCATACCACTGGCCCTGAACCATAGTTCCCGTTTTTTTACATCTACACTATCAACACCTCTTACTACCCAGTTACCATTTGTTATTTTATTTTTCTCTTTTCCTGTTGATGCATCAATAAGGTAAATATGCTGCCATCCATCTTTTTCCGATGAAATCAGTATTTCATTGGTAGCCGGAATATAATAGCTGAACAGGCGGGACTCATAAATAAATGAATTGGTCTTTTCATCTGTAATGGTCCTTGCATTTCCTGTAACAACATCTGTTTCGATAATACGAAAGCCCTGATGGCCGCGATCAACCTTTTCATATAAGAAGAAACGATTGTCAGTGTTCCAATGAAGCGCAGGGGCCTCAAAAAAATCGAGGATCTCTGTATTTACTTTGGTTGCCCTTTGTCCCGCTACATCGAATGTATACATTTCAAAAGTAGAGAACGGATCACCCGGTTGCTTGTATTCGTGTGAACGCAGCTTACCTCTTGTCGTATTCGATACCGATGTAAGAACATAATAAACCGATGAATCAGTAACTGGATTAATATGATACCCGACAATGAATTTACTATCCGGCGACCATGCCAGTTCTCCATAAGGTTTTTCTTTTGTTCCGTCTTTTGTAAACTGGATAGCATTACCAGAACCAGCGGCTTCTACAAAAACATTTCCTTCTTTAATATACGCTGCCCATTTTCTATCGGGTGAAATACTATCTGTAGAAAAACTGGCCCATCTGCTCCTCATCCGGGTGAGCGAAGGATAACGTGTAGTGTCTTTTGGAAGCGAATCGATTTTTGTACACTGATAACTCGCCAGGTCACACTGCCAGTTTTTCCCATCCATTTCAAATGACAATTGCTTTGCATCCCGGCTGAACCATAGCTTACTGATATTGATCCTTGCAGGATTTATTGTCTTACTGCTGGCAGCACTTAGCGCCTGGGCAAGCTTTTCATGATCAAATGCTTTTCGTTTTTGTGCCTTTACTGCATCCACATACATATATTCACTGAGACTGTCTTTAAGATAATTGCGATACCAGAATGCAGCACCGCCTTGTACCCAATTGGCCTGTACATTAGTTTTAAATACTGTGTTTCTTACAACGCTGTCCAGTATTTGCGCCTTCTTGTACCTCGTCATCATTTCACTATGTGATGGCTGATAAGGTGGTAATAATTGTGGTTGCGCCTGCAACAGATAAGAGGCAGCAAAAAACAAACAAAGCAAAGCAGTTGTTTTAGTAAACATAAGCTGTCAGATTTTATGGTTACACCTGTGTTAGTGGAACTAGTTCTTTATTGTCCGTACACCGAATACTCTTCCTGCCGTTTTACCATAGTTGGCTTCAATGCGGACGGTTATTTTATCAGAATTCTCAATTAAATCTGCCGGCAACACGTACGCTTTATTATAAAATTTTCCTGTTATGCCACCTTTCCATTCTTCCGTGGCAATTTTTTTTCCGTTGACGATGATATCGAATTTGCGGTCCTTATCATCACCGATATAGGTAAGCAATAAACTATTTCCTGCACCTTCTTTTGGCAGCACTTTCATTTCAAAAGAAAAATAATTAGCCGCTCTTGCTTCTCTCCCATTTACTCCCAATGCATCACTCACATAAGATCTTTCGCTTGCAGCCAGGTTATGGTCACGTTCCGGCTGCATCTCTCCAATGCGGAAATAATCAATGGTCCTTGCTTCTATTTCTTTCTGCTCTCTCTTTTCCTTTTCATATTCTTCCTGCCTGGCTACCCATTGTTCATTGGTAAAATAATCCCAGTAAACACTGTAATAGTTTTTATACGTTTTATAAAACGGGATAAGTTTTACATCAAAGGGCTTTCCTACACCTTTTACTTCAAAAGTCGATGCTTCACCCGCAACAGGTTTAATCCAGTCGTTTACATTTTTATTATCTGTCAACAATACAGGCACCCCATATACAGGGTCAGGCATCGTGTTTCCCAATTGCCCTGCCAATACAAGCGGGCCATATAAAAATGCTATCCTGTTTGAATTATCGGGCATGCTTTCAGTATACAAGCTCATTGGAAGCGATAGCTGAAGCAGATCATTATTTTTCCATTTTCGATTGATAACAATAAAGCCATTTTCTTCCGAAGCAGAAATGCTTTTACCATTGATGCTAACTGTATATCCTTGATTCGTCCACCACGGCTTGCGTATCCTGACAGAGAATTTTGTTGTTTTTTTAGTTGTAATGGTGAATGTAGTGTTGCCTGCTTCAGGATAAACTGTTTCCTGCTTTATTGCAACTCCTTTTTCTTTCCAGTTTAACACTGAAGGGATAAAAAGATTTACATATAAACTACCATCCTTTCCTTCATAATAAATTCCTTCTGCATATTTGGAATGATTTTCCATACCACTGCCTACGCAACAGGTAAAAGTGCGAAAAGAATCACTGAATGATTTTTGCGTACCCATTCGTAACGGAACAAAATAACACATCATGCCCGTCTCGGGGTTTTGAGAAGAAAGAATATGATTATACAAAGCTCTTTCGTAATAATCTCCCAGTGCGGCCGTAGGTTGCCATGCAAACAAATGTCGCGTCAACTTGAGCATGTTGTAGGTATTGCAGGTCTCGCAGGTATTATCGCTGAGCCGGTCGCTGAGTTTATCTTCGTCACCGCAATACTCATAATTGCTATTTCCTCCGATTACATAACTGTGATGATGCACCATTGACTCCCAGAAAAAAGATGCGATGGTTTTATCAGATTCTTTTCCTGTTAATTCATATTGCGTTGCACTGCCAATAGCTTTAGGCACATTCGTATTAGAATGTTTACCCGGTAGCGGATCTTTTTTTTCAGACAAAGGTTTCATTACAAAATCATCGTAAAATTTATACGACAGGTCGAGATATTTTTTTTCTCCCGTTATGGCATACAGGTTTGCCAATACATCATTCATTCCACCATATTCGCAACGGAGCATCTTTTGTAATAGTTCAGGTGTTAAATCCTTCAAAGTATTTTCTGTCCAGTCAGCCATACCTTTTACTACGGTTAGTGCTTCACCATTATCGCAATAGAGATAAGCATCCAACAAACCCGCCATTACTTTGTGCACAGTATACCATGGGCTCCATCCGCCATTGAGATCAAATCCACCCGACTTTATTTCTCCTTTTGCTACTTTGCCAAATATGGAATCTTCGTTAGGTATAGCGCCAACATATCCTGTTTTGCGGGCCTGTTGACAACGAATAAGCTCCTTTACTATATAATCTACTTTTTCCTTAAATCTTTCATTGCTTGTTGAAGCATACATCATCGCACAGGCAGACAGGTAGTGACCCAGTGTGTGACCGGATAATCCTGCACTTTCCCAACCACCATATACTTTGCCTTTTTCAGGCAGTCCCGCATTTTGATGAAAACGGTGCAGTAAACGGTCCGGCTCGATCAATAAAAGATAGGCGGCATCTTTATCCATGGCATTTTTAAATGGACTGCCGTCGAGAAGGTGCACATCTTTCAAATTAAAAGCATAGGCCTGCATATCAATCGCAGGCTTTACTTTTATTTTATTGTTTTTCTTCTCAGGAATATATGACTGTGAATTTCCGGCAGAAATAATTCCCGAATAAAAAGCTACCAGCCAATAAATTCTTTTCTTCATCTCCTTATTATTTAAAATACGAGGCGATCGCTATTTAATGATCCATTCATGTATACCCGTAGCAAAATCTACCGGCAACTGTACCTGCAGTTTCATCGCTGTCGTAGTGACCGGTTCAAATTTTATTGTATCGTATCTATCTTTTGACACAGTATAGGATGAACTATTTTTCACTTCTATCCATTCATTATCTTTTTTATAAAACAATTTCCATGAAGCAGGTATGCGACAACCACCCCATGGCCCATCGTCAAACCAATACACTTTTGATTCTGAAACAGTATGAGATGAGTCAAAATCATACTGTACCCATTCAGTTGTATTTTTCTTTGGCCACCAATGCAAATAAGAAGCGCTGCCATCCCTTGAATCTGCGGGTTCATACTGATCATTTAATGCACGGTACATTCGCTGATTATTAATGGATGCAGAAACTTTACTCTTTGAAGCAATCGTGGGAGCTGGTTTTGGCCTGGCTGCAGACGCATCATACGGTATCCACACTTCCATTTCCGAAGGACCCCGGTTGGCCCATGTATAATAAGGTATGGCTACAACATCCTGTTCAGATTTTATCAATTCATCGCTATTCAACTGTCTTTTGGTTGAAGATCCTTTCATTTGTAATACCGTAACGCCATTCAGCATATCCGGTTTGTAAATAGCTTGTACCGCAGCATTTTTATCAACTACTATATTCATTACAGCAGCATCTTTATTGTCGGGACTTTCGAGACAATAAACAACCGGGCCCATTTGTAATGCAAACCTGTTCTTATCTGCCTTTACACTGTCATTCGCAATTACTTTTTCAATGTCCATCGGCAGATGAAGCGACACTTTATCTCCTCTGTTCCATGTGCGGTCAATTACTGCATATCCTTTTATCATTTCATATTTTGCCGGCTGATTGTTTACTAAAAGAGTAAATGATTTTGTTGATTTAGTTTCATCATTATACAAATCACCGGGCAATGGTTTATTCAATGCCCAGCCGGGAATACGGATATGTAATGCAAATGAAGACCGTTTGGCAGGGTTAACCGTCAATTCATTTTTACCTTCCCACGGATAGTTTGTGTTTTGGATAATGGTAACTTTTCCTGATGACAATGCTATATCAGATTCACTCCCAACAAAAAGATTTACATACAGATCATTTTTATTCTGTGCATACACATAACCAGGCATAGAAGGCAGGAAGCGGGTCATGTTGGAAACACAGCAGGCACAGCTAAACCAACCACTGCGCTGATGCTGTCCAAGCGATGCCAAAGGATTGGGATAAAAAAAACGATCACCACTAAGCGACACACCGGATAGCAATCCATTGTATAAAGTACGTTCGAGCACATCAATGTATTTTGAATCGCCATGCAATAAAAACATACGACTGTTCCAATACACATTGGCAATAGCTGCACAGGTTTCTGCATAAGCAGTCATGTTTGGAAGATCATATGGTTTACCAAATGCTTCTCCATTACCCGTAGCACCGATACCACCCGTGATAAATATTTTCTTATCCGCCACATCATGCCATATATCATCAATGGCAGCAAGATATTGTTTGTCGCCTGTCAATGCAGCTACATCAGCCATACCAGTATACATGTACGTTGCCCTCACTGCATGACCAACGGCAGTATGTTGGTCCACTACCTTTACTTGTGATTGACTATACTCCTGGTTAAAGTGACCCGGAGTACCCCGCAAATCGAGAAAGAATTTTGCCAAGTCGAGGTATTCTTTTTTACCTGTGATACGATATAGTTTGGTAAGCCCTGTTTCTACAATTTGGTGCCCGGGAAATTTTTCTTCCTTTCCCCAGCCAAATGTTTTGACAAGCAGATCGGCATTTTTAACAGCGATATCTAATAATGTCCTTTTACCTGTTGCCTGGTAATGTGCCGCCGCCGCTTCATATAAATGACCTGAGTTGTATAATTCGTGACTCAGATCCTCTTCTTTTTCCCATCGCTTCGAGCCAACCCATCCATGCGGTTTGGCTGCCTTCATAGTACGAAAAGTATAAAGATATCCATCGGATTCCTGTGCAGCCGCAATGTCTGCAATTAATGTATCGAGATATTTTTCCAATGCTGGATTTCTCTTCGCCTGCAAGCTGTAGGATGCACCTTCTATTGCCTTGTAAAGATCAGTATCATCAAAAGTAAATGCCGTCATTGTATCGGGAGGCAATTTGCCCGCTGCTCGCAAAAAATTATCAATCCTGCCGGTTTTTTTGCATTGATTCAATGTATAGGGGATGGTCACATCTGCATTCACTTTTATTTTGGGTGCCCAGAAATTATCTATCACATGTACCTGCGTAAATGGAACCGGTTGGATCGGGTAATCATTTTTTATTTGTGCAGAAATAAAATTACGGGTACATAGCAGCACGAATAAAGTAATTGCCGATATCCTAGAGACTTTATTACACATAGAGCATTGGTTAAAAGATTCAATGTAAATTTATCCAACTTGCTGCTACCACAAACAAGTAATCACAGTGAGCTAATAAGCTCCACAAACTAAAAGACTGTTTGAAAGAAAATTATATGTTATTTGATAATTTATTTACCGATATTAACCTGGATAGAAAGAAGGGTGCTTATTAAGGATAAAATAGGCTAATTCTAATTCAGGCAGGGAGATGACATAAACAAAAAAGCTTCCCGCAGAACAAGCTTATAACTTATTGTAGCCTGGCGATGATTCTTGCCTGAGTTTTGTATAATTAATTGAAATCCACATTTTGTCATATCTCCGACTCTGGTAATGGGCCCTTCTTATTACTTTTCCATATTATACTAACTTTATCGACAGGACAGCTACACGCTTAACACCACCATGGCTAAGACAACATCCAAAAAAGCTGAAAATGACGTTTTTCGAATCATCTCTGAAGCCACTTCAGGGTTAGTCGGTAAAGACCTGCTTGATGAGCTTTGCCGGAATTTTACCCGGGCGTTAAAAATGCAGTTTGCTGTTATTGCTGAATGTATTGAAGAAGGAGGGCCCCACGTGCGAACACTCTGTTTTGTAAACGGAGATACAGTCGCAGATAACATTGAATATGATACTACCGGCCGTCCCTGCGAGTTGATCCTGCAGGGAAATGAAATCTTCATCCCCAATGAAGTTTATAAAAAATTTCCTGAAGCTAAAGGCATTGAAGCTGCAACCGGTGTTCCCATCTATAGTTCAGTCACAGGAAAAGTAATTGGTCATATTATTATTTCAAATCTCCAACCTGTTACTGAAGAAAGTAATCAATTGCCATTGTTGAAAATGTTTGCATCAAGGATCGGCGCAGAGATAGAAAGAATGAAAGCGGAGAAAGAATTGCAAAAGCAAATGAAGGAAAATGAATTTTATGCTTTTACCATAAATCATTTACGTGAAGCTGTTTTTTGGGTCGACCAGGAAGGATATATCTGGCAGGTAAACGACGGAGCGGTTGAACTATCCGGTTATGCAAAAGATGAGCTCAAAGGAATGCATGTGTTTGATTTGAACCAAACCGTTCAAAGGCCAAACTGGGAATCAACGTGGAGCCGGTTGAAGGAAAAAAAGAAAGTAATCTTTGATGCAAAGTTCAAACGCAGGGATGGGGTGGTTATTGATATCGAGATCACACAGAATTTTATGGTGTATGACGGTCGTGAGTATACCTGCAGTATCGTACGTGATCTTCAGCAAAGAAAATTGCAGGAAGAATTATTGCGGACCGTATCAGAAGCTACATCGGGTTTGACCGGCGAAGATTTTTTGATGGAGCTGGCAAAGCATATTACCATGACACTATCTATGCGGTATGCTTTAATTACTGAATGCGCCAACGAAGAAAAAACGAGATTGCGCACCCTTTGCTATGTAGACGGAGAAAAAGTACTTGACAATGTAGAATATGACACGGCTGATATTCCCTGCGAGATCATTATGCAGGGCAAAGATTTCTTCATGCCTTCTGGTGTAGAAGCTAAGTTCCCAAAGGAAAAAGGTATTGAATCAGCCGTCGGTGTACCTATTTATAGCACAAAAAGCGGTGAGATCATCGGTCATATACTGGCCATCGATCCCAATCCTGTAACAACAGAAAAAAATCAAACAGCTATCCTTAAAATATTTGCTGCAAGAGCCGGTGCAGAAATTGAAAGGATGAAGGCGGAAGCAAAATTGAAGATTGCCAATGCCGAACTCGAAGTTTTACTGAAAGAAAGTGAAGAACGTTTTCGTGACCTGTTCGAAGAAGCGCCGATTGCCTACGTGCACGAGGGTCTTGATTCAAAATTTATCAAAGCAAATCGTGCAGCATTACGAACTCTTGGCGTGAAGCCTGATGAAGTTCCCTTTACCTACGGTAAATCATTGGCACCTGATACTCCCGATGCTCAAAAACGACTCAAAGAAGCATTTGATTCCATAGGACGCGGTACGGATACAAGCGGTGTTGTTCTCGAATTGCGACGCAAGGATAATGGCCAGCCTATCTGGATACAATGGTGGTCAAATCCCGATGTCGGTGGACAATTTACCCGTACCATGTTCATCGATATCACCGATAAAGTATTAATGGAACAGGAGCAGGCCCGATTGAAAGCACAAAATCAATACCTGCAGGAAGAAATAAAATACAATCACAATTTTGAAGAGATCATTAGTAAGAGTAAAGATTTTCAAAAAGTTTTACAGAAAATACAACAGGTAGCGTCTACTGATGCCACCGTATTGATAATGGGAGAATCAGGAACAGGAAAAGAATTGATCGCAAGAGCTGTTCATAATATCAGCAATCGCAGCAAGCGGCCATTGGTAAAAGTGAACTGTGCTACGTTACCTGCCAATCTCATCGAAAGTGAATTATTCGGACATGAAAAAGGAGCTTTCACCGGCGCCCTGGATAAAAAAATCGGTCGCTTTGAATTGGCGGATGGCGGTTCAATTTTTCTTGATGAAATTGGTGAGCTGCCAGTAGAACTACAGGCAAAACTTTTACGTGTTTTGCAGGAAGGTGAATTTGAAAGATTGGGCAATCCAAAAACAATGAAGGTAAACGTAAGAGTGATTGCAGCTACCAATCGTAATCTTCAGCAGGCCATCGAGAAAAAAGAATTTCGGGAAGATCTGTATTATCGTTTGAATGTTTTCCCAATCGTCTGTCCACCATTAAGAGATCGCAAAGAAGATATTCCATTGCTCGTAAAACATTTTTGCCAGAAACATGAAGGAAAGATTGGCAGAAAGATCACCAATGTTTCTCCTAAAGTAATGGATGCATTAATGGCCTATGATTGGCCAGGCAATATCCGCGAATTGGAAAACATTATCGAACGGGCTATGATATTAAGTGATGGCAACACGTTAGAGCATGGCGATTGGATACCCGCTGAAAAAGTTGTATCCAATGGAAATGGTTCGGTCTCTAAAACAAAACTGGAAGATGTAGAAAGAGATCACATCATAGAAGTGCTTAAGAAAACAGGTTGGAAAGTGAGTGGTGAAAAAGGTGCCGCAAAAATATTGGGATTGAACCCAACTACACTGGAAGCAAGAATGAAGAAGATGGGAATTAAACGCGAATGAATACGCTAGTGAGCGCTAATTAATGCTAATGTTCACTAAACTGGTCCGACCAACAAGACTTACTCAATAACAGCTTCAGCAGCGCCAATGATCTTTAAGTCTTTTTGATTTTGTATAAACGCAATTACTTTTAAATCCTTTGCTAAAAGACCCGGCAGTATCTTAAAATCAACAGTACTGTTTGCTTCCTTGTTCAGAGAAACAGTTTTAAGACTTCTTACAATATTAATATGATTGAGCTTTCTTCCCTCGTTCTCTCCCCTTTTAACGTTCGTTGTTGCCATCTTCTGAATCAATGCAATATTCAAAGAAGCTTTTGCTGGATCACTGACTTTATACGAAACGCTGATATTGTTTGAATCTTTTTTTGCGACCAATGTAATGTTCGAAGAAGATTCGACTTTTAGTTGCTCCTGGATTAAACTTCTCAACTGACTTTCTCTCGAACCTACCAGTTCCTTTTCACCATTTACAACTGCCTGCGGCGTATAAATGCTATTTAACCTGAATGCCTCTGCGTATTTATTCTGAAGCTTTGTATAATCTCCGCTTGCAAATTCATCCTTCCAACCGATATAATCCCAATAGTCAACATGGTAAGCAAGAAAATAAACATGCTCGGGAAATTCTTTTGCAAGTTTAATGAAAACCTCCTCTGCGGCAGGACAGCTGGAACAACCTTCCGAAGTAAACAATTCTACCACGGCAAAACCTTTTTCATTTATCATAGGTACTTCTTTCTTTGAAGCTTTGGTGTTGCAAAAGGAAAACAATGTGATCGCGGCAATACCGGCGACGGAAAAAAGATATGTCGGTTTACTATTTTTCATAATGATCGTCTGAAGAGTTTTGCATGTCTTACTGCCACCGGAACAAGGATCATTTTCTTTATATGCAGGAAAGCCGTAATGAAAAGCACCAGTCCTAATCCGCAATTTATCAAATATTGATTGGATTGAATTGTTTTTAATATAGCACCACCCCCAACGATGAAAGCCACAAAGCCAACCATTGTTCCCATTCCTATTCCGGCAATGTAAAAGCTATATTGCTTTGGCTGGTGAGACAAAATTCCTTTATTGATCAAAACAGTACTCCAACCAATCCAGAAGGGAATATGCATTGGATTAATAACACTTATAACCACACCCATTAAGAATGATGGCAATAAGTAGTCCGGCAAAACAGTGGAATCCTGCATTTGATTGGCAGTAATGAAACAGGCAGTTGAAAATGCAACGAGCACTCCTGCTGTCATCCATTCAAGCAGGTGAAAAAATTTTTTGCTGCGGGTCAGCCTGTTCATCCCCGCTAAAGCTAAGCGCACAAGCAGCATTTCTGTTATCATAAACCCGGTGATGTACAGTAATGCATCACTTGCTCCTTTGCCGTTAAAAATTTGTGTACCTGCAATATTCATTACGCCGGGTGGCAATGAACTTAGAAAACTGATGAGCATTCCCCAATAAAAAATTTTCAGCGATTGTTTCATGGATTCAGGCCCTCTTCTTTTCAGTATTCTCACTGATCAATTTTATATAAGCGCTGTTTTCTTTCAGCATGCTGATACCCGCTCTTGTTTTCATATAAGGCTGTTTACTCGCCCGGTGATTCATGCGACTGACCTTCCAAAGTATGTTCCAGTGACGAATGATCTCTTTCCATGCGAAGAAAACAGAGTGACGGGGATCATATATATGTGTAGGTTCGCTGCCGGCGCCATTTAATTCTATGATAGAGAAATTTTTTCCTTCTCTCAATTCTTCCCAGGTATTGTAGCGAACATCCAGGCGACCGAAGTAAAACCCATCTACCTGTTTGCAAACTGCATCGATGGATTCAGTTAACTTTTCATCAATCAACTCACTTGCATCAACAAACTTAGCACCGCGAACGTGGTTACCATAGGGAACGACAAACTCTTCACCGGCAGCCAGGATTTTATCCAGGCCACTACCATAGATACCTGTCAAAGCCGGTAATTGAAGTATATACCTTTTATCTTCCTGCAATAATTCTTTGATCGTTTTTATTCCATCACCTGTTACTGTAAGAAATTCTTTACTCACAATTCCCGAAATATGACCCTTAGCTTCACCCGGGTAACGATAATAGAAAATACCAGCTTCATTTTCGAAGGGCACAAACTCCTGGACAAGAAAATTCACTTTAGAATTCTGTGCATACTCTATCAATTCTGCTTCACTTTCTAATTTCTTTACAGCAATTCCTTTCATTCCTATGTCGGGCTTTCCAACTAACGGGTAATTGAGATAATTACGGTTAATCGAATTGATGATCAAATTTGTTTTGCTGCCAGTCTCAAAAAATAAAGTCCGGGGATAATACCGATCCGGTAATAACTTATAAATATCCCATTTTGATTCCATCATGAAACCACCATTGCCGATAGTGGGATTAGATGTATTGAAAAAAAAGAAGGAACGGGACCTAAGGCAAAGCCAGAACCAGTATAACAAAATCGGACCGTACACGGCATAAAACGGCCAGTACTCCCAGTTAAACAGCTTTATGAAAAACGGGCGGTATAATATTTTTTTGATCATACAAGTTCAGTTGCAGTAAGCAATTCGATTTTTATTTCGGATGTTTGATTTGCTTTCAGATCAATATATTTCAGTACTCCCCTGTCACTGTTCAGTAGTATGCTGGTGATACTTACTGTTGAATAAATCCCATCTCTTTCCATCACTAAGTCATTGTGCCGGTCACCGTCACCACCAAACCGATGAAAGTCCAATATATCCTGTTGGGTTGGTATGGGTGTATTATTCAGAAACCTGGCAAACCATTGTTCTCTTTTCTTAATAATTAATCCATCATACAAGGTAGCCGATGACCAAATATGGGGACGATTAACAGATAACTGTTTGCAGTAACGTTCAGCTCCATCCCAGCGGAACTCATACAATGAATTACTTTCAAAAAGAATAAAAGTAAAAGGTTCTATTCCCATCAATTCAATCCTGGAAAATGTCCATGCAGGATGATCGGCAGAAAGTACTTCCATAAAAAGAACACCCCGGCTCTTTCTATAAGGCGGTTCCGATGCATGGCAAATAAATGCGCCGTTCAATAACACGGCTGCATCGCCATTTTCTTTCAATGCGATCCATGTTCCACCAGCTGCGGCATCCTTTGGATAAACCAGGTTCCATCCGTTATGATGATACATAGTTGGAGGAATAGCTTTTTTACGGCTGAGCTTTTCATCACGGTTGGAGGTAATGAAAATTTTATCTTTTACAGGTATAAAAGTTACTGTGCACATTGCTGGCGGAATTTTACAGTTGAATAAGCCACACCAAACTCATTGGGCAATACAACAGATGACACTTCATTAATGCCTACACGGATCAACGCCATGTGATGAATAGTGTGCTCCAGGTTGTAAGCAATTTCCCTGTAATAATTACTGGGTATAGCAACAATCTCCGCAGTATCGCCATAATCCTCTGCTTCGAGTATAATATCTTTATTCGGCCGGTTCAGGCGATGATAAACATCTTTTAGCAATGAAGCGGCGAAGTCCTTATCTGTTTCAATACGATAATCTCTTTTTCTTTTTTCATAATTCACCACACCTTCATCATAACCTTTTTCCAGGCAAAGAAATAATTCGATAATATGTCTTACATGCTGCCCGATAGTAGCACTGAAAAGAATATTACTGGGCTGTTTATACTCTTCGCCGGATAGTTGATCAAGCGAATCGCTTAATTGAACAAATATGTTTTGGATGGGGTGTTTGAGCAGCATAAATAGTTTTTTGTTTGGTTAACGCAGCTCAGCGCTGCCAAAAAGATGGTTATATTGTTTACAATGGATCAATGCGTATTTATATTCAGCAAAATCAGGACTGCCGGGAATAGTATAAACCTGGTTGCCCGCTACAGACTGCAGCTTGCCGAGATCAATAAAAGTTGCCGGCAAAATCTCCTTTGAAATATATACGTGTAAATCGGGACCATTAGAAATAGAAACATTTTCCAGCGCCAGTTTGTATTGACTGTTTTGTAAATAAATCCTGGCCGTTCCGTTTACGTTTCCATAAGGCCCATTGACAAACATCCCGGCGTATTTCCCTGTAGCTACTGTTGTATCTACTGTATTGTTCAATGGAGTTGTTGGCACATTATCTTTTACGCAGGAAGACAAAACAATGGCGACGACCGATATGATTAAAAAAAGGTTTTTCATAAAATAGCAGATATCGAACTGAATCTTTTAATATAGTTAGCAAAATCGCTTCTGTAAGAAAAAGCAAGAACAGCACTTGATACAAAAACAATCAAGGCGTAAATGAAAAGCTGGCCGCCATCATTCTTTACAGCAACACCAAGTTTGGTGATATGAAAAAAGAGGGCGCCTCCCATTAAACCGATCGCCAGCAAAGCACCAAAGCCGGTTGTTTTCGGATAAAGAATAAGGATAGATGCGATTAGCTCCAGCACGCCGGTACCAATTCTTCCCCAGGGCTCCATACCTATCTGTGAAAAAATGTATACCGATTCCTCGGCTGCTGTGAATTTGAAATACAAAGTCTGCAACATGATGATGGCAGCCACGATCCTTAGTGCCCACAACCCGGTATTTGTCCAGTTAATTGACATGGTGTATTAGTTAAATTGATTAATGAAAAATTTTTACCCAGTTTGCATCAGCCTTTGTCTTCAGGTTCGACTCATCTTTATTCCAGCTCTTCAGCGTATTATTAAAAAAGCTATTATAAAACAGGTAGAGCTTTCCGTTTATAATTTTGAATGTTTCAGGATCTATACTCACTTTTTCTCCCTTTGCTCCCATCGCATAAGCACACCACCCGCCATATTGAGGTTCATACTTAGCGGGATCTTTTTTAAACTCTTCCTTATTTTCTACTGAAGAGAAATGATAAGTGGCGCCCTGGTAATAAACTGCAAAACTCTTACTGCCTTTTATTGCCTTGTTCGATTTGAAGTAACCAACCACATCGTAACCGTCAACAGCAATGCCATTATCCAGGTTAAACTGGTTTTTGCGTAACGCCTCTGCAGTCTGGGCAAATGAGGAAGACACAAACAAGCCCAGGGCTATTGTCATTATCCATCTTGATTTCATGATTTTTTCTTTTTGTATCCCAAAGCTATTATCGTAATTCCCGGCCGACTGTCTTACCAATGACAGTGCCGGCAGATTTGGGTTAAAATCTTTTAACAAACAAAAGCGGGACTTCATTTAATAATAAACTATGCTGCAGAGTGTAAGCCAGTTTACATTTCGTTGAAAAACTCTGGTTACTTTTGGGACTAATCCCATTTCTTACCATGCCAGCCGAAAACGTAACAGCATTAATCGTAGATGATGAGTTCTTAAGCCGGAACTATCTTTCCAAGCTTATTCTCTTGTCATCTCCCGATGTTAAAATTGTAGGCCAGGCAGCTACCACCGATGAGGCCTTCGTGGCAATCAATGATCTTAACCCGGATATCATCTTTCTCGACATCATGCTAAAGAATGAAACAGGATTCGATCTGTTACAAAGATTCGGGCAGTTACCCGCGGAAATCATTTTCACCACTGCATTTAATGAATATGCGCTCAAGGCATTCAAGTTTAATGCCCTGGATTACCTGCTTAAACCTATTGACCGTGAAGAATTGCGATCAGCCATTGACAGGGCGAAAAAAAGAATTTCAAGCAACCAGAAAACCGACCCTGCCCAGATGGAACAATTTTTTGAAACCATCCGCGGTCAGCATACAGTGCAAAACAAAATTGCTATTCCAACGGCCGAGGGTTTTGAGATAATGGAGCTGGATGAGATACTGTATTGCCAGTCCAGCAGCAGCTACACTCATTTTTATCTTACCAATAAACGCAAGCTCACTTCCAGCTATCCATTACGGCAATATGATGAAATGCTATCGGAGAAAAATTTCTTCCGGGCACACAAGTCCTTTTTGGTAAATCTTGCGCATGTAAAAGTATATCGCAAGGGAGAAGGAGGAACGATCGTCATGAGTGATGGGCAGGAAATTGAAGTATCCCGTCGGAATAAAGATGCCTTTATCAAAATCTTTAAACCATGAAGCAACTTGCAGCTTCATTCATTATAATTTTCTTTTTATTGTTGTACGGCGGAAAGTCTTCTGCGCAGTATAACACTTCTGCTTTTTATATCAAGACCTATACTGCCGCTGATGGGTTACCGGACTCATATGTACTTAGTATTTACCAGGACCGGCAGCAATATATATGGGTAGGAACATACAGCGGGCTCAGCAGATTTGATGGAAAATCGTTTACGAACTATGGTATAAAAAATGGCCTGCCCGATCTTTATGTATCAGCTATTTCACAGGATGAACAAAACCGGATCTGGATAGGCACATTGAAAGGACTGGGTTATTTGCTAAATAATACCTATACCCAGGCAACGATAGACGATAATCAATCCATAAATTTTGTATTTAGTTTCAACTACGTTGTTAAGAATAAACTCTGGGCTTTTACATCACACGGGCTGTATGAACTCAATGGCAATACCTGGACAAAGAAAAAACCTGTCAAAGGATATGAAAACACATCATGCCGCTATGCAATAGCCAAAGATGACTGCATTTATTATTGTTACCCGGACGACATATTTAAAGTTAAACCCGATGGGTCCGTATCACTTGTTGTGCATCGCACCGACAAGGCGGGGCCTTCCTTCATACAATTCAGGGATGCAGGTGACAAATTTTTTACCTCCACTCCAAACGGGTTAATGGAAATAAAAGACGGGCAATTGATCCCTGTTTATGACGAGCACCTGAATAAACAAATGATCTATGGCTTTTTCCCGGACTCAAAAAAAAGATTGTGGGTAAGTACAGATAAAGACGGTTTGTTTGTTTCAGCCCCCGGCAATGAAAAAGAATTATTGTACAGGGTACCTCTCACATCTAACCTGATATCGAATTTTTTTGAAGACATGAATGGGAACATGTGGATCGCCGACTTTCATGGATTGACAAGAATTAAAAGCGCCTTCTTTGATGTGCTGACGCCGCAAACACCCGGTATGTTAAGCCGGTATTTTACACTTAGCAGCATGGGTAGCTCTTTTTATGTTTTTGCAAACATGTACGGCTTATACGAATACAAAAATGACATCGTTGAAAGAAAACATTTTCCTGATCAAAACAATGTATTAGACAAAAATGCCGAAGGCGCAGAAGTAATCGATGCCATTTGTAATGATAACGAAAAAAATTTCTGGGCAGTCACAAGAGCAAGACGATTATTAAAGATTTCCCCGGATGGGCATGAAAAGCAAATTTATCCATCCGGTATAGCGGACACGAGCAGCCTTGTTTATTTTGTCACTTCCAATGCGATCAATAATGATCTTTATTTCTGTGGTAAAAAATTATTCATATATCACAACGGGACAATAAATGAATTCAGGTCAAAGCAGCAAAACGCTCCCATTGTCAATTCATGGAAGGCCGTTGGTTTAAGAAATGGAAATGTACTTGTCAACAGCAGAACAAGCGGATTCTGGTTGGTGAAATTATCGGGTGAAGCTTATTCCCTGTCAAAAACTTCCGGTATTCCTGCCACAACAAGATTAACTTTTACAGAGGACCATTCAGGTCATATCTGGTTAAGCTATCCGGGTAGTGGCATACTGCGTTATTATTGGGAAAATGACAGCACCTTAAAAAAAGAAACGGAAATAACTACAAAAAATGCCTTACCTAATGATGTAATAGAGGCGCTGGCTGTGGATGGAAAAAATCGTTTATGGGCAGCTACTCTTTCGGGTCTTGTCGTCCTTGATAGCCTCGCTGGCAGGAGCGATAAAAATTATTTCATCTATCACGTTGGGAAAGACCAGGGATTGAATTTCGCTATCAGCAGCGGGCTTACAAGATTGACAACAGATATAAATGGCGATATCTGGTTTGGGTCCAATGATATCGTCGTACGATTCAGAACAAATGAATTAAAAACGCAAACCGATGCACCGCTTACACACATAGAATCGGTTGTACTGAATATGCAGGAAACCGACTGGCATCAATGGGTAGATTCATTGGATGGTCCTTTTATGTTGCCTTACAAACTTACTCTTCCGTATAACCAACGCACACTTACATTTACATTCAAAGGATTGAATTTTGATACAGACGAAGACACGTGGTATTCTCACCGGTTGATCGGGGTAGATTCTTCCTGGATGCCTCCTACAAAAAACAATGTGTTTTCTTTTATTCGTTTAAGTCCCGGTACGTTCACTTTTGAAGTACGATCGAGGAGGACCAATTCTGAATGGAGTGACCCTGTAAGCTTCACCTTTACCATCAAGCCTCCATTCTGGCAAACATGGTGGTTCCGGTCTATTGGTATTGCGATTGCTTCATTCATCTTGTTTCTGATTTTCCGGACGCAGTTAAAAAGAGTAAATAGAAAAGCTGCGCTGGAAAACCAGCTTCGTAGTCTTGAGATGAAAGCATTGAAGGCGCAAATGAACCCGCATTTTGTTTACAATGCACTTAATTCAATACAATCATTGGTAATAGATAACAGGCAGGAAGAGGCATTAGACTACATGGTTAAGTTCTCACGACTATTGCGACAAGTTTTGAATCATTCAGAGCAAAATGTAGTTACGCTGGAAAAAGAAATGGATACGCTAAAATTATACATACAATTAGAATCACTGCGACTTCACTATTCTCTGAATTATTCCATTGAAGTAGATGAAAATATTATCACTGAAAAAGAATCAATTCCTCCCCTGGTATTGCAGCCATTTGTTGAGAATGCACTCTGGCACGGATTGGGAGAAAAAGAAGGTGATAAAAAACTTATTATCCAGGTTCGCAGTGATGATGATTGGCTGTTGTTCCGTATTGAGGATAATGGCATAGGACGTTTTAATGGCAAACAAACAAAGTCTCTTTCTTACCAGGAAGGACCAAGAGGAATGGAAATAACGATCAACCGGATCAATGCATACAATGAAGACAAGAACAACCACTCCATAACGATAGAAGATAAGATGAACCCTGATGGTTCATCTGCCGGCACTGCAGTCGACATCCGCATTCGCCGGAAATAAGAGCCGGGAAAATCATTTCCTCACTTCATAGGCTGATTCATACCGTTAACTTGATCTGCCCCGAAAGGCAGATCTGTCATTCTATTTTCACATTGCAATCGACAATTATGGAACAATGGACTGATATTTTGCTTGTTTGCCTTGTAACGGGCCTTTTAATTTTCTGGAAAGATATCGTTCGTGTCTTTAGCCGTAATAAGAAGAACGTTAAGAAAGGTTAATTGTCGCCACAGACTGTATCAGCCTTGCCGTAAAACAAATTTGCTCCGTTTCACCTGTTTCAGACAGTTACTTTATAGTAGAAAATAAATTGACGAAAAGAAACGGAAAAGATCTTAAAAAGGGATACGAGAGGACTCCCAAAGCTTTGGGAAATTCCCAAAATATCAGGAATAAACTGAAAGTTCTACGAAACAGTTCTTAGAAATAGCATCTTCGGAAACGCAATACAGTCAAGGGTTTCAGCGGATCAAATGAAAGAAAAAAAATTCTGGCACGCCAGTTGGCTATATAGGAAGAACAAAAATTAAAAGATGAATAAAATGATATCGAAAAAAGATTTTAAAAAAGAGGTGATCGAGAACATGAATCTGTCATTAGTCCAGTTTACCCTTGAATGGAGCGGTGCCTGCCAGATCATTTCACCCATGTATGAAGAACTCGCCAATTCCTATAAGGGCCAGGCAAAGTTCTTTACCGTAGATGTAGAAAAAGAAATCGGGCTGGATGGTGAATATGGAGTGATGGAACTACCGACTATCCTTTTCTTCAAAAACGGGAAAGTAATTGATCACATAACCGGGCTGACGCCAAAGAATGTGATGATCAGTAAAATCGAAAATGTTTTATCAAAAGAACTAAACTAAAACTACTTAATAACTTTTTAAAACCTACAACTATGTCTGAAGAAATGAAATACTTCTATCTCAGGAATCACCCGATGTTATCTTCTTTAACAGAGCAGAAGCTGAAAGAAGCTGCTACTGCCTGCAAGATCAAAACCGTTTACCGCGGTGAGATGATAAGCTATGGTGAGACTGGTTATACTCGGATTCATTTCCTGGTAAAAGGCAAAGTGAAAATCACTGACGCCAGCAGCAGTGCGGAGAATGAATTGATCAAAGACATACTCACCGAGCCGGATATTTTTGGGGATCTCGGCCTGGAAGGTAAATTGACCAATGACGAATGTGCAGAGGCTCTTACAGCCAACACGATCATATGTTCTTTTCATGTCAGCGATTTCAAAAGAATCATGGAAGAAAACCCGATGATGATCTTAAGCTATGCTAAAAAAGTGAACAGCAAATTACAACGGCTCGAGAACCGTCATGCTGACCTGGTTTTTCTGGATACAAAAGATCGTCTTATTCGTTTCATAAAAAACTGGGCCCGTTCAGATGGCAATCGTATCGGTGATAAGATTGTATTGAACAATTATCTTACTCACAGTGATATTGCAGGCTTTATCGCTACTTCACGCCAGAGTGTAAATATGTTGTTGAATGAATTAAGAACATCCGGTTTGCTTTGTTATAACCGTAAGCATATTGAATTGAATAATCCTATTGTGTGGAACTGAGTGGTGAGTGGTCAGTTGTGAGTTGAAACGGTTGATTTACTAAAATATCTTTCTCTTACTGTAAGTAAAGTGACATCGAAAAGCTCCTACCCGTTTTAGTTTTACGTCGGAATTAAAATAAAATCTTAGCAGTTGGTTTAGGTTGGTGGTGTAACGTAGGGCGGCCCCGAAGTACTTCGGGGCAACCTGCCCTAAAAAATCAAGTTCCAGGATACACATATCATGATGTTGAATCATGACATGCGGAAATCAAAATCAAATGACATCAGTTTGTCTATATCTTAAAGTGCATCAGCCTTACCGGTTAAAAGAATACCGGATGAAAGGTGTGGATGCACCTCATTCCTACGAAGATGCAATGGCGGATGAACAATCTATTCATCACCTGGCAGATAATTGTTACCTGCCTGCCAATGAAATTATCAGGAAACTTATCGACGAACACAAAGGAAAATTCAGAATTACTTTTTCCATCAGCGGCACAGCCATAGAATTGTTTCAAAAACACAGACCCGATGTTATCAATTCTTTTAAGGATCTGGTGGAAACGGGTTGCGTTGAATTGTTGGCTGAAACGTATTATCATTCATTAAGTTTCCTTTATTCAAAAAAGGAATTTCAAAGACAGGTAAAAAAACATACAGAAACTATAAAAAATCTTTTTGGTGTTCATCCGCTTGTTTTCCGGAACACTGAGCTGATCTACAATAATCACCTGGCAAAAGAAGTAGCAGAACTAGGATTAAAAGGAATATTGTGCGAAGGAGTCGAAAGAATATTGCGTGGAAGAACTCCCAATCAATTGTATAAAGCTCCCGGCAACGATTCACTTAGTCTTTTTCTTCGCAATGCCAGTCTCTCTGACGATATCGCTTTCCGTTTTGACGATTCGAACTGGGATAAATATCCTTTGACAGCAGACAAGTTTGCCGAATGGCTGCATATACATCCGAAAGAAACGGACATAATCAACCTGATGCTGGATTATGAAACATTTGGCGTGCACAAAAAAGCGGACAGTGGTATCTTTGAATTTTTAAAAGCATTGCCGTCAGCTGTATTGTCAAATGACGAGTTCACCTTCTCCACGCCTTCCATCGCATTAAGTAAATACACTGCAAAAGATGTTTACGATGTCCCTTCTACCATTTCATGGGAAGATGGTGCAGGTACCAATGGAGTATGGTTTGAAAACATGCGGCAGAACAATACACTGAAAAAAATATACAGCATTGAAAAAATGGTCGCCGAAAGTGACAATGAAAACGTGATGGACACCTGGGGACGCCTGCAGTCTGCCGAATACTTCTATTATATGTCTGATGAAAGTATTAAAGCAGCGGCTTACCGCTATCACAATCCCTTTTCAACACCGGAAGAAGCTTTCCGGAATTATTCAAACATCATTGCTGATTTTGAAATCGCATTGATCGAAAAAGAAATCGGGAGAAGAAAAAGAAATTTTTCACGAGCCTCGTTTATAAACTCGTTTCTATAAAAAAATAAAAACAAAATAATGGAGCAAAAACTCAAAGGACAGGTAGCAATCGTAACAGGCGCCAGCAGCGGTATAGGTGCAGGTTGCGCTAAAGAAATGGCAAATGCCGGGGCTACTGTTGTTGTAAACTATCCCATTCCACAGGGAAAAGAGATGGCACAAAAAGTAGTAGATGAAATAGCTGCCAATGGCGGTTCAGCTATTACATATAAGTGTGATGTAAGTAAAGAGGAAGAAGTAAAGCAGATGTTTGCCGACGTGATCAAACAATATGGTACGGTAGATATATTGGTGAACAATGCAGGTTTGCAAAAGGATGCTCCCTTTACGGAGATGACCCTTGATCAATGGAATTTTGTACTGGGTGTAAACTTAACCGGTCAATTCCTTTGTGCAAGAGAAGCGGTAAAGGAATTTTTACGTCGTGGTGTGAATGGCAAATCAAAATCAGCAGGCAAGATCATTTGTATGAGCAGTGTGCATGAAGTAATTCCCTGGGCCGGTCATGCCAACTATGCAGCAAGTAAGGGCGGTGTAATGTTGATGATGAAAACAATCGCTCAGGAATTTGCTCCCAAGAAAATTCGTATCAACTCTATTGCACCCGGAGCCATTGCCACTCCCATCAATCATGATGCATGGGATACACAAGCGCATTTACAGGAACTATTAAAGTTAATCCCGCAAAAAAGAGTGGGCCAGGTAGAAGATATTGGAAAGACTGCAGTATGGTTGGCCAGTGATGATGCAGACTATGTAAATGGAACCACCATATTTGTTGACGGCGGAATGACATTGTATCCGGGGTTTGAGGATAACGGATAGCCCCTGTCCCCCTAAAGGGGAGACTTAGATCGAAGATTCATTTTACTTATTGAATAGTCTAAACAAAGCAATTTAAAAACCATTCTTGCATAGCAGACTCATCCCCTCCTCGGAGGGGCGGATTAAGGATACTAAAAGATAAAACAAGCGGGGTGGGTTGCTGGGCAGCGAACAGAACGATGAACGGAGCGTCGCAAGGGACGATGAGCAGAATTACTAAAGCTGGTATCATAATAAAACTTTTCACACCATGAACATCGAACAAAAAAGATCAACTGATAATAAATGGAAAAAGTGGGGACCGTATCTCAGTGAACGGCAATGGGGAACAGTGAGGGAGGATTATAGTGAGCATGGTAATGCATGGGATTATTTTCCGCATGATCATGCACGCAGCCGTGTATATCGCTGGGGCGAGGATGGTATTGCAGGTATCAGTGACGATATGCAGCGGATTTGTTTTGCGGTGACATTGTGGAACGGCAAAGATCCGATACTGAAAGAAAGATTATTTGGGTTGACAGGTAATGAAGGTAATCATGGTGAAGATGTGAAGGAACTGTACTATTATCTCGATAGTACGCCTTCACACTCTTACATGAAGCATTTGTATAAATACCCGCAGTCCGAATATCCCTATGCTGACCTGGTGAACACTAATCGCAATCGTTCAAAATTTGAGAATGAATATGAATTACTGGATGCTGGTTTGTTTAATGAAGGAAGGTATTTTGATGTATTTACCGAATATGCAAAGAATGATGCTGAAGATATTCTCATCAAAATAACTATTCATAATCGGGGTAATGAAAAGGCTTATGTAGCTGCATTGCCAACTTTATGGTTTCGGAATCTCTGGAGCTTTGGTTTATCGAAAGAAAAACCGCTGATGTATTTAAAGAAAGTTCCGAACGGGTATGGTGAAGTAAAAGTGATCGATTATGCTGCCGGTGAGTACCATTTTTATTTTGATCGCCCCGACCGGACATTGTTTACAGAAAATGAAACGAACACGGAAAAATTATACGGGCAGCTGAATAAAACAGCTTTTGTAAAAGATGCTTTTCACACTGCGGTAACACAAAAGAATTTTGAATGGCTTGAATCAAAGAAAGAGGGAACAAAGTTTTCTCCCTTGTATGAATTCAATATTGAAGCTCAGTCTTCCGTTACAATCAAATTAAGATTGAGCAAAAAGGCGATTGATCAGAATCCTTTTGATGATTTTGAAACGGTATTTGGCAAACGAATTACTGAAGCAGATGAGTTTTATAACGATGTCTCTGCTGCAAAGGATAAGGATCTTCGCAATATCCAGCGTCAGGCTTTTGCCGGCATGCTCTGGAGCAAACAATATTTCAATATAGATATTCCGCGTTGGATCAATGGCGATCCGGGGCAACCTGCTCCACCGGCACAAAGAAAAACCGGGCGCAATCATCAATGGAATAGTCTGAACAATGAAGACATCATCTCAATGCCGGATAAATGGGAGTATCCCTGGTATGCAGCGTGGGACCTGGCTTTTCATTGTGTGCCTTTATCGATGGTAGATGCAAAGTTTGCCAAAGAGCAATTGATTTTGTTCCTGCGGGAATGGTACATGCATCCGAATGGACAATTGCCAGCGTATGAATGGGCATTCGGTGATGTAAACCCACCCGTACATGCATGGAGTTGTTTGCAGGTATATAAAATTGACAAAGCAAAAACAGGAAAAGGTGATGTACAATTTTTAGAAAGAGTGTTTCAAAAATTGCTGATCAACTTTACGTGGTGGGTCAACAGGAAAGATCATAAAGGGAACAATGTATTTGAAGGTGGCTTTCTTGGCTTGGATAATATTGGCGTTTTTGACAGAAGTAATACTATACCCGGCGGGGGTGTATTGGAGCAGGCAGATGGTACGAGCTGGATGGCGATGTATTCATTGAATATGCTGGAGATGGCATTGGAAATTTCTCAACACAACCCGGCGTATGAAGATGTGACTACCAAATTCTTTGAGCACTTTGTTTATATCGCTGAATCATTGAACCGTATTGGTGAAAACTGGACGGGAAGCTGGGATGACAATGAAGGTTTCTTCTACGATGTATTATCACTGCCTGATGGGCGATATATTCCATTAAAGGTCCGGAGCCTGGTTGGACTGACGACTTTGTTTGGTGTATTGGTATTAAAAAAAGAATTGCTGGAAAAAGTTCCGGATTTTCATAGTCGCCTGAAATGGTTTCAGCAATACCGTGAAAAAAATATGCAGTATGCGGTGATTGAAGAATTGAATGATCACGATGATATTCTCCTATCGTTAGTACCAAAGAATCGTTTGGAAAAATTAGTCAGGGCGTTGCTGGATGAAAAAGAATTTTTATCGCCTGGTGGTATTCGCTCTATTTCCAAAATACATGAGCAGGGTTATTCTGTAAATATTAATGGAGAAGAGTTTGGTTTAAACTATCAGCCTGCCGAAGGAAATACATCTTTATTTGGTGGCAACTCCAACTGGAGAGGTCCTGTATGGATGCCGATGAATTATTTGCTGGTATTGGCATTGAAACAGTACAGCGATTACTACACAGATGAATTGAAGGTTGAGTATCCAACCGGTTCGGGAAATGAAATTACACTGAGTGAAGTATCAGAAGAATTATCCAAACGCCTGGTCTCCATCTTTCAGAAAGATTCAACTGGTAACCGGCCTGTGAATGATAACTTATCGCTCTATCGTGACGATCCGGATTTTAAAGATCTTGTTTTATTCTATGAGTATTTTCATGGTGATACAGCAAGAGGTGTGGGGGCATCGCATCAAACGGGATGGACGGGAGTGGTGGCGGAGTTGATTAATAGGGTGAGTGTGACAGCGAAGGTAAAGACGAAAAAGGTGGAGGGGGAATTGGCGTCGGCTTAGGTTTTCTTATCGCCAGAGGCGATAGAGTAGGGCTGCGAAACTGGAAGTTTCGCCGAGCTTAAAGCGTGCATTTATCCAGGTGTGCTGAGGTTATCGTCAACAGTCAAAGTGAATTCAATTGCAGAATTCAATTCTACTCGTTTGTACTTATTATCATCGTAAAATTCTACAAACTGCAATGTCATACTTTGACATGCGACTTGGTTTTTGCTACTAGCGTGAACGTGTATCTTATTTGAAAATTGTCCTTTATTATTTAAGATAATTGGAGTCCAATCAGATCTAAAGTCAACCTTTGTGGCTATAAACAAAGCTGCTTGTTTTGAAATCTCCATAAAATCTAAATCTCCAAAAGTATTGTGCTTAATATTAACCGAATTTCTAAGAAAGCGAACTAGTCCCTCTTTATTTCTTTCAAACATTGAGCCGCAATAAATACTACATTGTCTTCTTTCGTCGCTAAGTCTGCCATGCTTTAAGGAGTCCGTAAGGTCTGAAAATATTTTATACGGTTCCGATTCCGTAAGTAAGTCCTTTGGTTTAAGGTTGTGAGCATTCTCAGGGAAATGTTTAATTGAAACCGCTAGCGATGATGCTTTGTTAGTAAAATCAGAGATGGATGTGTTTACTGAAAATGGCATACTTAATTGCCTATTTAGTACTTCCCAAGGTTTGATAATATCATTTAAGAATTTTATTTTTTCTTCTGTCATAGATCCGATAATAATTTTATGCTTGACTTTTGCCATATTGCACGCAATGGTCAGGCCTTTTCTTTTATGTATCTCAGGTTTGAGATGTAGGATTACCAGAATCTTCCAGGGTTTTTGGTTCAAGAACCGTAAGTGTCGGTTCGACTACACTCTCCTTTTCAGTTTTTCTTCGCCGTTTTACAATCTTTGTATGTTTTACATCTTCAAGTGCAATAGGTTCATGTATTATCCTATTAACAGAAGCGTGGATTTCATCATCTGAAAATTTGCTTTTAAATTTTTTCTTCAAAGTGCGTTTAATGAAATTGGTGACAGGCGGCGCAAGTAGAAGTCCTGCAACATTTAGAGGATCTAATGCACACGTTTTATTCCAAAGTATACTCAGTCCCTTATTAAGCACAGCCTCTCTGTGTATATATTGAAGTATTTCTACACAACTCTTGAATTGTGACGAGTCTGAAATATCAAGCGAAAAAACTTCCCGGGAATCGATCGGCTTTGTAAAAAGGATTTTATAAAAAGCGAAAAATTTCCCATTAGTAAGAAGCGCCCATTCAATTCCTTCGTTAGCCCCATAATTAATAGCTTGTCTTAAATGTTTGTCGGATAGTGCAAAAGAAAGCGCCTTTACTTCCACGAGAAATTGTCGATCTTCCTTTAACTGAATCACATAATCAGCATATGTTCCACGAATCATATATTCAGTTTTTATCTCTTCAATTGGGACATATCCCAATACGTCTGTCAAAAAGGTGTTGACTAATATTCTGGTTCCAGACTCATCCAATTCTGTAATTTTTCCATGCAGATATCTCTTGTTGTATGATTTTAGAGCATTAAGCAATTTTGTTTTTTTGGATGTTGTGAGCATGGTATGAAGTTTATTTTGAATGATGGATTCTATAGCCTCCTGCCAACACACCAGTTTCTGCTATCATGCGTTGTGCGCTAAAAGTTGTAAACATTGAAAATCAATTTCCTGCTATTTCTTGTATTGACTACTTCGTCAATACAAGACTATTTCACTCGCTATCTAATCAGGAAAGAATTAACAGGGGAGGGATAGAATAAAGTTTATATCCTACAAGGTAGGAATTTTAACGAAATAAAAATATCCATTTAGTTATTGGGCAGCGCTTCAAACTCTTTTCTCTTGTCCTCCATCCACTTGTTCATCGCATCGGGAGATTGCATGAGGCCCTTCATCTTATTCATGGCTTCCAAATGTGCTTTGTCACCTTGCTGAAACATTTCCATTCCATGTTTTTTGCTCATGGCTGCTATTTCTTCAAAACTGTTGGCGGTGAATGGTTGATCACAGGCGCCGCCGAGTTGTTTACATGTCATTGTTTTCATAACCAGCTTAATTAGATGATCGTTGATTGTGCATTTCAAATGTAATTAATATAATCGGGGCAGGTAAATCTATTAAATGCGGAGAAGAAACTCACGCGGCGGCGCAGCGGCGCAACGTGGCGCCGCCGCGCCGTTGCGTGAAACAAATTTATTTATGCAAACGCTATCCAATATACCCACATGCAGAAACTGAGTATCAAAGCAGCGATGGGATTCAGAAAAGCAACTCCCATTATAACCGCATTGCAGATAAGACCGATATTTTCATTGCGGGTAGTTCGTTTTATTTGCACTTCCGTGATACCATGAACGAGTCTTTCTTTTTTACTGGCTGCAGCCTGCCACAACAAGCGAAAGGCAAGACTGATCAAAACAAAATAACCGGTATAAAAGATAACAGCGGTTTTCAAAGCACCGCTTTGCAGAAACATGCCGAGAGTTTTTGTTGGAAAAGGGACCAATGCAACAAGCATCAGCAAAAAACCATTGCTAATCATAATTGCGTTATCTGATCGCCGAAGCATTTTGAATAAACTGTGATGACCGATCCATGCCAGTAACACATTTACAAAACTGATTACATAGGCCAGGCAGATCGGCCATTTTTCCCATAAAGCATGCAACAAGTCTTTATCTTTCATGCCCTCTTTTACTTCCACACCAATTTCGATGGATAGCAACGTGACGGCAATACAAAACACGCCATCGCTGAACGTCTCAATGCGCAGTGTTTCTTTTTGTTCCTGTACGTCAGAGGTCCTGTTGAGCTCCATAGAAGCCTGAAGATAGAATTGTCCCCGGTATAAAATTGCCATGTGACCGACATTCGGCTCAATGACCCCGTAATAATAAAATAGCATGAATATGCCATGCCAATAATATTGACAGGGATAGCGATTTTTCTAATTTGCAGGAGTGTCATCACAGGTTGAATAAATTTTGTGATATGAACGTCGTCATCTTTGGAGCCTCAGGAAAAACCGGTCATCACCTGGTGAAACAAGCATTAGAGCAGGGGCATGCAGTAACCGCATTTGTCCGCAACCCGGATAAGCTGACAATTGGACACGATAATCTTAAAATAATACAGGGAAATGTAAGTGACTATGAAAAGACAGAACTGGCAATAAAAAACAAAGATGCAGTTTTCTCAGTATTAGGTGCCAGCCATCCTTTTAAATATGACCAGTTGGTAGTAGATGGAATGGGTAATATCATAAAAGCAATGGAATCAAATGGGGTAAAAAGACTGATCTATCTTTCTGCACTTGCCGTAAAAGATAGCCGTAAGGGATCAGGTTTTATGATGAGGTACATCGCCCCAAAGATCTTGCGGACAGAACTTGCAGGACATGAAGCAAGGGAAAAAATGATAAAGCAAAGCCAATTGAAATGGACAATTGTAAAAGCACCATTGCTTACTAACGGGCCCTTTAAAAAACAGTACCGGAGTGGTACAGCTATTACAACAAAGGCATTTATTATTTCTCTTTCCCGCGCCGATGTGGCCGATTTTATGTTGGAACAGTTGATCGATAGCAGGTATATCTGCGGGTCGGCGAGGCTGATGAGTTAACCAATCAATACTTATTTAATATGAAAGAATCTCATGTAACAGGTGTAATAATAGTTGGCGCAGGTCACGCAGGACTGAGCGCCAGTTATTACCTGAAACAATATGGCGTTGAGCATATAGTTTTTGAAAAAGGCAAAGTTGGTGAGTCATGGCGATCTCAGCGATGGGATTCTTTTAAACTGAACACTCCTGATAAGCTCAACACGCTGCCGGGAGGTGATTACGAAGGAAAAAATCCTGAAGGTTTTTGTTCAGCCAAAGAACTGACACTTTATTATGAAGGTTATGCCAGCAAGTTCCAATTGCCTGTTGTAGAAAAAACAAAAGTGATTTCAGTTGAAAAGAATAACGATTGGTTTATTGTTAGTGTTTTACAGGATGATGCCGTGAAGCAATATCAATCAATGCAGGTGATCATTGCTTCCGGTGCGGCCAATAAAAAGGTCATTCCTTCGTTTGCTTCGGATATTTCCGGAGATATACAACAATTGCATACAGGCGAATACCGGAATGCATCACAATTACCGCAAGGCGCAGTATTGGTAACGGGTGGTGCGCAATCAGGTATACAAATAGCAGAGGACCTCGCTGATGCGGGAAGAAAAGTGTACCTGTCTACGAGCATGGTGATCCGTGTTCCAAGAAATTATCGCGGAAGGGATATACACGATTGGCTCATCGACATGAAGTTTTTCGACGTCAAAAAAGAACAGGTGCCTGATCCGGCCATGCTGGCGATGAAACCGCCTCACCTTACAGGTGTCGGTGATAAAGCAAGAACGATCAGCCTGCAATCACTGGCAAAAAAAGGAGTGATACTGGTTGGCAAAATGGAAAGTGCAAAAGATAAGGATCTCTTCTTCCAGCTCAATGCGGCTAACCATATAAAGTTTGCAGATGGTTTCTCCGCTAAAGTAAAAGGGATGATAGAAGAATTTATAAATAAAACCCAGTTGAAAGCTCTTGCCGCAACGGATGATCCTGATGATGCACCGGATACCAATGCTGGCTCTGCCAGTGATATTGCCTCTCTTAATTGCGGTAAGCATGGCATCAGTTCCATTATCTGGGCAACGGGTTTCAGCAGCAATTTTGATTATATTAAACTACCGGCAATAGATGATAATGGAAACGCCGTTCACAATAATGGTATAGCTGATATAGAAGGACTATATTTTATTGGTCTTCCCTGGATGCGGCATAGAAAATCAACCATCCTGTTTGGAATAAAAGAAGATGCTGCTTTCATCAGCCAGCAGGCATACGAATATTCCAAAAGAAATAGTCCCGCTGCTGTAAAGTGAAGATCAGCCGGGTAACAGCTTGTTTATTTCCTGTTGCAGTTTGTCTTTTATATCGGCGCTATAGCCAATCAATACCTGGCGGATGACACCTTCTTTATCTATGATAAAATGAGTGGGATAAACTTCGATTCCCAATTTGTCTGCATAATTGGTTGAAGAAGGAATGATGTTATAGTCGAATTGGTATTTCTGCAAAAACTTATTGATCTGCGGTTTTTCTTCCGGCGCCGGTGCAATGAAGAGAATAGCCTTGTCTTTATTAGCAGCCACCACTTCGTTCAGCAAAGGCATTTCCTGTATACAGGGTTTGCATCCTGTGAACCAGAAATTCATAACAACCACTTTTCCTTTCAAATCCTTTGAGTTCCATTTTTTATCATTAAGGTCAGCGAACTTGAATGATTCAATTTTTTTACCGATCAGCTCTTCCCTGAACGCTTTCATCTTTGCATTGAACTTTGCTGTTTCACTTTCGTCCGTCGGAAAAATAGTGATCACCTTTTTGCCATCAATATTTTCCTGCCTCATCGAAAACTTTGTTTTCATCAGTTCTTTCGCCTCTTCGCTGCTTAATACTTTTCCTTCCTTGTTTTTGAAAATGGTTGTTGAATCAGTTGAAATAGTAGTTTGACCAGAACCCATCATGGTCATCATCATTGCAGTAACCAAAAGAAAATATTTCAGTTTCATGATAGTCGTTTGTGGGGATTAAAGGTATAAAAACAGGCAAATCAAAATGAAAGCTAAAAGACATTTCATATTAATTAACTATTCTTCACCTGTTCGTCAGGTAAATGACAGGGTGTTGCCTGCAGTCCTATTTATTTTGTACCTGAAAAAACCAAATATGGCCAATCACTACGATATAATAATAATAGGAACGGGAAGCGGTGGCAGTACCATCGCCTGGAAACTGGCACCTACCGGCAAAAAAATATTGATCCTGGAAAGAGGCGGGTTTATCCCGAAAGAAAAACAAAACTGGGACGCCCATGAAGTAGTGACGGTTGGCCGCTACCGCCCCAATGAAAATTGGTATGATAAAGATGATAAACCGTTCAAACCTTACATACATTATAATGTAGGAGGTAATAGTAAAGTGTATGGCGCAGCGATGTTCCGTTTCCGGGAAAGTGATTTTGAAAAAGTGGAACACTACGGTGGCGTCTCCCCGGCATGGCCATTTGGGTATGAAACACTCGAAGATTACTATACGGAGGCAGAAAAACTTTACAGTGTACATGGCAAACGAGGTGTTGATCCCAGTGAACCCCCGGCAGCGATTGATTATCCTTTGCCTCCATTGGCTTATGAGCCGTTGATAAAGGATATGGAAAAAAAATTAAGGCAACTAGGTTTACGACCATTTCCATTACCAATGGGTGTAAAGCTTCCGCAGGATTATACAGAAACAGAAGCGCCGGTTGTGCTGGAAAATTTCGATGGCTTTCCTGATCCTACTGATAGCAAAGCAGACGGGCAGTCAATGTGTCTCCGCCCTGCATTGATGAATAAGAATGTTACGTTGCTGACGCATGCATATGTGGAAAAATTAGATACAGATGAAAGCGGCAGAAAAGTAAATAAGGTAGTTACTATTGTAAAGGGTGAAAAAATTATTTTTAGTGCCGATACAGTTATTGTCGCATGTGGTGCAGTTAACTCCGCTGCATTGTTATTACGCAGTACCAACAAAAATCATCCGAATGGTCTCGCCAATTCTTCTGACCAGGTAGGAAGAAATTTAATGCTGCATCACAACGGTTGCCTTGTAGCATTTACAAAAAAGAAAAACGATTGTGTGTTTCAAAAAAGTCTGGGGCTCGCGGATTTTTATCATGGCGCAGATGACAGCAAATTACCATTGGGCGAAATACAATTGATGGGAAGAAACGATCCCGATACTATTTTGTGGCTGGCGGAAAAATTGTATCCAGGCAAAACATATGAAGAATTAAAAGAAATAACTATTGACTTCTGGCTCACAGCAGAAGATCTTCCATCGGCCGATAATCGTGTTACATTACGTGAAGATGGAAGTATTAAAGTAAATTATACCAGGACAAATTATACAGCCTACGAAAAACTAAAAGAAAAATTGAAACAGGTTTTTGTAAAGCTTGGTGAAATTGATCCTGATTATAAAGACACCCAGTGGAACGGTTATGATTTGGATGTAAGCGGCATGAGCCACCAGAATGGCACGATTCGTTTCGGAGCTGATCCTTCAACCGCTGTGCTTGACCTGAATTGCAAGGCGCACGATCTCGATAATTTATATGTAGCAGATGCCAGCTTCTTTCCAAGTTGCGGTGCCTTTAACCCTGCGCTGACAATTGCCGCCAATGCCTTACGTGTGGGTGATCATCTTATTAATAAATATGGCCTCTCCCAAACCCTCTCCAAAGGAAAGGGCTTTCAGAGTCCTCAATTAATAGAAGTATTATAGTGAATAGGGTTTGGAGGGGCCATGGAGGAAATAGCAAAACATATAACGATCGCTGTAAGCCATGCAGTAGAAATACTGGCTGCTGTGATCATCGGCATTGCTGTGATCAAAGTATTGATCAATTATATCTCTTCCGCATACCCATCTGCAAAAAAATTATCCAAAGAAGAGATCAGGGTGAAATTTGGAAGCTCTGTCGCTGTTGCCCTGGAACTTTTATTGGGAGCCGATGTATTGGCAACAGCCGTTGCTCCCAGTTGGAACGATATTGGTCAGTTAGCTGCAATTGCAGTAATAAGAACTGCATTGAATTACTTCCTGGAAAAAGAATTAAAGCATGTAAAATCTGCCGGATAAAGTCATCAGCCTGACACCCACTTTTTTCAAACAATCTTCTCTTTGCAGTATGAGAGCAATGCCCATACAAATTTTAACAGGTAGCCGCGGGTGGAAGCAGATGAAGGCTTCTTTCCGGAAAAACCGGGAACACTACCTGCAGGAGGCATTGGGTTTGGCCATCTTCATGGTATCAGCCTGTTTTTTCAGCGCTATGTTGTTTTCTGAAAAAAGTTCATGGTATAATGTAGTCACCAATGAAACGGCAAAGAACATTTTAATGGGAGTGCTGATGGGTCTCACTGCTTTGTTTATTTTTTATTCTCCATGGACATCGCCAGGCGGCTCTCATATCAACCCTGCAGTAACGATAACTTTCTTACGTCTCCATAAAATGTGCCGTTATGATGCTTTGTTCTTTCTCATCTTCCAGGTCATTGGTGGAACGATCGCTGTTTTACTGATGAATTTTTTAATGGGAAAGATTTTAATTGATCCACCGGTTAATTCAGTGGCTACAATTCCCGGTAAGTACGGATCATGGTGGGCCTTCCTTACAGAATTCATCATCGCATTCATTACGATGACAATGGTCCTGTTCACTTCGCATAGTGATAAATTAAAAAAATATACAAGAATATTTTCGGCTTGCCTTGTGTGTGCCTGGGTAATTTTTGCAGGCCCCATATCCGGTTTTGGAATGAACCCTGCAAGATCATTTGCCAGCGCATTTCCTTCCAATGTCTGGACATCTTTCTGGATCTATTTGCTTGTTCCGTTTGCAGGCATGTTGCTGGCAGCAGAAGTTTTTCTTTTCATTCAAAAAAGAAAATTTGTCCGGTCTGTTTCTCAAACAAAAGAATTATTAGAACCATTGGAGTTCCTGTTATAAAATTTTAGCATGAAAAATATTTTTAAAATCGTTTTCTTAGTTGCTGCGTGTTTAATACAGCTTAGTGTTTTCTCCCAAATAAAGAAGGTAGATGCTATCGGTATTACAGTAAGCCAGATGGACCGTTCAGTCAAATTCTTCAGTGAAGTGCTCGGGTTTAAAAAGATTACCGATGTTGAGTTATATGGAAACGAGTATGAACAATTGCAGGGCATCTTTGGTCTTCACATGCGGGTCGTTCGAATGCAACTGGGTGATGAGTTCATTGAACTGACCGACTACCTGACAACCGGCGGTCGTAGTATTCCTGAAGATGCAAAAAGCAATGATCTTTCTTTTCAGCATATCGCTATCGTGGTAAGTGATATGGACAAAGCTTATCAGCAACTGAAAAGATTTAATATAGAACATGTGTCTACAGCACCTCAGACTTTACCTAAATCAATTCCTGCCGCTGAAGGTATCAAGGCATTTTATTTTCATGATCCCGATAAGCATAACCTTGAACTGATCTACTTCCCAAAGGGAAAGGGTCAGGCAAAATGGCAAAATACTAATGGAAAAATATTTTTGGGTATTGATCACACTGCTATTGGTGTGAGTAATACCGACAGCAGTCTGAAGTTTTACCAACATTTGCTCGGTATCGAAAGAAAAGGTGATAGCTGGAACAAAGGAATAGAACAATCACATCTTAACTATGTGGAAAATGCAAGCCTGCACATTACAGGTCTTCGTGCGGCGGAAGGACCCGGTATTGAGTTTCTCCAGTATTTAACTCCTGGCCCCGGTAAAGTTTATCCCGTCGATTCACGAACTGATGATATCTGGCACTGGCAAACGACGTTTATAACTGATGATGCAGAAAAACTATACAATGATCTCGGAGCCTCTTCGTATAAAATCATTTCAAAACAATTAGTAACACTCCGTACAAAAGATGGCCGTCATAGTAGTGCCTTTATCATAAGAGATGGTGATGGACATGCTGTATTGATTCGTGAAACAATTAAATAAGTATAAAGATGAAAAGGTTAATAACAGGAATAATTATTTTATCCGTCATTTCATTACAGGTAAATGGACAGGGATGCAGTGACGCTGGTTTTTGCACAATTCATTCTATCAAGAACAATACAGGCAAAGCCGGTGGGGATGATAAAAACAATGAAATAAGCGTTGGTTTCAATTTTGGCAAAGGCGAACGTTCTGTTTCCTATTATAACTGGGAAATTGAATACACAAGAAGTATCACGGAGAGAACTTCTGCTACCGCTAAAATCGGTTATTCATTTATCAATGGCGAGCTGGCAAAAACAAGCGGCTTCAGCGATGTATTTGTTTCCGTCAATCATGCATTTGATACAAAAAGCAAATGGCAAAAATCTTTTGTTGTCGGTTTGAAATTTCCGCTTGATAAAGCTGATATAATTGAAAAAGGTATTCATTTACCAATGCCTTATCAAACAAGTCTTGGTACCACGGATCTTGTGCTTGGATTAAACTTTATAAGGAAATCATTTGGCGCCACCATTGCCGTGCAACAACCGTTGAAACCGATCAATGGAAACATGTTTCTCCCGGAAAATTACCCGTCAGTTCCGTTGGCAAATCGTTACCTGCCGTCTAACCGGTTTACAAGAAAAGGAGATGTGTTGCTGCGATTGTCTTACAATTTCGATCTCAATGAAAGATTTTCTATTCGTCCCAGTCTTCTTGGCATATACCATGAAGCAAATGACACGTATTCAGACGCCAATAAAATGAGAAGAGAGATTGAAAAATCATCTGGTCTCACGGCTAACGGGAATGTGTTCCTGGATTACCGATTGAAGAATGGAAGCGAATTTGAGCTTTCGTTCGGCAGTCCATTCGTTGTCAGGGTTAACAGGCCGGATGGTTTGACCCGTTCATTTGTCGCCGCACTTAATTATAAATTCAGTTTTTAAAATAACAATCATGAAAAAAATAGTTTTATCCGTATTCATTGCTATTTCCTTTTTATCATTGAATGCGCAAACAGAACCGAAAGGATTAAACGTAAACGATAAGGCCCCTGATTTTTCCGCAAAGGACCACGATGGTAAAACCGTCACATTAAAAGATCAATTAACGAAAGGCGCAGTCGTACTTATTTTTTATCGCGGGCAATGGTGCCCTTATTGCAACCGGCAATTGAAAAAACTGGAAGATTCTCTTTCATTGATAACAGGTAAAGGAGCCACGCTTATTGCCATAACACCTGAAAAACAGGAAGGCATTTCGCAAACAATTGAAAAGACAAAAGCATCCTATCCAATCATCTTTGACGAAGGACTAAAGATCATGAAGAGCTACGATGTTGCGTTTGCAGTAGATGAGCAGACGATCAAAAAATATAAGGACTATGGACTTGATTTTGTGCAAATGAACGGTGAAGCCAATGGTGCTAATCTCCCCGTGCCGGCTGTATATGTCATCAATAAAGAGGGTAAAATTGTTTACCGTCATTTTGATAAGAATTATACTAAGAGGGCCACGGTGGCTGAAATAGTAGAGCATCTCTAGCGGTTGGGTTTTGGCTTGGTGTTAAAAGCAGGCACTGACAGTGCCTGTTTTTTTATTCCTATTTACGGGGTTCCGTCATGCAACCGACAGGGTCAGGGACCGATTATTTGTTGCTTTGCAGAGGAATGAACACCACTGCTATTATATGTCCCCTTTGCAATGATACCGTTGACAAATTGCTTTATCGTTATCATATTGACGGAGAAAAACAGGTTATCGAACGCATCAGGCAGCACAATCCGGACTGGACGGTAAATGACGGCACCTGCAGCCGTTGTGTCGATTATTATCACACAGAGGTGGTGATGCAGCAAAGAATTTTACCGGGGATTGGTCCTCATTTCCCGATAAAAAGTGCAGATGATTTCGTGATCCTCCCTACCGGACTTCGTATCAATGCCGATCAGCGCTATACAGGTAAAGGAGTTACCATTTGTTTTATCGATAGCGGCTTTTGTCCCCACCCGGATGTTACTGCTTACACGAGCCGGATAAAAAAAATGATTGACATAACTGGAAGTTCGAAAAATGTTGCGAGCGGGGCATGGCATGGCACAATGACATCGGTTGTATGTGCGGGTGATGGATACTTAAGCAATGGCTTATACAAGGGAATTGCCAACAATGCGGAGCTGGTCCTTATCAAAGTACAGAATGATGCGGGCAGGATCACCACGGAAAATATAGTGAAGGCATTGGAATGGGTTTTAGAAAATCATAAGCACTATGAAATTCGTATTATCAATATGAGCCTGGGTGATGATGAAGCGATATCTTTTAAAAGAAGTGAGATTGACCGGCTGGCTGAATTATTGATCGCTGAAGGAATAGTGATCGTAGCCGCTGTAGGCAATGATGAAAACGGAACTATTAAACCTCCTGCCAATTCACCACATGTCATCGCTGTCGGTGGCATTGATGATGAAAACAATTTGCAGGCGTCAGTATCCAAGCTTTATCATTCTGCATTTGGCAAAACTGTTGATGGATTGATGAAACCGGAATTGGTTGCGCATGCCATCTGGATCGCCGCACCAATATTACCCGGTACAAAAGAACAAAAGGAATCAGAAGCATTGCATCACCTGTTGCAGTTGCCGGACAATTTGTTGTTACAGGAACTGGAGACATTTGCTTCTCAAACAGGTCTTGATAATATCATCGGATCCAGCTCAGACGCAAATTTTATCCGTGAGCAAATTGTACTTCGCATACAAACATGCAAATACATTTCTCCTCATTACATGCATGTCGACGGGACGTCTTTTGCAGCACCTATTGTCAGTGCGGTAATTGCTCAAATGATCGAAGCAAACCCAACCCTTACACCTGCCATGGTCCGTGAAGTTCTTTTTTCCACAGCGAAACGAATTGAAAACTTTCCTGCGGAAAGACAGGGTTTTGGGGTTATCAATCCGAGAAGAGCCTTATTAAGAATTCTAAAAAGGGAAATATTTATGAAACCGGAAGATTCACCACAGGTCAATGGCATGCAAAATACCATTGATTTTTATGTACAACATGATTGTGCTTCGCAAATTTCACTTGCCGGAACTTTTAATCACTGGGCGCAGGATGTTTTGTTATTAGAACCAGGGAAAAATGGTGTATGGAAAATTGAAATACCGATGTTGCCGCAGGGGAAGTATAAATACAAATTCCTGGTGGATGATAAAGAATGGATAGAAGATGTAAATAATCCTTATCGTGAGCCGGATGGGTTCAGTGGCTTTAACAGCATTCTTATTGTACAGAATTAAAAGCAATGATGATAGTGAGCGCCATATTGACCATCGTGGGACTTTACCTCGCAACAGGTTTTGTTTTTGCCATTCCGTTTGTTTTAAAAGGAGTTTCAAAAATTGATGAAGGTGCTCATGGAGCTACCTGGGGTTTTCGCATCATCATCATTCCGGGAACGATTGTATTCTGGCCACTGTTATTGAAACGTTGGATCAAAGCAGTAAAAACGAAATCACCATGATGAAGCCATTACGAAGAAGACATTTACAAATATGGATGGCCTGGGCAATATTGTTACCTGCAGGAATTGTATCTGCATGGTTGGCGATCCCAAATCAGGGGTGGGTGAAATTATTACAATCTCCAATGGCAGAACTTTTACCTGTCATAAAAAGTACAAGTGATAAGAAAGGTTACACGGTTAATCTCAGAACTAATAATGAAAATGCAACGTGGCAATTGGAATGGAAAAACAAGCTTCCACTGATGGTACCGTCGGCTGTGATATATAAAGCCTCCCCAAACCCCTCCGAAGGAGGGGCTTTAGAGTCCTTTAGTCCGAAACACTCGCTATTAATTGGTAGAATAGAAGCAAGAGGTGATTATGTTTTTCATTTAACTACAGATTCGATTCCCTCCAATGAAATAAATCTTGTCCTGTATGACTTTATTCATCAAAAGGTAATCGATACAATAAACTTTCGACCATGAGTGCATCGTACGCTGCCGTGGGTTGGAACCGGCAAAAGAAAATATATGACTGGCTGATTTTTGGATTTTGCGTAAGCTATCTCAGCATTTTTGTTTCATTGAACATAATCTTCAATGAGCAATATACTTTTGAAACACTACTGATCCGAAGCACATCTACACTCGCGGTGCTATTATTACATGTCATTCTTGCAATCGGTCCTTTATGCCGGCTGAATAAAAAATTTCTTCCTTTATTGTACAATCGCCGGCATCTTGGTGTAACGATGTTTACGCTGGCATTGATGCATGGCGGTTTTAGCATTCTCCAGTTTCATTCATTAAGCAACACCAATCCTTTCCTGTCATTATTTACATCCAACACCAATTTTAATTCTATTGCTGCATTTCCTTTCCAGACATTGGGTTTTTTTGCTTTGGTTATTTTTTTACTGATGGCAATCACCAGTCACGATTTCTGGCTGCATAATTTATCGCCAAAAGTGTGGAAGACACTGCACATGTTTGTTTACCTCGCTTATTTACTGGTTGTACTGCATGTTATGCTCGGAGTAATACAATATGAAAAGAATCCTGTATTCGTCATTATCATCTTTGCCGGCGCTGTTGCTCTTACTACACTTCATATTCTCGCCGGGATAAAAGAAAGAAAAATTGACAGGATGAAGCTCTCGCTGCAACAGGAAGGGTTTGTATATGTGTGTGACGTAAAAGAAATTGAAAACAGCAGGGCAAAAATATTTTGCATAGATAAAGAACGTATTGCTATTTACAGGCATGAAGAAAAATTATACGCCGTGCACAACGTATGCAAGCACCAGGGTGGCCCATTGGGTGAAGGAAAAATTCTGGATGGATGTATCACCTGCCCGTGGCATGGGTATCAATACCTGCCGCAAAATGGTCAATCGCCTCCACCATTTAAAGAAAAAGTAAGTACATACGATGTAAAAACTCTCGATAATAAAGTCTGGCTCAATCCTGTTCCCTTTGCAGAAGGTACAGAGCAGCCGGGCGCCATAATAAATCAGAAAAAAGAAGTATGAATAAGGATGAGTTTTATATAGGCTGGATGCCTAACGCACCCACCGGTTATGCAAAACATGTTTTTAAAGTCGTAGTGATCTTAGCGGCACTGGTGATAACCGCTGCCATGATCCTTGCATTGCAGCAAAAGAAATTTTCTACTTCCAGTTTTGAATTCGGACAATTGACAGAAATAAAAGGTATCTACCAGCAATTTCCTGTTCCTTCAATTAAAGTAATAACACAACAGGATGCCTTTGGCCATTCTTCGTATATAACCATGCCGCTGGTCGGTTATGGCAAATTCGGAGCTGAGGGAACCATTGCTGAACTGGAAAAGGAAAAAAATACAACGTTTGACAAAAAAGAAGTCATATTCAAAGGCACATTATTATATAGTGATGGAAAAACGTTGTTACAGATTGACAAGAACGATAATCCACTTCTGAATGTGAGCTCTCCTGCTACGACACCTCAGTCAGAAATAAAAGAACTCGGCACAGTTCATTTAACCGGAGAAGTACTGGATCCCAAATGTTATTTTGGTGTGATGAAACCGGGACATGGTAAACCTCATAAAGATTGTGCTGTCCGTTGTATCGCCGGTGGTATGAGCCCGGTCTTTTATGTGCGCAATGAAAAAGGTGAAGCCAATTATTATCTTATCCTGGATAAGGCCGGTAAAAAAATGAATGATGAATTAAAAGACATTATTGCTGACCCAGTTTCATTAGAAGCAAGAGCTGTTCAATATGATGATTGGATCGTACTATATGTGGATGGAAAAGATAAGATCAAAAGAACCGGTGGGTTAAGCTGGTTCAAGATCAAAGATGGTGATGTTTCCTGCGGACCACCTTCCAAATAAATTATTCAGCATTTTTATAAAGCGGGTCGTCGTTAATTCTCTTTTCAATCGTTGAAGGGTTCATATACCTTTCCCGCCTCTTTGGCCTGTGTGCATAATCAGGGCCGTCCCAATTTACTGTATTCATTTTTTTCCTGACAAAACTGCTCCATTCGAGCAATTGATGCCCAAGGCCATGTGCTATACAAATAGCGTCTGTATTAAATTCAAACCTGTCGATATATTTTTTCGAAACATTATTCACTACATGTTTTATTATCTGTAAAGTCGTCTTGTGACAAAAATCGCTTACATGTCCCAGCTCGTGACCAATTACTCCTACCTGTGCATTGAATGGAAGGTTTTTGAATAATAAAGGCATCAGCATGTTTTCAGTGCTATCACTAATGATAATTACAAAATGTCTCTTCGTGCCTGCCTCAAAGAAGCCTCCCCAGGTAACACGGGTAAATAAAGGTGTATGCTTTATCCGCGATCTGAATTCAATGGGCGTATTTTTTAGTTCGGGGTAATAGGACAATGCAAGCAATATTTGTCTTTCAAATTGCGGAGGATACTGCTTTTTATTTCCATACTCCCTTTTTAATGCAGTAAAAAAAACGGCTGATATGCTATCGGGATTGAAATTTTTCATGGGCATCTGGCAAAAAATTGCACCGCCATAAACGTACAGGCTGACCAAAAGAAAGATTTTTTTGACAGGCATCTGTGAAAGTATTTAAAACAAATAAGCGGATAGATATATATCCGCTCATTAATGAAGCATTAACGTTTATCATTATGTCAACCGTCCAATTAATATTTTCTGGTATTTTTATTTTCAACAACTCCTTTGCCGGGGTTTATAACCTCGTCGGCTTCGTACTGGCCAATTAATAAAGAAGATATTTCTTTTACTATGTCCTTAGCCACTTCTGATTTTTGCTTCAGCGGAAATTCCTTTGGAAGCATATCCTTTTTGATCGCTGTTATTTTATTTGTGTCGTATCCAAATGTGGCATTGGCATCGTTCATTGAATTAAGAATCACCATATCGAAATTCTTTTTCTGCAGCTTTCCCTGTGCATGAGCCAATTCATCATTAGTTTCCAGGGCAAACCCGATAGAGATTTGTGAAGGTGTTTTCATTTTGCCAAACTCATAGGCGATATCTATATTCTTCACCATTGTAATGGTGAAAGAACTTTCATCTTTCTTGATTTTTTGATCAGCCACTTTAGCCGGGCGATAGTCCGCTACGGCCGCTGCAAATACTGCAATATCTACTTCTTCAAAAAACCGGCAACAGGCAAGAAACATCTCAGATGCTGAATTCACGTTGACAACTTTCAACCTGGGATGTTTCAATTGAACATTCACAGGGCCCGAAATCAGGAATACTTCGGCTCCCTGCTGTAAAAATTGTTCAGCAATGGCATATCCCATTTTACCCGTTGAATGATTGCTGATATAGCGAACAGGATCTATTGCTTCCCGCGTGGGGCCTGCAGTGATCAGCACTTTTTTATTGTGGAGTATTGTGGCATTCATAACTAATCATATTATGGATACTAATTTCATCAATTGTGAAGCAAAAGGGTGTCAGCCAGCTTACAAGACCCGCTAAGTTTAGCGGATCATCCAGATCAGGAGTTGTTATAAACTTTCAGAACGGTTTCACGCAAGGGCGAACCAGCCTCCGAGGTTATTAACTCCAATACATCTGCTACCTGTTCCGGTCTTACCCAATCTGCAGGATTGGCACCAGGAATATTTTTTCTGTTCAACGGCGTATCAATAGTGCTGGGAACAACTACTGTTGCAGTAACATTTTTTCCTCTTGCTTCTTCATTGAGATACTCGGCGAGCTTAAAGAGTAGTGATTTGGAAAGAGCATAAGCCAGCAGATCTTTTCCGCTTTTTGCATCCAATGCCGGTCTCGAGCCAATATACACAAGGCGTCCATTGCCTTTCTCCAGCATATGTTGAAATAATGGACGGGTTGTATAATATGCAGTTTGAAAATTCAAACTAAATTGTTTTTCTATATCAACACCAGCTGTAGTAATTATATTACCCGCTGCAAACCCTCCTACCAGCATTAACGCCGCATCTACTTTCTTATATTTATCAATTATCGATGCAATGAATGATGCTGTTTCTCCTTCGTTGGTAAGATCCACTGTTTCTGCCTCTAGATTTTTATGAACAGGTAAATCTTTCTTTGCATCTTCGTTGATCACTGTCACGATAACATTATAACCGCTTTCCAAAAACTTTTGTGTAACTGCCAATCCTAAGTTTCCGTTGCCGCCGGTAATTATTACTGTTTTCATTCGTTTGTTTTTATTGCCAGCTAAATTTTCCGCCTGTATTCACTCTTATTTTGTATACACTGCTATGCGCAGTCAGGTACAACGTTTTTCCATCTTCATCACCCCAGGCCATATTAGCCGGACGCTCTGGAGCAACTATTTTGCCCAGCAATTTTCCTTCTCCGCTTAAGATCCATACACCGCCCGGCGCCGATACATACAGGTTACCTTCTTTATCCACTTTTATTCCATCCAATGCTTCATCATCTTCTGTAAAGCTGAAATCAAAAAATACTTTTCCGTTTTTCAACGTTCCGTCAGGCTGCATTTCATACCTCCACAATGTTTTTGTATGATGTATGTCACGGATATCCCAGTTGCTTACATACAAATATTTTTCATCAGGCGAAAAGGCAATACCATTAGGTCCGCCAAGGTCTTTTGACACCAATTGTGTTTTTCCATTCTTTATCATAAACACACCGGAATAATCCAGCTCTTTTCTTTTATCGCTAAAGAAATTTGGCAAACCATAAGGAGGATCAGTAAAATAAATTGCGCCATCGCTTTTCAATACCACATCATTCGGGCTATTGAATCTTTTACCGTCAATATTATCTGCCAGTACTGTCACAGGACCTTTCTTTTCATAACGAATGACTCGCCTGTTGCCGTGCTGATCAATGATCAATCGTCCTTCTTTGTCTATTGTCAATCCATTTGAACCGGGCTGTCCATACTCACCAATATCAGCGCCGGTGTACCCGCTATGACTCATGTAAACCGTCACATTATGGTTCTTCGGATTGTAGCGGTAAATCGTATTTGTATTCGGATCACTGAATAATAAATAACCATCAGGGTGCCACACAGGGCCTTCAGTAAAAGAAAAACCATCTGCCACTTTCTCTACCTTGGTTCCCGGTGCGATGATGCTGTTAAGTTTTTCATCAATTGTATAAATCTTCCCAATGTCTTTCCATTGGGCATTTGTTGGAATCTCTTTGTAAAAATCAACAACCGCATTTCTTACCCATATATAATTATCCGGCAGCTTGCCAATCGTTCCATTTATACCAAGAATAGCAATAGAAAACTTATCACCTGCTTTTGCATTGTCAGTAAGAATCACCCTGTTTCTCGCATTGTATCCTGCGATCACACCGTTACCTGTCTGGCCAAAACCCTGCATCTGTTTTCCATTTACCCATATTTCACTGTAATCATCAACCACTATTTCAAATACAGCTGTTGTACCATTTGTGTTTAATTTTCCAATACTGGCAGGGATAGTAAGATCAACCTTATACCACACAAAAGAAAACAAGCCTGTCCCCTGTCTTGATTCAAGATCAGTTGGTTTGATCTCAACAAAATCGTTGTCAAAATCTGCTGTGCCCACTTGCGGATGCAATTGATGTGTCTTGATGGCAAGACCGGTTGGGTGCAGTGGCAATGCATCACCACCACCTTTTTGAGGACCAGGCAAATTGAAATCTTTATCTGTGATATGTGCATTTTGCACATACCACCTTGCATTTACCAATGACGCACCTTCATTTGTCCGGAGATCGGCAATCGCCCGTGGTTTATCAATGGCTAATTGTCTTGTCTCCTGTGAAAATGCAACTACTGCGGTGAAAAGTAATGCAAGTATCAATGCATAAATTTTTATAAGAGAATATATCCGTGTCATGATTTTAGTTCCTGATTTTTCTGTCAACTTCCAAATTGGTTACAATCATCAGCACCATGGCACCACCTGCACCGATGAATAGAGCCGCGGGAATATTTTTAGAAGCAATTCCTGTAGTGGCAGCAATGACGGCGCCGGTTATCGTCCAAAGAGAGATTTTGTTTTTCATAACTATTTTTTCAGAATAGAATATTCAGAATGCGCCTTTGGAAGCCGGAACGTCATCAATCTTTGCTTTGCTTCCTGCAATGGCAATTTCTTCATCCTGCTGTGCACTTGCAGCGCCACTTACGCCAATGGCACCGATTACCTGGCCATCAATTATAATAGGAATGCCTCCTTGTAAAAAAGTATGACCCACCGTTATCAATGCTTGTCTTCCGCCATTGATTGAGTTTTCCAGTTTTGCTGATGGAGCCTTGAATAAAGCAGCAGTGTTTGCTTTTTTAACTGACACTTCCGCAGAAGCGGCGAATGTTCCATCCAGTCTTTCGAGATAAATAAGATTGCCTCCATTGTCCACCACAGCTATTGCCCCACCCGGTGCGTTGTTTGTTTTGGCATATTTTACTGCTTCCGCTACAACTTTCTTTGCTGCTTCGAGAGAAATATTTTTTGCTGCGATTACCTGTGCTTTTGTATTTGTTGCCACCATCACCATTGCTGCGAATGATAAGACGGCGGCTATTCTACCTGTTTGCATATTGATTGTGTTTATAGTTAACAAAATTATCCTGCTGTTTTTTCTGTGTCTTCACCCGCCGGTTTTGCAGGTTTATCAAATTTTACTTTCTTGCCTGCGTGTTTCCTGATTTGCCCCGGCCAGTTATCGTTTGCTTTGGTAATGTTGCCTGCCAGGTCTTTGTGAAACCGTGTGTAAGCATCTTCGGAGTGCTGAAGAATCAGCTTACCATCTATGATGTCAAATATTTCAGGATTGATCGGGCGAAGTTTGTTCAATGCCATTGCATAGCCACAGAAAGCGCCGTATTGAGGAGCAAACATTTCAGGATGATCTTTGAACATGGCTGCATTGCTTTCAGAAGAAAACCAATAAGTAGCGCCGTTATATCTTGCAGAATATTTTGGGTCACCTTTTACTGCTTTCATTTGTGTGAAATAGGCAACAGGATCATAACCCTGGATCGTTACACCGTCTTCATCGGTGTTATTTAAAAATCCTTTTTCTTCATCGGTAGTAATTTGTTTACCGTTTTTTTCAGAAACCTTTGGCCAGTATTTATCGGCTTTTACAATATTGCCGGGCACATCTTTATTCCAGCCATTAACTGCCCGCTGATTATGTTGAATAAATAATCTTCCGTCAACAATCGAAAAAGTATTTACATCAATTGGCGCCACACGGCCCAATGAAACTGCATAAGCACACCATGCTCCAAATTGTGGTTTGTATTTTTCCGGGTTGCCTTTAAACAGGTCAAGATGTTCCTGCGACGTGAAATAATAAGTGGCATCGTCATACATAAACTGGAATTTCGCATCTCCTTTTACCGGTTTATTGTCAGTAAAAAAAGCTACAGCATCATAACCGTCGAGTATAATGCCGTTAGCATCTACATTGTTAAAATATTTACCGCCCTGCTGCGCCTTCGTTCCCAATGTGGCAAACATAGCCAGCACTAAAGCAATACCCGTGATCACAAGCTTGAAGAACCTGTTCTCGCCTGCTTTCATTTTTTGAATCTGCATCATACGCAGAGATTTCATTGTCGTTTGCATCGTTTTATTTTTATCTCACAAAGGAAGCAATGATGGAAAGCGTGTGCTGTCTGTTACTTTACAAATAAAAAAGGTTGAAAAGAAAAAGCCCGGCAATAGTCGGGCTCCTTACAAATAAAAAAGCTTGTCGCAAAAAAAGCTTATAAATTATGTGGAGACTGGCGGGCAAAAGTCAAACTATTTACACGACGACTTAATATCCTTAGCCATAATAATTACCCGACGTTGACTCTAAGGAATTGTGTTTAATTCTGGAGGATATTCTGCCGATCCAAAATTTTGTAAAGGTTGTTTTGTTCATTACTGAAGTATTTTTCAATTGTTAGCCTGGCCATCATATAACTGACCGTTGACTCAGCTCCCTGGTTCAGATTTACATTATTTTCCTCCATGCCGTCATAACATCCACCGGTGCAGGGATTGTAAATGATTTGGTGCAGGTGATTATTTCCTAAGAACCAATTAAAAGCTGTTTCCATTTTATGCTTCAATCCTTCGTCATCAAACGCATCATAGAATTTACTTAAAGCAAGAATAGTATAGGCAACGTCAATAGGTTGTTCACCTCCTGTTGCTCCGGCAACTATTTCTTCTCCCCTACGCAACCAATTTTTATTAGAAATCACCCGTATGCTATTTTCTCTGAATGTTTTCGATAAAAGAAAATCGAAGGAAGATTTTGCAATTTCGCTATACACACTTTTGCCCGTTGCAATCCAGGCACACAGCATCGCTTCGGGTAAAATGCTATTAGCATACGTAAGATAACTTTCGAACCATCTCCATTCTTTGTTCGCCTCGTGCTTGTACATGCCAGCCAGCCTGTCTGCAAATTTGTGAATCAGCGACGTATCACCAGCGGCCTGAATTTTGGTATTATGGTAATAAACTCCTTTTATTATAAATGCCATGGCACGGGTTGAATGAATTTGATTTACATTAAGCAAAGCGCTTTTCATTAGTGATTGTGCTGTCGCCCCGAGTATTTGCGATTCTTCCGGCAATAGATCACTCATGGAAATCATGTAACCCAGTGCCCAGATGGCTCTTCCATTTGAATCTTCAAGGTTGGTCGAGCTGTTCTGCTCTGTAAAATTTTTCTGGCCGTTTACATAATTAAGAAAGTTGCCTCCAGGTTGCTGGCAATATTTAATAAAGTTGAGATAAATCGTAATATATTTTATGTCTTCTTTATCTTTTGTCAATTCAAAATGCTGGCACATAACGATCATTGCCCTTGCATTATCATCTAATGTATAACCTGAATCAATATCAGGATGATTGATCGTGGAAAACTGGATCATTCCAAAGTCTGTTGTCAATTTTTTTATATGATCAAGATTGACAGGAGGCCTGGTATAATGCAAGACAATCTGCGCATCAGTGATTTTTTCAAACAAGAGTGCGTGAGCAATAGCGGCATTTTCCCACGCAGTGGATGCCATCCTGTGCAAACCGTTTGAGCTGATTTTTTTTCTCAGTTCTTCATCTTTCAACAAACTGATTATTGCTTCAGCCAATTGCCCGGAATTCTCAAAATCAATAGTAATACCTGCATCATTTCGCAATACTTCACGGGCATGCGGTATAGGAGTGGAGATAACAGGGCAACCGCAACTAATGGCATAAGAAAATGTTCCGCTCACTGCCTGGTTAGGATCTCTGGATGTGAACAAGTAAATATCGGTGAGCTGCAAATATTCCAAGAGGTCCGGAAGCGGTAAAAAATAATTGATAAATTGTACATATTGCTGCATTTGCAACGCTTCAACTTTTGCTTCAAGCATTCTGCGATACTTCTCTCCTTCTTGTTTTATAACAGAGGGGTGCGTTTTACCGATGATGAGAAACACAACATCAGGGTTCTCCTTAACAACAGCGGGCAATGCTTGCAGTGTGGTTTCAATACTTTTTCCTGAACTTAATAACCCGAATGTAGAAAGCACTTTTTTTCCTGATAGTTTATATTTATTCTTAAGCACCCTTTTATCAGCATGAACAACCAGGTGGGTACCATGCGGAATAACTGTAATTTTTTTTGGCGACACGCCATAATCATTTATCAAAACTTCCGCGGAAAAATTGGTCATGACTATTATAGATTCTGCCCCGGCTGATATTTGCTGCACATTTGTCTTTAATAAATCATTAGGATGTGGCAATACAGTATGAAAGGCAATAACAACCGGTTTGTTAAGCGCATATAAAAAAAATTTAAAATCATCTTCCTTTTTTTCAAAAAACCCAAATTCATGCTGGATCATCACCATCCGGATACTTTCATCTTCATTGATCGTTCGTGCCAATGCAACAAACGCACCTGGTGAATCGGTATTTAGGATATATTTTATTTCTTCTGTGTAAGTATGTTTTTCATTATCTGACTCCAATGGACAAATGCTTATAGTAAACGAATGATTGAACTTATTCCTTAACGCTTTTACCAGGTCATGAGAATATGTAGCTATTCCACATTCCCGGGGAGGGTATGAAGTGACAAATAAAATTTCAGGCGCACTGAAACGGGCATCCATTTGAGAAACAAATATGCTGGCTGTTTGTAAGGGAATATGTGTTGTGAATCCCGCAGCAGCCAGGGGCGGAAGTATAGTTGCAAGTGTCGTATTATTGTTGTCGTTCATAAGGAAACTGATCTCTCTTCTTTTTTAGTAGTAACTAATAGTTCCTTTAACAATGCCGATAAGCTAAGGGAAGCACATGCAATTTGCTCGTCGGCGGCGCCATAGTAAATGTACAAGGTGTCTTCAACCACGATGCTGCCGGTAGGAAAGCAAACATTATTTACTTCTCCTTTCAATTCCCAATCGTGTTCGGGTTTGAATAATGCATAAGGCAACCGTGCAATTTCCTTTTGCGGATTTTCCAGGTCCAATAATGCAGCGCAAGCCGAATAGACATATCCTTTTATGGTGTCATGCACGCCATGATAAATTATTAACCATCCGTCTTCTGTTTCTATCGGCGGGCACCCGCCTCCTATATAACTTACTTCGTGTTTATATTTTGGAGAGAGCACAATTCCTTCATCAAGGTGAAGAAAATAATTTTGCCAGAAGCCCGGCGTCAGCTCATCCAGGTTATTTATTCCCACAATCTGGATATCGGGCCTTACACGATGCAGGAAATATAATTTGCCGTTTATTCTTCGTGGAAAGAAAATGACATTTTTATCCCAGACAAATACTTTCTTACCATGATTTTCCAGGATGCCTTCGTGTTTATTGTAACGAAGGTATTTTTCATTAATGACGCCTTTAAACCCGGCGAGATGACTAAACTCATCATAAGTGATCTGTGGCACTATTAATCCGCGTTTCTCGAAATGTTGCAAGTCTTTTGACACTGCCAGGGCTCCCAGCGCATTTACACCATCGTATGCCGTGTAGGTCAGGTAATACAGATCATCAATCTTTGTGATACGGGGGTCTTCTACACCATGTGATTCATAATCAAATTGCGGAGAGATAACAGGCCTGTTAGATCGTTCTTCTACTGTAAGAGGTCCGCTTAACCGGCAATATCCAACACTGGAATAATTTCCTTTACTCACCGCCCTGTAAAAAAGGTGAATATCGCCACCTTCGCTTATTACGGCAGGATTTAATACGCCTTCGTTTTCGAAACCATGAGTAGTTTTCTCAAGGAGGATGCCCTCTTTTTTTATTGCTATCATTTTTGATCCCTGAACTGTTCGTGTAAAAAATCAATCGGCGAAATGCCAACCTGGGGGGAATTACATTTATCCGGGGAAATGCAAAGGTCAGTGACTTTACATGTAAAGACTTACACAGTTCCGGTAAAAAGTTACATTATTCATATGTTGGTGAAATTGCGATTGCTAACAGACAAAGGATTGTCTGCGTAAAATCATCTTATGAAAGAAAGTTCTGCTATATAGTTGTGCACTTTGTTATACACGGACACTTTTCAAAGAATTAAAAACACCGAACTCTCTCAATAGCCAAATGATAACAATAATCACAACAACGGCGTTGAGTATAGCTTTGATCTTACGGTCCATCGGAATATAAGTGTTAACAAGCCAGAGAATAACGCCGACAACAACCAGTACAAGCAAAAGAGTAAGCAACGACATAATATTGATTTAGAATGAAACGGTAAAGATGGCCAACTTTGTGCGGTGATGTGTTACATATCTATGGAAATAAGTTGTATTATTCGCACGTAGGGAAGTAAAAAACTACATTCTCGCCATGTACCAGTTTAATTCTTTTTCTATTTTTTCGTAATGAAAAAAGGCAGTAATATTTTTTTGCAGGCGTAAAAAAGCAGTTTCGCTTTTCACTACGTAGTCAAAGGCCCTGTGATGCATGCAACTTATCGCCACATCAATTTTGTCCTGGGCGGATAACATCACAACCGGAATATCGGGATTGATAGATTTTATTTTATCGAGAGTTTCTATTCCATTCATTGCATTTTTGTCTATGCCATTCAGGTGATAATCCAGTATTATTACATCAGGCACATGTGACAAGTTTTCAAGGCAAAGTTCACCTGTCGCAAAAGTTTCAACAGTGAAATCGGTGTGATGCAGGAATTCAATTTCGAGTGATTTCAAAAACACCGCATCATCATCCACCAGGAAAACATTTATTTTATTATCGTTTTTCATTGTTTTTAATTGTATTAAGCTCTTCCTTCAGCTCACTGCATGCCTGTGTGCAACCGTACTCAAGCTGTAAAACCATGTCAGGTATTTCTTCAGCCTGTTGCTGACAGCCTGCATATTCCTGGACTTTCTTTGCCATGTTTTCGAAATCTATACTCATGCCTATTATAGAAAATGAAGGAATCATTTTATGTACTGCCGCATATAGGGATGCCCAGTCCTTATCACGTAAACTTTGTTTCATCAGCCTGACCAGTGGCGGAGTTTGTTCCAGGAAAAGCAAAATCATTTCTTTCATCAATTTCGGATCAGATTTGGTGCGACGCACTAAATAATCAAGGTCAGTATATCTTGACCTGGCGTATGGATTTAATTCAGTCACATTACTCCCATTATTTTTTGCCCTCACCGGTTTCTGCGTCAGCGCCATTATTTTATTATATAGTAATCTTTCGTCAACAGGTTTTGCTATGTAGTCATTCATACCAACTGCTTTGCATTTTTCCAGGTCAACTGTGGTTACATCAGCTGTTAACGCAATAATGGGAATCCCGGACTTCATAGTTTTACGAATGTATTCTGTAGCTTCAAATCCGTTCATTTCGGGCATCTGCAAATCCATCAGGATAATATCATACAAATTTGTTTGCAGTTTTTCGACAGCTATATTGCCATTACCGGCAATGTCCTGTTCAAATCCGAAATCATCCAGGAGTGTTTTCATCAATAATTGGTTGAGAGCAATGTCCTCAACTACCAATACTTTAATTTTGTTAGTTCCAGACGATAAAGTATCTGTATCTGTATCTGTATCTGTATTAGTATTAGTTTTTTGAAAATTTAAAATTAAACTAAAAGCCGAGCCTTCACCAATTTGGCTTTTCACCCGGATACTTCCTCCCTGCGCTTCTACTAACTGTTTAACAATAGCAAGTCCCAATCCTGTTCCTCCATACAACCGTGAGGTACGGCTGGATGCCTGTTGAAAGTTTTCGAAAATCTTTTCAAGTTTATTCTCCGCTATCCCGATCCCGGTGTCGCTAACGGTAAACCCGATAGTGACTTTTTCTTCATCTTCACTCAGCAACTCGACACGTATATTAATTTTTCCTTTAGCTGTAAACTTGACAGCATTACTTACCAGGTTCAAAATGACCTGGTGCAAACGTACGGGGTCACCAAGCAACACGCCAGGAATGCGGGTGTCATATTCTTTTACCAGCTCTAAATTCTTTTCCTGGATCTTTGTTTCAAACATATGAAGCATCGCCGAAATGGATAGCGACATTTTGAAAGGGATCTGTTCAAACGTCATTTTACCTGCATCTACTTTTGCCAGGTCAAGTATGTCGTTGATAAGAACAATCAACGCATCACCACTCATTTTTATAGCAGTCAGGTATTCCTTTTGCTTTGCCGACAACTCTGTTTTCAACAACACCTTTGTAAAGCCGATAATAGCATTCATTGGGGTACGGATCTCATGGCTCATGTTTGATAAAAATTGCTGCTTGGCTTTCACTGCATCTTCTGCAATTCGTGCTGCACTTTCAGCCTTATTTTTTGCTTCTTCGGCAAGCTCTGTTGCCAATTCAGCAAAGACTATCGCTTCGGTCAATTCTTTTTCAAACCTCTTTTGCTCGGTAATATCTCTTGCCACTACTACGGCGCCGAGCACATTCCCCTTTTCATCTTTATATACGGAACCGTTGAATAAAACATCTGTGAGCTTACCATCTCTTATAGTTAGCGGATAATCTGCTACAAACCCCTTCGCAAAAATTTCCTGATAAACTTTCCGGGCCTTATGCGGATCAGTAAAATATTCGAAGAAGTTGGAACCAGTAAGCTGGTCACGTGTTTTGCCGGTAATGTTTGCCAATGCCTCATTCATATCAGTGATCTTGCCTTCGGTACTTACAGTAACAAGGGGATCGAGGCTGGCCTCAATCAAACTTCTTTCATATTGAGATTCTTTTATCGGGAGCGGTTTCATTTATTTTATTAACTCTTTGTAAAAATTATTCTACTTTCTTTTAAGCCGTTGGATTCAGCTAATTTTTCAATAACTATCGGGGTGGAGCCAATTTCTTCAATCGGGGTTCTTTTTTTAACTCTCATTTTTTTAAAATGGGAGGGAGTAAGGCCGGTAATTTTTTTAAACTGGTTGGACAGATGCGCAACACTGCTGTAATTCATCTTCCATGCTATTTCAGTAATGTTCAGATCACCATACATGATCAATTCTTTTATTCTTTCTACTTTGTGAGATATGATAAATTGCATGATAGTAGTACCCTGCACCTCCGAAAACAGGTTGGCCATATAAGTATAGTCATGGCCTAATTTCTCACTTAAAAAATCGGAGAAGTTTATTTTCACCATTTCATCGCTATGGTGAATCATTTCAATAATTATAGTTTTTATTTTTTCGATCAGGATGGCCCTTTTATCATCTATCAGCTCCAGCCCCGAACTAAACAGCGCTGTTTTTAATTGCTCCCGTTGTAACAGGGAAATATTTTCCATGATTTCTACCTCGCCAAGATCAACAACGATAAAATGAAGTCCAAGTTTTTTCAACTCTTCCTTTACTGCCATTTTACAACGGGCACTCACCATGTATCTGATGTATATTTTCAAATAACTCCTTTTTTTGTAAACAACTAAAGTAAAGGTCTGTGCATTTATAGTTAGAACTGTTATACAATTTTGAAAAAAATTACACAATTCACACATTTGAAATCGTAACTGATGCTGTACATGGAATTGTTCCACCTGGATAACAGCTCATTTATATGGCCTGTATTGCTTTTTGTGGGCGGAGGAAATGATGTACGATTTATACTTTAGAGTTGTATAACTTTTTGCAAAAGTTATATCATTCTCACATTTTATTGGCATCCGGATTGCCGGGCTTAGCTTGCACATATTGCTGTTTTAAATTAACAAAGATGACACCTACCCTCTTCATGCTGCTATTTATCATCTCAGCACTGCCCAGCCTTGTTATCGGCTTCATAGCTTTCTTTAAAAAAAGGACGAGAAAGCGAGCTAACTAAAGAGTATCCATGATGATAAAGCAGCTTTCATTACACCCGGAAACAATGAAAATGTTATGGATGAATTAAGAAAACCGGCTTTACAACAAATTCAATAAAAGGGCCGCTTGCTCAATAGAACCAGGATCATACATGGAAAAGTTCAGGATTGTCATTTTTATATTAGCAGTTTTAATAAGTTTATCTGCGTTGATCGAGAAAATCAAACTCCCTAATCCTATCTTTTTAGTATTGGCGGGTTTAGCTATCGGTTTTATTCCCGCATTGCCTGATCTTGCTTTGGATCCGGATGTCGTTTTTCTTGTTTTCTTACCACCGCTACTATACGATGCTGCATTCCGTACTTCGTGGCACGACTTTAAAGCAGATATCCGGCCCATCTCTGCATTGGGTATCAGCCTCGTTTTTTTTACAACAATTGCAGTTGCCATTACTGCTCACTATTTCATACCGGGATTTAGCTGGCCGCTGGCTTTTCTGCTTGGAGCTATTATATCACCACCCGATGCAGTAGCAGCAACAAGTATTATAAAAGGTCTGGGATTGAATCGCCGTGTCATTACTATCCTCGAAGGAGAAAGTCTTGTCAACGATGCGTCTGCTTTAATTGCCTATCGCTATGCATTAGCAGCTGTAACTACCGGCGGTTTTATATTCTGGAAAGCCGGCCTCCAGTTTCTACTGGTTGCGGGTGGAGGTATTCTCATTGGTATATTCATCGGTTATGTCTTGGTTTTTGCACATAAAAAAATAAATACTAATCCAACTGTAGAAACAAGCCTTACGTTACTGACGCCATTTTTATCCTATTTAGCTGCAGAGCAGGTCCATGCTTCGGGAATATTAGCTGTTGTGAGTACGGGCCTGGTCGTATCATGGCGATCATCTGAAATATTTTCTTTTCAAACAAGAATGCGTACAAGAGTTGTCTGGGATACATTGATATTTTTACTGAACGGGTTTGTTTTTATTCTTATTGGCTTGCAATTGCCGGGTATTTTAAAGCAATTAGCCAACTACACATTGTTGCAGCTTATTGGTTATGCTATTCTTATTAGTGTGATAACTATTTTAGTCCGGATCATGTGGGTTTTTACAGGGGCTTATTCAGCAAAATTATTTAAAGGGAAAAAAGATATACCCGGTACTGCAACAATAAGGCAGGAGAATGAAGAGAACTGGAAAAATGTGTTGATCATTTCATGGACCGGGACCCGGGGCATATTATCACTGGCAGCAGCACTTGCTTTGCCGCTCACATTATATAACGGAAGTGCATTCCCTCAAAGACCATTGATCCTCTTTCTTTGTTTTGTTGTCATATTTATAACGCTTGTCGTCCAGGGATTATCATTACCACTCTTGGTGCGGTTGCTGGGTGCAAAACCGGGAAACAACGACGATAAGGAAGCAAAGGAACTGCAATTGTATATCGTGAATAATACAATCCAGTTTATAGATGATGAATATTCAACCGGACCAGGTATTTCTTTTAAAGATAAACTTAAAAAGAAGTATGAAGACATCGCCAAAACACTGAATCGGGAGATACAAACTCACAGGCGCAACGAAAAGCGGGATGAACAATTGCCTGTTGTAGTTGTTACTCCAGTACAGGATGCACAGATTGAGATTGGTAAATTTCAGCGTGACCTGCTGCTTAAATTGCATAAAGAGGGTCTATTCAGTGATGTGGCAATAAAGAAGGCAGAAAGGAATATGGATATAGATGATCTGAAATTTAATCAATTACTTCCTCCGGAAAACAAGCAATAAAATATCGCAATTGTAGCTGAAATGGCTTTACCTCGTAAACAAAGATATTGTCGCCACTTTTAATTTTTATTTTTTGAAACTATACATAAAGAATATGGTTTGCATCCGCTGCAAGATTGTAGTGAAAGATGAGCTAAAGAACATGGGATTACATTATAGCAGGGTGGAACTGGGTGAAGTTGAGATCATGGAAGATATTTCTAACAGCGAACACGATAGACTAAGAGATGCGTTATTGAAATCAGGGCTTGAATTAATGGATGATAAAAGGAGTGAGCTTGTCCAGAAGATAAAAAACATCATAATAGAACTGGCTCATTACTCGGAGGAGCCATTGGCTGTTAATTTTTCAGAATATTTGAGCCATAAATTAAATCACAACTATACTTATCTCGCCAGTCTCTTTTCTGAAATACAGGGGGTCACTATTGAAAAATTCTTTATTTCACACAAGATCGAAAGGGTAAAAGAGTTACTGGTATATGACGAGCTCACCCTTACCGAAATTGCTTACTTGATGCACTACAGCAGTGTAGCGCATCTTTCTGCCCAGTTCAGAAAGGTAACCGGGCTTACTACTTCTCATTTCAAGCATCTCAGGGATAAAAGACGGTCTCTGCCAAAAGGTATGTGAAAGATGCAAGTTATTTACACAGTCATGTAACAATTAGCTGCAAATCTATCTGGAGTTTTGTGGTTATTCCCTGTTTAGATTCTTTCTACAAAGAAAAGTGATCTTAACAGGCGACAAAAAGATTATGATTATATATCCGCCGGGATTAATACAATACATTCAAACAATTTAAGAAAGAATAAATTTTTAAAAAATAAAATGAAAAAATGAAAACGAAAAGACTGAATACAGCAGTAAAGAATATTTTGTCAGGTGTTTTGGCCCTCATGGTGATATCTTTAATTGAATCCTGCTCTTCAAAACAGGCTTTTTTAACTTCGCCAATAGTTCCGGCAGCCAGGGGTTCAGTAAAAGTAAAAAAGGATAATAATAACAATTATCTTATCAAGGTATACCTGGAAAATTTAGCCGAAGTCAAACGACTTAGTCCACCAAAACAGACGTATGTTGTTTGGATGGAGACAGACCAGGAAGGAACAAAAAATATAGGGCAAATAAACAGTTCAACCAGCTTCCTTTCGAGAAATTTAAAAGCATCTTTTGAGACGGTATCATCAGTCAAGCCGGTCAGGATATTTATTACAGCTGAAGAGGACGGGAATGCCCAGTTGCCCGGGCTGCAAATTTTGTCAACAAACGATTTTTAATTTACAACAACGCAGAACTTTTCTTCCGGAAAAACAAAAACCGTGGTTAACATTTAGTTGACCACGGTTTTCATTTTAATGAAGTTATTTATGTTTGAAAAGATAGAAAACGCCTGCCTGGAAACCATTGTTAGTTGATTTTACCGAGCTGTTATCATTAATATTGCTCAAGCCAACATTATACCTGGCATCTATACCAAAACCAGATGAAGGATCCACGTAGCCTACCCCTGCTCCGAGTGCAAAGTCGATTGACTTCAGATTGTCTTTAATGTCTGTAGTGATTTTATTTGCCTCACTTTTTGCGTTGATGAGAAACCCAACCTGCGGCCCCGCCTGTAATCTGAACCCATTATCGAACATATACTGAAAGATTACCGGCACGTTAATGTAATCCAGTTTTATACTGGTCTCCACACCAGCGTTCTTATATTTTCCTCCTTCCGCTGAATAAACTATCTCCGGTTGCAATGCAAACTGCTTTGTCATGTGGATATGACCGATCAGGCCTGCATGAAACCCGGCTTTTGTACTAAAGTCTGTGTTATCACTTTTAATGGTATAGAGATTTAGTCCTGCCTTAATACCAATATTGGCGTGTTGCGCATTAGCGGTACCTGTGATTAAAATTGCGGCGGTTGCCACACTTAAATAGAACTTCATAATTGTTTGTTTTAATATTTAAAGTTTAAAATGTTTATTCTTCAGACACACATGCGTCGATTGACTGGTTATCCTGCAAATTGTAAGGAAGTCTGGCGAATGGCTGCGAAGGAGAGTGTCTGCTTCTGCTGCGGCTTTAACAAAACCAACTGTTGTATAATATCAATTGTTTGTGTGAAAGGTGTTATGCAAAGTTGTGTTTCTTTTTCTTCTAATTGTTATATAGTACATTGAATGTATTACATCGTTCACACATTTGATGATGTAACGACCGGGGCATTATTGTAAAACTCATGTGAGCGTCAATGTGTGAACGATGTAAGTTTTAACAGGGTGTACATAACATTATTGAATTACATGAGCCGATCTTTACCAGTTGCCCGCCCGGCATTTATAAAAAATTATGGAGCTCTATTATTACGTATACCTCGCCGTCTTGTTGTCTGTAACTATGCTTGTTATCCGCCACATTGTGATGAAAAGAAAGAATATTTCTGTCAGGCTGTTTGCTGAGGCGTTGAAAAATGAAAATAACGGGTGCTTTGAGGAAGCCATGATTACCTATAAAAAAGCCCTGTTTGAAGTTAAAAAGACTCGGTTTCACAATGAATTTGAAAACAAAATTGTTGAAAAGATCAAAGTGCTGGCCATGGTTATCGAGTACGAAAATAACGCTCACTTTACGCGATAATACAACTTGATGAAAGTAACAGGGTAATTATTGCTTGCTGAAATGTGTGATTAATGTAACTCTTTTCAGCAATTGTATAATGTTTTCTGAGATTTAAAAACTCACCTTTAGAGAGTAAAAATTCTTTTACTGGTAAATCACAAAGAAAATGAACACAACAAGATTAAAGGGAAGCTGGATGATACAGAAGGAAAAGTTGAAACAAAAGTTTGAGGCGCTGACAGATATCGATCTCCTTTTTGAAACCGGCAAAAAAGAGGAAATGCTGGGCAGGTTGCAGCTCAAACTGGGCAAGACGAGGGAAGAATTGCATAAGATTATAGAAGGGCTTTGAACATCTTTATCAAATCAGTACCCCGACTTTCGATTTTACAACTGCTTAAAAAAATACCAATGATCTCCGCAAAAATTTTATTTATTGCTACGTCACACGACCAACTAGGCGTTACTAACAACCGAACCGGAGCGTGGCTGGAAGAAATAGCTGTTCCGTATTATATATTTAAGGATGCAGGCACTGAACTTACAATTGCTTCACCCCTGGGTGGAGCGGTTCCCCTGGACCCGAAAAGTGAGTCGATCATTATGGCCACTACACGTACAAAGCATTTTCTGAAAGATAGGGAAGCGATGAACTGGCTGACTCATTCCATTTTATTAGAAAACGTAAAAGCTGATGACTTTGATGGCGTATTTCTACCGGGAGGGCATGGTCCTTTGTGGGATCTTGCGGACAACAAAGTAGTAAAACAGTTGCTCGAAACTTTTAACAACCAAAACAAACCTATTGGTGCGCTATGTCATGGTGTGGCCGGTCTGCTCTCATTACAAAACAATATAGGAGAGCCGTTGATTAAGGGAAGACAACTTACCGGTTTCAGTAACACTGAAGAAGAGTCGGCAGGATTAACCCGGGAAGTGCCTTTTTTATTAGAGACTGAACTTTTTTCCCGCGGGGCAGCATATAGCAAAGCGACTAACTATACCAGTCATGTAGTGGTTGATGGTAATATCATCACAGGACAAAATCCTGCTTCTTCAGAAGGAGTAGCAAAAAAATTAGTAGCATTTGTTCAAAATAATAAACCGGTTCATAAACCGGAATCCGTCATTAATGAAATCATATGAAACAAATTAACGGGAGCCGCCTCTTACTTTTGCGGGGAACCTGTTTGTTAGTGCGGGTAATATTTGAAAGGTGTAACATAAAAACATGATAGTATAACATTAATAGCGTACCGGCCGGCTAACTTTAATTAAGTTTATCATAGGTTGTTCGACTATACCAGGGCAGGATAAATATCCTGCCTTTTTTTATTCTGTATTTGACATAATAGTACATGGGAATAAAAAATGAACAGGGGAACTAAGGATAACCTTTTATGACTACAATATCCTTTCGGTAAAATGTATGAAAGATATAATCTATTTACAATAGTATGTAACGATTGGCGGCAAAAGAAGTGAATCTTTGTAGTGTAGACTGGTCTGTAAAATTTCAATGGTATGGATGATAATAATAAAATATTAAAAGGTAATAAAACTGATGGTGTGGAAAATTCAGTCAACGCTGAGCTGGAAAAATCAAAGGCTCATATCATTGTTGAGATTATAGAATACGTGTCCAACTCGGTAGTGATTAAAACGATCATTAAAAAATCAACAGGAAACATAAGTATTATGTCTTTTGACAGCGGCGAAGGATTGGTCGAGAAAACCTCTCCCTTTGATTCTTTTGCCCAGATCATCGAGGGCAGTGCAGAGATCGTAATTGATAAAGCATCGCATTTACTTAAATCGGGAGAGGGGATTATTATACCGGCACATTCGCCAAATTTTATAAAGCCAAACGGACGATTTAAAATGATCTCGACTATTATTAAAAGCGGGTATGAGTAAACCCTTCTTTAGAAAATAAACTTTCCAGCACATTGGGATCCTAAGCTTAGAATTCCACGTGGACAAGTTGTC